>Ga0189284_100280_pt1 | contig 41953 bp, 34 predicted proteins | sample N32C7minimetaG_FD_130314 | JGI IMG/M metagenome (GOLD analysis project Ga0189284, IMG submission 130314) | Marine microbial communities from the Costa Rica Dome - N32 C7 mini metaG | ecosystem: Environmental > Aquatic > Marine > Oceanic > Photic zone | place: Costa Rica: the Eastern Pacific...
CCACCAGATCCTCGACATTTGCTGCCGCGCCTGGAACAAACTCACGGCGCAACCCTGGACCATCATGTCAATCGGACTGAGGGACTGGGCGCATCGGTTCTAATCAATTGAGACTGGTATTACCACCAGTTTCACTGAGGGAGTAGCCCGCCTTCGGATCATCTGGCTTGACGCCATCAACACCAATGACTTCAACAGAAGTAATCCCCCATACTATATGCAGATCATTCGCCTTTTTTCCACTTTCGTTCTTGAATTCGTAGTTCTTGAAAGAACGCGCCATGGCCTCCCCCATCTAACTGAAATTTGGATACAGCACGGAGATTTGAACCTCTCTTTTAGTTGTTTTGCATACTATTATTTACCCTACGCAATGTCCAATTGAATTGTATTTTCTTATTTATACTACCTTTTGGGGAGGTTGGGTTGTACGGAGATTTGATGATCAGCACAACTATGCCAGTATAGGTAAATGAAGATCTCGGCGTGGGCAGAAAACACGTCCGATGCCGTATCGTCCAAATTTCGAACATCCTTGCGAAAGGGCTACCCACTTGAGTGAGGCGTTGACCAAGAAAAGACTGCTCCAAAATGGGGCAGGTTGCTGCGCAGTGTTGACCTATTCGTTTGTTGCTGCGGTGTCGCTGGCCACTCCAAGCGGTGCTGCTGATCTGCCTTCGCCGCCACCTGCCACAAACACACCAGAACTTCGCGTTGAACGCAGCTGGGAGTTCGTGATTGCGCCTTATCTGCTTGCGCCGACCATTCAGGGCGACACGACAATTGGGCGCTTGCCGAATACGTCGCTTGACGTGTCGCCTGGAACCATCTTTGAGAACTTGCAGTTCGGCGCGATGGGACATTTCGAAGCGCTGTATGACGGCCGGTTCGGTGCAACCCTCGACATTGCGTATATGGATCTCGGGTCTGGCCGAACATTCCCGCGCGTCGGAGGCACTGTCAGCACCGGGGTCAAGCAGCTGGTGAGCGAGGCCTTCTTCGGCTACCGCTTCTGGAGACAAGATTCAAGCTGGCTGGAAGCCTATGCGGGCGGACGCTGGTGGTACAATCAGATTGATGTCACCGCGAACGTGCCGCGCAATTCCTTTTCCAGGACGATCACCGAACAATGGATCGATCCGGTCATCGGCCTGCGCGGGCAGCATTTCCTGAACGACAAATGGTCGCTATTCGGCAGTGCCAACGTTGGCGGGTTCGGGTTGGTGTCCGATTTCACATGGGGGGCGCAGGCCGGCGTCGGCTATCACTTCAACGAACGTTGGGCGATGCATCTGCACTACAAGGCGACCGGCGTGGACTATGATAACGGAAAGTCCGGCACAGAAGCCTTTTCTTACGACACGCTCACGCACGGGCCAATGGCCGGTATTGCTTTCCGTTTCTAACCTCTTCTGAAGTGTCTAGCCGAGCCGTTGCATACAACCAGGTTGGTGCTGCTCCCTTACAGACGAATGACGTATTCCTTGGTGGTGGTTTCCAGAACTTCCCAGCTGCCGGAAAACCCTGGCCGCAGGATAAAACTGTCTCCAGCTTTCACGTGATGCTCCTGCCCATCAGAGCCTGTCAGAACAGAGTGGCCATCAAGGATGCGTCAGTATTCCCATTCGTCATACTGAACCCGCCATTTTCCCGGCGTGGACCGCCATATGCCGCAATATAGACCATCGCGCTCTTCGACGTTCCAAGTGGTGAATACAGGTGTTTCTGATATCAGCCGGTCCGGAGCCGGGGCATCGGTTTCCGGAGCGGCGGCATCTTGAGACACGCGGCAGAAAGTGTCAGTCACGGGAGATTTCCTTCAAACATACTCCCGTACTTCATACACCGACCAGTAATAGTGCGCCTGAAATTATTCATCTAAGCCGTCACTCTTCGGCGGGTGCGCATCGAGGTTCTGTTCGGCAGAGTTTAAGCCGCCGAGAATGGGACCAGCCTTTTGGTGTCTTCATCCCATAGCGCCAGATGCGCGCTTTTCAGGCTTTCCCAAATGGTGAGCTTATTGATGGAGGCCAGCTCCGGCTTCCCAGCCATGCATTCCTGCAAACGGTAGTTCGGAATGTGACTGCAAAGATGGTGTATGTGATGCAGGCCAATGTTGCCCGTGAACCAATTGAGGATCGCTGGCAGCTCATAATAAGACGACCCGAGGATTGCTGCGGTTTTGCGGTCCCAAACGCCATCGCGCGACCAATGCGTCTCTTCAAACTGGTGCTGGATGTAGAAGAGCCAGACGCCGGCTGCAGCTGACAGCACCACGATCGGTGCAAAAACGAGCACGAAATGCACCCACCCCATGAAGAACGCGAGCGTGCCGTAGACTGCGATGATCGCGAGATCCAACAAGAGCACGCTGGCCGTCATCTTCCAGGACGGGCGCTGAACGGTGAATGGGAGCCGCTGGATAACCAGAAAGTGCAGAACACCGCCGACGAACGTCATGAAAAACGGATTTCTATAAATCCGGTACCAGACGCGTTTGTGCAGTGGCAGCGCACGGAACTCCTCGACCGTCAGCGTGTCAATGTCACCAAAGCCGCGCCGGTCGAGATTTGAGGATGTAGCGTGGTGAAGCGCATGCGCCCGCTGCCAATAGGCGTAAGGTGTCAGGGTCAGGATGCTCATCAGCCGCCCGGTCGTATCATTGGCCGTTTTGGACGAGAAGAATGATCCGTGGCCGCAGTCGTGCTGAATAATGAACAAGCGGACGATCAGCCCGGCGGTCGGGACAGATAGGGCCAGCGTGATCCAATAGCTGATGTCCACCGCAGCATACATGGCGGCCACCAAAGCAACGAACAACGGCACAGTCGTGAACACCTGTAAAAGAGCAGTTGGGTTGTTCGGCGTGCGATATTGCTCGCAGTGTTCGACAAGGTCCTGAATCTGGCTCGGATGCACTGGGATATCCCGTTTTCTTCTTTTCGGGAGTATTCCCTTACGTGGGTGGTGACAGACTGAGCGTTCCGGGTCAATGCAGACGGCAACTAATGCGTCTTTTTGCTCAGTAAATGGTTTTCAATTTCCTGTTTCTTCGCCGATAGGTTCACTGTGGAAGATAGAACAACCCTATCCGCATGTCCGTCTGAGGCAAGCCGCGAATCTCCTTCAAAAATTGGAAGTTCGGCAAGTGACCCTGAGGGGTCGAAAGCAATCGGGATAAAACTATATAAAGATCTTAGACATTGACCGACCGGACCCCGCCGCCATGACCACACAGCCACCTGCCTTTCAGTTCGACAACACATACGCCCGGGAACTTCCCGGGTTCTACGTCGAGTGGCAGGGCGCGGCCGTACCGGACCCAAAACTGGTCCTTTTAAATACCCCGCTTGCAGGCGAACTCGGTCTTGATCCCAAGGCTATGGCAGCTCCAGAAATGGCTACTGTCTTTGCCGGCTCCGCAAGTCCTCAAGGGGCTTCCCCCCTCGCCCAGGTCTATGCCGGTCACCAGTTCGGCGGGTTTTCGCCGCAGCTCGGCGATGGCCGGGCCCTCTTGATTGGCGAGGTGATCGATCAGGAAGGCCATCGCCGAGACATTCAACTCAAGGGCTCGGGCCGGACACCGTTCTCCCGCGGTGGCGACGGAAAAGCAGTGATTGGTCCGGTTTTGCGAGAATATATCCTGGGCGAGGCCATGCACGCGCTCGGTGTTCCAACGACCCGTGCGCTTGCTGCCGTGACAACCGGCGAAATGGTCCAACGCGAAGACCTGAAACCCGGCGCTGTGCTCACCCGCGTGGCGTCTAGCCATTTGCGGGTCGGGACATTCCAATTCTTTGCGGCCCGAAGCGATACAGACAAGGTGCGGCAACTGGCGGACTACGCCATCGCGCGGCACGACCCGGACCTCCCGGACGCTGACGATCGATATCTTCAATTCCTTGCCCGTGTTGTGGACCGCCAGGCCCGGCTGGTTTCCGAGTGGATGCTGATCGGCTTCGTCCATGGTGTGATGAACACAGACAACACCACGATCTCCGGTGAAACGATCGACTATGGTCCCTGCGCGTTTTTGGACGGTTATGACCCGGCCGCTGTTTTCAGCTCGATTGACCACGGTGGGCGGTATGCCTTCGGCCGTCAGCCCACCATCATGCAGTGGAACCTGGCACGCTTGGCAGAAGCCCTGCTCCCGTTGTTCGATCCAGCGGACCTCGACAGAGCCGTAGAACTTGCAACGCAGGAACTGAACAAATTTCCGGACCTCTATCGAACCGCCTGGCTCAACGGCATGTCCAAAAAGCTTGGCCTGACTGATCTGCAAGATGATGACGTCACTCTGTTTGAGGACCTTCTCAGCGCAATGGAGGCATCCAAAGCTGACTACACTCTGGTTTTCCGGCGTCTGTCCGATGCTGTCTCCGGAAACACCGCTCCCCTTTTTGATCTCTTCGAAGACAAGGCCGATATATCTGCCTGGGTAAATCGCTGGAAGCCACGGCGCTCCGCAGAAGGGCGTCCAGCAGAAGAAATCAGCCGCGAGATGAACCGTGTGAACCCGGTCTACATTCCACGCAATCACAAGGTTGAAGAGGGATTGGCCGCCGCAGAGACAGGAGATTATAGTCTGGTTGAAGACCTGCTGGATGTCTTGAAAGATCCTTATGAAGAACGTCCAGGATTGGAGGCTTACACAACGCCGGCACCACAGGATTTTGGGCCTTACCAAACATTCTGTGGGACCTGAGCCTCATCGGCAGCGTCGTTAATTTTGAAGCTGGACTGGAAGCTGTTCTGCTCAACACTGAGCGGTTTACACGTTCGGATAACTTTTCCGAAGACCTAATTTACTTACCGCCTTCATTTAAAAACCAACAACTATAAACCGAAGAACAATACACTTCGCGCTCTGATTTGCAGCTAACTGAAATATTTTACATGGATAATTTTTTTAGAGCTGCTTCTCTCAAATACTTTGATAACCTTATTCGTACTTTCACTCAAAAATCACCTTACTCATAACCAAGAGTAAGTCCCTCCCCTTTCTAATGACGGCTGTAAAACAACGATAAGCAGTCCTATCGCTCCAGAAAGGAACCGACATGAAATTTGCTGCTGGCCTCATCGCCCTTGCCGCTGCTGCGGTGCTCACCCCTGTTCACGCAGCAGACATCAACCTCACCACCGAGGAATACAAACCGTTCAACTATATGGAAGGCGACAAAATCGTCGGCTTTGGTGCAGAACAGGTTTTTGAAATCATGAACCGCGCAGGCCTGACCTATGAGGTCGAAATGGCGCAATGGTCCCGCGCTATCGGCTTGGCTGAAAAAGAAGCGGACTACTGCGTATTTACAGCGTCGCACACAGAGGCGCGTGATCCGTTGTTCGTTTGGGTCGAGCCGCTGAATGTTGACCGGACGCTGCTGATCAAAAAAGCCGGATCTGATGTCAACGCCACAACAATCGACGAGGCCATGGCCTACTCTGTCGGCACGCAGTCCCAAGACTACACGGAAGCGCTGTTGAAAGACAAAGGTTTCCCGAAAATCGATGCCGCCAAGGATATGGAAACAACCCTCAAGAAGCTGGCAGCGGGCCGGATCGACATGGTCGCCGTATCCGAAGCGTTTTTCAACAGCCTCAAGAAAGACGGTGTCGCGGTAGAAGAAGCGGTTGTCTTGTCCGAGACCGTCCTGTCGATGGCATGTAATCCGGGCACGAATGCCGACAATGTGAAAAAGATGCAGGACGCGCTGAAATCCATGATCGATGACGGCACCCAAGCCAAGATCCTGACGAAATATCAGTAAGCAAACACGTCAACTAAACCGAATAAGAAATGCGGCCCTTGCACAGTGGTGCAGGGGCCGTTTTCTTTTTGTTATGATTTGCACCGACGACCCAACTTCCTTTTAATTCAGTGATCGGGGTCGAATGTACGGGCCGATAATGCGGTCGAATTCGCCGTTGGCTCTGATGATCTCCATACCGCGGTTGAAAGCATCTAAGAAATACGGGCCATGCTCCGTCTGCCGCGAAATCAACAAGTGGTAAGACCATGGATAGGCCAGCCTCTCCAAGTGACCGATCTGTTTCTGCTGATCTTCAGTTAAATGCTCCAGGGCAGCCTCATAGCCGCTGGTTTCAAGTTCCGGGACAAAATCGACCCGCCCCATGGCGAGCATCTGAAACAGCTGCTGATTGTTCGGAACTCTCGCAACGATGATCGATCCGTCATCGATCAAGGGAGCGAACTGTTGGCCGAATGCGCTGGAATCCAGCGCCCCCATGACCTTGCCGTTCAAGTCCTCCAATTCCGTGGCTTCAACAGGATTGTTCTTGGAGTAGAAGATCACCTCCCGCAAGACAAACAGCGGGTCGCTGGCGAGATAAAGGCGCTCCCGCTCCGGCGTCAGCACCCACATGAAAGTTCCGTCCCAAGCGCCCTGCTCTACAAGCAGCATCGCCCGGTTCCAGGGAAAGAAACCATACTCGACGTCAATGCCAACCGCTTCGAACGCCTTCGTCACAAGTTGAGAGGAAACACCGTATCCCGGTAAGTCCTCGGACTGATAAGGCGCCCATTCGCCATTGGTCAGTCGTATCTTTGTGGGCTTTTCATCCGCAACAGTGGATGCCGCAAACAGAAAAATGAACAGTTGAACGAAAAACACCCTCATAGTGCATAACCTTACGGCAAAACCACCGGAGGATGCAATGCTGAACGCCTGTCCTGTCCGTTCCTGTCGCGACATCGGAACTGTCCGGACCAAATGGCACCAAAGTTACGGCTGATTGCTCCTAAAACCCCAAGCAGAGTGAGTGTCAGGCGAAACTTTCAGCAACATCATACATCACCGGCTCGAAACTCTTACAAAGCCCGTGGATCCGGCGGTTGCGCTCGCGCATCTCATCGGATCTCAGCATGGCAAGGAAGTCCTCCCGCCGCAACCACTGTGAGTAGTTGGCAATCCGCGTCTGCGCATCGTTCACGTGAAGGCCAGCACCGATGAATCCCGGCTGGTGTTGAATGAACTCCCGGTAGGCGTCTTTCAGCTCTTCCAAAAGGTCCAGGCATGTTCCCGGTGTCATTTCGAAGGTTGTTATGACGGTTTGGTAGTCGCTAGCTTCAGATATCTGTGGCATGGCTTGCTCCAACACGTTTTATTAAAGTGGGTACGAAGCACCCGCTCAAACAATAACATTGGACAGTGTAGCAGCATTCATCCTGCTGTTGCTTCCACTCCCGGAACATTCATGCTCTCAACAGCTTCATGAGATAAGTCATACAGTGTTTGAAAATGACTGTGCCGGGCACTGTCTCGCCGCCACGCAATACAAATCGTCCGGCGAGTTTTCATTTCCGCGACCTGTTTCAAGACGATATCCGGTTCTTTTCCGAACTCCGACGCAATATAAGCCGCAGGAAACAGGCACAGCCCCATGCCGATGGAAACCATTTGCCGCAGTGCGTCGAGGCTCGTCCCTTCATAGTCCTGGCGGAAGTCAGCACCGCTCGCCCGCGCCAGGGACTGAACATCGTCGTGAAGCCGAAACCCTTGGCTCAGCGTCAAAAGCCTTTCGCCCTGAAGCAGTTCGACAGGAATAACATCAAGGCCCGAAAGTGGATGGGACCGCGGCACAGCGAGCGACAAGTCCTCCTGACACAGCTTTAAGACCTGAAGCCGTTCTGATCCCGCTAAGTCGGGGGATATGATGCAATCCAGAGTGCCATCCAGAATTTGCTGCTCCAGAACCACCGGCCGGTCTTCCCGGATATAAAGCTCAAGTTCCGGGTATTTCGACTTCAGAATCGGCAGGAGATACGGCATGAAATAGGGCCCAAATGTGGACGGCACGCCCAACCGGATCAGTCCGCCGAGATTTTCGCGCCCGGCTTCAGCTGCGGTCACAAAATCGTCCAACACCTCCAACGCGTGGCGCGCCAGCGGCAACAGCCGTTCGCCAGCCGCAGTCAGCCGCACACCGGTCGTACCGCGCTCTACAAGTGTTGTATGAACACTATCTTCCAAAAGTCTGAATTGGTTTGATAATGTCGGTTGGGAAACATGGCACTTCTTCGCTGCTTTGCCGAAATGCCCTTCCTCTGCCAGAGCGATAAAATACTCCAACTGCCGCGCCGACGGTCGATACGCCATGGCCGCTTTTCCTCCCGATTACTATCATAGATATAATCTATCAATTTTATCGAAACAATGTATTTCAACTATTTCAATCGCCTCCCCATATCGGGAGTGCAACGATGTTTCAATACTGAGAGGAGCCTTGGAGATGTACGCACGTCTGAAATCCCTTCGCAGCCAGCACGGCACACTGGACAACTTGATCCAGCGGGAAGAACTGCACCCTTATCCAGACGTGGACCACATCCGGTCTCTCAAAAAATTCAAGCTGCGTTTGCGCGACGAAATACAGCGCGTCGAGCGCAAGCTCAATCCGGCCCAAACCGCCTGAACCGCCAACTGACCAGCCAACACAGAGGAGCCCCCAACATGACCCTTTTCTGGCCCTACTACGGAATTGGCGCTTTGCCGTCCGGTTCAAACTCTCACCGCGCCCGCCGCGCCCGCCTGCGGGATCTTGAAGCCCGCATGGAATCCTTCCTGGTTGAGAAAGAAAACAAACAGGAAGTCTGCACCCGTGTGCTCGGCAACGTGAAAGAGTGCAAGACCCGCCTGCGCGGCGAACTGGCACATCTTAGCTAGAGCGGTTCACGCGCATATTGAAACACTTGACCGAGACAATTTTGGTTTCTGACAAGGCGGCTTGCACGCGGTGGTGTTTCACACCACAAGTGCAAGGCAACGACGTGAGAGATCAAAATTGTCCGGCCCAAACACAGTTTTAATTTGCATAAAGGTCTTTGACGGGTGACTCAAAACCGTCCACCGGCTTTGTTGCGCCGATTGCCCGATGCACCGCATCGCGCTGCACGCCGCGCCTCGACGGCTGAACGGTTTGGAGCATCAAGCGTTACAATATGCGCGTGAAACGCTCCAACCCCGGCGCATCTTGGCCCTCTCCCTCCCCAGGGCCGGGATGTTGCCCGCCGGAGCGCGGTCAGCTCTGGTCACGCCGCCTGCCGACGCCCGGCAGGTGGCGTTTTTTTATTCGCCCGGCACGGGTGCCGCGGCAATTGGTACGCTTTCTTCTTTGGCAGACGGTGTTTTCGGTGTTTTCGTTGGCCGGACACGGAAGAACAGCGCATAGAGGACCGGCGCTGCAATCAATGTCAGGATTGTCGCAAAGGCCAGACCGCCCATGATGGTGACCGCCATGCCGCGGAAGAAAGCATCCGACAACAACGGCGCCATGCCGAGGATGGTTGTGATCGCCGCCAGCATCACAGGCCGCATACGCGAGACACTCGCTTCAACGATGGCCTGATACTTCTCTTTGCCCTCCCGGATCATCAGATCGATTTCTTCAAGAAGAACAATCGCGTTCTTGATCAGCATGCCCGAGAGCGACAGGAAGCCGAGGAGCGACATAAAACCGAACGCCGTGTCCGTTGCAAGTAGTGCAATCGCAACGCCGTTGATCGACATTGGCACCATCAACCAGATGATCAGCGGTTGCCGGATCGAGCCAAACAGCAGGATCGAGATGATCAGCATGACCAGGAAACCAAGCGGAAGCTGCGCTCCAAGGGAAGCCTGCGCATCGTTGGTACTCTCGTATTCTCCGCCCCACTCCAATGCGTAGCCTTGCGGCAGTGCAATGGCTTCAATCTGAGGCCGGACACGCGCAAGCGCTGCAGCTGCCGTTTCTCCGCCGGTGGTCTCCGCAGCCACCGTGATGGTTCGAACACGGTCGCGGCGCTGGATCAACGTATCCTGTGGCTCCATGACGAACTCTTGCACGACCTGATCAACCGGCACGTACCGGCGCTGGCTTGCGCTCCAGACAACAGAGTCCGACACGCTTTCGTTCACAGAAATACCGTCGGTTCCGGCCTTTCGCGCGACGATCGGAATGCTCTCGTCAATGTCGCGGTACGCTCCCACCTGAACACCCTCAGTGGCAAACTGCAAAGCAAGAGATAGTTCTTCGCGTGTAATACCGGAGATCCGGGCGCGGTCTTCGTCAAAGATCGGCCGGACCACCAGTTCGCGCTGGCGCCAATCCGTATTGACGTCCGCCAGGCGGTTATCCGGCAACTGGAAGACGGCCCGCGCTTCATCCCCGAGACGCTTCAAAATGTCCTCATCCGGTCCTGAGAACCGGGCCTCGATCTTCGCTCCGCCGCCAGGACCAAAAACCAGGCGTTTGGTGATGATCTGGGCTGACGGGAACCGTTCACCAAATTGCTCCCGCAAATCCAATGCCAGAGCATCAATATCATCGCGGCTGTGGGTCCTGATGATCATGTGACCGTAGGCGGGATTTGCATCTTCCGGAGAATACGTGAGCATGAAACGGGTTGCACCGCCGCCGGCAAAACTTGTAACCGTCTTGACCCGTTCATCTGAAAGGACGACGGCCTCCATGTCCTTCAGATCCGCCTCGGTGGACCGGATGTCGGTGCCTTGAGGCTTCCAGTAATGGACATAAAAGAGCGGCGTGTTGCTGTCCGGGAAGAAGGCCTGTTTCACATTGCCGAAGGCCATCACACAGGCGACCGTCACGCCAATCAGCACCGCGATTGTCAGCAAACGGGCGTGTAGCGTTCCAATCAAGAACTTCCGGTAGATCGTATAAAGGATGCCCTTGTAGGGATCATGATCATCGCCAACACCTTCAGCTGTTCTAAAAAAGTATTTTCCGAACAAAGGCGTCACGGTGATCGCAAATACCCAGGACAGCAGCAGCGATATCCCGATAACCGCAAAGAGCGAGAACAGGAACTCACCCGTTGCATCTGGGGACAGACCGATGCCCGAGAACGCCATGATGCCGATTACGGTCGCACCGAGAAGCGGCCACATGGTCTGTTTGACCACCTTGCTGGCGGCTTCAATTGCCCGCATGCCGCGCTGCATGTTGATCATCATGCCTTCTGCGACAACGATGGCGTTGTCCACCAGCATGCCCATCGCGATGATCAGGGCCCCAAGCGAAATTCGCTCCATCTCGATGGCAAACAACCGCATGAACAGGACCGTGGCCATCACCGTCAACAAGAGTACAGTTCCAACCACGAGGGCCGCGCGCCATCCCATGAACAGCGCCAAAACCGTGATCACAATGACCACCGAGGCCGCGAGGTTGATGATGAAGCCGTTCACAGATTCATCGACAACGATGTTCTGCTCATAGATCGGGTGAATCTGCATTCCCACAGGCAGTTGGGCTTCCACCTCTGCGAGTTTTTCAATGACACGGCCGCCGACTTCAACGATGTTCGTACCGTCGATCTGCGAGACACCTATGGTGACTGCTTCCTGTCCGTTGTGCCTGATCAGCCGGGACGGCCTTTCGGGTTCACCAAGTTCCAGCGTCGCAATGTCCGACAAGCGGATCATCGCCGTGGTGCCCGGCCGGCCGATCACCAGATCCTGAATGCCCGTAAAGTCGTCAAAAGCGGACGCCGTCATCAACCGGATGCGCTTGTCACCTGAAATGCCGGAGCCATTGGTCTGGATCCGGTTTTCCGCATCGAGCACGCTGGTGATATCGGTCATGGAAATACCAAGGCCGACCATCTTGTCGTGGTCGACATTCAGGTAAATGACATCCTCAGGTTCGCCGGAGACATCAACCTTTCCAACGCCTGGAACCGTGAGCAGCTCCCGCCGGATCCGCTTGACGGTCGTTCGGATATCGCGGTTGGTATATCCATCTGCAGTGAAGGCATAGAAAAGACCGAAAACGTCGCCAAAATCGTCATAAACCAGTGGTGTTCCAGCCCCGGCAGGCAGAGCGCGCTGTTCATCACCCACCTTTCGGCGAAGCTCATCCCACACCTGCGGCAATTCGGTGCCGTCATAAGTATCTTTGATTTCGACACGGATACGCGACAGGCCCGGTTCGGAAACAGATGTAATTTCCTTCAGCTGCGGCAGTTGCTGGATCGCGGTCTCGAGGATCTCGGTAACCTCATTCTCCACTTCTGCAGCCGTTGCACCCGGGTAGCTGGTGATGACCTGCGCTTCCTTGATGGTGAAGGCCGGATCTTCCAGGCGGCCAACAGTGCTGAGTGCCCACAGGCCACCAAGTAACGACAGGATGACGATCATCCAGGTGTTAACCGGTTTCTGGATCGAATAACGTGCAATATCCAAGGGAACAGATCCTTGTTCGGTATTATCTGTCAGATCAGCGCAGCGGCCGTACGACCTGGCCATCACTCAAGAATGCGGCGCCGGCGGCAACAATGTCTTCACCAGCACCAAGGCCCGAACTCACCGGGATGTAGTCACCCATGACCGTGCCGACTTCGACCTTGCGCTTGGAAACGGCATCGCTTCCATCATCATAGATCCAGACATATGACTGACCATCGCCGTCAACAGCGACTGACCCGGTCGGAATGAGGAACATTTCCCCAAGGGACAACCCTTCTGGAAGGAACTTGACCCGGACGGACGCAGTCATGCCCGGGTACAGCTGATCCGCTCCCTTACGAGGCATTGCAAGCGTGACCCGATAGGTCTGGGTCACATCGTCAACCTGGGAAGAATGCTCGCGGTAGATCAATGGGAAATACTTGTCGCCGTAGGCTGGAAACTTGGCTTCGATTGAGACGACTTCCGTGTCCCTCACCCGGCCGAACAGGGCCTCAGCCACGTTGATGTCGACTTGGATTTCCGACACATCGTGCATCCGCACTACAGGTGTTCCAACGCTCACCGTCGTGAAGTTGTCGATAAGGCGCAGGGAAACAATGCCGTCAAACGGCGCGCGAAGCTCGGAGTACTGAAGATCCAGCTTGGCTTCCTTTAGCGCTTCGACAGCCAGGTCATGCTTGTCCTGCTGTGCGTCGAAGGCCGAAACCGCAATCACATTCCGATCGCGCAGGGTCGCAAGGCGGTCCAACTCGCGTTTGGCTTGTTCGACGTTGATTGTCGCCTCACGCAGTGCGCGATCATAGTCGGCGGTATCAAGCCGTGCGATCAGATCGCCTTTCTTCACCTGCTGACTTTCCAGAACCGGCAACTCAACGATCCGGCCAGCCACCTGGAAGGAAAGATCGACAGTTTGGACAGCAGCAACCCGTCCGGCAAACCGGCGTTCCAAAAGACCGAGCTGGTCGGAAACGGTAAAGATCTTGGCCGGCCTTGGGGCAGCGTGAAGTTTTGCCTCCGCCTCGGCGATCGGATCTATTGCATCGTCTTGGCATGCGGCCAATAAACCCGCCGACAAAACGATCGCTGCCACCCTTGCGGCGGGCGTCTTCAACAATGCCAACATAGAGTTCCGTCCTATTGGTTGAGTTCCTTGAGCCGGCTACGCAGTTCTTCGAAAACTGCTGTCCGGTCTTCATCCGTCAGTGTCGAAACGCAGTGCGCTTCGGAAAAATGCAATCCTTCGAGGCTGGTCCAAATGACCCACGCCGCCCCATATTGCGATGTTTCTTCCAGTATCGCGGCCCGCAGCCGGAGCTTGACGTCGATAAACGGCTGTCGAAGGTCCGGTTTATCGGCGGTAGCAGGCAGGATCGCCCGTGCAACATCGCGCTGCTCACTTAACCAGCCTTCTGTGACATCCACCATGGCGGCCAACGTCGGAGAAGCTGCATCGGTCGCATTTTCGCGAGCAGCGGCAATTTCGGCTTCGAATTTCCCTGCCAGAAACTCCACCATACCCCGAATGAGCGCATCCTTCCTGGGGAAGTTGTAAAGCAGTCCGCCCTTGGACAGCCCAGCTTCTTCTGCGACAGCATCAAGCGTCAACGCCGGTGTGCCTGCGCGGCGGACGACCTCAAGCGCTGCGGTCAAGATCTGACATTTTGTGTTTTTGGTGGTCTTCGACATCCTGGATTCTGAACCGTCTGGTCAGTACAGTTACAGGTCATATAAACCGTCCAGCCGGTACAGACAAGGACCTCATAGCCGCCTTAAAGCAGTAAATTTGGTGGCGCTTACTCAAGAGGCTGAGGAACAACGACAGAAAAGAGACCAAACTCAACAGATTGGCAGATCACTTAGCGATCCGCGAATCCCAGGAATGCATGATGAAAAAACCGCTCGAATTAGACTGTGAGTGGTCCGAGCCCCGGATCAGGCCGCTTCGTCTTCCATGGAAGCTTCGGCTGCGGCTTGTTCTGCAGCGGCCACTTCCGCGGCGATCCGTGCGCGTTCACGGGCTTCATCTTCAACACGCTCGGCGAACTCAATAAACTCTTTGGCCGGCATAGGTGCTGCGAAGTAATAGCCTTGTGCTGCTGTCACGCCGAGTTCCATCAGGCGGTCAATCTGCTCTTCTTCCTCGACGCCTTCGGCGATGATGCCCATCCCGAGATTGTCGGCAAGCTCGACCATGGAATCAACGATGGTCGTGGAGTTGTCGTCGGAACTGATGCTGTCGATGAACATCTTGTCGATCTTGATGATATCCACGCCCAGCTTCTGCAGATAGGCCATGCCGCCATGGCCGGTGCCCACGTCATCAAGTGCTATGCGCACCCCAAGAGCCTGCAATTCGGCCATGATCTTGCGCGCCAGTTCCATATCCTCAAGCGGATAGCGTTCGGTGACCTCAACAACAATTTGCTGATATGAGATCTCTGAGTTCTCAAACGTGTTCTTGATATCGGACACAATCTCACGGTCGAGGAAATGCCCGGCAAAGAGGTTGATCGACAGCTTGAAGTCCGGATGCTCGCCATAGAGCGCGCCCACTTCGTCGCTTGCCACCCGCATCATGTGGCGGGTCATGTCAAAGATATGCCCATTGGCTTCGGCATAGGCCATGAACTGGCCAGGTGAGACAATCATGCCGTTCGGGCGGCGCCAGCGCATAAGAACCTCGCAGCCCCGAACACGCTTGGTCTCGATATCCATGACCGGCTGGTAATACGGAATGAATTCGCCGTTTCGGATCGCGGCCACGAATTCGTCGTTCGCCTCGCTCTCAGGCCGCCAAGAGTACCAGATGCCAATGGCGACAAACAGAACAGCTATGGCTGCGCAGGCCGCTGCGGCAATGACTTTCAATTGCTGAACGACCTGCAAGGCCGCCGAAACGGGCGCATTGACGATGGCAATCAGCGGGTAAAGTTCAGACGCCACTTCAACCGACAGCATCTCACTTGGATCGTTGCCTTCAGAATTGTAGCCGCCGACCTGATACCAGAGCAGATTGTCGCCGAGGCGCAATTCGGTCCGCCTGTAGGATCTCAGATACTCAGGACCAGGATCCATTGCGATCACCGCCGGGGTGATCTCGGCAAACAACCGTGTCTCGTTTTTCAGATCCCAACTGACCACGGCGGCTCTGGCGCCAAGGTAACTGCGCTCCAGCATACCAATACCCACCAGCGGGCCGTCTGGACGCAGGGGCGGCAGGACCACTTCTGCAGACAGCTCACGGTCCGGGATAATGCACATGCGCTGCCCGGCAGCATCCACCAGCCCAATGGCGTCGATCATGCCGTGGTCGATGATCTGCTGCTCATAGATGATCCGGTCAGCTGCATCGCAGGTTTCAACGTCGTCGCGGTCCAGTCTTTGCAAGAAAGAAACCGTCGTCGTGATGGCCTCTTCCGCACGACGGATAGACACCTGCCCCATCGCTTCCATTTCGCTGACGGCGCGGCTCTCGGCATATTGATTAAGAATGATATTGATCGCAAACAACGGCGTTGTCGCAAGCACCAGTGCGATCAGAACCGTCTTAGCAAAACCGAAATAACGAAAGGACAATGCGCAAGCCCGTTGAGTACCATCTCCCGCAAACCATGCCGCGAAATGGGTAAACAAGCCCTGAATGCAGAAGCATTTCTTAACCCTGACAGGACGATTTCGCTAAGCCAGCAAGCTATTTGGCAGCTTATGATGAACCCAAACTGCGACTGCATACGCTGCGGCTGCGCCCACCGCAGTTTTCATTTTCCACAACCTTTCGGCGCACATTCGCCGGCCCAAGTGCGGAAATCCGCCAAGAGCGTGATCGCCGTCACATTGTCGCTGCACCAATCGGGTGACAAAACCGTCGAGGCAGGTCAAGAAGCCGGTCTCTTTTTCAATTCGCACCAGCTGCAATAAATGGGTCCCTATCTGTCGCCGTTGGTATTAAGCTATGACGCAGGCTCGCGTCAGCCCTGACACTTCACGTTTGGAGTACACATCATGATTTCCAAGAAGTCCCGGATCGGCCTCGGCCTTTCAACCGCAGTTGGCCTGTTTTTGGCTCAGGCTGCACCGGCCCTAGCATTCGACCCGACCGGCGTACCGGTTGCCGATGCGTTCTTGAAACTCCTCGATTCAGACAGCGGCGACGTGGAAAGCTATGGCAGCGTCAACGAAACGGGCGGTGACGTCACCATCGCCGACCTCGTTCTCAAAAGCGAAGATGACGATGGCACTGTCACCATCGGCACCACGACCCTCTCCGGTGGTTCTGTTCTGGACAATGGCCGTTTGAAACTGAGCGGCCTTCAGCTTCAAAACCTGGAACTTGCCGCCGACGATGGCGGCCTTACCATGGCAAACATGACAGCAACCGACCTTGTCTTGCCGGCAGCCGAAGAAGTTCAAAACGGCGCTCCGACCGTTGATCCGAGCTACAAGACCTTCGAGGCTTCAACCATCCAGATCAATGACGAAGACGGCAAGATCGCCACAATCGACACGATCACCTCGTCCATCGACGAAATGGACGGCGATCAGCCAACAAGCGGCAGCTTTGCAATCTCAAACATCGTTGTGGATGTGAAAGAGATCCAGGCCGAAGAAGCCAAATCCCTGCAGGACCTTGGCTACGAAACGCTCAACATGAACATTTCCGGCTCCGGAAAGTGGGATCCGGATGCGGCTACCATCAATATCCCGGATCTGAAGATCGATGGCCAGGACGCTGCCGCGCTAACCCTGTCGCTCTCTCTCGGCGGTGTAACGCGTGAAGTTGTGGATGAGCTGAACAAGGCTTCCGACAATCCGGAAGAGTCCATGGCCCTTCTTCAGAACATCTCCGTGTCCAATGTCCGCATCCGTTTGGATGATGCGTCTCTAACCGGCCGGGTGCTGGATCAGGAGGCTCAAAAGGCCGGTGTCGACACCCAGCAATATGTTGCAGGTCTGACCGGCAGCCTGCCGCTGATGCTGGGCATGCTTCAGAACAAGGACCTCGAAGGCCAGGTCACCGAAGCTGTGACACAATATCTGACCAACCCGGGTTCCCTGGAAATCACCGCGTCTCCGGAAAACCCGGTCCCTTTTGCCCAGATCATGGGTGCGGCGATGATGGCCCCGCAAATGGTTCCGCAGTTGTTGGGTGTGTCGATTACTGCCAATCAGTAATCCATACTCCGAAACCAAAAAACGCGGCGGAACCTACCGCCGCGTTTTCTGTTTTCATCAGGCTTGATCAGGTATTGGTGATTTCGAAGCCGATGGCGTCGAAGAAGGTGACATCAAACAGCTCACCACCCTTGATCTTAAGATCAGTCAAGATATCCGGGTTTTGCACTATGTAGGTGCGTTCCTCACGATCCGGGCCAGTGAAACGGATCTTTCCGGTTTCCGTGTCCGCGGTAAGGATCTTGACCGTGACGGTCATCTGACGGGCAGTCAGGCCCGCGGGCAACCGGTCCTCATCGGCAAGAACGACCGTTTTTGAGGCATCGATCTCAGGCTTCGTGTTCTTGCTTTTCTCGATATCGATGACGACACCGGCAAGATACGTCACGTTCAGGAACTGGTTTTCCCGCACCGATGCGATGTCAAATCCGGCCTGAACCGGAACTGCGAATTCATTGCGGTCCTTCGCCTTGACGATGATCTCGTTGCGGGCCGGGTTGGTCGTGACAACCTGTGCTTTGTAGGAAACCGTTTCGGCGGCCGCGAAGGCTTCCTCAAAGGTTGGCTCGGACATCGCCGAGGCGGCACCAGAAAAAGCAAACACCGATAGCGCCGCGGCAGCGATGGTGGAAATGAAGGGACGTGCTGACATTTGAAAAACCCTTTGCAAAATCGGTCAAGATTTTCGATGAGGCCAGGGTCACTTGCTGATCAATCAGCGATGTCCCTGGTTTCGCTCGGCAAACATCTGAACCAATTGCGGCTCTTTCATGAACGCAAAGATTGCAAATTTTTTAGATTTCGCCCTACGTAGGAAACTGATCAGTGGGTAGCAAATGGGCTTTGTCGACCCGCAATCCCGGCGTCGCAGGAGAATTACTCCGCCGCTTCAGTCTTGTCCTGAAACTGCAAATCACAGAGCTGCCGGTAAATGACTTATGCACGGGAGATTGAACACCTTCCCTTAGGAATCGGGCACTAGCGTACAAAATACTCCTGGTTAAAGTATTGCTCGATACGACTTTCAAATTCGGCAAGCCTAGTGGCGAAGTTGCCATTGGCATCTAGTTGACGAGCGAAACGCACTTCAGAAAGCATGGTTTCGCGATCATCCGTTTCATCGATCAGCAACCCGGCTGGCCACTCATGATCACAATAATCGAACCCTTCGATTATTTTTTTAAGAAGTTGGCAGCGTATTTCTTCGGATTTCGGATCAATCGCATGAGCTCTCAAGAGGAGTTCTGTACCGCCGAGAAACGATATTTTTTCATGGAGCCGTCGCGCGGAAAAGAGGTTTTGAATCATACAACCAAGCCAGAATCGGCATTTGGGGTCGTCTTCTTGAAAACCTTTTTCCAAGACTGGAAACACAACAAACTCGAACAGCTCATGTCGAATTTTTTTGTTGTGTGTCTTTCTTCGATTTAAAAAACTATTGGTCCATTCCTTTTTTTCAGAATATGACCTGAACGAAGATACGAATTGTCCAATAGCTTTTTTCGCCGCTTTTTTGTCTCCAGCAGCATCTTGCTTTAAGTAATCATAATAAAACTGTTCATCCACAATCGTACTCGCAATAACTAATGAGAAATGCCCTCACTTAATGATGATTGGACATGAATTCCCAGGAAACTAAACGACCTGATTTTTCCGACTCTATTCCGCAGCTTCCGTTTTGTCCTGGAATTGCAAGTCGCACAGCCGCCGGTAAATGCCGTCGTGATCGTAAAGCTTGTCGTGCGTTCCACTCTCCACGACCTTGCCCTGATCCATGACGTGGATCTGGTGGGCATGGCGCACCGTTGAGAGCCGGTGGGCGATGACCAGTGTCGTCCGGCCGGTCATCAAGGTTTCCAGCGCGGACTGGATCTTGGCTTCAGATTCTGCGTCCAATGCCGATGTAGCCTCGTCCAGCAGCAGGATCGGCGCGTCCCGGAGCATCGCACGGGCAATAGCGATCCGTTGGCGCTGACCACCGGAGAGATTGTTGCCGCCCTCCCCGGCACTGGTGTTGTATCCGTCCGGTAGAGCGGTGATGAAGTCATGCGCATTCGCCGCTTTAGCCGCTTCGATGATGTCCGCTTCGGTTGCACCAGGCACACCAACGCCGATGTTGTCGCGAAGGCTCATGTTGAAGAGATATGCATCCTGCCCGACGTAAGCGATGGACCGGCGCAAGGTCGCGACCTGAACCTCCGTTACTGGCTGACCGTCAATCCGAATCTCGCCGGATTGGGGATCATAGAACCGCTCTATCAGCGAGAACACGGTCGACTTGCCTGCCCCCGAGGCGCCGACCAACGCCGTCATCTTTCCAGGCTCGGCCTTGAAGGATGCACCGGTCAGCGCGGCGCCTTCGCCATAGGAGAACCGGACATTGTCGAACACGACTTCACCGTTCGAGACGTTGAGTGGCTCGGCTCCATCGCGGTCCTTGAGATCGGCTTTCTCATCGATCAACTCGTACATCAAGCGCAGGCCGACCATCTCACGGCCAAGATTGACGTTGAGCCGCGCCAAACGGCGTGCCGGGTCGTAAGCAAGCAAAAGAGCTGTGATGAAGGAGAACAAAGCGCCCGGGTCCTGGCCCAGCTCCACCACGGAATACCCGCCGTAGAAGATCACCATCGCAATGGCAAACCCGCCGAGCGTGTCCATCATGGGCGATGTCCGGGCGCTCAAGGTTGCGATTTTGTTGGCCTGACGCTGGACGTCCTCTACCGAGTCCCCCATGCGGTCCCGCATGGCGTTTTCCATACCAAACGCCTTGACCACACGCACGCCAAGCACGGTCTCTTGCAGGGCTGCCGTAATCTTAGCGGTTGAGACCACCTGGCGGTTCATATGCTTCTTGACCCGCCGGATCAGGATTGCCACGCCGATGACTGCCGGCGGCATGATGACAAAGGCAAAGAAACTCAGCAGCGGGTTCTGAACGACCATCACAATGACAAGACCGATCAAGGTCAGGAGATCACGGCCGAGAGAGACGACGACCATATCCATCGTCATGCGGGCGGAGTTCACACCTTGTGTGACGATCACATTGATCTCGGCGAGCGATTTCCGGTCGTAGTAGGCTTGGTCGAGCTGCAGAATATGGTCGAACAGGCGCTTTTGCAGGCTGGCAATGATCGCGTTGCCGACGCGTGCAAGCACCACCAGCTGGCCATAAGTGGCAACGCCCTTGACCGCGAATATCAGCATCACCACACCGGCAATGACATAGACCATCTGCTGGTCGCGGTTGACGAACACCTCATTGACCACGTCGCGCATGATCCAGGCACTTGCTGCCGTAGTCGCCGCCACAAATCCCATGAATACGAATGCGAGCGCATACTGAGGCAGATAAGTCCTCAGGTTTTCCCCGAAGAGACGCCGGATCAAGGGAATGGTTTCATTCGGATCCGTCTCAGCGTTCACTTTCCGAAAATTGAGCACGCACTCATGCCTTTCTTCGGCGCAACCGGACCCTGTGTCCTTCCCTGCGCCACCCTGCCCGCACTATCTATCGCGTTTCGTGGCATTCTTAAAACCAGAAGCATCGCCTGTTGCATTGAAATCTGTGACTTCATGCAGCGATGGGCGACACAGCCGTTTCGCGAACTGCGTTGTTGCGAGTCGATCAGCGGCAATTCACCGACCGGAGCTTTCTAACCGTCTAATACGACAAAGGCCAGCAGAGCCGGCCTTTGCGCTCCAGCAGACTGGAGCCTTCTATCAGGCTTTTGCACCCTTTCCCGGAAAGATCACTCTTCCGGGAGGTTAAGCCGCAGATGAAGTTCGCGCAGCTGAGCGGTATCCGGCTCGTTCGGCGCGCCCATCATCAGGTCTTCAGCTTTCTGATTCATCGGGAACAGCATGACTTCACGGATGTTGGCCTCGTCCGCCAGCAACATCACGATCCGGTCGATACCGGCTGCACAACCACCGTGCGGAGGTGCGCCGTACTGGAACGCGTTGACCATGCCGCCGAAACGCTTGTTGACTTCCTCATTCGGATAGCCGGCGATCTCGAAAGCCTTGTACATGATTTCCGGCTTGTGGTTCCGGATCGCACCGGACACCAGCTCGTGACCGTTACAGGACAGATCGTACTGGTAGCCGAGAACCTCCAGCGGATCACCTTCCAGCGCTTCCATCCCGCCCTGCGGCATAGAGAACGGGTTGTGTTCAAAATCGATCTCGCCGGTTTCCTCGTCCTTCTCGTAGATCGGGAAATCGACGATCCAGGCAAATTCGAACCGGTCCTTGTCGGTGTGGCCAAGCTCTTCACCGATGATATTGCGCGCCTTTCCGGCAACCGCCTGGAACTGCTTCGGCTTGCCACCGAGGAAGAAAGCCGCATCGCCGACTTCAAGACCAAGCTGCTGACGGATCGCTTCAGTCCGCTCCGGACCGATGTTCTTCGCAAGCGGACCGGCCGCTTCCATGGACCCGTCTTCGGCCTTGCGCCAGAAGATATAGCCCATGCCCGGCAGGCCTTCGCCTTGCGCAAACTTGTTCATACGGTCGCAGAACTTGCGGCTGCCGCCTTTCGGAGCCGGAATGGCGCGGATTTCCGTGCCCGGCTGTTCCAGAAGGTTTGCAAAGATCGCAAAGCCGGATCCAGCGAAATGCTCAGAAACGATCTCCATCTTGAGCGGGTTGCGCAGGTCCGGCTTGTCTGTGCCGTACCAGAGCGCACTGTCCTTGTAGGAGATCTGCGGCCAGTTGCGGTTGACCGGACGGTCGTTGCCGAACTTCTCGAAGACGCCTGCAATCACCGGCTCGATCGTGTCGAAAACTTCCTGCTGGGTCACAAAGGACATTTCCATGTCCAGCTGGTAGAAGTCGGTCGGCGAACGGTCGGCCCGCGGATCTTCATCACGGAAACACGGCGCGATCTGGAAGTACTTGTCGAAGCCAGACACCATCAGCAGCTGCTTGAACTGCTGCGGTGCTTGCGGCAGCGCGTAAAACTTGCCCGGATGCAGACGGGACGGCACCAGGAAGTCGCGCGCGCCTTCCGGAGAAGACGCCGTGATGATCGGGGTCTGGAACTCGTTGAAGCCAATCGCCCACATGCGGTCGCGGATATCGCGCACGACATTGGAGCGCAGGATCATGTTGTTGTGCAGCTTTTCGCGGCGCAGATCCAGGAAGCGGTATTTCAGGCGAACCTCTTCCGGGTACTCCTGTTCACCGAAGACCGGCAGCGGCAATTCCTTGGCGGAGCCAAGAACTTCCATATCCCGGATAAAGACTTCGATCTCGCCGGTCGGAAGGTCAGGATTGATGGTCTCTTCGGTCCGTTTCTTCACGGTCGCATCGATACGGATACACCATTCTGAGCGCACGGTTTCAGCCAGACCGAAAGCCGCAGAATCAGGATCGACCACGCATTGTGTCATGCCGTAGTGATCGCGCAGATCGATAAACAGCACCCCGCCATGATCTCGGACCCGGTGGACCCAGCCGGAAAGACGGATGGTCTGGCCTTCGTCGGACAGACGCAGATCACCGCAAGTATGGCTACGGTAGGGATGCATTCTCGTTCCTCAATTCTTGTTCAGATGTGCCGTGCGCCTCAAACAGCCAATCGCAATGTCGAGACACAGAAAACCGTTACGGCCCGCAGAACGCAGGCCGTGCGCGCTGCACAAGCCATGCCCAGCGCGGAATGTCAAGGGAACGGGAAGCAATGATCAGAACGAAAGGCGGGAAAACAGGACAGAGGCCCAACCCTCCTAACGGATCATGTCCTCCGGCTTTTCCTCCTGGCCCGTTCCATTGGCCGGCAGCTCGGCATGGACCCCAAGGATGCTGCGGATTTGACCGCTTTTTTGAAGGTCGGTGATCCGGGTGTTTACCGCAGCGATGAAAGCCCGGCCCGGCTCATTGTCGTGGCACACGAATGATATTGGCAGACTCATGTTATGCAGTGTAATCGGGCTGACACGCAGGACATCCGGCTTACCCAATTCCTCCAAGGCCAACGCGGTGTCCGGATGGTGCCCCAGGAACGCATCCAGTCTGCCGAGACTGAGCATTTCTATAAGTTGTTCTTCGGACGGTATCGGATAAAACTTCTCCGCGTTTGGCAGACCGTGAATACTCCCGGAGCCTTCGATGTAGCCGACCCTATGAGGGTCAAAATCTTCAAGGGACGTAAAAGACGCACCGTTCCCGGTGGTATACACCCGCAGCGATACGATATCGACGGGCTGAGAGGCAATCAGCGTTGTTGATTGATCACCGGCATCAAGCCCCATGACGTTTGTCGGAAAGAGACAACTCGCAGTATCACTGAGAAACAAGGCCCTTGCGCGGTTTAGCGGAGCGGCCCCCCTTGGCACTTGAGCGAGCCTGCCTGATAGCGCAACGTTCAGGAAAAGATCGTACTGCTTGCCGCTGGTTTCCGTCAGCCGGTGCGGGAGATAGTTCATGTAGAGCTTGAGTGTGCCCGTGTCCTGTGCGCCTGTCTGACCGGACAACAGCATCAACCACACAACGAAAACCAGTCCGAGTTGGCCAAGTTTTGGGGTCCTGCAGCTCATGGGGAATTCTTTCTTTGCAAGGCAATACAATCAAGCAGAACCATCACAAAAACGTAAAGCATCGTCGCAGTTTGCAGCAACCATGTCCGAAAGGCACCTTTCATTGGGAAACCTGTGCGCCGAGTGCGTCTTCTGCATCAGTTGGAAGATTGGCATGTGGGCCAAGTACCCGGCGGATTTCACCATTCTGGTGCAGCTGCCTGATCCGCGGGTTTACTTCGTCCATAAATGCTCTTCCACCTGCAGTGTCATGGCACACAAAAGAAATCGGAAAACGGACATTGCTCACCGTGATTGGGCTGACGCGCAAAAGGCCCGGTCTTTTCAAATCCTCCAGCGCCAGCGCCGTGTCCGGGTGATGGCCAAGGAACGCATCAAGCCGGCCAAGCTCCAGCATGCGGATCAGCTGTTTTTCAGAAGGGACGGGTACGAAGAGCTCATGATTTGGGCCGAGACCTTGGACCGTCCCGGACCCGGCGATGTACCCGATCCTGCTCGGATCAAAATCGTCAATGGAGGTGAAGGCTCGGTCGGCATCGCCGGTGGGCGTGTAAAGCCGCAGGGAAACAATATCGACAAGTTCAGAGGACACGATCGCATCTGGCTCTGCGACAGCATGCAGCGCCTTTACGCTTAATGGAAAAATACAGCTGTCACGATCCGACAAGAACTGGGCCAGTGCGCGCTTCATGGGTGATGCCGCGCGGGCAACTTTCAGCTCAGAACCTGCAAAAATCTCGTCTAACAGACGGTCGTACTGTTTGTCGCTGGATTCTGTCAGCCGGTGCGGAAGATAGATTAGATGAAGATTCGTTTCGGCAGCAGATACAGCTCCGAGGCCAAACAGCTTCATGCCCATCGCCAAAAAGACGATGGCAATTCGACACCTGGCATTTCTGTATAGCGTATGCATTACCGCTCTCTACCCAGTGGCCTGCAGTATCTGCAGAGCTATTCCTGACCTCCCGTTGCGGAAGCCTCCTATTGCATTCCAGGCGTCAGGTCACCCATAAATCCAGCAATCTTCTCACTATTTGGGATAACCGCCACGGACTGCTGCGTGCCGTGATGGGCTAACTATTTAAATCAATTAGATATTCTATCCGCTTAAGTTATCCCTAGCACAATCACTTCAAATGACACTCCGGTGTGGATATAAAGCGGTGGTCAGCCGCAAAGGCTCATCTCCTTCTTCCGAACAGACCTTTTGGCTCCGCCATTTCAGCATGCTTGCCCAAGATCAAATGCATCCGGCAGTCTTACAAACTTCCGCAATCTGCTTGTTTTCTCTGACTTGAAAATCCGCCCCAAGTTACTGTCGTGACAGATGAGGGTCACCGGACACATCGAAGTATCCAACCCTGGCCGGGCCTTTCCGATGACCGGCTTCTAGGGCCTGCTTTTCCAGGGGGACAAAGCCGCGGAGAGACACCGGCAACGGTCACCAAAACGAATGGCTTGTGATCGACATCTTCTGGTCGCAACCCGGTGTTTTTGTAAGTTCAGACAAAACTTGCGACCAACCCAGATCATTCCAGTTTGAAAGATCCAATTTCCCCAAACGATTGGGGTGAGGCAAATTTTAGCGAACACCTTTAAACGACTTAAACAGGTCGTATTGTTTTTGTAACGGACGATTACGCGCACAATACTCACCACACCGGTCACTTGAGCCGCAATACGCAATGATCAAAAGACCCTCAATGCTTCGCTTTGCCGCCAACACGACCCTCTTAGTTGGCCTCCTGTCAGGAGCAATTGGCGGCATCGGTGCAGGTGTTGCGCAGGAACATCGGACACTGACAACACCCTCCCTTGTCGTGGATCTCGACAGCGGCGCTGTCTTGCATGCCGAAGCGGCTGGAGGTCCCTGGTATCCGGCGTCGACAGCGAAGCTGATGACCGCGCTCGTTACGTTCCAGGCCCTGGAGCGCGGGGACGTCGACCTCTCAACGCCGGTCATTCTGTCCCACAACGCAATGGACCAGTCCGCTGCATATGCCGGATTGAAGGTCGGCAATGCAATGACGCTGGAGGATGCGCTCTATGCGGTATTGGTCGGTTCGGCAAATGAAGTGGCCGTCGCACTCGCGGAAACCGTTGCGGGGACCGAAGCCGCGTTTGTCGGCCTGATGAACGCGCAAGCGGACCGTCTGGGGATGACCGCAACCCATTTCACAAACCCGAACGGCCTCTTCGATCGGAAGCAAACCATATCCGCGCGCGATCTTGCGCTTCTCGGCCGCCACCTTTTCCAAGAACATCCGCAATACCACAAGATGTTTCGAACCGCTGCTGTGACCATCGATGACAAGGACCTGATCTCTTACAACGAACTGATCACGCGCTACCCTGGAACGCTGGGGCTCAAGACCGGTTTTGTCTGTTCTGCAGGCCGCAACATCGTGGCGATTGCCGAGCGGGATGGCAAACGCATGCTGGCGGTTGTTCTTGGCGCGACAACAGGCCGGGAGCGATCAGAACGCACCGCCAAATTGTTCGATGACGCCTTTGCCGGAAACCTCTCCGCAAGTGGTCAAACCCTCGCCGAACTGTCCAACAATTTGGAGACGCGGCCGGAAGATATGCGCATGCGGCTTTGCAGCAATGAAACCGCTGCCTATGAAGCCGGACAAAACCGGCGCTATCCGATGGGCCTTCCCGGAGAGCGGAGCTATCTAAACGATCCTGTTTCCGCCCCGACCTACAGCTTCCAGACATGGTTCGTGCCCCAGCCTGAGTTTGTTCCCGTGCCCAGCGCAAAGCCCGTGCAAGCGGTTGAGCTCATTGCCACTCCACCGGCAAGCGGATCCACCGTCGAGATCGTACCACCGAGCAAACCACCCTTGCCAAGAGGCTGATCCATCACGGCATCTCAGAACTACGGCTTCCTATGTGTCGGTCAGGCTGATTGAGATGTGGAGCTTATTGCCGTCCGGATCCCGGACATAAGCGCCATAATAATCCGGATGATAATCGCGTGGGCCCGGCGCCCCCTCATCCGTTCCGCCCTGCTTGAGAGCAGCGGAATGAAACGCGTGTACTCCAGCTTTGTCAGAGGCATGAAAAATGAACTGGGTGCCGTTTCCAAACGTTGCGGGTTTGTTATTGTAAGGCGTCACAATGAAAACCGTGACCCGTCCATCTGCTTCCGCGTACCCTCTTTCATGCTCGCCTTTAATTGCTGGCTTCATCCCGATCGTTGCAAACACAGCATCGTAAAATTCTGCCGCTTTCGCCATGTCGTTTGTCCCAATACAAACACCGCTCAGCATATAAGATTCCCTTCGTCTTTGATGCTTCTAACATTCTCATCAGAATACCAACACGCAAGGCAATTCCCGGCCGGAGGAACCGGAAAGGCGTTCAGACTTACCCTGAAAGGTGTAGCTGACGACGTTGACGCTTGCGGTAGCAAGATCGGGCTGCCAAAAAGATGCAACGTCAGATTTGGAGATACTCAGATGAAAGACATTGTCATCACAAGTGCTGCCCGGACAGCTGTCGGCAGCTTCGGCGGGTCCCTGAAAGACATGGCACCTATTGACCTCGGCACGGCGGCTGCCAAGGCTGCAATTGAGCGCGCCGGCATTCAGGCCGACCAGGTCGAGCAGGCTTTCTTCGGCAATGTCATCCACACAGAGCCGCGGGATATGTACATCTCGCGTGTCGCCTCCCGACAGGCCGGTGTGCCGGACCATGCGCCGGCGCTGACCATGAACCGCCTGTGCGGTTCCGGCCTGCAGGCAATCGTTTCGTCAGTCCAGGCTATTTCCATGGGCGACGGTGATGTCACACTTGCAGGCGGCGCTGAAAGCATGAGCCGGTCCGGGTATCTGATGCCTGCAGCCCGTTGGGGTCAAAAGATGGGCGACACGACAGCACATGACATGATGACTGGTGCCCTGCACGATCCGTTCGGCATTGGGCATATGGGCGTCACGGCGGAAAACGTTGCGGAGCAAAACGGCATTTCCCGCGACCGCCAGGACGCATTTGCGCTGGAAAGCCATCGCCGTGCCAGCGAAGCGATCAGGAATGGTCACTTCAAAGATCAGGTCATCCCTCTGACCGTCGGTCGTCGCGGCAAGGAGACCGTTTTTGATACGGACGAACATGTCCGCCACGATGCCAAGATTGAGGACATTGCCAAGCTGCGCCCGGTGTTTAAAAAGGATGGACTGGTCACCGCCGGCAACGCTTCCGGGCTCAATGACGGGGCAGCCGCAATCACCCTCATGACGTCTGAAAAAGCCTCTGAACTGGGCGCCTCACCGCTAGTAAAAATCCGCGCTTATGGCGTTGCCGGTGTTGATCCGGCTGTCATGGGCATTGGTCCGGTTCCGGCCATGCAGATCGCGATGAAACGCGCTGGCATCACAGCGGCCGATCTGGATGTGGTGGAATCCAACGAGGCTTTCGCCGCCCAAGCCTGCGCCGTCAACGATCTGCTCGGATTGCCGGGCGAAAAAGTCAACCCGAATGGCGGTGCGATTGCGCTTGGCCACCCGATCGGAGCAACAGGCGCCATCATCATGACCAAGCTCATTTACGAGCTGAAGCGGACCGGAGGCTCTCTGGGTGCTGCCACCATGTGTATCGGCGGCGGCCAGGGCATTGCGATCATCGTCGAAAACGCAGGCTAACGCCTGACAGGGCACAAATCCAAGGCGGCCCATGTGGCCGCCTTTTTTGTTTCTGCAGTAGACGATACTGAAACGGCGCGCGGTATCCCTTTGGAGCGGGTTAAAACAGCACTGCAGAATGCTGTCCCTCTTTTTCAAATGAAACACGGTTGCTAGAACGGATTTAGATTCTGGATCCGGAGCTTCAGCAGTTGTTTTCCGTTCTTGACAACCGAACATATCGGCACCTGTTCTTTGCACAGGTGGTCGCCTTGTTCGGCACCGGTCTCATGACCGTTGCGCTGGCGCTACTCGCCTATGAGATCGCTGGCGCGGATGCTGGCGTCGTGCTTGGCACTGCGCTTGCGATCAAAATGCTCGTTTATGTGGCCTTGAGCCCGGTCGCTGCCGGATTTGCAGCCCGTTTTCCAAGACGCGGGTTTCTTATCTTCCTGGATCTGGTCAGAGCATCGGTCGCTCTGGCCCTGCCCTTCGTTGACGCGGTGTGGCAGATTTATGTGCTGATCGCGCTCCTGCAGTCGGCATCTGCCGCATTCACACCGACGTTCCAGGCGACGATACCGGATATCCTGACCGATGAAGACGACTACACAAACGCCCTGTCTCTCTCCCGGCTAGCCTACGACATTGAAAGCCTATTAAGCCCCGTAATTGCAGCACTCCTTGTCGGTCTGATCGGATTTCATTGGCTGTTTACAGGTACATTTGCTGGTTTCCTTATATCTGCCGCTCTCGTAGTCAGTGTCATTCTTCCAACGGCGAACATCGAAACAGCGATATCTCCGCTCCAGCGTATCCAAAATGGGGTAAGGATCTATCTCAAGACCCCGCGATTGCGTGCCCTGATGGCCCTCAATCTCACAGTCGCGGCTTCCGGCGCTATGGTGATTGTAAACGGTGTTGTTCTTGTAAAATCCAAACTTGGCCTCAGTGACGCCGATCTCGCCCTTTCGATGGCAGCTTATGGCGGCGGCTCCATGGCTGCCGCGTTTCTGGTTCCCAAGCTCCTCAAACGGTATACGGAACGGTCCTTGATGCTCTTTGGTGGCGCGATGCTTCCAACACTGCTTCTTGTGTTCGCCGCACTCTATTCAAACCTGCCTGAACAGGCGATCTGGCCCGCACTGCTGGTCTCCTGGACCATCATGGGTGCCAGTATGTCCGCTGTACTGGTTCCTTCTGGCCGCCTGTTGCGGAATTCCGCACACGCTGAAGACCGGCCACTTGTTTTCGCCGCACAATTCGCGCTGTCCCATGCGGGCTGGTTAATCGCCTATCCGTTGGCGGGTTGGCTCGGCAGTGCCGCTTCCATTCCGCAAACCCTGATAGTCCTTGCGCTTTTCGCTGCACCTGCTGCCCTTGCAGCAGCCTGGCTCTGGCCGAAGGACGATCAGAGGTTTATCATCCACGATCACCCGGACCTGCCGCCCGATCACCCGCATCTCGTCGATTCCCATGGCAACCGGCACGGGCATGATTTCGTCATCGACGGCCTCCATCCGAATTGGCCTGATCGATGATTTGAGCTGTGCTGGTCGGCGCCTATGTATCGACAGCCTGCAACAAAGGATGCCATTGACCGCGAACTTCATGGGATTGCGCATCCGAAAAATCAAATACCCCGGTCCCGGCTGCTGCATGCTTTGCATAGGCAACCCGGTCGGAAATGCGGCACAGAACCGGATAGCCTTTTTGGGCCAAAGTTTGTTCCAGTTCAGCGACTTGGGCAGATCTGCGATTGATGCGGTTGGCCACCACGTGAATATCCGCCTTGCCCTTCCGCACGCGTTTGATTTCCGAAATACCGTGAAGGAATTTCAAGGTCGCATTCCAGTCGAATGCGGAAGCCAGAACAGGAACCAGAATGTCAGAAGCTTCGGCGATCAATGTCTTAGCGAGTTCGGAGCGCAGACCACCTGGGCCGTCAATGACGATCGCGTCCAGCCCCTTGGTCTTTTCACCGATGCTGCTTTCCTTGGTCCAGTTCAGCCCGTCGATTGTAGCACACCTAGCCGGCCTGCGCTTGAGCCAGGATAGGCTCGATTTTTGCCGGTCCGCATCGGCCAACGCCACGTCCTCACCGCGCACCGCCAAAGCGGCCGCCAAATTCGTCGCTATTGTTGTCTTGCCGCATCCGCCTTTGGAATTGACCACCAAGATCTTGCGCATTCCCGCTCCCCGTTCAAAACTTCTTATCTGCCTGCGCTCACACTAGGCGCACATATTGCGCCTTTTCAAGATCTACATCACCAATCGTCACCATTTCGTGGCGACAAGTAGGCTGAACTCGGGTATAGCTTTCGATCACCATGGAAGTGATTACAAAAACTGAAGACCTCGCCGCTGCCTGTCAGCGTCTTGCCACCAACGACTATGTCACTGTCGACACGGAATTTCTCCGCGAAACGACATTCTGGCCGAAGCTCTGCGTTATCCAGATGGCCGGGACCGACATGGCCTTTATCGTTGACGCTTTGGCTGAAGGCCTTGATCTAGATCCCTTTTTCGACCTGATGCGCGACGACAGTGTGACAAAGGTGTTTCACGCTGCCCGGCAGGATATCGAGATCATTTACCATTTGGGCGGGCTGATCCCGGCCCCTCTATTCGACACCCAAGTTGCGGCCATGGTCTGCGGTTTTGGGGATTCCATCTCCTACGACCAGCTCGTCTACAAAGTGACGGGTGCGCGGATCGACAAGTCGTCCCGGTTTACCGATTGGGCACGTCGGCCGCTCACCACCAAGCAGCTGGATTACGCCCTCGCCGACGTCACCCATCTGCGCGACGCTTATCAGTTCCTAAGGGCAAATCTGGCCGAACAGAACCGGACCCACTGGGTGCAGGACGAAATGACAGTCCTGACGTCGGTTGCGACCTATCGCACGGATCCGGACCAGGCCTGGAAGCGCTTGAAGCTTCGCGTGCGCAAGCCGGTTGAACTCGCTGTGATGATGGAAGTCGCTGCTTGGCGCGAAACCGAGGCACAGAACCGGGATGTGCCGCGCAGCCGCGTGATCAAGGACGACGCGATCTATGAACTGGCCGCGCAACAGCCAGTCACGTCGGAAGCGCTTGGTCGCTTGCGGACGATTCCGCGCGGCTTTGAGCGATCGCGCAATGCAGACGAAATCCTGAAAGCAGTCCGCCGTGCACTGGAGATCCCAAAGTCTGAGCTTCCGAAATTGCCGAAAGGCCGTCAAGCGCCGGATGGATCGGCTGCCGCCGTCGATTTGTTGAAGGTTCTTTTGAAACTCGTTAGTGAAGCTCATGGCGTTGCGGCCAAGGTGATTGCCACTGTTGACGATCTGGAAAAAATTGCAGCCGACGACAATGCGGATGTTGCAGCAATGAAAGGCTGGCGGCGGGAGCTGTTTGGAGAAACTGCGCTCAAGCTCAAGCGCGGCGAAGTGGCCTTGGCGTTCCAGAACCGGCAGATCACCGTTTTGGAACAGACGCCTCAGCAGGCCACACAAGCTGCTGAGTGATCATCGGCTTTATATGGAAGACTGACGAATACCTGCTGTTTTGGCACCCTTTTTCGTTTGCAATTAGCAGCCTGTACGAATGTCAGAGATAGTTACTACGCACTGACGCGCACACTCACCGGCGCATCAATGACCTTTGACAGCTGACCGACACGCTTGCGCAAGCGCTCTCCATCGAGATCGGCCAGCTCCGTGCCGAGGTCAAGGACGAGCTCCTCGCCCTCCTTGTTGATGCCCACCTTTGGCAGCATGCCGCCCATGGAAGCACTCAAGAGTGACGCCACACGCAAAGTCGCACCCAGCACCTTTGCGCGGATCCGAAGGCGGTCGGTGAACAACTCCCGGATTACAGTTGAAAGCGCCCCTTCCCTCAGCCCTTCGTGTCGGTAAAACACAGCAGCGGACAAATACGCCCGGCTTGCGTGGTCAAGCCCTACGAACGATGCGTTGGAAATAATGTTGAGGCTCTGCTCCCCGCGATAATCTGGATGAGCCCGCCAGCCAATGTCGGACAAGAGGCAGGCCGCATGACGCAGCCGGGTTTCATTGGCGGTCTCTTCGATCGAAAGCATTTGGAACAAGGCGTCCGACCAGGCAATCAGTTCCTCGGCGAATTGCGGTGATCGTGCCCGCAACACACAGAGCTCGCGGGCGGCCTCAATGACCGGGTCCTGCGCCTGCATTTCCGGTGACAACTTGGAATGAAGCAGTCCTTCCCGAACACCGGTAGCCGAAAATACAAGCCGCTCTGCCTTCATGGCCGTGAGCACACGCTCCAGTACAACAGCCCCGATCGGAACGAGCGGACGACGTTGCTTGGAAACAACTTCGGCAAGGTCCACGCCCTCCAGATCCGGAACGGCAATCTTTCGGCAAAACTCAATCGCCTCATCGGCGTTGATTTGATAGTTGTGCATCACGTGTAGCGGATAGTTTTTCTGCATCAGATGAAGACGGCCCAACGACCGCCACGTTCCACCGACCGCATAAAACGTCCGCTCGCCGGGCGGCAAGTCCGGCCAGTGAAAATCCTTCAGTGATTCCTCTGCAATCTCAGAGGCCTTTTCGATGTTGCCCTCTGCCATTTCCGCAAGACGCAGGCCGCCGAGCGGAAAGGTCATGCCGTGGCCGGGCCCTTTGTCATCGACTTCGACCAGCTCCAGACTGCCCCCGCCCATATCCCCGACGAGCCCGCGCGGCTGCCAGAAACCTGCGGTAACGCCAAGAGCCGAAAAATAGGCCTCTTCGTTGCCATCCAATATACGCACAGGAGCGCCGAGAATTGCCTCGACATCGCGAACGAAACCTGGCCCGTTTTGCGCATCGCGCGTTGCAGCAGTTGCAACGATATAGATGTCCTTACAGCCTGTATGGCGTATGAGCGCGCGGAAGCGCACCAGCTCGCCAAGTGCGGCCTTGACAGATCCATCCGCCAACTGCCCCGTCGCCGCAACGCCGCGCCCGAGCCCCGCCAGCATCTTTTCATTGAAAAGCATCGTCGGCGTCCGCGCCTTCCGCTCATAGATCACAAGACGAACGGAGTTGGATCCGATGTCGACCACAGCGATTGGGCCGGTGCCGTTGAGCCGGCCGCGTGCCGGCTGATGTTGGGAAGACATCAAAGGTCAATCCTTGCCCTTGCGGCCTGTCGGCGGGCAGCTTCTCCGACCACCGAACCTGAATGTGCCTGCACTTAACGTCATCGGATCACAGGGTCAATTGCAGAATTGCAGTTTCCGCCGCGCATCTGATCGCTCAGCGATACGGCCAGCTCATCTTCTCTTTTTTCGCTTAACGAAAGGCTTCGGGCGATCGCTTTTCAATGATTTTCCGCGGCCGGACAAAGACGGATTGGTCATGAAATAGCGATGGGCATTAAACGGCTCTTCAGTGGCGCCGGGTTCAATACGCTCGTGGCTTCCATTTGAAAGGATCCGCCAGCTCTGCTGATTATCTTTCAGATTGGCCACCATGATCTGATCAAGGACCTGCTCATGTACTGTCGGTGTCGTCAGCGGCACCAACACTTCCACACGGCGGTCGATGTTGCGCGGCATGAGGTCGGCGGAGCCGATGTAAACATGTGCTTCCGGCGACGGCAGGCCATGACCGTTGCCGAAACAGAAAATCCTTGAGTGTTCCAGAAACCGGCCAACGATGGATTTCACCCGAATGTTGTCGGACAATCCGGCAATCTCCGGTCTGAGGCAGCAAATACCACGGATGACCAGATCAACCTGAACACCCGCCTGGCTCGCCTTGTAGAGCGTATCGATGATTTCCGGATCGACCAGGCTGTTCATCTTCATCCAGATCTGTGCCGGACGCCCCGCACGGGCATGTTCGATTTCCGCTTCTGTCATCTCGATCATGCGCTTACGCAAGTTCACCGGCGAAACAGCCAAGTGATTGAGCTCTGCCGGCTCTGCATAACCGGTGATGTAGTTAAAGACCCGCGCGGCATCCTCGGCAACGCCCGGATCATCCGTGAAGAAGGACAGATCTTCGTAAATACGCGCCGTGATCGGATGATAGTTACCGGTCCCAATGTGGCAGTACGTCTTCAGCTGCCCGTGCTCCCGCCGGATCACCATGGAGAGCTTCGAATGGGTTTTCAGCTCGATAAAGCCGAAGACAACCTGGACGCCGGCACGTTCCAGATCGCGAGCCCATTTGATGTTGGCTTCTTCATCGAACCGGGCTTTCAGCTCGACCAAAGCGGTTACAGATTTTCCCGCTTCAGCCGCTTCGGCCAACGCCTTCACGATAGGCGAATTGTTGGATGTCCGGTATAGGGTCTGCTTGATCGCCACCACATCCGGATCTCTTGCGGCCTGGCGCAAATACTGGACGACGACGTCGAAGGACTCATACGGGTGATGGACGATGATGTCCTTTTGGTGAATTGCGGCAAGGCAATCTCCGCCATGTTCCCGGATGCGTTCCGGAAAGCGGGCCGTGTAGGGCTCAAACTTTAGGTCCGGCCGCTCCAAATCCACAATCTGGGACAAGTTGTTCAGCGCCAATAGCCCTTTGGCGAGGAAGATCTCCTCCCCGTCCACATCCAGGGCATCTGCCACGAACTCCTGCAAGGCGGGAGGTGTCGTCTCCTGAATTTCCAGCCGGATCACCGATCCGCGCCGGCGGCGTTTCAGGGCGCTTTCAAACAAGCGCACCAGATCTTCCGCTTCTTCCTCAATTTCCAGATCACTGTCGCGGATGACCCGGAAGGCACCTTTGCCGCGGATTTCGTAACCTGGGAACAATCGGTCGATGAACAGCGAAACGACCTTCTCGATCGCAATGAACCGCTCGGCCCCGTCATTGGTTTTGGGCAATTGAACAAAGCGGGCGACCTGACTTGGAATACGCAGCAGGGCAATCATGCTGCGACCGCCGCCGGTCGGTGCCAGCTCAAAGACGATTGAAAACCCGAGGTTTGGAATGAATGGGAACGGGTGGGCAGGATCAATGGCGAGCGGCGTCAAAACAGGGAAAATGTAGGACAGAAAATGGTCTTCCAGCCATTCTTTTTCCTCGGCATCCAAAAGATCACCATGAAGGATCTCGATGCCTTTTTCAGCGATCTCACCGCGCAATTCACCCCAGATCTGCTGTTGGGTCGCCTGCAACTGATGAACCGCTTCGCTGATCTTCTCCAGCTGCTCCGTCGGTGTCAGTCCGTCGTCGGAAAGGTGTGTCACTTCGGCCCGTTGCTGGCCACGCAGACCGGCGACACGCACCATGAAAAACTCATCCAGGTTGTTGGCTGAAATCGACAGGAACCTAACCCGCTCCAGAAGCGGATGGTTGCGGTTCATGGCTTCTTCCAAAACCCGGAGGTTAAACTGCAACCAGGACAATTCGCGGTTCATAAACCGGGCTGTCGATGTCGGTAGATGCTCAGCCGTATCCCGCGCTGCCTTGATGTCCGGGTGGTTGGGCACCTTTTGCACTGAGGAGGCAGTGTCAGGTGCGTCAACAGTCTCGGTCATAAAGGTTCCTCCGATCCGAAGCATTGGCTCAACTCAGCACGTTGCCGGGTCGCTTCTGGTCATAACATCTGAAAGCTCAATGGCCTAGTGTGGTGAATTTGAAATTCGCCACGTCACAGCAACGCTCTCCGTAGCGAACTTCAAATTCGAAAACCACACTAGAAACATAAACTTGTTGGTCACCCTTTTGAATCGGAAGTTCGTACCGAGCAGGCTGCACAATGAGACGAACTTAAGATTCGGGTGACCAAGCCGTGAGGCCGTTAATCGGAGCCTGTGACAGTTTCAAGAACGCGGCCTGCAAGTGGCTTGGTGATTTTCACCCGGCCGGCCAGCGCTTCCCTGTCAATGGCATCTACGGCCCTCAAAGCAACCTCCAACGACCGTTCCATGCGCACGACCAGATAGTCCACAACACCGATATCAACGGCGATCTGCCGGTCTGCAAAGAGCTTGACCAGAACCCGCCGCAGCAGATCGTCATCCGGTTCCAGCACTTCGACCGGTGTTGCCGCGCGCAATCGCGATAGGAGATCTGGCAAGGATATCTTCCAGGACGCCGGCCAAGTGCGGCTGGTAATCAAAATCGTCTTGCCCGCCTGACGCGCCGCGTTCAGCAGATGAAACAGAGCCGTGTTGTTGACACCGCGATGTGCATCTTCAACGACACAGGCAGGCGCTGTGACAAGCGCGGAGACGCCAGCTTCGGCCAAATCCCGCGCCTGAATAACTGCAGCGCCGGTTTCATCACGGAAAGCCTCGACCAGATGCGTTTTGCCGGAGCCGACCGGACCCGCCAGGATGATGACGGGCGACGGCCAATCCGGCCAGCGCTCGAGGAGCTCAAACGCCGCCTGGTTGGATTTGCCCACAAGGTAGTCTTCGCGGCCAAGAGCAGCATCATGCGGCAAATCCAGGGGTAATTGGCGCGGTGTTTCCGCCATCTTAACTCGTCTACTCGTTGGCTCCCTCTTGGGAGGCGGTGTCCTCAGGCCCGATTTTGCTCAATCGGCGGCTCCCGGTGTAAACCGGGCTCGCTAGGTACTGCTTCAGCGCAAATCGTGCAAGCACGCCAATCATGGCCGCTGCCGGAACTGCAATCAACATCCCCACGAATCCAAAGAGATATCCAAAGGCAAACAGGGCAAACATGAGCGTCACCGGATGAAGGCCTGTACTGTTTCCAACGAGTTTTGGCTGGAGGATATTCCCCTCAAGAAACTGTCCGACCGCAAAAATTGCACCGATAACAAGGATCATGGGCCATTCCGGCCAGAATTGCACGACGCCGACCCCCATGGAGACAATGAAACCAAGCCCCGCACCGACAAACGGGATGAAACTGACGAGGCCTGCGCCCATTCCGATCAAAAGACCAAAATTCAGCCCGGCAACGGCGAGCGCGATGGCATAAAACGCGCCAAGCAAAAGACAGACCGACAATTGCCCGCGAACAAAACCGGCAACAGCGCCATCCATCTCGCGGGCAAGACCACGGATTTCCTCAAGATGATCGCGTGGCAGCCAGCCGTCGATCTTTTCAATCATGTGATCCCAGTCGAGCAGCAGGTAGAAAGCCACGACGGGCGTGATAACGAAGAGAGACAGGATCGACAAAAGCGCCTGACCGCCGCTCCAGACCGATTGCGCCAGTTTGCCGACGAAAGCCGCGCCCTGCCCGACCATATCGGCCATGCTGGCCTGAAGATCAGCAAGATTGATTCCGGCGGCTTCTGCAAGACGCTGGCCCAACTGCTCGTTCACCAGGCCTTGAAGCTGACGCACCAGCTCCGGAAAGCGTTCGAGAAACGATGCCAGCTGGTTTCCGAGAACCGGCAGCAGCAAGATAAAAAACAGAATGAGCAAGAAAACGAACGCCAACAGAATGGTGAACGTTGCCCAAAGACGCCCCATGCCGAGCTTTTCCAGCCGGTCGCACACCGGATCGAGCAGGTAAGCAACGGCGGCGCCTGCCACAAACGGCAGCAAGACGCCTGAGAACACATAAAGAAACGCGCAGAAAGCGAACAGGGAAATCAGCCAGAACTGGATCTGACGGCGCAGTGTCATCTGTTGGTTTCCTTGTTCCCGTTACAGCACGTCGATTGCTCGATAAGCGCCCATCTAACTGACACTCTCTCGTGGTGTGCAGTTAGGATGTCAGGGGTGGAGAGGTCAAGGGCCCGGCATTTGCCGGTGACTTCGCCTGCCCGGCCCTTGTTTTCTGAAGCCCCAGGCTGTAAGCGCAGCAGGCAAAGCCAACCACAGCCAGCTTTGGAGCGCCTCATGAGCCAATCGTCTTCTTCCGGTTCCAACGGTCTGACCTATGCCGATGCCGGGGTCGACATCGACGCTGGCAATGCGCTGATCGATCGGATCAAGCCGCTGGTCAAGGCGACATCCCGCCCCGGAGCAGACAGTGACATCGGTGGATTTGGCGGTCTCTTCGATCTCAAGGGCGCCGGATTTACAGACCCGGTTCTGGTGGCTGCCAATGACGGCGTTGGCACCAAGCTGAAAATCGCGATTGAAACCGGCCAGCACCGCACCGTCGGGATCGATCTGGTTGCCATGTGCGTCAACGATCTGATCGTTCAGGGCGCCGAGCCTCTATTCTTCCTCGACTATTTTGCGACCGGCGCGCTTGATGTCGACACGGCCACCGATGTGGTCGCAGGCATCGCTGATGGCTGCAAGATGGCCGGCGCTGCCCTTATAGGCGGTGAAACGGCGGAAATGCCGGGCATGTATGCCGCAGGCGACTATGACCTTGCAGGCTTTTCCGTCGGCGCTGTGGAGCGCGGCGAAATCCTGCCGCGCCAGGATGTGGCTGACGGCGATGTGCTCCTCGGCCTCGCGTCCTCCGGGGTTCATTCCAACGGCTACTCCATGGTGCGCAAGATCGTCGAGCTTTCCGGGCTTGAGTGGTCAGCCGCGGCGCCCTTCGCAGAGGGCCAGACCCTTGGCGAAGCGCTGATGGTTCCGACCAAAATCTACGTCAAACCGCTGCTTGCCGCCTTGAAGGAAACCAGCGGCATCAAGGCGCTCGCGCACATCACCGGTGGCGGCCTGCCGGAGAACCTGCCGCGCGTCCTGCCAAAAGGATCTTCTGCGCGCATTGATCTTTCCAAGATCTCCGTGCCGCCGGTTTTCTCCTGGCTTGCCGAAAAAGGCGGTGTTGCCGAAGCTGAAATGCTGCGCACCTTCAACTGCGGCATCGGCATGGTTGTTGTGGTCGCAGGCGATGAAGCCGCAGCGGTCTCTGCCGCGCTGGAAAGAGCCGGTGAAACCGTTGTCGAAATCGGCCGGATTGAGACGGCTGGCAGCAGCCCCGTCCTGTTTGACGGCGCACTCAAGCTTTAACCCGCCAACACTGATCCGAAAGCCAAAATCCGAAACCGGGGGCCTGCCATCATGAGCCGCAAAAAGACCGCCATCCTGATATCCGGCCGCGGCTCAAACATGGGCGCCTTGATTTCCGCGGCCATGGATCCGGCTTTTCCAGCAGAGATCTCGCTGGTCATTTCCAACCGGCCTGATGCCAAAGGCCTTGAGCGGGCTGAGGAGTTCGGGATTAAAACAGCGGTTGTCGACCACACGGAATTCGGCGGCGACAGGCAAGCCTTTGAGCACGCTGTCGATGAGGTCCTCAAAGCAGCCAGGATCGATCTCGTCGCCCTTGCCGGCTTCATGCGGATCCTATCGCCGTACCTTGTCAACGCCTGGACGGGCCGGATGATCAACATTCACCCGGCCTTGCTGCCGTCTTTCAAGGGCCTTGCCACCCACGAACGGGCGCTTGAAGAAGGCGTCAAACTGCACGGCGCGACGGTCCATTTTGTTTCTGCCGAAATGGATGACGGACCGATCATCACACAAGGCGCCGTTCCGGTTCTCGATCAGGACACGCCCGACAGCCTCGCGGCCCGTGTTTTGGACGTGGAACACAAGATCTACCCCAAAGCCCTGCAGCTGGTGGCGTCCGGAAAAGCCAAGATCAAGGGCGGCACCAAAGTCGCCACCGGCGATGCGGAGAATACCGCCCCACCGCTGATCTGGCCTTGATTTGAGGGCTAGCTCCTCCCGAGCGGGGATCTTATTTGCTAAACATCCAGAGTCTGGTGTTCATCAGTGTCTGGATCGTCTTCCGACACCGCTGCAGTGTCTTCTTTGTCCGATGCAAGCCTGTCGATCACTTCTTGCAGGCTGGGAGCAAATTTAAGCAAGCGGCTCATTCCAAGTGTCAGTACGGACGCTGTTTTCTCTACGACCGCTTTGGCAATAGCCTTCTTGGCCTGCGAGACAACTTCAGTCGCCAGACTTTTGCGTTGTTTACGTAGCTCTTGCGCAACGACACGAGACAGATTTCGATTAGACAGTGTTTGATCGACGGCAATATCAGCGAGTTCCTCACTCACACTATCGTCTGCGGCCCGGTCAATCACACCATGGAGGCTGTTTTGCGCCGATGTCGTCAACGCACCCTCGACCTCAGCCAGCTCGTCCGAGAGCGTTTTAAGATTGGAAATGACCGCAGCAGCGTTATCCGGCCTGATTTCCGTCTTGAGTTTTTCTCTTTCAATAACCGCAATCTCTCGATAGCAACCTTTCAAACCATCGATCGCATCGAGGATTTCATGCAGCGTGTCATCAATGTCTTCAGAGCCACATCCACCTTCCTGAAAAACTGTAGCCATTGAGCGTTTGACGGACGCAGCGAGTAGACGAAGTCTAGCCGGATAATCGCCTGAATTTGGGTCACTTTCACTCAGCAAACTGCTGAGCGCTGTGAGCTTATCCAGCAACTTTATTGGCAGATACGCATTCGTTTTGCTCGGCTTCTCCAAAGTCTTGTGAAACTCGTGAAGCGTCTCAAGAAGCGTCTGAAGTGCGCCATCGCGCATTGCTTTTGAGACACTGAGATTGGCAGCAACATAAGTCACATCAAACTGGAGGCCGTCAAAGCGGTAACGGTAAAATGCAGGTGTCTGTCCAGCCTTATCCGGTTCCGGTGCTGCGGGCTTATTCTCTATCGCTTCTGGTGGAGGAACTTCCAACATCGGAGGTATTTCTGTAACGACCGACTTGCTCTCCTCGTCCTTTTTCTGTCGATCCCAATATTCCGTCTCTCGCCGATTAATTTCGGCATTAATGACAAGCGGACCTTGATCCCAATACTCTTCAGGAATACCCAAACGGCAATTTATTTCGAGTTCTTCAATTGCATTGCCACCATTGACAAGCCGATCATACCAATCGGTCCATACTTTCCAACTTGGATTACGCCAGTGGAGGTGGGACCAAAAATTCGCTTTAAGTCTACTTGCCCAAACGGGTATCCCATTAGGCCAAATAGGTTCTTGCGCTAAATCTAGAGGTGTGAAATCAGTCTTGAGTTTGTTAAAATCACTATCAATTGCTTCGTCTAGTCGCTCTGGGCTTGATCTCGCAACAGAGTAGTAAGCCAGCGCCTCTGCCTCAGCGGCGTTAACAGCAACAGCGAACGCATCAGATTTCCCCAAATCAGAGATGATCGCAGCTGAAACTATACAGTTTGCTGCAGCAATCGATCCAGCATGCGTGTTAGATGCGACTTCCTCCGAATTCCAATCTAGTTTGTACATTAACCTGAGCTTTTGCACAGCAGATCGATAGGGTATTCTTTTGTCTGGGAAAAACAACTCAGCACGTGCCGCACAGGAGGCACGAAAAAAGGCAAGAGTGGAGTCTTCTCCTAACTTATTATCAAAATGCTCTGAAAAAGCGCCAACTGTCCGTCGTCAGGTAAATTGAGACAGCAAGCGGCCTGACTAAAGGAGGGTCTGGCACATCTGGATTTCAGTTAAGCAGCGGATTTGTTGTGCAGCAAGCGCCGTTGTTTCATGGTCCTCC
>Ga0189284_100281_pt1 | contig 41642 bp, 37 predicted proteins | sample N32C7minimetaG_FD_130314 | JGI IMG/M metagenome (GOLD analysis project Ga0189284, IMG submission 130314) | Marine microbial communities from the Costa Rica Dome - N32 C7 mini metaG | ecosystem: Environmental > Aquatic > Marine > Oceanic > Photic zone | place: Costa Rica: the Eastern Pacific...
GCGGCGATCACCATCGGCTGCAGACAGAACTTCGATTTGAGGGCGGTTGATAAAGTCGGACATAAGGTCGGACTTACCATCGGATCGAACCCGAGATCAGACGGCCGCCGCCGGAGGCTTACACCTTGTCTCCGGGCCTTTCCGATCTCGCCGATTGCCATATCCCCGACAGTCAGCAAGAACGGTGGGCAAACCGCCTTGCGCGGGCGTGCGACAGGTGGCGGGCAAGTCATGAACAGCAGAACCGAGACGGCCACGATCGCCGTCGCCCTGAGTGCCCTCACCGGCTTGATCCTTTTCCAATTCTGGAACACCTGGGCCGCGGATCTGAGTGCCATATACCTCGCCGCGCGGTCCTATGGCCTGGGGCAGGAGGGGTTGATCTATCTCGCCCCGCCCGGCTTCTTCGGGGGCTCCGCCTCGCCCGAGTGGGAGCGGATGGTCGCCGCGCTCGGGTTCGAGGGCGAGGTCGCGTTTCCCTATGTCTACCCGCCGATCTGGGCCGCGCTCCTGTCCAGATTCGCCCTCTCCGTCGGACCACTGGCCTTCTTCAACACGGTGCTGGTGATCCACACCGCCGCCCTGATCGGTTCCATCTTGCTGGCCTGGCGCATCGCGGATCGGCCCCGCGCGTCGCTGGCCACCTGGGTCGCGCTGAGCCTCCTGATCATCGTCCTCAGCAGGCCGTTCTTCGCCGCCTTCTGGCTGAACCAGCCGCAGATCCTGGTCACCTTCGTGGTGCTTCTGGGGTTCGAACGCTACCGCCAGGGCCATTCCGTTTCGGCGGGCATGGCCCTGGGGCTCGCCGCCGCGCTCAAGCTGAACCCGGTCATCTTCGGTGTCATCTTCCTGATGGACCGGAACTGGAAGGCGGCGGGGGCGATGGCCGTGACCGGACTCGCCCTGCTTGCGATCAGCATCCTGACCACCGGCATCGAGCTGCATCGCGACTTCCTCGAGCAGCTCTCCCGGGTGAGCGAGAACGCCCTCCTTGCCCCGTTGAACTATGGGTTGGACGGCCTGCTTCACCTGATCCAACATGGCGCGGGGTCTGCAAGCAGCGCAACCGATGGTGTCCGGACGGTCTACATCATTTCCGCTTCACCGGTCATCCGGGCGATCGGGCTTTTCGGCCTCCTGGTCGGACTGGCTGCCGTCTGGGTCAAAGCCGGACGGCGGTCCGGATCCTATACCCTCCTGTGGAAACTGCTCGCCGTCTGGACGATCTCGATCTTCTTCGGTCCCCTGGCCTGGAGCCACTACCTGATCGGCCCACTTCTGCTGCTGCCCGGCCTCCTGCTGACCCGCCCCACGCGATGGGGTACGCTCTGCATTATCGTTGCCCTTGTCCTTCTCTCCCACCCGGTCCAGTTGCTCTTCGTCAGGTCGGAGACCTTCTACCTGTGGCTGATGGCGGTCGGCGCCATTTCGCTGTGTTTCCTCATCCTGGCGGCCCTCTTGCGCCCCACGAGATGAGCGTTCCGGCCACTCGAAAATCTTGGCGGAAATCTCGGCTTTGGCCCTTGCACCCACCCGGCAGACCGACTAGATACCCGCTATTGGCGCGGGATGGAGCAGTCCGGTAGCTCGTCAGGCTCATAACCTGAAGGTCGCAGGTTCAAATCCTGCTCCCGCAACCAACTCAAATTGCGATTGACCCGCCCTTGTGGTGGGTTTTTTGCGTTTTAGGGAAACGCTAAGGATTCCAGCAAGATCGCCCCTCACATCGATGAGCATTTCATCGTCGGTTGGCGTCAAAATGATCTCGTTGACGAGTGAGCGCAGAATCTCTGTGGCTTCCAGTCGTTTGGCTTCGATTTCGTCCTGCAGGGAGGAATGCAGTTTTTCGACCTGCTGTCGGTAGAATCCCGCCATCTCGGGATGCAGAAGCGGGGGTGGCTCATCGGCGTTGGCCAGCAATGACTCCAGTTCCTTCTTTCGCGTCTCGAGCTCGACCATGGTCTTGTTGATACGATCTGCGGCACCGCCCTTGAGTATAACATCGACCAGCCTGTCCAACTCCCGGTCAATTCGTTTGACCTCGCTGGCGGCGGCGTCTATTGCGGCGCGTCCTTCCATCCGCAGAAGGTTCATTTCGCGGGTAAACTCATCGCAGAACTCTTTGAACAAAACTGGTTCCATCAGGTGATGACGCAAAGCACCTAGGACGCGATCTTCCAGATGATCCCGACGTATGTTCTTGCGATTGTCGCACGTTCCCTTGTTGCGGGCTGTCGCACACCCAACAAGATCAGCCGAGATCATGGTGTAGCCACCACCGCAGCGTGCGCATTTGGTTAGTCCAGAGAATAGGTACTTGGGGCGGCGCCGGTCGCGGAAATGGTTCTCTAACGTCGATCCGCCACCACGCTTGTGCTTCAGCTGCGATTGCCGCTCTTTCACGGACGTCCATAGGTCATCATCGACGATACGAAGCTCTGGTACTTCGTGGATGATCCACTCATCCTCGGGGTTCATCCGCGCTTGCCGACGGCCCGTATCTGGATCCTTAAGGAAACGTTGTCGGTTCCAGATGAGCCGCCCGATGTATATCTCGTTGTTCAAAATGCCGGTGCCACGCTTGGCGTTGCCGTTGATGGTGCTGAACCCCCAATCGCCACCGCTGGGTGCTCTGATACCGTCCTTGTTCAATTCGGTCGCGATGCGCTTGGGTGATTTCCCAGAGACGTAGTTCGTCAGGATCCGGCGGATCACACCTGCTTCGTACTCGTTGATCGTTCGGTCACCCCTTATGGGCTCCCCTTCCGACGAGAACTTCTTCACGACGTCATATCCATAGGCGTTACCGCCTCCTGATTTCCCCATTTCCACGCGTCCACGAAGGCCCCGGCGCGTCTTGTCTGCCAAGTCCTTCAGAAAGAGGGCGTTCATCGTTCCCTTGAGCCCGACATGGAGGTGCGTGATTTCGCCTTCGGACAGCGTGACAATCTTTACGTCCGCATATGCCATTCGCTTGTGAAGGCCCGCGATATCTTCCTGATCGCGGGACAGTCGATCCATTGCCTCCGACAAGACCAAGCTGAAGCGTCCGCGAAGGGCATCTTCGATCAAGGCTTGGATACCTGGCCTCAGAAGAGATGCGCCGGACACGGCGTGGTCAGAGTATTCTTCAACGATAGTCCAGCCCTGCTTCTCAGCATGTAATCGGCACACCCTGAACTGGTCTGCGATCGACGCATCCCTTTGGTTGTCGCTTGAATATCTGGCGTACAGGGCGATTTTCACAATTCGATCTCCTGAAGCATCAGGAGCGCGGCTGTCGACGTGCTCCCGACTGCTGGTCATACCATTCTCGTGCAGCACGACGCGCTAGAAGGCGAACCAACTCGGCCAAGCGCGGGTCATGGCTTCCGGCGGAACTCGTAAGGCTCAAGAGACGACCGCGACCGTCTTTGCCTTTTCGATGCGCCTTTGGCTTGGTCATTATACCGCTGTCCGATTGAAATGGAAGATAAGTCCATTGCCACAATCGCGGACACAAGCAGTTGGAGCAACTTTGCAGAGAGCGAAGTCTGGCGTGCCAAGGAGCGCTTGCGGCGATGTTTTGTTACGCTGGCGAAAAACAGCGCAATATGCCGTAGTGCAAATACTTGCTCAGTCGGTGCCTCTTGGCGCCTGCCCTACTGCTCCTGGGTCGTTTGCCACCTGACTGAACCATCACAAATCAATTGCCCATGTCTTGTCCGTTACTTGGGACGCGCCCCAGACAGCTGTTGGGCAGCCGATTCTTGCGTTTCGCGCCTCAGCTTTGCAAAGCCACGATCCGTTGCCATGAAGCGTTCGACCATCGGCGCAATCAGCTTTGCCGGATCCTTAATGCTTTGGCCGGTTTCACGCTCCAGCACCTTTGCGTAGGCGACGAGATCGCGATGGACAGGCGCTGGTAGTTCCACCGCCACTTTCACCGGTTTGTCGTCCGACAAAGCGCCCAGTTTCAACTTGGTCATCAGTGTCCTCCCTGTGTTTCGAGGATCAGATCGCGGGTCACGATCACGCGCACCGGAAACCCTGGCCGGATCGTCAGGGTTGGCGGAGTATCAATCTGACGACGCACAATCTCGCGGCCCGCATCGCCGATCGTGTCCTGCGCGCCGTCGCGGATGGCACTGGCGATCGGGTCATCATCATCATTTCCCAGCTCGGCACCGATGTTGAGCAGCGTAGAAAGAACCGCCGCCCTCAATACACCGCCCCAATGGTGATCGACGCCGTCCTCGAGGCCGGCATAACCAGCATTGTCGGTCCCGGGCAAGCGCTCCAAGACAATAGAACGACCGTCTGGTAGAATGATCCGGTTCCAGACCAATAGGATACGGCGCTGACCAAAGCCGACGCCGTTATCGTATTCACCGATCAGTCGGCTCCCCTGCGGCAGGAGAAGATATCGCCCTGAAGGGCTGTCATAGACATTCTGTGTGACCTGGGCAGTGATTAGCCCCGGCAGCTCCGAGCGAATGCCCGAGACGAGGGCAGCGGGAATGACGGACCCCGCCTGAAGGACGTAAGGCGAGGCGGGTGGTGTGACACGATCCGTGGCAACGATGCGACGGTCGACAGGGGCATTGAGGAAGGCGAGTTGGCGATCTTGATCCGTTTGTACACCACCGTCCGGTTGTGGTGCGGTGAAGCTACCCGGAGGTGCGGCACTTGGTGCAACGAAGCCGGACGGAGCGGTCAGTGATTGCGTTGCAAAGAACACTTCGCTGGTGCGGGCGGCCTCTTCTTCCGCCAGACGGCGCTGCTCGGCCGGATCTGGCCCCGGCATGGGTGAGGCAGGGACGGGTTGACCTGCGTCCTGTGTCCGCAGGATCGGGCGTCCGAGGTCTCCGGGCAGAGCGGGGCCGAGTTGCGGAATACCGCTGTAGTCTGAAGGCAAGCGGCGCAGTTCGTCGGCCGTCGGGCGGTTTTCCGTGGTGAAGAGTTCGCCGGGGCGATCTCGGGCCGGGCGGTCCTGCAAGGCGAAGATCAATGCGCCGCCGATGCCTAGGGTTGTGATGACGGCGAGCCCGCCGAGGACTTTACGGGACAGGCGCGCAACGCGGGGCGGATCGGGCCGTAGCCGGAACGGGTCACTTGGATTTGCTGACGGCGGCACTGCTGGGTCTGAGGCTGACGTAGTCATGGACGCGGTCTCCCATCGGTGCGCACGATCCTGACCACCTGTTGATCGTCACTCCCGAGGCGTAATTCAGCGGCGGCAAAGAGCCTGTCCACGATCAGGATGTTCCGGACCACGCGGGTATTGACCAATTCCGCGCTCCCATCGGCCCCGAGCACGAAGAGGGGTGGCATCTCGCCCTGCACGATCCCACGCGGGAAAACGACATAGACGCGGCGGCCATCGTCGAACACGCTGTCCGGCCGCCAAGGTGGGGTGTTCCCGTCGACTTGCAGCCCATAGCGATAGTTACGATGGTTGGCCGGAGGGATCGCGGGCTGCTGGATTGCAGGCGGGCGTGGCTGTGCAAGCCCCGGCGGATAGGACCAGGCGACGGAAGCCATGTAGGAAGTTTCATTGGCGCGCAGTTCCAGCAGATAGGTCCGCCGGTCCGTGTTGATGACAAGATTGGTGGAGATGTCTGGCCGGGTCGGTTTGACGAGGATGTGCACACGGGCGCTGCGCCCGTTGCCGCTTTCGGTATCGCCGATAATCCAGCGCGTCGTGTCTCCGGCAGCAATCGGTCCTGCACCAGTCAATTGCTCGCCGGGTTCCAGCGCGATGTTGGTGATCTGACCGGGAGCGGCATAGATCTGGTAAAGTGCACCTTCGCTGTAGGGGAAGACCTGGATCGCATTGTAGTAGCCCTCGCGGCGGGGTTCTACCCGGGCGGCGGCATTGGCATTGATGACGCGGGCCTCTGCGGTGGCCGCATCCGCGTCGCCGCCCCGCGACGGGGTCCAGGGCGGCGGTGTGTGGATGGCTCGCAGCGGTTCTTCTACCACGGGCGGCGGAGGCGAGGGCAGGGCAGGGACATCGCTGTCATAGTCGATTTCGGGCGGTGTGTAGGTCGCGCAAGCGCTGAGCAGGAGAGAGGCCGTCAGGGTGATGGGAATAGTGATGTTTACGCGTTTCATTGCTGAAGCTCCCGTGACCAGTTGATGGCGTGGACATAGATGCCGAGCGGGTTTTGACGGAGCCGTTCGGCGCTGCGGGGCGGCTGGACCGAAATGGTCAGGATCGCTGTCCAGCGCTCGGTCGCGGCAAGGCTGCCGTCCTGATAGCGCCGTTCGGTCCAGGCGATGCGGAAACTGTCGGGTGAGGCGCGGATGACGCTGGAGACATCGACCGAGATTTGAACCTCACCGATCTGAGCGAAAGGATCGTTGGACCTGGCATGATCATTCAGCGCCATCGCACCGCGATCAGTGGTGAACTCATATGCGCGCAGCCAGTTCTGGCGCACGACAATGGGGTCGGCCGGGATCGCGCGGACCCGTTCGATGAATTGCGCGAGGTGATAGGCGATCTGCGGGTCGGTCACCTCGAAGTCGGCACTGGCGGGGGCGACGCTGCGGGCCTCGCCCAGCCGATCCACCTCGACGACCCAAGGCACGACGGTGCCTTGCGTGGATTGCCAGACGAGGCCGAAGGCCAGTCCGGCAGAGAGGAATAGCGATCCGAAGGCCATCAGCCGCCAGTTCTTGGCTTGCACGCGGGCCGATCCGATGCGGTCGTCCCAGACCTGTGCCGCCTTCTGATAGGGGGTCTCGGGTTCCGGTGTTTTGCCGTAGGTGAGTGAGGGGCGTTTGAACATCAGGGATCCCTTTCCGAAAGGCTGACAGAGGTGCCACCGCCGGGGCTGTCCCCTGAGCGCAAGGCATGGGTGGCGGCCGTCGCCCCATGGTGAAGCGTTTGCGCGCGACCCATGCGTGCGGCCCACGCGGGCGGGCTGGACGAATATGTTGAGGCATCAGGATTACCGCCGCCGGTGATTGCCCCGCCGCTGGTCGCAACAGCCTCTCGTGCGCCCCCCTGGGCGCTGTCGCTCAAAGCCGACCTGGCGCGGCGCAGAGGGCTGGTGGCGACGCTGGCACCCGCCCGCGCGATACCACCGACCCCAGACGCAACTCCTGCGGCTCCGGTGCGTCCGGCGGATCCGAGACTGTACGCTGCGGAAGCCCCACCGACCGTTGCGGCCCCGCCGCGGGCACCGGCGAGCACGCCGCGTCCTGCAGCGCCTGCGGCCATGCCCGTTCCGGCCATCCCGACGGCAGTGACACCTCCGGCGACGAGGCCGGTGCCAACGGCGGCGCCCATGCTGAGTTGCGGCCCGCCGGAAATCAGCCCGTTGGCGATGCCGGGGCCAAAGATGCCGAGGCCGAGAAGAGAAAGGGCGGCCAGCACGATGGCCATGGCCTCTTCGATATTGGGTTGATCACCGCCAAACCCGGCCGTGAACTCACCGAACAGGCTCGACCCGATGCCGATGATGACGGCGAGCACCAGCACCTTGACGCCCGAAGAGACGACGTTTCCGAGTACCCGTTCGGCGAGAAATGCGGTCTTGCCGAAAAGGCCGAAAGGGATCAGCACGAAGCCCGCGAGCGTCGTCAGCTTGAACTCGATCAGAGTGATGAAGAGCTGCACCGACAGGATAAAAAAGGCGAGCAGCACCATGGCCCAGGCAAACATCAGCACGATGATCTGTATGAAATTTTCGAAGAAGCTGACATAGCCCATCAGGTCGGAGATCGAGGCCAAGATCGGTCTTCCGGCATCGAGCCCAACCTGAGCGACGCGCCCGGGGCGCATCAGATCGGTGGCACTGAACCCGGTGCCGCTGGCCTGCAACCCGAGCCCGGCGAAACTCTCAAAAACAATGCGGGCCAGCGCGTTCCAGTTCGAGATTATATAGGCGAAGGCACCGACAAAGAGGGTTTTCTTGATCAGACGCGCGAGGATGTCGTCATCCGCGCCCCAAGCCCAGAACAGCGCCGCTAGCGTGACGTCGATCACGATCAACGTGGTGGCGAGAAAGGCAACCTCGCCACCCAACAGGCCGAACCCACTGTCGATGTAGCTGGTGAAGACCTCAAGGAAGCGGTCGATGACGCCGGTGCCGCCCATTGTTTCACTCCTCGGGGTCTGAGGTTGGTGCCGGGTCCAGGAAACGGCGGCGGGTCTCGGCCCAAATGGCGGCGCAGTCGAGATCATCCAAAGCGGCGTCTCCAAGGTCTCGGCAGCGCTGCAACTCTGCGCGCAGCGGATCATTCACCTCGGGCCGTTCGGGGATGGATCGGGTATCAATGTCATCCTCACGCGCGATCTCCAGCAATGCGCCGAGCACCGCCATGAAGGCGATAACACCAATGCCAAGCCGAAGGAGGAGCGCGCCTTTCATCTCAAACCTCAGTTCTGAAACATCTGGGCATTGCCCGGCTGATAGCCTGTGCCGGGTTCCAGAAACCGCCGCCGCTGCTCGCGGGCTTGCTCTTGGGCAGCGGCCATTTGCGCCGCTTCCAGGTTTTGGGCTCGACCCTGTGCGGCCATTAGCGCTGTCAGGTCCGAAATCTGCTGCGATTGCAGGGCGAGCAGCTGATTGCCGGCCTGTGTCGCCTGCAAGGCCCCGGTCGCGCCCTGGCTCTCACCGATCAGCGCAGACATCTGTGCGCGGTTGGTCTCCAGATTGCCGACGACCCCGGCCTGCACCCGCATCGCGTCTTGCAGGCCACCGACGGTCGTCTGCCAGCGCTCGCGGGCCCCATCGACGAGTGCCTGGTCATTGGCCGTGAGCGAGGCCGGGCCGTAATCAGTTTGGAAGGCCTGATCGACTGCCTGAACGTCATAGGCGATGCGCTGCGCCTCGCCCAGAAGCTGCTGCGTGCGTTGCACCGATTGCTGAAGGTCCTGCAGTGCCGAATAGGGCAGGCTGGTCAGATTGCGCGCCTGATTGATCAGCATTTGCGCCTCGTTCTGCAGTGAAGTGATCTGGTTGTTGATTTGTTCGAGTGCACGGGCGGCCGACAGGATGTTCTCGGCGTGGTTCTGCGGGTCGTAGACGATGCGCCCGAAGCCGCCGAAGAACGCGTGCGCAGGTGTGGGTGCAACGGTGCCGACAACCGGCGCTGCGAGCAGCAGCACGGTCGCCAGGCGGAGGGTGAGGTGTTTGGCGGTCATGAGGAAGTCTCCTTTTGGGTGAGGGGTGCGGGACCCGCTGACGAGTCCTTTGCGTATTGTTCTTCGATGGCCAAAGCTGGTGGCGCGGGAACGAGGTTGTTCAGTCTGGGAAGCAGATCGACGGCCCAATTGACACCGCGTTCGCGCAGCCAGGCTGAGACGAAACCCTCGCGCCCGTGTTCGGCGAGAATGCGGGTGATCGCGGTTTGATCGGATTTGGAAGAGGTGGCGGTGAAGGCGAGGGCAATCTCGCCCAATCCGAGGTCGAAGAGACGGTTGCCGCGTCGGGATTGGCAGTAGTAATCGCGTTTTGGGGTGGCTCGGGCGAGAATGTCGATCTGCCGGTCGTTCAAGCCAAAGCGGCGATAGATCTCGGCGATCTGTGGCTCGAGGGCGCGTTCGTTCGGCAGGAACAACCGGGTGGGGCAGCTTTCAATGATCGCGGGCGCGATGGCCGAACTGTCAATGTCCGCCAATGACTGGGTGGCGAAGACGACGCTGGCATTCTTCTTGCGCAGGGTCTTCAACCATTCGCGCAACTGCCCCGCAAAACCTGTGTCATCCAGCGCCAGCCAGCCTTCGTCTATAATCAGCAGGGTGGGCGATCCGTCCAGCCGGGCTTCGATCCGGTGGAAGAGATAGGCCAGCACGGCAGGGGCCGCGCCGGTTCCGATCAGACCTTCGGTCTCGAAGGCTTGGATGGTGGCCGTACCGAGCTGCTCGTCTTCAGCATCAAGCAAATGGCCGAAAGCGCCACCTATGCAATAGGGCTGCAAGGCGCGTTTGAGGTCCTGGGACTGCAAAAGCACCGACAGGCCCGTCAGGGTGCGTTCACCCACCGGCGCGGAGGCCAGAGACGACAGGGCGGACCAAAGATGGTCTTTCACGTCCGGCGTGACGGTCACGCGCTCGCGCGTGAGGATGTTGGCGATCCAGTCAGCGGCCCAGTTCCGGGTCGCAGGCTCATGAACACGGGCCAGGGGCTGCAAGGCGACGGGGTCGGACACATCCTCGGACAATGCTCCGCCGAGATCGTGCCAGTCACCGCCCATGGCAAGCGCTGTGGCGCGGATCGATCCGCCGAAATCGAAGGCAAAGACCTGGGCACCGGAGTAGCGGCGAAACTGTAAGGCCATGAGGGCCAGCAAAACTGACTTGCCCGCGCCCGTCGGCCCGACGATCAATGTATGGCCAACATCGCCGACATGCAGGGAGAGCCGGAACGGGGTCGAGCCCTCAGTCTGCCCAAAGAGGAGCGCCGGGGCAGCGAAGTGGTCATCTTGTGCGGGTCCTGCCCAGACGGCCGAGAGTGGGATCATATGGGCGAGGTTGAGCGTCGAGACTGGCGGCTGCCGGACATTGGCGTAGACATGGCCGGGCAAGGAGCCGAGCCAGGCTTCGACCGCATTGGTAGTCTCAGCAATGCAGGTAAAATCCCGTCCCTGGATCACCTTTTCGACAAGCCGCAGCTTTTCGTCGGCGAGCCGAGGTTCGGTGTCCCATACTGTGATCGTCCCGGTGACATAGGCTTCGCCAATCAGATCGGATCCAAGTTCTTGCAATGCCGCATCGGCATCCATCGCCTTGTTTTGGGCGTCGGTATCCAGAAGCGCTGAGGTCTCGTTGGTCATGATCTCCTTGAGGATGGCAGCGATGGATTTACGTTTGGCAAACCATTGACGTCGGATCTTGGCGAGCAGCCGCGCGGCGTCGGTTTTGTCGAGCATGATGGCGCGGGTGGACCAGCGATAGGGGAAGGCCAGCCGGTTGAGGTCATCAAGGATGCCGGGCGTTGTTGCGCTTGGAAAACCCGTGATCGTCAGGATGCGCAGGTGCGCGTTCCCAAGCATCGGTTCCAAACCGGCGGTCAGAGGCTGATCGGCGAGCAGCGCGTCGAGATGCATCGGCACCTCGGGCATGCGGACGCGCTGCACCTTGGTCGAGATCGTTGCGTGCAGATAGGTCAGGGTCTCGGTATCATCGAGCCAGACACATTCCGGCATGAACCCCTCAAGAAGTTGCAACACGCGGTCGGTGCGGTCGACAAAGCCCGCCAGCGTCTCGCGCGCATTGGCCCCGCTCTCGCGATCGCGTCCTTCATAGAGGAAACGCTCGGCGCGGGCAGCCTCTTCAGCGGGCGGCAAATACAGAATTGTCAGGAAGTATCGCGACTCGAAATGCGTGCCTTCCTCCTCGAACTGCGCCTTGCGCTCTGCATCGACCAAAGCCGACGCTGCATCGGGAAACTGGCAGTCGGGATAGGAGAGGGCCGGGACGCGCTGCGCTTCGACGAAGACTGCCCAACCCGAGCCGAGCCGCCGCAGCGCATTGTTGATCCGGCCCGCGACGGCGACGAGTTCGGCGGGAACTGCGCTGTCGAGATCGGGACCACGAAACTGTGCAGTGCGCTGAAATGATCCATCCTTGTTCAGGACAACGCCCGCGCCGACAAGCGCCGCCCAGGGCAGGAAATCGGCCAGATGCGAGGCTTTGTGACGGTATTCGGCGAGGTTCATCATCGGTCACACTCCAAGATGGCCGGGGATGCGGATATGACGGCGCACCACATCGACAAAGAGTGGATCGCGCTTGGCGGCCCATACGGCAGCAAGATGACCTACGATCCAGATCAGCAGACCGACCAGCCAAAGTTGCAACCCAAGCCCAACTGCTGCGGCAAGCGTGCCGTTGAGAATGGCGATGGATCGTGGTGCGCCAGCAAGCAGGATCGGTTCCGTCAGCGCCCGATGGACGGGAATGACAAAGCCGGGAATGGCGTCAGGATCGAGCATCAGATCACCGCCCCGCCGCCGAAGGAGAAGAATGAAAGAAAGAAGCTCGACGCCGCAAAGGCAATCGAGATGCCGAAGACGATCTGGATCAACCGTCGCGCGCCCCCAGAACTGTCGCCAAAGGCCAGGGTCAGGCCGGTGATGATGATGATCATCACGGCAATGATTTTGGCGACTGGGCCCTCGATAGACTCAAGGATGGCTTGTAGCGGGGCCTCCCACGGCATTGACGATCCGGCGGCATGCGCGGGCAGCGCCATCGATAGGAAGACAAAAGTGGAAAGACAAAGTGTGTTGAGCGCATAGCGCAATTGTTGGACGTTTTGGAGCATCAGGCGGATCCTTCGGGAAGGTTGGTGGCAGATGTCAGGTCGTAGTCGCCGTCTGGGGTCAGACCGCCGACATGTACGAGCTCTGAGAGTTGACGTGCAGAACCGCGACCGGACAGCACTGCGAGCAGATCGATGGTTTCGGCAATCAGCGCGCGCGGCACGGTGATAACGGCCTCCTGGATGAGTTGCTCCATCCGGCGCAGAGCACCGAGCGCCGTTCCTGCATGGATGGTCCCAATGCCGCCGGGATGGCCGGTGCCCCAGGCCTTCAAGAGGTCGAGGGCTTCCGGGCCGCGCACTTCGCCGATCGGGATACGATCAGGCCGCAGTCGTAGCGATGAGCGCACGAGGTCGGAGAGCGAGGCGACATTGTCCTTGGTGCGCAGTGCGACCAGATTAGGGGCAGCGCATTGCAGTTCGCGCGTGTCTTCTATCAGGACAACGCGGTCTTTTGTCTTGGCGACTTCGGCCAAGAGAGCGTTCGTGAGTGTCGTTTTGCCGGTGGAGGTGCCACCGGCAACGAGGATGTTGCTGCGGTCCGCGACGGCAATGCGCAAGATATCAGCCTGTGCCTGCGTCATGATTTCGGCGGTGACGTAATCGTCCAGCGAAAAGACAGCCACGGCGGGTTTGCGAATTGCAAATGTGGGCGCCGCAACGACGGGTGGCAGAAGCCCCTCGAACCGCTCTCCCGTTTCGGGGAGTTCAGCGGATACGCGTGGTGCAGCTGGATGCGCTTCAGCACCGACATGATGGGCGACCAGCCGGACAATACGCTCGGCATCAGCATGGGACATGCAATGATCCGTGGCACATAAACCGTCCGACAGATGATCGAACCACAGCCGTCCGTCAGGATTGAGCATGACCTCGACGACTTGCGCGTCGTCCAGATACCGGGCGATGGTGGAGCCAAGCGCAGTGCGCAACATGCGGCTGCCGCGGGAAACTGCTTCGGATTGTTGATGGTGTGCGGTCATATGCATCCCCGTGCGACGGGGCGTCGGTGGACGGCCCTGAATTAGGGACAAGTAGAGAAACCTGAAATGAACGTCCGGCAACAGCGCCAAGGGAGTAGAAGTGTGTTAGCGTGGAAAGACAGGGAAAAGGCGGAGACAGAACTGGGACATCATGGGCGAGGAGGTCGGGTTAGCGATTTCCGGAATGTCACACTCGGTTGAGATTAACTCCAGTTCCGAGCTTGTTGACGTCGTTACATAAGCACTTTGATGCCGCTTCGTCGGAAATTCGACTGTTGCCATGGTCGTCGGCGGAGAGACTTCATTTCAATCGACGTAGCGTCGAAACGCAATTTGTTAGGAGGAATTGGGGATCGGCGGCTGTGGCTTACGATCCGTCTTGCTCATTCACTGGAGGCATATCAAAGCTACAGTGAATCAGTTTGGCAGCGCTGAAACCAGTTGCGCCCGAACGCTTTCCTCCGATGATGGTGGCCAAACTGACTAACCGCACGCGCTACTATTTCGCTTGCACAATCGCTAGGGATGCCGCTGTTGCCCTCGGCGGATATCTATATGATCAGTCAATTCAGCCTGGGAGGTGCGCACCCTGCACGGTATACGCTAACGGCGTCTGATTCCGTCAGTTTGACACGCACTTGCTGACCCCCGTCGCGGGGGCTTGGCGACGATTCCGATCACACCTGAGCAGCCATCAAGTGCTACATGGCCGAAACCGTGCTTTTGACACCCGCGGCACTCTTACCTGAGCCATGGGTGTCGAGCGAGGCGGTCGGCGAGGACGCCGCTCGGGTCATGATATGGCACGCCAGACTTGAACAAGCCATCGATCTGGCGGTCGATTCTGGAAGGTGCGTGTTCTGTGTTTGCGTTTGACTTCTATCGCGGAGGAACGGCCAAAATGTCGATGTCGTCAGTGGTGAATATCTGCTCGGTGACGCTCCCGAGTAGCAAACGCTTCACGGCCCCTTTCCCATGCGTCCCCACGACGATGATGTCAGCGTCCATGTCACGTGTACTGGAGAGTAGCAGTTCGGCTACGGGGCGATAAGGTTCGGCACGTACGAGTTGGACTGCCGCATTCTCAACCTTTGCGTTGCGCAAGATTTCTATCATCGTCCGCTCCGCCTCGGCCTGCTTGTCGGTGACAAAGTCGGCCTCGTCACCGACGCCCATCGCCGCGCTTATCATCGTGCCCGGCATATAGGCCTGAAACACGTGAATCGCAGTAAGCAGCGCATTCGAACCCATAGCCAAGCGCGCAGCGGTGCGTAGCGCCTCGACGGAGGCATCCGAGAAATCCGTGCAAACGGCGATGTGCCGATATGTGGCGGGACCAGTATTGGCCATCAAAACGGGGCATGCGCTGTGCCGCACGGTTCGCTCGGCAGTCGTGCCGATGAAGAGATCATGCAGCACGCGGCGACGGTGCGCGCCTACAACGATCAAGTCAGCCGAGATCTGCTGCGCGGTCTCCACTATCCTTAGGAAAGGTTCGCCGAATTCTATCCGCGTGACGCTGTCTATACCGTTGAGTAGATCTAAAGTGCCTGACAGCTTCTCAAGGATGGCTTTCGCCTCGCGCTCCTCCGCGTCGATGAGCTGTTCCGGCTGATCATCGTCGATCACGTTCAGAACGCAAAGACTCGCACCGAGATCGTGTGCCAGCGTGGCTCCGCGTTCGACGGCGCGTCGGGAGCGGTCCGAGAAGTCGGTGGCAACCAGGATCTTTTTCATTCACTCATTCCTTCCGCTTGTTCGCCTCGGCTGACTTCCAGAAGAGCCGCGGGTTGCGCGCGATAAACCGGCCAACCATGGTCTGTATGAACGACACACGCTTCTTTTTCATGTGCCACCAGCCTATCATGCAGATGGTAAGCGCACCGGCGGCATCGACCATCAGGTCTATCATGGTGTCCGTCAGGCCCGACGGATCGCCCAGCATCGGTTTCTGCATGTTGTACCCGAAAAGTCGATCCATCAAGAACTCGAACATCTCCCAGACTGTCCCGACCGCGAGCGCAAACAGGAAAGCGAAAAGGGCCACGAAGCGCGGTCGCATATGAAGATCGACGCGTTCATTTTCGTTGAGGACGTAGACCAGAACAAACCCGAGAATACCGAGCAAGAGACCTGAACTTGTGTGCAGGGCGATATCCCACCACCAGAGTCGTGTATAGAACCCACGCATTTCGCCCAGGTAAAGCGCCGCGAACGTGAAGACGATGGCGAGGATCTGGAATTCCGGGGGAATCTGGACCCCGATTCGCGGGCCCAGACGCACCGGCGAGAGGATGACCGCCATGATCGCAAGAAGGATTACGGCATTGAACCACTGTTGTTCCCAAAGAAGCAGGACAAACTCGATGCCCATGACGATGGAGACGACGATTATAACGCCGCGATAGGCAAGCGAGGAAAAGTTGGAATCGCCAGTCCCCTCAGGCCCTTTCGGATCATCCGTCTGCCTGTTGCTCGTCATTGACTTGGCCTGTGGTTCCCCCGCACAAGCAGTACATCACATGGGGCTGTCGTGATCACATCGGCGGCAAGGTGGCTCGGCAGGTCTCCGTCGACCATGTAGAGCAGGTGCAACTTCGAATTCATCTCATGTGCGGGCACAATAGCGCGCCCAAGGGCGCTATAGCTTCTTTCGGAGAGGTCAGCGGCAATCACTATTGTTTTCATTTGGGATCTCTATGGTCCGAGTTCGATTGGCTTTACTTCAAACGCCAATGGGGTCTCGTGAGTGTCCGTTAGATTCTAAATAGGTCCTTGCGAACGGGATAAAAGATATAGTTGCTTCATGCGCTGCGTGTTTTGTCGCGTCCGGAGTGGCGGCGGATCGTTGCAGTATTCCCGTGGTTATGGCGCATCGCTTCGGAGAGAACAAAATGATGGAAAAGGCAACCTACGGTACGGCACTTACGCTTATGCTCGGCTGGCTACTCTGGATAGGTAAGCCTGTGCTGCTGCCGGTGATCGCCGCGATGATTTCCGTCTATATCCTATCCAACGCGGCGGCAGCCATGCAGGGCCTGCCGGTCCTCGGACGCCTACCGGGCTGGGCGCGACGGACGGTGATCCTGATCGCCTTCGCGCTGGCGATGGTGCTGCTGTTTCTGCTGGTGATCAACAACCTTGCGCAGGTCGCGGCGGCTCTGCCTCGGTACGAATCGAACCTCGACGCGCTCGTCACGCGCAGTGCCAGTCTGTTGGGGATCGAGGACGAACCGACCTGGGAGAACGTGCGGCGGGTGACGATCGATCAGGTGGATGCCCGGAATTGGATAGCACCGGCACTTTTGTCGCTGAGGGGTTTCGGCGTCACGCTTTTTCTCGTGGTACTTTATGCGAGCTTCTTCATGGCCGAGCGCGGTGTTATGGCACGCAAGGTGGTGATTGCCATGGGCGGCGAGGAGGCGGGCAGCCGGACCTTGTCGCTCCTCTTGCGGATCAATGAAAGAATCGGCCAGTATCTTTTTGTCAAGACAGTCGTCAATGCGATCCTCGGCGGGCTCTCTTTTGTGATCATGCTGTTTCTGGGTATCGAGTTTGCTCTGTTTTGGGCAGTACTGATCGCGTTTCTCAACTACATCCCCTATATCGGTTCGCTTGTCGGAGTGATCTTTCCGGTGCTGCTCAGCCTTGCCCAGTTCGGTACGCTGTCGATGGCCAGCGTGGTGCTGGTGACGCTCACCGCGGCGCAGGTATTCGTGGGTGCCTATCTGGAGCCGCGAATGATGGGGCGAGCCTTCAACCTAAGTCCCTTCGTCGTGCTTCTGGCGCTCGCCTTCTGGAGCAGCCTCTGGGGGCTGCCCGGTGCGCTCCTGGCGGTGCCGATGACGGCCAGTCTCGTCCTGGTTCTTTCCGAGATAAAGACCACCCGCCCCTTTGCAGTCATGCTCTCGGCGAGCGGAAAGGTTTAGTGCGGCGACGCGCGTCACGGATGGCACCTCGATTTCCGGAAAAGCGAGGGCGGGCGGTCCGGTGCGCCTGCGTGACAACATTGGGCACTTGCGAAGCGCCTTGCATCAAGACGCTATGCCGGATTCCGTGCCGGGCCTGGTTTTACTCGGTTGGCGAACTTGCCAAGGCACCGCATTTGCTCACACATGCGTGGTCGCTTGTCCGCCGGTAAGCAGAGCCGCGTTCAAGTCTCTTAGTTGCTGTTCGATCGCTCCGAGAGACCGTCGTGACACGGGCCGTTTAGGATTTCCTGAAGACGAGCCGCATCTGCTTCTCCGTCTCGATGAGCGCGAAGAAGACGGCGCCAATGCCGACGATGAGCAGACCGTCAAACAGCGGCACCCCTTGCGTCCCGAAGATTGCCTGCAGTGGCGGCAGGTAGGTGATGGCAAACTGCGCGGCTGTCACGGCGATGACGCAGGCCCAGACGATCCGGGTACCCCTTGCCGCCGCCCATGTGAGCGAGGTGCCGTAGATGTTGCGGATGAAGAAAAGGTGGAATATCTCCAGCACCACCAGCGTGTTCATAGCGATCGTCTGCGCAAGTGCGACAGGATAGCCTCGATCGATCGCATAGAAATACATACCAAAGACTGCCGTCAGGAACAGCGTCGAGACAAGCACGATGTGCCAGATCAGCCCACCCGTCAGCAGCGGCTCATCGCGCGGGCGAGGCGGGCGGCGCATGGTGCCGGGCTCGGACGGCTCAAAGGCCAGCGCAAGGCCCAGCGTGACGGCGGTGATCAGGTTGATCCAGAGGATCTGAACCGCCGTGATCGGCAGAGCCATACCGGCGAAAAGCGCGACGATGATCGTCATCGCCTCGCCTGCGTTGGTGGGCAGCGTCCAGCTGATCACCTTCTTGATGTTGTCGTAGACGGTGCGTCCCTCGCGCACCGCCGCCGCGATGGAGGCGAAGTTGTCGTCGGCCAGAACGAACTCGGCTGCCTCTTTCGCCGCCTCGCTGCCTTTCAGGCCCATGGCGATTCCGGCATCCGCACGCTTGAGAGCGGGCGCGTCGTTCACCCCATCACCGGTCATCGCCACGGTCAAACCGTGTGCCTGCAGGGCGGTGACGAGGCGCAGCTTGTGGGCGGGCGAGGTCCGGGCGAAGATGTCGGTCGCGACTGCCGCCTCGGCCAGTTCGGTATCGTCCATCGCCTCCAGATCGGCGCCAGTCAGGACGCGGTCGTGGTTCTTAAGCCCGATCATCCCGGCTATGGCGCGCGCGGTGGCGGCATGATCGCCGGTGATCATCTTGACCCGGATGCCGGCGGCGTGGCACTCGGCCACAGCCTCGATCGCCTCGGCGCGCGGCGGATCGATCAGGCCGATCAGGCCGATCAGCGTGAGCCGCTCATCGAGATCGGCGGTGTTCAGGATCATATGGTCCTGCGGCACCGTCCGTAAGGCGACGGCGATCACCCGTTGTCCTTCGGCCGCGAGGTCCTCTACCATCGCGTGCCAGTGGTCGGCGTCGAGCGGTTCCGATCCTCCGTCTGCGGCACGCTGATCGGCGCAGAGCGCTAGCACCGCTTCGGGGGCACCCTTGATGTGGATGCAGGCATGATCCTCGTGATCATGGTGAAGCGTCGCCATGTAGCGGTGCGCGGCATCGAAGGGAATCGCGTCGGTCCGGCTCCAATGGCGGAAAGGCTCGGGCCCCTCACGGGTGATCTTGCCCGCCAGCGCCATCAGCGCGCCTTCCATTGGATCGCCCTCGACCCGCCAGCCTGCGTCATGGGCATGCAGCATTGCATCATTGCAAAGACCGGCGGCGCGCGCGAACTCCATCAGCACCGCGTGTTCATTGGGATGCGCGTCGGCCTCGCGCCAGCGCACAGCACCTTCTGGTGCATAGCCATTGCCGCCCACAGAATACATATGTTCTGCCGCCGCCAGCGTTGTCGCCATCATCTCGTTGCGAGTGAGCGTGCCGGTCTTGTCCGAACAAATCACCGAAACGGACCCCAGTGTTTCGATGGCGGGCAGGCGGCGCACGATGGCATTGCGTCGCGCCATGGCCTGCACGCCCACGGCCAGTGTGATCGTCAACACCGCTGGCAACCCTTCAGGGATTGCCGCGACCGACAGGCCGACGATGGCCATGAACAACTCGGAAAACGGAAGATGCCCGACATAATAGCCATAGGCCAGAAGGGCACCCGCAACGATCAGAATGAAGACTGTCAGCCAGCGGGCGAAGCCGTCCATCTGGGCGACGAGCGGCGTCGTTAGCATCTCGACGCGGGCGAGCATGCCGCTGATCCGACCGATCTGGGTGTCGGTTCCGGTTGTCGCGACCACGCCGCGCCCCGCGCCAGTTGCGACCAACGTGCCGGAGAATAGCATCGAGGTCCGGTCACCCAGGGCCGCGTATTCCGCAACGGGTGCCGTCCCCTTGTCGACGGGAACAGACTCGCCCGTGAGGATCGCCTCCTCGACCTTCAGCCCACGCGCCTCAATCAATCGCAGATCGGCCGGCACCCGGTCGCCCGCCTCGATCAGCACGATGTCACCCGGCACGAGATCGGCTGCGTCGACGCTGATCCGACGCCCGCCGCGCAGTACGGCCGAGTGCGGTGCCAGCATCCCGCGGATCGCGGCCATCGCCTGCTCGGCGCGACCCTCTTGGACAAAGCCGATCACCGCGTTGACGATTACCACCGCAAGGATCACGCCAGTATCCACCCAATGTTGCAGCGCCGCCGTTACAACGGACGAGACGATCAGCACATAGATCAGCACGTTGTGGAAGTGCGACAGCAACCGCAGAATCCAGCTGCGCCTCGGCGTTTCAGGCAGGCGGTTCGGACCGTGCTTCGCAAGGCGGTGAGCGGCCTCCTCGGCGCTCAGCCCGCTTGTCTCGGCTGCAAGCGCGCGAAGCACATCTTGTGCGGACAGGGCGTGAAAACCTGTGTTTTCGCTGTTCTCGGTCATTGAATTGTTTCCTCTGTCCGTCGAACGACGGTAAGTGAATGTCTCACGACACCTGTTTCTCTTCTGTCTGGATCACGGGGATATCGGTGCGTTCTTCTTCGGGGGCGCCGCAAATCAGCGCCACCGCGCGGTCCGCCGCGTCCTGGAACGGCTCGAGCACGATATCGGCCCCGGCACCGAACAGGACTTCGGTATCCTTGGGGTGGTGGGAGGCGACAGCCACGCGGCCTCGGAACCCGCCAGTGCGCGTCAACTGGATGAGGGTGGTGCGCGTGTCTTCGTGGCTCAGACCGGTCGGGTGGATCGGAACGGTCGAGACAATCCATTCGGCCTCGGTCAGCGGCAGGTCCCCGACAAATTCCGGGTCGGTAGCGTCACCGAACTCTGTATCGAGCCCCAGATCGCGCCAGCGCCGGACAGCGAGCGGGTTGAAATCAACTCCCAGTACTTTGATACCGCGCTTCTGCAATCGCATTCCGATGGCGGTTCCAAAACGTCCCAGACCGAAAACGAATACCTTGTAGCCATCCTCACGATGCGCGCCAACCTCGGACGGCTCGCGCGGAGTGCCCCTACGCTCGAAGATGCCCAGAACTGGCTCGAAGATCCCGTAGAGCTGGTGCGAGTACGTGATCATGTAGGTGGAGGCCGCGATGGTCACGAGCCCGACCATGGTGACGAGGCCGAGCGCATCCTCACGCACATGGCCAAGTGAGACGCCCATGGCCACGAAGATCAGCGAGAACTCACTGATCTGCGCCACAGTCAGCCCGGCGAGGAAGCCGGTGCGCTTGCGGTAACCCATCGCCCCCATGATCCCGAGCACGATCAGCGGGTTGCCGATCAGCACGAAGAGCGAGAACACGATGGCGCCGGTGATATGCTCGCCAAGAAGCGACAGGTCGAGCGTCGCGCCGAGAGCGATGAAGAAGAACAGGAGCAGGAAGTCCCTGAGCGGCGCGAGGCGTGCGGCAATAGTTTCGCGGTAAGGTGTCGAGGCAAGCGCGACGCCCGCGAGAAGGCCACCCACCTCCTTGCCGAGGCCGACGAAATCCCCGATCGCCGCGAACATAGCCGCCATCGCGATGGCAAAGATCACCAGCAATTCAGGTGCCCGCGCGAGTCGCTCTGTCAGCGGATCCGCCAAGTAGCGGACGAACAGCACGACGAGGGCGACCATCGCCACGCCCGAGGCCAGCACCAACGGGATCGACCCGCCGCCGTGCCCGCCATCGTCGGTTGCTGTTCCGATACCGATCGCGGAGAGCACAATCATCGCAAGTACGACGACAAGGTCCTGCACGATCAGGAAGCCGAGCGCAATCTGGCCATGAAGGCTGTCGATCTCGCGCTTGTCCGAGAGCAGCTTTACGATGATGATTGTCGAGGAAAACGTCAGCGCCACGGCAACATAGAGGCTGGTGACATGTCCCAAACCCAGCGCCAGACCGATCAGATATCCGAAGACGGAAGTGAACAGAACCTGACCCAACCCTGTCAGCAGAGCGACCTGGCCCAACGACCGGACTAACTTCACGTCGAGCTTGATGCCGACTAGAAAGAGCAGCACGGCAATCCCGAGCTCCGACAGCAGGTCGATCTGCTCGTCGGAATGGACGACATCGAGTGCGGATGGCCCGGCGATCAGGCCGACGGCGATGAAACTTACGATCAGCGGCTGTCGCAAGAGAATGCCGAACAGGCCGATAGTTGTGGCCATGACCAGAAGGACCGCAATTTCGGCGAACGGCGTGTGGAGCAGAGCGTCGATCATGCGCTGTCTCCGTGATTGGTTTCATCGTCTTTGCTGGACCCGCGCTCCTGTGAGATGGCCGCGCGGGGCCGCGTCGCATGACTCGACAGGAACAACGCGAGGTCACTGTCGGCGATCCGCCACCCCTTGCCGATGTCGATCGCTCGCAAGCCGCCGTCCTTGATCCAGCTGCGAACAGTCGCTTCGCTGACCTGCAGGCGGTCGGCGACCTCCTTCACAGTCTGATACTGATCGCGTGCCATTGTTTGTACCTGTTTGGTGCTCTTTGGTGTTTTTTGGAGCAGAATAGTTAGTTCTGGCGCAGTTCATATGATTTGGATCAATCGAATTCTCGTCGAAATGGTATTGCGAAGTTTTTCCTCGGGAGTGCCGTAGAGAAAGCACTGCGTGCAGCGAAAACGGATGTATTCGCGATTCCGCCCAATCCTGGTTACTGGTATGGGGGCAGAACCGACGATATCGCAGATCTTAGTCGGTGGCTGACGGTGAGCGCAGGACTCCTCCAGTCATACCGTTCGCCGGAGCAGTTCCGATGCATTCGATTAATGCGCCGATTACACCAGATGTCAGAATGCGCCAAAGACCGATCCCAGAATAATTGCGGTCACCAAGGCGAGGATCGGGCCGAGAACGGCAACGACAAAGATATCCGCGTAGGACTCACGGTGGCTCAGTCCGCAGATTGTCAGAAGGGAGATCACCGCACCATTATGAGGCAGAGCGTCAAGCCCGCCGGTGGCAATGGTCGTAATACGGTGCAGCAACTCGGGCGTGATGCCGGCGGCGGCACCCATCTCCAGATATGTCGCGCTTAGCGTCTGGAGCGCGATCCCCATACCGCCGGATGCGGAGCCGGTGATTCCGGCCAGCACATTGACCGAGATTGCGAGCGAAATCAGCGGGTTTTCTGGAGCCACCCCGAGGATGCTATCGCGGATTTCGGCGAAAGCTGGCAAGGACGCGATGACCGCGCCAAAGCCGACGAGCGCTGCAGTGTTGAAGATCGGAAGGACCGAAGCGTTGGCACCGTCAGAAAGCGTTTTTCCCGGAGCGACCAGTCGCCGCGTGTTTAGAGCCCAGACCACAAGAGTCGAGGCGGTAAGTGCGGCGATGATTGCCCACATGCCTTGGACTGACGCGAGCGTCGCCGGTCCGTACGGCGGTTCAGCCAGGTATTGGGTGTCGAATGCGGGAACGACCAGCTTCAGGAACAGGAAATTTAGCGCTACGACCAGCGCGACCGGCAATATCGCCCGGGCGAAGCCCGGCTGGTCCTCGACCTCGGATGCATCGAGGGGCGGCAGTTCGGCGGTATCGAAACCCTCGCCATGGGCCCGCTCGCGGATCGTGCGGCGGACGGTTTCAGCTGCTGCAGACTCGGGGTTCGACAGGTAGCCTTCGCCCGCCTGCCGCGCGGCGCGTTCGCGATAGCCGAGCCAGGCGAGGCCAGCAGCCAGCATGACCGCGCCAGCGACGATCCCGATCCCGGGCGCGGCAAAGGGCGTTGTACCGAAGAAAGGCATCGGGATCACGTTCTGGATCGCCGGCGTCCCGGGGAGCGCGGTCATGGTGAAGGTGAAGGCGCCGAGTGCAATGGTCGCGGGGATCAGCCGCTTGGGCACACCCGCCTCGCGGAAGAGCGCTGCCGCAATCGGATAGACAGCGAAGGCCACGACAAACAGCGAAACGCCGCCATAGGTGAGCAGCGCGCAGGCCAGAACGATGGAAAGAATCGTTCGTGACCGTCCCAGCCAATCGGTGGTTGCGTGCGCGATGGCTGCGGCAGAACCCGACGCCTCCATCATCTTGCCGAAAATTGCGCCCAAGAGAAATATGGGGAAGAGCAGCGCGATAAAGTTGCCTGCCGTCGGCATGAATATCTGGGTGAAAGTCGCGAGCAGTGGCGCTTGCGCGAAAGCCGCTGCAAGGACCGCCAGGACCGGTGCAAGCATCAACACGCTGAGCCCGCGATAAGCGAGAAAAATCAGCAGGATCAGGGAAATCGCGATTCCGGCGATATCAAACATAGGGTGCACCTCAAACAGGGTTTGGATCAGCAGTAGGCAGTCGCGAGGTCGAGCGTCGCGCGTTTCCCAAGTTCTTCGAAATGAGCGTCGAGCCAGGCATCGGCAGCGCGATAGCCGATCCCGTGCAAGCGGATGAAGAAGCGCCACTCGGCGTTTGTCTTGCTGTGCGGTTCCAGCTTTGCCAACTCAGCATCGTCATGAATGCGATGCGCGCGCAGGCGCTTGACCTGTCGGAAAAGGGCCTGACTGTAGCGCGGAGGCGGTACGCGGTCCATTTCGAGCTGTTGCTTGAGGATCGCAACCGCGCGCATTTGACTTATCAAGTTGGCATTGAATATGATTTCGTTGAGCCTGCCGACAATCTCATTCGGCAAGCGAGGTACAGAATCGCGCCGCGACGGGTTGACCGTGACGAGCATCAGGTCGGATGCGGGGCTTTCTTCGATGAGCGGCAAGATCGGCGGATTGGCCACGTAGCCGCCATCCCAATACGCATCGCCGCCGATATCGACTGCCTGAAAAAGCATGGGAAGGCAGGCCGAAGCCATCAATGCGTCCGCCGAAAGTTCGGAATTGCGGAACAGCCGGGTTGCTCCTGTCCTCACATCGGTCGCTGACACAAACAGTTTCGGTGCCTCAGGTGACTTGATTGCGTCAAAATCAATCTGGTTCTCGAGCGCGTCGTGCAGCGGATTCAGGTTCAGCGGATTGAATTGATAGGGTGACAAGAGGCCCGAAACGTCGCTCAGATATGATGCAGCGACTTGGGTTCGAATCCAGGGGGTAAAGATAGAAGCGAGTATCGGATACGGTATAGCGCCACCAGAGGCCGCACGGCTTACCGACTTCCAAAAAGCCCAAAGCGCATGCCGCGCGCCATCGCGACCACCTGAAACCAATCCGTACGCAAGGATCGTGGCGTTCAGCGCACCCGCGCTGGCGCCACTGATCCCGGCGATTTCGATGCGATCGTCCTCGAGCAGGCGCTCCAGCACTCCCCAAGTGAAGGCACCGTGAGCGCCGCCACCCTGTAGGGCGAGATCCAAAGTTTTGACTTTCGAATCAGCCATGCAATTGTCCTTACCTTTGATGCCTGCTGGACCCTCTGGTGACATGAGTTCGGCACTTCTCAAGAGACATTAAATCGGAAAAAAGATGATCGCCAATAGAGTCACCGGAGGTTGTCGGCATCAGCCATGCGATCGTTCTCGGATTGCCCGAGTGAATTGCTTCCATCGAATTGACCCTTATTGGTTTGATAGTGAAATCGGAAACGCCTCGCCGGATTTGCCAATGAGTCATCGGCCCCATCTCGTTCCCGTTCCATTGGGTTTTCCCGGCAAGCTTGCGGTAGTTTTCGGTAGCTTGATCGCAACACGAAGCCCTCGTTCCGGCCTGTTGTGAAGGCTGATGGTCCCTCCGTGGTCCTCGATGATCATTTGCGCGATGCTCAAGCCAAGGCCGAAGCCCTCGCTATCCCGCGAGCCTGAACCGTCGAGCCGGCGAAACGGCTGGAACACGACCTCCATGTCATGCGCGGCAATCCCGGGTCCATTATCTTCGATCAAGATCGCGACCTCATTGCCTTCGGTCGCGACGGCGACGTTGGTCGTACTTCCATGGGTTACCGCGTTCTGTACGATATTCGAAAAGGCGCGTTTCAACGCAGTGCGCTTGCCGAAGAAGTGCACCTTTTCGCGGACGTCGCACGTGATCGAGGCACCACCATCTCCGAAATCGTCGCAGATACTCTCGACGAGACTTCCCAGATCCAGCAGAGCGCGTTCTTCATTGCTGCTCGATACTTTGGCATAGTCCAGAAACGTCCCGATGATCGCATTCATTTCGTCGAGCGCTGCCAGCGTCTTCTCCCGTTCTTCGGAAGGTGGAGACAGCTCCGTGCGCAAGCGCACCTGTGTAAGCGGCGTTCGAAGATCGTGCGAAATGGCCGTAAGCATACCGGTGCGGCTTTCGATATGTCGGATGAGCTTCCTCTGCATCGAGTTGAAGGCGCGCGCTGCCAGCTGGATCTCGGTTGGTCCGGTCTGCTCAATTGGCGCAGTGCGCAGATTTGTTCCCAAGCGGTTCGCCGCGCTTGCCATGCGCTGGAGTGGCGCCGTCAGACGCGCAACCAGCCAAACCGCGATCGCGGACTGCACAAGGAGCGCGATGAGAAGATTGCCAACAAGAAAACGGGGAAGAAGTTCGACTGACGGTGCGGTCTGACTGTAGAAATTCAGCCATTCGTCGCCCCCATGGTGAACCGATATTGCCATCGACCATCGTCCGGCAACGTGATCGCTCTCAGCCGAGGCGTTCGGATCCGTTGCCATCGGGATCAAGAAGTTTTCAGGAAGCGACCTGCGAAACCAGATGCGCACTTCATTATTTCGGATCGCCGGCACTTTCGTTCGGAAGTCGGCGTTAAGTTGTTCTTCTTCGTCCGTCGGCGCTTGATTGTCGAATGCGGCTACGCGGCTGCTCCAGACGCGGAAGGCGCGGCCGTCTGATGCGGCCTCGATTTCGAGGTTCCATTCGTCGGGAATCGTACGTAGCAAGCGACTTACGCCGGCAGCCCTCTCGGCAATGTCGAATGCATCCTGCAGGATCAGGGAATCCTGGCGATCGCGAAAGTAAAGCGCGAGACCAATGCCGTTTGACACCAGCAGGCCGGCGAGGACGATCGCGACGGTCTGCGCTTTGAGGCTCCGCAGCACGCCTAGCTCTCCGTGACGTTGGCTGCAAAAAGATACCCGCCTCCCCAGACGGTCTTGATGATCGAAGGGTTTTTCGGATCTTCGCCCAGTTTACGTCGCAGCCGACTTATCTGGATATCAATGCTGCGGTCAAAAACAATCGATGCGCGTCCCCGCGTCAGGTCAAGAAGCATGTCTCGGGTCAGTGTGCACTGAGGCCGCTTCGCAAGGGCAACCAGAAGATCGTATTCTCCGCTGCTCAGCGACACCAGAACACCCTCGGGGCTCAGGAGCTCCCTGTTTCCAATGTCGAGCCGCCAGCCCTCAAAGTCCAGAAATCGGCTTTCTACCACCGCCTCAAGACGCGGTGCCTGATCCGTTCGACGGAGCACCGCCTTGATGCGTGCAATCAACTCCCGGCTGTGGAATGGCTTTGCGAGGTAGTCGTCTGCGCCCATCTCCAGTCCGACGATGCGGTCGATTTCGTCTCCCTTGGCGGTCAACATAATTATCGGTGTCTGATTGCGGGTGCCACGCAGTTCGCGGCAAAGCGCCAGCCCGTCATCCCCCGGCATCATAATGTCCAAGACGACCAGGTCAATCGCGCTGGTCGCGAGGGTCTGGCGCATAACAGTGCCGTTCTCTACGCGACTGATACGAAAGCCTTCCCGCTCCAATACCTTGCCGACGAGATCACGAATCTCGCGGTCGTCGTCGACGATCAAAATGTGGGGTGAACGTGCCATTTCGACATGTGATCCTTATCTAGACGACGAGGTTGGTAGCACGAGGTGCGCCCCGGACAAACGCCTGCAGCGGTCGGAAAAGCGGATCGAAGCCAAGGAAATTGTAACCAGATGTTTCCCGGTCGGGAATACTCACAACTTGTTACAAACATCCTAAACAACGGTCGAACATTCCGTGATCGCAAACGCTAATTGTTGCCCGGAACACGGAGGGTAAACTGATGAGAAACCGACTGACGAAAGCAATGATGACGGGCCGCACTCCTACGGTTGCCGATCTTACATTTTCCGACGGATCCTCGAATGACCAATACCAAACCGAACTACACGAAAGCGAGGTCGTCTCTGACAACGAACTCCGCGATCTGGTGATCGGCGCATGTTTCTTCGCCTCCGAGGCGAAGGACCGACCTTGCCCCGAGACTGCGGTCGATCTTGCCGCGCAGCGCGAGCGCGCGCTTTTGCTCGAAAAGCTCGAAGCCCTGCCAATGCAGCAATTGTTGCACCCTCTGGTACAGGCCGAGGCGTCGCAGCGGGTCGCATTGATCTGCGAGCAGAGGGAACTCGCCAAGGTCATTCTTCGGAGCGCGTTTGCATACGGCTCCAGGAAAGCGCGCTGCTATCAGCTCGCTTTGAACTGAAACTGCTCGTCGGCGCGCCTCAGCCTGTCCCCAAAAGACGCCGACAGTCTGGCGGATCGGTGCGAATGTCCCCCGCAAACAGCCGATCCGCCTTTTTTCTAAGGAGAAAAACAAGATGATGAGTTTCACCACGTTCCAGAAGTTCATATCGACGTATTTCGTGCCCATGCCTTCGACTCTTGGCGTCTGTCCCGATGAGTTCGACAACGTTTCTGCAAGAGATCTTGAGGACCTTTCACCGGCCTTGTACGAAGCCGTGGCAAAAGCGGCCAATTGCGCGCGGGGATTGCAGTTTCCTCGGAACCGCGACGGGAATTCCGGGAACGCACCGCTCGGGTATCAGGCAGTCGCTATCCACGAGACCCATGGGCGACCGCATAGCGTGGCTGGGTCCGATGCACTGATCATTACAAGGTTCGTGCTCGCTGGGGCAGACAAGGCGCTTCTTGAAATCCTCGGTCGCGGCGATGGCGGGGTTCGCATCCTGAACCTTCGGTTCGGTGGAGTTGAAGTCTTTTGGAACCGTGACCTTGTCCAGGCACTTGAACGGAGGACCCCAATATTCAGCCGAGTGATCATCCGCTCCGCTGACGGCGACGTCGAACTTGAACATCTTGCCGTGCCAGACAGGTCTCCTGAAGGCGGCCCGGTGGTACGCGGCTGGTTCAACACGCGGCAAGGCCCGATGCTCACGTCGTCGCTCATTCAATGCAGTGCGGGTGTCTCGAGAACACACAGAGGGCGTCCCATCACACTTCCAGTCTTGGCTGAAATGGTGCCCGCGGCTGTGCAAGCACGCAACGAAGAGCCGGGAGACAGTGATTGCGTCTTGGAATTCCGCAGGGGAGGTGTGTTTTAGCATATTCGCGGCGATTTGACCTGAATTCCTAATACGCTCCGCTCGTCGGGAAGAATCGCCAGGATGTTGGCTCCGCGTCGCAACTTGCGCCCACTTGCCCTCCAGTAGTGGCCGAATCAAGGTCGGGAGTCATGGTAACCCCGATTCTGGTCTAGGCATCACGCCACCTTTCGGCTTTCGTTCAATTGGGCTGCAACGGGAGGTGCATCCAAAAAAGGGAATATGGGAGGATACAGAGAAGTGAAAAATATTATCGTCGTTAGTGATTTGTCTGAACGATCGCGGCCAGCCGTGCAGCGTGCGGTAAATTTCGCTGCCGATATCAACGCCAAGCTTACTGTATTGCATGTGGTAGACGATTCCATGCCCGGCGATCTGTCGAAACAACTGCAAGCTGGCGCACGGGTTATTCTGAATGAGCAAGTCACAGAGAACGCTGGCGGTCGAGATATTGCTGTCGAAATAGAGGTATTCATCGGTGATGTGATTGAAAAAATTAGCCAGTTCATCGATGACAACACCGCAGACTTGCTGGTCGTTGGCCCTCATCGCCGTCGGAAGCTTTTCGATCAAATCAGAGAAACCACGATGGAGCAAATTGTTCGCTCAAGTCGGCTACCGGTTCTTCTTGTAACGGGACAAGCCGATAAGGCTTATGATAAAGTCCTGATCGGGATTGATCTGTCCGGCATTTGCGCGACTGTCCTGAACAAGGTTCGAATGGTTGCCCCGCAGTCCAATCTGACGCTGTTTCATGCGCATGAAATTTCCTTCCGTAAAAGGGCGGAACTTGACTATGAAACTTGGATAGCCAGATATTCGTTGCCCACTGACTTGCCTGACCCAATCTTTGTTGAGGCCACTGCGGACGACGGGCTGCATGAAATGATGAGCAATGCCGACTATGATTTGCTCGCCATTGGCGCTCATTCGCGCTCGAATGTCGGCCGGTACTTCCTCGGCAGCCTAGTGTTCCGAGTCTGACACATGCTACCGATTTCCCCTGATCTGATCGAGAGCATCAAGCGCTCGGCGCTCGCGGGTGATGATGTCTTCGGCGGTCCTGCTCCAGACGAAAGGCTTCGGCTTGGTGTTGTGCTGCACGAGGTAGTCGTAAATCGCCCCTTCGAGGTCATCGACGCTGGAGTAGCTGCCACGGCGGATGCGCTTTGTGGTGATCTCGGCGAAGAAGCGTTCCACCAGGTTCAGCCATGATGCGCTGGTGGGCGTGAAATGCAGCTTGAAGCGGGGATGCTTGTCCAGCCAGGTCTGCACCTCGGGCGTCTTGTGGGTGGCGTAGTTGTCGAGAACCAAATGGATGTCGCGCGGTTTCTTCACCGCCCGGTCTATGCGGCGCAGGAAGCTCAGGAACTCCTTGGCACGATGACGCGGCATGCAGTCCCCGATGACCAGACCCGACTTGACGTCCAGAGCGGCGAAGAGCGTGGTGGTGCCATGGCGCTTGTAGTCATGTGTCATGGTCGCTGCCCGCCCCTTCTTGAGGGGCAGCCCGGGCTGGGTCCGGTCCAGCGCCTGGATCTGCGACTTCTCGTCGACGCAGAGCACGACCGCACGGTCCGGTGGGTCAAGGTAGAGCCCCACGATGTCGGTGACCTTTTCCTCGAACATCGGGTCGTTCGATACCTTGAACCCCTTCACGATATGCGGCTTCAGGCCGGCGTCTGCCCATATGCGACCCACGCTGGAGGGGGAGATGCCGACCGCATCGGCCATCGTCGCGCGGCTCCAATGCGTGGCATTGGACGGCGCTTCCTGCACGGTCTTCGCGATCACCTTCAGCCGGACATCCCTCGGCAGGGGTGGCACGCGCGACGGCCGCGTCTTGTCCCGCTTGAGCCCCGCCACGCCCTCATCGAGATACCGTTCCTGCCAGCGCCAGACCGTCGGCTTCGACATGCCCGTCCGCCGCATGATCTCAACGGTGCCCTCGCCGTCCGCCGTCGCGAGCACGATGCCCGCCCGCCAGGCGAGCTTGCGCGGCGCGTTGCGATTGGTCAGCAGAGCTTGAAGCTCGGCGCGGTCGGCGGGGCCAAGATAAAGGCAGATGTCGGAGCGTCTCATCTGCCGATCATGCCACGACAGAGCAGGGTTGGGAATCCTACGTCAGGCGTGGAACACTAGCTGCTGGCCTTATCCGAAAGCCACTGTGTGATCTTTTGATCGCTAAGTAGCGCGGGCCTGCCTCGCAGATGCCGCTGGCGGCGATGACGATGTGGAAATCGCTCAACCGGTGAAGCGCTCGGCTCTGTTCTGCGGTCTGGGTGAAGTTCAGCCAGCGTGATTTCAGGCTGGCCATCAGCCTGTTGCCGTCCTCCAGTTCCGCCGTGTGCTGCGCAAAGACCTTCGTGGCACGGATGACAAGCGGGCTGTCCACGTGGACGGAGATCGTCGGCAGATCTCCGTCAGCCATCAGCCGTCCAAGGTCCGCAACAAGTTCCTGCGCGCGTTCGACCGCGAAGGACGGAATGATCAACGCACCGCCCGGGCGCATCGCGCTTTGCACCTCGTCGCGCAGGCGGCCCCGGCGTTCGTTCGCGCTTTTGTCGACACGGTCGGTATCACCGTAAGTCGACTCGCAGATCAGGTAGTCGACACCAGACGGCCCCTCGGGGTCGGGATGCAGCAGCTTGTGGTCGGGACCGATGTCGCCGGAAAAGCATAGCCGCAGCGAGCTTTTGCCAAGCTGATCGAGTTCGACTTCGGCGGAGGCCGAGCCCAGCATGTGTCCCGCGTTCCAGAGCCTGGCCCGTGCCCCCTTCAGAACCGGGAACCAATCGCCATAATCGACACTGCGCATGGCCTTCAAAGTCTTTTTGACGTCGTGGTCATCGTAGATCGCGCCGACGCCCACGGCCGCGCTTGTCAGCGCGCCGGTTGAACTGTTCGACTTCGAACGCCTGAATGTGGGCGCTGTCGGGCAGCATCACGGCACAAAGGTTGACCGTGGCCCCGGTAGCAAAGACCGGCCCCTTGAAGCCTTCACGCATCAGCTTGGGCAGGTCAACCGGAATGGTCGATATGGGCATGGGTTGGGATGACTGCAGCGATTTTTGAGGGCTCAAAGGGAAAGGGCCGGTAGTTAAGTTCCTTTTCCGTCTTGGAGCCCTGGAACATGCCACAGTCGATCAGGATGTCGCCGCCGTCGGTTTCCAGCCGAAAACACGACCCGGTAACCGCGCGCGCAGCGCCATGAAAGCTGAGACGGGGTGGTGGCGTGGCGGTCATGCCTTATGCTCCTACAGCAAAACGTACTTGGGGCGCGTCGGTCGGCTGGCACTCGCAGCGCAGCGCGCGCCCGGCGCGGGCAAGCGGTCCGAAGCTGTCAAATCGAGGTCGGAACCGGACAAGTGTCAGGGCCTGCCGGATACCGGTCGAGAGACCAGCTCTGATTTTCATTCTGCTACCTGACATTCCTAGCGAAATCCTGCTCCGGCAAAGGCGAATAGCTTCCAGACCCAGAGACAAATGCATTTGCGTCTGATAAAACCTAATCGAAATCAGAGATTTGGGGAGTAGACCCCGGAAGGAAGCTAGGATGGACATTCGCAAAATTCTTGTTCCGCTCAGCGGCCGGTTCGATCCTGCGGATTCCGAAAGCCTCGACGCGCCCGCGCTTCAGACCGCGCTTGGCCTCGCGCGCCACCTTGATGCGCGGATCGAAGTACTATCCGTGATCGGTCCCGTCGGGCCGCAAGCTGCCGGTTGGATGGCGTGGGTTCCCGATTACGGGATGGATGCGGTTCTTGAATCGATTGAGAAACAGAGCGCGGTTCGGCGCAAGCGGGCAAGAAAGACCTTTGACACGATTGCCGGTGCCGATGCCAGGGCGGAAGATCTTGAAGCCACCTTCGTCGAGAACCCGGGGGAAATCGGGACAACCATCGGTGCCGCAGGGCGGTTGTCGGACGTGATTGTCGTTGCCAGTTCGCAAAGCCGGTGGGAGCAACCGTTCCGGCCGATCCTGGATGCGGCCTTGCGCCAGACCGGTCGCCCGATTTTCGTGGCACCGCCCACCGCGCCGGAGAAGATGGGGCAACATATCGCGATCGCGTGGAACGATACGGCCCAGTCGGCGCGGGCTTTGGCTGGCTCCATGCCCCTGTTGAAACGGGCAACCTCGGTAACCGTATTGACTTGCCGCGAGGGTGATGAAGCATCCAAAGGGGCCGATCCCGAAAAGGTCGCCGCTTATCTGGACCTTCACGGCGTGTCGGCCCGTGGGCTCATATTGGATGCCAAGAATCGCAACGTGGCGCGTAGCATTATCGATGCCAGCCTCTCTGAGGGGGCAGACCTGCTGGTCCTGGGGTCGGTGATCCACTCGCGCGTGCTGTATGCGTGCGGGCGTCACAGCGCGCTTGCCGATTGCAGCAGGATCGTGGCGAGGGTCAGAGGCACCATGAGCATGAGGACCCATAGCCATGCGTTGGCCAGCCAGGGATGTTGCAGTCCGCTCTCGGCAATCGCATCCTGCCGTGACAGCCGCCAACCGACGGTGAGCGCGATCAGGATACCACCAATTGGAAGGAGAAAATTCGAGACGGCCGCGTCGGCGGCATCAAGTATGCCGTGCCGTCCGATCCGCACATCCGACAGCAGCCCGAAGCTGAGTGCCGAGGGCAGGCCCAGAACCAGCACCGCCGTTCCGACGAGAGCCGTGGCCCGGCGTCGCGACATCGCAAGACGCTGCACCAGAATCGCCACCGGCACCTCGAGCAGGGACACCATGGATGTGAGCGCCGCCGCTGACAGAAGGAAGAAGAACGCAGCCCCCAGCAGGATGCCAACAGGCATCTGTAGAAATACCTGCGGCAGGGTGATGAATGCAAGCTCGGGGCCCGAGGTCGGATCGATGCCAAAGGAGAACACCGCCGGAAAGATCGCCAGCCCGGCGACGATGGCAAAGCAGGAATCGCCGGCCGCGATAGCCACAGCCGATCGGGGCAAAGGGAAGCTGCGTGGCATGTAACTGCCATAGGTGAGAAATACGGCCATTCCGATCCCGAGCGAGAAGAACGCCTGGCCAAGTGCTGCCGCGTGCACCTCGGCGCGGGCGAAGGCCGACCAGTCCGGTGCCAGCAAGAAGGCAATGCCGCGCTGCGCACCGGGCAATGTCACCGCAAAGACCGCGAGACCGATGATGATCACTGCCAGCAGCGGCATGAGAAAGCGGTTCAGCGTCTCGATGCCGCCCCGGACGCCACCGGCGACGACGAGCGCGGCGGCGATCAGCATCGCCGCCTGCCAGATCACCGGCTCACCCGTATGCGAGATGAAGCTCTGGAAGTAGCGCCCGTATCCCTCTGACGCCGTGTCCCAGAGATGACCCAGCGAAGCCCCGGTGAAATACTTCAGCGCCCAGCCCGCGATCACCGAATAGTAGCTGAGGATAAGAACCGCGCCTGCACCCACAAAAACGCCAGCGTATCGCCAGCGGGATCCGGGGGCCGGTCCATCGAACGCGGCGATTGCGTCGCCCTGCGCCCGGCGGCCAAGCGCGAGTTCCGCGATCACCAACGGCAAGCCGATGACGAAGACATAAATGAGGTAAAGAACCAGAAAGGCACCGCCGCCGTTCTCGCCAGCGACATACGAGAACCGCCAAATATTGCCAAGGCCAATCGCCGAACCGATGGTCGCCAGGATGAAGCCGCTTTGCGACGACCATTGTTCGCGGTCTGACATGATTGCTCCTTTCGAATTGGGTTGGAGCCCTATTGCGAAGTGTTTCACGAAATGGTTTTAATCGTTGCGGTTAAGCAATACGATCAGGGCCTCGATTGTGGCAAGGCTGACGATGAGCCCTCGTTGGGACCGCAATCATCTCCGCAATCACGGTGCCGCCGAAAAAGAACCGTTGCGGTTTCCGCGTTGTGCATAGGCGCACACCGAGCGCACTTTGGGAAGCCTCTGTGCAGCATTCCGTTCGATACGCTGATTTCACTATCGATGATATCACCTGAATAAAGCGACCAATTCCAATTGGTGTTATCGGCGCATTCTCCGTTTCCGTTCTGTCCGCAATAATACTGTGTTTCGGCTTGAATCCTGGACTGGCGAAAAGGCAATCCTGTGGGGATAAGTGGCCCGATCAGCCTGCCTCTGTTGGTTCTGTGCGCTGTGAGGTCCCGCACTTGCCAACTACTCGGCAGCCGTTGCTGGCAAAGGGTTTTCTCGTGTCCGCTTGATTGCGGCAGACGACCTGACAGAACCCGAACATGTGAGAGAGCCCAGATCCACATAGCTTTGGACGGCGTCTTTCATTATTGTGACATCCGCGTTTCTTGAGTTTTGCGCCGACTATGACGTTGATCGTCCGGCTACCCCGATCAAAATAACCGGGGCTAGCCGACAGACAGGGTGGTCTGAGTTCAGCGGAACTGTTTTTTGTTCTCCGTTCGCGCCTGCCGAAGCCCAGAAAAAGCGGTTCCAACCGAGGGCGAGTGATCTGTATCAATGCGCAACTTTGGGCGATGTTGTTCTCTAAATCAGAACTCGTCGCTCAAGCGGTGGGTCGGAGCCTATGTCGCGGGGATGAAAGATCGGGGGGCGAACATTGGGAAATCACGCAAAGCCGCCAGAGCCGTCTGCTCCCGGCCCGCTGGCGCGGTTGTTGTTACCGCTGATCGCAGGCTTTGCCGTTCTTGCATTTCTTTCGCTCCAGTCTTCTGACGGTTTGTCCACCCCGAGATCCGTTTCCTACAGTGAAATCAAGGAACTGATCCGCGATGGTGAGGTCCGCGAAGCCACGCTGGAGGCGACGGCCATAGTCGTAGTCCTGCGCAGTCCTGAATCTGACGGGACCGAGAGGGTACGCGCCATCACGCCGCAGCAGCCCGATCCAGCGCTCTTGCCGCTGCTAGAAGAGATGGGCGTCACCGTAATGGCCGAAGAACCCAGCGCGCCATCCGTGCTGCTTTCGTTCTTGCCCTGGATACTGATTCTTGCCTTCTATTTCTGGCTCAGCCGCCGGATGATGGGTGGCGGGATCAGCGGTGGACTGCCGGGCGGGATCGGCGATTTTCTGGGTGGTCGGGCGTCCAAGCCCACCAAACCCACGCGCAAGGTCACGTTCGCTGACGTCGCGGGCCAGGATCAAGCCAAGCGCGAAGTCTCGGAACTTGTCGAGTTCTTGCGTGACCCGGACCGGTTTCAGAAAGTAGGCGCCACCGTGCCGCACGGCGTGCTGCTGATGGGGCCACCGGGCACCGGCAAGACGCTGCTGGCGCGGGCACTGGCGGGCGAGGCGGATGTGCCGTTCTTTTCCACTTCCGGCTCGGAATTCATCGAGGTCTTCGTGGGCGTGGGTGCCGGCCGGGTGCGTAAGATGTTCGAAGAGGCACGCAAGCAGGCGCCGTCGATCATTTTCATCGACGAACTGGACAGCATCGGGCGCACCCGGGGCACCGGGCTGGGCGGCGGCCACGACGAGCGCGAGCAGACGCTGAACCAGATATTGGCCGAACTGGACGGGTTCACCGCCCGCGAGGCGGTGGTGGTTCTGGCCGCGACCAACCGCCCCGACGTGCTGGACCCGGCGCTGCTGCGTCCCGGCCGCTTTGACCGCCACGTCACACTTTCGCTGCCCGACAAGGTTGCACGACGAGCGATCCTCGACGTGCATATCAAGGATCTGCCGCTGCACGCGGATGTCGATCTGGATCAGGTGGCGGCAGGCACGCCGGGGTTTTCCGGTGCCGACCTGAAGAACCTGCTGAACGAGGCGGCAATCACCGCAGCGCGCCGATCCGGGTCCGACATCACGTCCGCCGACCTGGACGAGGCACGCGATAAGGTGATGATGGGCACGGTGCGCACGTTGGCGATCCAGCCGGATGAAAAGCACCGGCTCGCCGTGCATGAGGCCGGCCATACTGCCGCCGCCTTCTACAACCCCGATGCCGACCCGCTCTACAAGGTCACGATCATTCCACGCGGCCATTCGCTTGGCAGTACGCATATGCTTCCGCAAAACGAACGCCACACGCTGCCCGAGGCCTATTTGCGGGGGCAACTGGTCACTTTGCTGGCCGGGCGGGCCGCGGAAAAGCTGCTCCTTGGATCGGTCAGTTCGGGTGCTGATGACGATATTCGAAGGGCGACGGCGCTGGCGCGTTCGATGGTCGCGCGCTGGGGCATGGACCCTTGCATCGGCCCTGTCGATCTGCGCGACAGCGAGGATCACCCATTCCTCGGCCAACAGATGGCTCAGCCGCGCAGCTTTGCCGATCAGACCGCTGCCCGCGTCGACCAGGCTGTGATTGAGCTGCTGCACGGAGCCGAAAAGCTGGCGGTCGAGCTAATTGAAGGCAACCGCGACAAGGTCCTGCGCCTTGTCACTCAGCTGGAAGCCGAGGAGACGCTGGATCTTGCCGCGATCACGAGTTGCCTAGGCCCCGACACCACCGTCACACCCTTTGCTAAGAAGCAGAAGGGCGGCGTGAAACCTCATGAGGATGATGGATCGGTATGAGCAAGACCCCGAAGAATGCCAAATTTCGAAGCGTGCCGCCTCGGAAGGCCGTCGCAAATCTGCCGGCCAAGGTCATGCCCCAGACCGGATCACAACTCGAACCGCAAGCAGATCTGACATCCGAGCATGCTCATCAGAACCTCGATCGAGCGATGCGCGCGGCAGCGGCGCGGCTAACCGGTGGCGTTTCGCCCCATGCCTTCATCGAAGCGTGGAGCGATTGGGCGCTGCACGTGAGTCGGGCACCCGGGCGTCAACTGGAGCTTGTCGAGCGCGTGCAACGGAACACGGCGAAGCTGATCTCCCAGACAATGGGCGTCACGCCCTACGCCGTCCCGCCGTTCGCTCCCAAGGCCTACGACCATCGTTTCGATCACCCAGCCTGGCAGAAACCACCGTTCCAGATGTGGCAGCAGGGTTTCCTTGCGATTCAGGACTGGTGGGACTACGCGACCGACCCGCTGCGCGGCCTGCGCTCCGAGGACGCCGGGCGGACCCGTTTCATGATGCGTCAGATGCTGGACACCGTGTCGCCTTCGAATTTCCCGGCCCTGAACCCCGAGATCATCGAGGAAACGGCCAAGACCGGCGGGAAGAACCTGAGCGAAGGTGCTGCTCACTTCTTGGGTGACTATCTCAAAACACTGGCCCAGGTGCATGAACCCGCACCGGAGGGCTACAGGATCGACGAGGATCTGGCCTGTACTCCCGGTGAGGTGGTGTTCCGCAACGATATCTTCGAGCTGATCCAGTATGCGCCGCAGACCGAAAAAGTTCAGGCGGAACCGGTCCTGATTATCCCGGCCTGGATCATGAAATACTACATCCTCGATCTTTCGCCGCAGAATTCTTTGGTGAAATATCTGGTCGAACAGGGCTTTACGGTCTTCATGATTTCGTGGTCCAACCCGACCGCCGATCAGGCCAACCTGTCGCTCGAGGATTACCGCAAACGCGGCGTGATGGCGGCGCTGGATGCAATCAACGCGATCGTTCCGGACCGAACCGTGCATGCAGTCGGCTACTGCTTGGGCGGCACGATTTTGGCCATCGCGGCGGCCACCATGGCCCGCGACGATGATGAGCGGCTTGCCACGGTCACGCTTATGGCAGCCCAGGTCGATTTCGTCGAAGCGGGCGAGTTGCTGCTGTTCCTAGACGAAAGCCAAATCGCCTTTCTGGAAGACATGATGTGGGACAAAGGCTATCTTGATCGCCCCCAGATGGCCCGCGCCTTTTCCGCGATCAGGTCCGAAGACCTGATCTATACCCGCGCAGTGCGGCGCTATTTTCTGGGGAAGGACGATGTGCCAAACGACATGGCCGTTTGGTTTGCCGACACCACACGAATGCCCGCGCGCATGCATTCGCAATACCTGCGCGGCCTGTTTCTGGAGAACCGGCTGACGGCCGGGCGTTTCGCGGTCGAAGGCCGGGTGATTGCGTTGAAGGACATTGACGCGCCGATGTTCGTGATCGGCACCGAGACCGACCACATCGCCCCGTGGAAATCGGTCTACAAGACCAAGCTGTTCACCGATTGTGACCTGACATTCGTACTGACCAAGGGCGGGCACAATGGCGGCATCCTCAGCGAGCCGGGCCATGCCGGGCGGTACTTCCGCATCTCGCATCGCCCCGCCGGCGGACTTTATGTTGGCCCCGACGCCTGGCTTGCCGAAAACGCGCCCAAAGCGGGCTCTTGGTGGTTAGACTGGTCGCAGTGGCTGGCCGACAAAAGCAGTGGCACGGTCGACGTGCCCGCGATGGGAGCTCCCGGCAAGGGCTGTACGCCAATCACCGCGGCACCGGGCAGCTACGTCCACCAGACATAGGGAATCGTCTGCCGCCTATGTCTGGTGGACGTTTCCACACCATCGCCAGTTGCGGGCGGATGGGAGGCATTCACCTCGATATGGGATATGGGAACGCCCTTCAGAACTCCGCGACGGCAGGCGGTGATCGGCACCTTCAATACGCCATCGGGCTGGTTGGTAAACAGATCATAGGCGGTTTCGATCTGGTCAAGGGTGGTGGTCTTCACCTGTGCGGGCACTGACGACATCGCTGATGTTGGGGGCGTGCGAAAAATTTTTGTTTCGAATGCCACCGTACGACGCGACCGACGTTCCAAATTCAGGGTCAGAGACGCTTGCGCGCGCCGAAGTTATCTCAAGGATAGGCAGACCGTGAGCGTGAGCGCCTTCAAAGCGCGATTACGTCCGAGTTCAGGGCCTCAAAGCGGGACCACGAGAACATCGCAGGGTGCCACCGACAATAACCCCTGAGCCGTGCTGCCAAGAAAAGCGTCGGCAAGCCAAGAGCGGCCGTGCGAGCCCACGCAGATCAGATCGCTTTCCCGCCGTCTCGCTTCTTCGAGAAGAACCGGCACGGGACCGCCTTCGACGAAGGCTCGCTTTAGTTTCAGGCCTTTGTTTTCGAGTCGCTCCTCGAAAGCCTTCATGTCCTTTGCCAGTTCGCGCTCGGTTCGCAAACGGTCTCTTTTTTCAATCGAGCCGTCAGGATCGGCTCGCTTCGTGAACTCTTTGAAGGGAATATGGTAGACGTTGATCAGGGTCATCTTAGCCTTGGGGGAAAGCGAAGCGCCTACGTTGATCGCGTTTCGGGCACAGTCGGAAAAATCGACACCGACGATCACATCATGGTAGCGCCCAGGCGCCGAATTGTTGACAACAAGCAAAGGCGTCTTGGTCATCTTTGCGACCCTCTCGACCGTCGTGCCGCGGAACAGTTCCATGATGCCTCTGGAACGATGTGATCCCAGAACAAGCAAGTCCGCTCCAAGCTCTTCGGCGGTTTCGACAATACCTTTCCAGATGGTTTTGAACTCCACATGAATACTGGCATTAACCGATTTTCCGTCCGGGACCTGCGCGATTTGCTCCTTCAGGTTTTCTGTTGCGCCTGAGATGATATCATTGGCGATCCTTCTTGGGATATCTTCATCGACAACATACAAGACATGCAGGGCAGCATTTTGGGCTGATGCCAGATGTATCGCTTGCCGCAGAGCCCTTTCCGAGCGTTCCGACAGATCAGTAGCTGCGAGAATTCTCTTCATGATAAAAAGTCCTCCGGACATCATCGAACACTAAAGCTTGTTCGGTTGTTTCTGGCGCGCGAGGACATTCCAACCGATCTGGCCATCTACAGGATAATTGGGTATTGCCGATTCTGCCCAGACTTAAATCAAAGTCGGCAATAACGGGTAGAGATTATGCTGCTTCACTTGGAAGGCCATCTATCTTTGGCGGTCTGATCCGATGGGGTGATTACAGATAATATCTGAAGAAATCGATAGATCAAACCACCGGCAACTGCAGACACAGTGTAACGTGTATCTCCTGACTTAAGTAAATAGGCGATGGGGTACTGTGAGGCCTAGAAACGTTATAGTATTGGACCGAATGCGCACCAGTCCGAGCCGGTTAGGGAGCGCGGCTGTGTTGTCTGTATGGATCTGAAGCGCGCAGGCGCATCGACATAGCGCTTTGTTCGCGTTACAGAGGTATGCATGTTGGATAGTGAACGACCGCTTGGCTGTTTCCGTCAAATCTATCCTGTGTGATCGCCCACATCTTCGGAAACCTCCTGACGCAGTGCAGGCCCTTTTGCCAGCCGTCGGCCGAGCGCTCCTATGAATGCGTCATACCGTTCGCCCGCCTTGGCCTGAGCTGCAGCACGTGCAGGCTCCGGAAGGGGCGGGTTGGTCGTCAGCCAAAAACGCACGAACAGCGCCAGTGTTTCTACCGAGATGCTGACATCACGTTCCAAGCGGATCATGCGGCGGTCGATCTGGTCGAGGCGCTTTGTGGTCGCCGCTTCCTGTCTTTCGGCAGCGTCGGGTGATAGAAACGAAGCGATCGCGGCTTCAGCGACAAGCGACCGCGAATGATCCCGTCGCGCGGCGTAATCGGCCAGGGTCACCATGATATCTGGGTCGAGATAGACGGACAGGCGCTGTTTCTTTGGCTGTTTCATTTCCATGTCCTCACATGTCGATGCCGTCGTTGGGATCCATCGAGGCTTGGCGGGCGAGTTGGCGGGACTGCTGATTGAGTTGCCGCAATTTCACAGCCTGATCTGCTAATGGCTTCTTGAGGTCGGGTTCAAATTCGTTCTCGATGGGTTTTTCCTTCTCTGTTTCTTGGGTTCGGTCCAGTTCTGGTTGCCGCCGCTGTTCGTTGGGATCGTCGGTGGTCGCGTCTTCTACCGTCAGCTTCTCAGCTTTA
>Ga0189284_100284_pt1 | contig 41103 bp, 44 predicted proteins | sample N32C7minimetaG_FD_130314 | JGI IMG/M metagenome (GOLD analysis project Ga0189284, IMG submission 130314) | Marine microbial communities from the Costa Rica Dome - N32 C7 mini metaG | ecosystem: Environmental > Aquatic > Marine > Oceanic > Photic zone | place: Costa Rica: the Eastern Pacific...
CACAGCGGTGACGCCTGTTTCGTTGTTCCGCCTGAGCCGCTCCAATTTTCTGGCGCTCATCCATCGGCACCCAACGCTGGTGCTGCAATTGCTCAGCAAGCAGCACAGCCGTTTGCGGCAGCAGCGGGCTGATGCCCGTCACTTCTATTGATCGCCACCCAGGAGCAGCAGCAGGCTGCGGGTCACCTTTGCGGCCAGCACGGAGCTGATGCCACTGGTGTCGAGTTGTGGGGCCAGTTCCACCACATCGGCCGCCACCAGGTGATGCTCTCGAAGCACCCCGATCAGGCTGGCGAAGTCAGACCAGTTGTAACCACCGGGTTCCGGTGTGCCGGTTCCAGGCAGAACGGCGGGGTCAAACCAGTCCAGATCGACGGTGAGATAGATGGGTTTCTCCTGCAAGGGAGCGAGGGCCTGTTGAAGGGCGTCGACGCTGGGCATCAGCCGGCCGCTCTCGTGCAGTTCGCTGAATTCCTCCCGCGTGCCACTCCGGATCGCGAGTTGAAACAGCGTCTGGCTGGGAAGAACCTCCAGACAGCGGCGCATGGCGCAGGCATGGCTGTGGCGGGCCCCCAGCCAGCTGTCCCTGAGGTCGGCATGGGCATCCAGCTGCACCAGCACCAGGTCGGGGTGGCGTTGTGCCACAGCCTCCACCGCACCGGAGCTGATCGAATGCTCGCCGCCCAGCATCAGGGGCCTGAGGCCCAGGGCGAGCACGGCTTCGGTCGCCTGCTTCACCTTGGTGAGAACGGGCTCAGGGTTGCCGAAGGGAATCTCAACGGCGCCGAGATCGGCAAAGTCGAGATCCTCCAGATCCAGGTCGAGTTGCGGGCAATAGGTCTCCAGGCCAGCGCTTACCTCCCGGATGGCGGCGGGGCCAAAGCGGGTGCCAGGGCGAAAGGAGGTGGTGCCGTCGTAGGGGACACCAAAAAGACCAACGCGGCAGCCGGCAGGGTTGCGCCGGGAGCCCATGAAAATGGTTCCGTTGCTGTCAAACAGCCCACTCGGCAGATGTGCCGTCATGACTGCAACTCCCGTTCGATGAAGGCGGGCACGGCGTCTATGGCGCCTCGCTGCCAACGCGGCGACCAGATCTCGCAGCCTGCGGCAATGGCCTTGCTGCGTTCGGGATTGGGAGTGCGGTAGCGGGGTGTTTCCATGGCGGCGAAGGTCCAGCTCCACCAGCCGCTCGGATACATCGGCACCCAGCCATAAAGAGGGTCGGCGTGGTCAAACACCTCGCGCAACAGCTGCACCATGGCGATGTGGACATCGCGGAAGGCTTCCGGAGATTCGCTCTGCGTGCCGAACACGCCCCCGGGCTTGAGCAAGCGTTTGCAGTTCTCGAAAAAGGCGCGGTTGAACAGGCCTTCGGCGGGTCCGGCGGGATCAGAGCCATCCACCAAGACAACGTCATAGCTCTGGTCCTCAGCCTCAGCGGCCCAGGCGATGCCATCGCCCACCGTGAGCTGGAACCGCGGATCAGACCAGGCGGATCCGCCGATGTCGGGAAGGTGTTCCCGGCTGAGTTCCACCACACGCCCGTCAATCTCCACCATGTCCAGCCGCTGGACGCCTGGGTGGCGCAGGCATTCCCGCGCGGTGCCGCCGTCCCCGCCTCCGATCACCAGAATTTGCTCGATCGAGCTGGCGCTGCATAGGGCTGGGTGCACCAAGGCCTCGTGGTAGTGGCGTTCCTGCTGTTCCGCTGTCATCCAACAGCCATCCAGGAGTAGCCCCCGCCCGTAGCGCTCACTGCGAATCACGCTGATCCGCTGGAACGGACTGGTCTCCTCGACCAGCACCTCTCCCTTCAATCCATAGCGGACGCCGCGGTGTTCTTCGTCAATCCAGCTGCTCATGGGCTGCGGTCGGCATCTCTCCAGCTAAGGACCCGGTGGGGCTGTTCCCAAGCACCAGATGTGGTGCTCTTGGTATTGACGAACTCAAGATGTGGAGGTTGGATGTGCTTCGTTGGGGAGCTGCTGTGGAAGAGGGCAGCTCCAAAGCCTTTTTCGTCAGATCAAGGCTTTTGTCTTATCGGTAGGGTTCAGGGTTGGTGCAGGTGCTCCCTCTTCGAAGCATCAACCTGGTGGGAGCATCCTGTTGTTCTTGAGCCAGGAGATGGCTGGTGCAAGACCTGGTGGTGAACGATCGGTTGACCATTCCGTCCAGGGAGCTGCGCTGGCGGTTCAGTCGCTCATCCGGCCCCGGCGGGCAGGGGGTCAACACCACCGATTCCCGTGTGGAATTGCTTCTGGATCTAGCGAACTGTTCCTGTCTGGGTCCATTTCGCCGCGCCCGATTGCTGGAGCACTTCCAGACCCGTTTGGTGGAGGGCTGCCTACGGGTTGTGGTCGCAGAAGAACGCTCCCAATGGCAGAACCGACAGAAGGCTCTGCATCGCATGGGGGAGCTGCTGCGGGAGGGCTTGCAGCCAGCACCGCGTGCCCGAAAGGCCACCCGGCCGGGTCGTGGTGCCGTGAAGCGGCGCTTGGACACGAAGAAAAAGCGTGGTGACCTCAAGCGTCAACGGCGCAGTCGTCCCTCCCTGGACGACTAATCGGATCCAGAGGTGGGCGAGTGTTCTGCTCGGATCGCCGCTTTGGCCTGTTTCCAGAGGGCTTCCAATTCGTTGATGCTGCGGCCCTGCAGATCCCCTTCCAGGGCAGCTTCAACGCGGGAGAAGCGGTCGAGGAAACGTTGATTCGTGCCGGCGAGACCCTCCTCGGGTTCGATGCTGCACCAACGGGCCACATTCACCAGGGTGAACAGCAGATCGCCCAGTTCCTCCTGGGCATGACCTTTGTCGCCGTTGGCCACAGCCTCCTTGAGTTCGTCCAGCTCCTCATGGACCTTCTCCCAGACGCCGGCCATGTCATCCCACTCGAAGCCGGCTTTGGCCGCTTTCTTGGAGATGGTCATGGCTCCAGCCAGGGCCGGCAGGCCCCGCACCTTGGTTCTGAGCCGGTCGCTGAGGGGGCTGGAGGAGCCCGCCAGGGCCTCGGCCTGCTCCTGGAGCTTGATGGCCTCCCAGCTGCGTCGCACCTCGTCACTGGTGCTGGCGACGGCATCGCCGAACACATGGGGGTGACGGCGGATCAGTTTGTCGCTGATGCCGTCGGCAATCGCATCCAAATCAAAGCGCTGCTGCTCCCGAGCGATCTGGGCATGCAGCACCACCTGCAGCAGCAGATCCCCCAGCTCTTGCTTCATCTCGGCATCGCTGCCCTGGCGGATCGCATCGGCCACTTCATGGGCCTCCTCCAGCACGTAGGGCACCAGCGAGGCATGGGTCTGCTCCAGATCCCAGGGACAGCCTGTTGTTGGATCCCTGAGTTGGGCCACAACATCGATCAGTCGCTGGATGGCGTCAGAAGGAGCGTTGGCCATGCCGGGGCAACAACTGGGGCAACGCCCACCTTCTCATCGCTGTCGTTTCTTCGACCATTCCTGGGGCCAGGGGTCGCCATCGAGGATCAGGTGGATCCAGGCACTGCCCTCCAAACCCACAAGCAGAGCGATGAACTCCCGTGGGTGCTGATGCATCAGTTGCTGGAGCGTCGTCAGCAGCACCGCTGGTGAGAGTGCTGGAACCGCCATGCTCACGATCAGGCACCAGGTGAGCAGCACCGCCAGGCGCGCGGTTGTTCCCAGCAGCGGACCATGGGACCAAAGCGAGCGATGGGGAATCAGCAGGCGGTAGGGCCACCAGAGAAAGCCGAGGGCTCCCCAGCGCCGCAGCGCATTGGAGCGGGTATCGAGGTCTGGGGACAGCCATAAACCGCCAGCCAGGCAGCTGGCGGCTGCGATCAAGGCTGCAGCCCATCCCAGCACCAAGCCCACAGCGATGCCGAGCGGGAGACTCATGACCCAGATGCTCTGATCGTGGCGGCGACCCGTTGCCAAGTCTTCGGGGCTGTCGTGCGCCCCCAAGCTGACGCGTTAGGGCAGAATCTGCCCGGTGGGGCGATTAGCTCAGCGGTAGAGCACCTCCCTTACAAGGAGATTGTCACTGGTTCGATCCCAGTATCGCCCATTTAAAAACGCAGTGCTGCACTGCGTTTCCTGAGGTTTTGCTTCAGTTCGCCAGCGTTCGCTCTCCAGGACCATCGCTTGTTGGCTGGGCGCTGAATTCACCGCGCAGGACGCCTTCTGCCCTTCGCATCATTTTCAGGCAGGTCTCCCTGTCAGCAGCGGCGTAGGCAGCATCCATGCATTGCACGTACTGCTCTTCAGGAGTCACAAGGCGCTTGCCGTTGGGCGGAGTATCGGTCCGATTCGAATGGCTTGCCGTAGCTGCAATTACTCATCCGCTCGGTGCGTCGGACGGTTGGGTGTGCAAAGGTGGGGCGACGCCAAAGAGCCTGATTGAAGGCCCACTGCGCGAGAACCGATAACTCGATTCCATGAACAGAAGATCCAGCACCCCCCCGAGGGAGTGGCGAAAGGCTGGCAGCAATGCCAGCAGAATTGACCTCAGCGGCTATGCCTCATCTCAGCATCGCCGTTTCCTGAAGGCGGAAGCCGAGCAGGCCCCAGGGGAGCCCAGACATCGCTGACGAGGTTCGTCCCTTCAGCGGAATGAAGACGCCTCAGCTGTTGCTGCCGTCGTCCATGCCACGTCTGATCAGGCTTTGCGTGAGCCAAAGCAGACCAATGAAACCGGCCGTGACGATCAACAGAGTCAAGATTCAGGCTGTGGTGCGGACGTAGAGACGTAGCTCGATTTGCCACCACATCATCATTGGAAGGTAGGCCTCAAAGGCACTTTGTGATGCAGTTGGTCTTGGCGCTTGTGGTTCCCGTGGTTCTGCTAGTGGGGTTCACTGCGCTGTTGGCAACTGGCAGGTTGTCGATCTCTCGCAACGCTGCTTGGTTGTTGGAACGCCAAGGCAGCATCTGGATGGCTGGAATCGTTGCCCTTGCTGCTGCTGCGGCTGTGGTTGCTCTGCAGCGTTAAGCCGTCTCGCCGCAGCGCTTTCAAAAGCTTGACCCATCCCCAGGTAGGGAGCGGGATGGGTGGCTTGTGATTTGGAAGTCTTGATCAGCGGCTGCTGGAGCGCTTGCGCACAACCCTGGGGGTCTCCCGCTCGGTCTTGGCATCGGTTTCAGACACCGTCTTGTCTTCGCCGGCCGCTTCTCCCTGCCCGGGCTCATCGTCGGGTTCCTGCGCCTCAATCACCCCAAGCACCATGGCGGCCTCCAGCTGATCGCTCATGTCACCGATGGTGAGCAGGGCTTTTAAGACCAGCTGGGCGCGAGGCGCTTTGGGCAGGCCGGGACGAAGCTTTTTGGTGGTGTTCCACAGCTCCAGGGCCACTTCCTTCAGCAGTTCCTTGTCAGCAGCCATTCGATTCGAACGTGAATCGCACCATTCTCATCATCGGGGGGGTGGTCCCCCTTCCGAATCAGAAGCAGAAGGGCAGGAATTGGGTGCGGCAGGCGGCATAGCCATCCACCAGGGGACCCAGTCCGATCTGGTGAACGATGCCGGCACCGGTGAGCCCCTCGGTGATGATTCCGATCACGATGCCGACCATGGCGGCACGGCCGTTGAAGCGTTCGGCCTTTTTGAGCTGCTCCATGTGGATGTCGCGGGCAGCGACGCCTTGGAACCAGGAATCGCTGGCTTGCGTGGATTTCATCGAACTCAAGCTGTTGTTACAAAGCTTAATCCAAGCAATCAGTTTTTCAGCAGCAGTCGTTCCCCCGGTGTTGGATCGGTCCAGGAGCTGCTGGCCGGCAGCTGGGCTCCAGTGCTGGCCACGGATCCTTTCATTTGCAGGGCCCGACTCAAGGCGCCGCTAAAGCGCACGTCGCCGCCGGAGGTGCTGGCGAGCACTGTGGTGGGTTGGAAGCGTTCCACCAGTTGCGGCACCACGGAGCAGCCTTTAACAAACGCTCCAAGCGCCGGCAGCCCCAGATCCACCATCGGCGTGATCACGGCATCCAGGGGCTGTGGCTCCAGGGCTGGATCGAGAAAACCGTGGGGTTCGAGATAGAGCGACCCGGCCGGATGCTCGAGCAGATAACCGTTTTCCACCATCGGCACCGGTGCACCGGCGCTGGCGCGCACCCGCAGGCCCTGGTGGTTGGTGCTCTCTCCGGGGGAGAGGGCTTTCACGCTGGTGAAGCCCAGGCGTTCCGCCACCCGTGCAGCCGCCGCCGATCCAATGACGGGCAGGTCCTTGGGGAGAAGCGCCAAGGTGTCCGGATGGGCGTGGTCTGCAAGCCCCTGGGTGAGCAACAGCAGGTTCAGCTTCTCGGGCACCTTGCGCTCGCAGGGCAGTTCCCCTTTGAGCAGCCACTCCCCAGGGGGGAAGCTCAGGCTGCCGCGCAACCAGGGATCCACCAGAACGCGGAGATCATCGAATTCGAGCAACCAGCCATTGGCTCCGTAGTACGTGGCGGCCAGGGTCATGACGGGCTTTGCTGCCGCTCGCGGCAGTCGCTGCAGAGACCAAAGAATTCAAGCGTGTGAAACAGGAGATCGAAGCCTTTGCGACCGTCTTCGGGCACCTCCAGGTCGTGAATCGGGCAGTGGTCGAGCGCCTGGGTCTTGCCGCAATCGACGCAGGTGAGGTGGTGGCGATCTCGCTCCAGCGGCGCATAGAGCGCCTCGCCATTGGGCAGGTGGCGGCAGCGCACCAGGCCCCGTTGCTGCAGCTGGCGCAGATTCCGGTACACCGTGGCCAGGCCCATGGCCTGTTCGGGCTCCAGGCTGCGGTGCAGCTGCTGACCGCTCATCTCATCACCACAGGCCTGCAGGTTCGCCAGCAAGACCTTCTGGCGGGCATTGATCTGGGTGGCAGGGCGGCGAGTGGCCATGGTTTCAAAGGGCGACCAACCAGCGGCCACTCAACATCACAGCGTGGGATTCAGCCACCGATCAGCTGCTCGCTCAAGCTCCAGAGCCGCTGCCGTTCGGTGGGTTCATTCGCTGCGGGCGCCACACGGCAGAGCGCCGGTGCACCCCGTAAGCCACCGAACTGTTCAGGGCCGTAGTGCTCGCCACCCTGTGCCGTCGCGGCGGTGGCGGCATGCAGTTGTGGGAGGGCACCCATGCCGGCGCTTTGGAACAGGGGATCCATCAGCCGGTAGGCCAGAGCCTCGAAGCGGTTGCCGACGCTGGCGATTGCGGTGGGCTGCAATTCCGTGCGCGCGATGCCGGGATGGGCGGCCAGGGAGCGGATCGGGCTGCTCTGCTCGCGCAGGCGTGCATCCAGCTCAAGGGCAAACATCACGTTGGCGAGTTTGCTTTGGCCATAGGCCGCATAGCGGTCGTAGCCCTTGCTCCAACTGGGGTCGTCCCAGCGGATCTTGCTGAAGTACTGCGCTCCGGAAGTCACCGTCACTACGCGGGGATCGGGCCGGTTCTGCAGCAGCGGCAGCAGGGCCTGAGTCAGGGCCATGTGCCCCAGGTGATTCACACCGAACTGCAATTCATGCCCCTGGGCGGTGGTGCGGCGCGGCGGTGCCATCACGCCAGCGTTGTTGATCAGCAGATCAAGGCAGCCGTAGCGCTCCCCGACGGTGGCCGCCGCCTTTTGCACGCTGGTCAGGTCCGCCAGATCCAGGTCCACCAGATCCACCGCTCCCCCATCGCGCTCCGGCAGCAACTCCTGCTTGGCCAGCTCGGCTTTGCGGGGGCTGCGGCACGCCAACACCACCGTGGCCCCGCAGCGTTTCAAGGCCCGTGCGGTTTCCAGACCCAGACCGCTGTTGGCTCCAGTGATCAGGGCAATGCGCCCCTGCTGGTTCGGGATGTCAGCCGCGGACCAACCCATCGCGTCACCTGAGCCTGGGCTCAGTCCTCCGGGAAGAGCAGCTCGGCCAGTTCGTCGGCGTCCACGTCGTAGACGCGGGCCAGGCTGGTTTCGATGGCGCTGGTCACTTCGCCGGGCAGGAAGCGCATTGAGTTAAGGGCGTCCTCGGCGATGTCATCGGTGAGCAGCTTGTCGTCGCTGTCCAGCTTTTCGTCGTTGATCACCGCCATCACCCAGCTCTGGTAGGCGTAGACCAGATCGGAGAACTCGAGTTCGGGATCGTTCAGGTCCAGGGCCATGGTGCGAATAGCCAGTCGCCCCAGTCTGACCTTTCGCAGGAGAGGATGAACAGCATGGATTCCGCTGATGCCACTGGCCTGCAGGCCACGCTGTTTGATTTTTCAATCGCTGAGCTGGTGCGGCAGCACCGGGAGAGCTTCCAACCCCTGTGGACGGCAGAAAGTTGGGTGAAGCTGCTGATCTGGTTATCGCTCAATTGCGGCAGCTCCGGGGATGAAGCCGGCATGGCCCGGTTCGTCGAGGCGCTTGGGCCAAGCTTCACCACCCGGATGCGGCGGGTGTTCTTTGAGCGGGAGCTGGAGGCCCTCGATCTTCAGGTGATGGCCGATCCGGCTGAGCAGCAGGTGCTGGTGCTGCCGATGGGCCCGGGTGTTCCCCTTGATCTTGAGCGCGCTGGCACGGTGATTGAACAGGTGCAGTTGCAGGACCATGTGGTGGCTGACCGGGCGCGTTGGCAGCAGCTCGATGCTGTGGTGGCGATTCCCCGCTTGGAGGCTGCGGCATGAACCTGATCGGGCGCTACAGCAATCCCGGTTACGCCTCGGTGGCGGATGCGGTGCGTGAATTCTTCGAGCGCCGGGTGGACTTACAGCGGCCTGGCGTGGCTTTCGGGCCCGAGGGGGAGGGGGAGCCGGCGAAACAGAGCACCGACATCAGCCTGGTGGCGATTGATCGCTCGGAACCTGAATCCTTTGCTCTCTCGCAACTGATCCTGCGTGGGGTGACGGCCGGCTTGGAGCGCTATCTGCAGGAGCGACCGCTGTTCCGGCAGTGCTGCCCGCAGCAGAGCCTGTTTGTGAATCCGATCTTCAACCTCCAGCACTACGCCCCGGGGGAAGGGTTCAAGCGTTGGCACTGCGATTGGACCATCAGCGATGAGGCCACCGAACCGGTGCACCGGGTGCTGGCCTGGATTCTTTATTGCAACGACGTGGATGAGGCCGGCACCGAGTTCCACTGGCAGGACCATCACGAACCGGCGGAGCGGGGCAAGTTGGTGATCTTTCCGGCTGGTCCGTCCCACATTCATCGTGGCCGGGTGAACGAGAGCGCCAGCAAGTTGATCGCCACCGGTTGGATCAACGCCGGACGACAGGAGGACTACCTACGACGTCTCGCCAGTTGAATCGTTGGTTGGATCGCTGTCTGTTTCTGCCTGGAGCTGCTTGGTGGGGCTGCCAATCCGGTGGGTTTGTTCCTTGGAGGGGGGCCATTCCATTGGATACACCTGTCGCTGCGGGAAGGGAATGCCGATCCGTTCTTGTCGAACGCCGTCCAGATCGCTTGACGCAAATCACTGCCAACAGCGAAGGCTTCCAGGGGATTGCGCACCCAGAAGAGCAGCTTGTAGTTGATCGATGAATCGGCGAAATCCACCGTGAACGCCTGTGGTGGTGGGTATTCCAGCACCTTCTCGTGCTGACGGGCCACCTCCTCAAGGACCGCGATCACCTGACTGGGTTCATGGTGATAAGCCGCCCCCACCACCACCGCGTCGCGGCGTGAGGTTTCCTCAGCGGTGTACGACTCCGCCTCCTGGGTGAAGAAGTTCTGGTTCGGAATCAGCAATTCCGCTCCATCGCGGCCGCGCCGCAACTGGGTGGCCCGCAGGCCCAGCTTGCGCACGGTGCAGGGGTCGCCGTTGATCATCAGGATTTCGCCGGGGCGCACCGATCCTTCGAACAACAGCCAGAGGCTGCTGATGAAGTTGGAGATGATCTCCTTGATGCCGAAGCCGATGCCCACCGAGAGGCCCCCGGCCACGGCCACCAGGGCGGTGCCATTGATGCCGATGTAATACGCCACCCCCATCACGCCGACGCCGATCACCGAATAGCGAAGAATCACTTCCAGTGCCTTGCGGCCCTGTGGCCTGATGCCGAAGAAGCTTCCCCCCAGCCAGGCGGCGAAGGCCGCAGGCCGGCTGGCCAGGGCGATCACCATATAAACGATCACCAGGGCGGTGAACAATTTGCCGATGGTGAGTGTCACCCCGAACACGTCACCCAGGGAAATCAGCGACAACGATTCCCGGCTGCCCAGCATCTGGACAAAGGTGAGGATCGACATCACCAGCAGCACAGGCCGGAAGAACGATTTATCGATTTCTTCCACAGGCACTTTGGGGAAGCGTTGGTGGATCAGCTGCTTGGTGGGTTCAACGCAGCGCCACAGCACCCAGAGCAGCGCCAGGTACTGCAGAAAGCCCGCTGTGATGCCGGCCAGGGTCAACACGCTGGCGCTAATGAACAGCGCCGCCGGCACGATCAGATGGGTCAGGCTGGCGATCAGGGGGCTGTTGAGTTTGCGCTTGACCCTGGATTCGCTGCTGATGGCAGCAACGAAAAAACCCACCTGGATGAGCACAGAACCGCGTTGCAGATAACCCAGCCAAGTGGTGGCCTCAGACGTGATCTGCGTGATCATGAGCCGCTCTCCCGCAAACTCTTGAGGATGGTTTGGCTGGCTTTCTCAGGAGAACTGACGTCGTAAATGGTGTCGAGCAGAGCGTTCGAGATGGCTTCGTAACGCTCCGGATCCCGGTACACCCGAGCTTTCGATTGCCCCTTGGCGGCGTTTTCCTTCAGCGACTGCTTTGCGTATGTCACCAGGGCTTCAGTCCCTCCTGGGATTTTTGCCGCCACAATTTTTGCGGCTTTCCGATTCACCGGAAGTGAATTGCGTCCGGCCAGGGCATAGGTCTTTTGCGCCCAGGGTTTGGTGATGAAATCGATCATCACCAGAGCCTTGTCCCGCTGCTCGGGGCTGGAGTTGCGCCCCAGGGACCACACCTGAAGTTTGGTGGCGGCTTTGAGCTTGGTGGACGGACCTTTCGGGAGCGGGGCGAGGGCAAGCTTCCCGTCCATTTTTTCTCTCAACTCCCGCAGGCTGCTGCTCCAGCAGGTGATCCAATCCAGATCTCCAGCTACCAAGGCATCGCGCAGGCTGCGCTGATCATTGAGGAAGCGAATGTTCTGCTGATAGCTGGAGTTTTTCAACCAGTGCAACCAGCTGGTCACGTTGGCTTGCCGTTCAGCGTTCGGCGGGAGTTGGGCTAGAGCGGCTTCCATGGCCTCGCCGGCGTCGAAGGATTCAGCGCTCCAGAACAGATCTTTCAGCTGAAGCGCCATGCCGAAGGTGCTGCCTTCGCTTTCTTGTTCCATCCCCTCCAGAGTCTGAGGAGGGGAGCTCAAGCGCTCCTTGTTGAAGCAGGCCAGCTGCACGAACTGGTTCACCGGGCGGCCCACCAGTTGTCCGTCATGAGCGGTGACGAGGTCGAACAGATAGCTCGGTGTGTCGGCGCGATCTTCGGGTGAAAGTTCAATCGGATCCACCAATTTGCGCCTGTACAGCTCAAGGGCTGTGTCGCTATCGGTGATCAGCAGATCTGGGCCAAAGCCGCTGCGGGTCTGATCGGCGATTTCGTCAACGAAGTTTTTCTGGCTGGACAGGGTCAGTTGCGGGCGGATGTGGGGATTCACGCCCTTGATGTGATCGATGGCTTCTTCGGTCACCTCCCTCAGCCGTTCGTAGTCCTTGCTGGAAATGGTTTCTGCGTTGTTGATCGTGCGCGCCACCTTCACCACCACCGGTGGCCTCCAGGAGCTGCAGCCTGCGCTGGTCACGGCGAGTGCGATGCCTAGGGCCAGATGCTGGATCCGGATCGCGACCATGCCATCGCTTCGATAGGCCGATGCTAGGGAGATTGGCCGTAGCGGACAGGGCTTTGCGAGCATGGCCGGCTGAACCGCTGAGCTTTCCGTGCCCGAACTGGCCAAGACCTACGACCCGGCTGGCACGGAGGCCCGCTGGCAGCAGGCCTGGGAGGACCAGGGGGCGTTCCATCCCAACCCGAAGGCCCCCGGTGAACCGTTCTCTGTGGTGATCCCGCCGCCGAACGTGACCGGCAGCCTGCACATGGGCCATGCCTTCAACACGGCCCTGATCGACACGATCGTGCGCTACCAGCGCTTGGCGGGGAAAAACGTGCTCTGCCTGCCCGGTACCGACCACGCCTCGATCGCGGTGCAGACGATCCTCGAGAAGCAGCTGAAGGAGGAGGGCAAGACTCGCCACGATCTCGGCCGCGATGCCTTCCTGGAGCGGGCTTGGGAATGGAAGGCCGAAAGCGGTGGCCGCATCGTGGGCCAGCTGCGGCGGTTGGGGTATTCCGTTGATTGGAAGCGCCAGCGCTTCACCCTGGATGAGGGCCTGAGTGAGGCGGTGAAGGAGGCCTTCGTGCGGCTGCACGAGCAGGGGCTGATTTACCGCGGTGAGTATCTAGTGAACTGGTGCCCCGCCTCTGGTTCGGCGGTGAGTGATCTGGAGGTGGAGATGAAGGAGGTGGACGGCCACCTCTGGCATTTCCGCTATCCGCTGAGCAGCGGCGACGGCCACCTGGAGGTGGCCACAACCCGGCCCGAAACAATGCTGGGCGACACGGCGGTGGCGGTGAACCCCACCGACGAGCGCTACGCCCACCTGGTGGGCCAGACCCTCACCCTGCCGTTCGTGGGCCGGGAGATTCCGATCGTGGCCGACGACCACGTGGAGAAGGAGTTCGGCACCGGCTGCGTCAAGGTGACGCCGGCCCACGACCCCAACGATTTCGCCATCGGCCAGCGCCACGGTCTGCCCCAGATCACGGTGATGCGCAAGAACGGCACGATGAACAAGGAGGCCGGCCAGTTCGAGGGGCTGGATCGCTTCGAGGCCCGCAAGGCTGTGGTGGCTGGCCTGGAGGGGCTGGGGCTGCTGGTGAAGGTGGAGGACTACCGCCACAGCGTTCCCTATTCCGATCGCGGCAAGGTGCCGGTGGAGCCGCTGCTTTCCACCCAGTGGTTTGTCAAAACCGAGCCTTTGGCGGCTCGTTGCCGTGAGGCCCTCGAGAAGCAGGACCCCCGCTTCATCCCCGAGCGCTGGGAGAAGGTGTATCGCGACTGGCTCACCGACATCCGCGACTGGTGCATCAGCCGCCAGCTCTGGTGGGGCCATCGCATTCCCGCCTGGTTCGTGATCAGCGAGACCGGCGGCAAGTACACCGACACCACCCCCTACGTGGTGGCCCGCAACGAAGCTGAAGCCCTGGAGAAGGCCAAGGCGGAGTACGGCGCGGCGGTAGAGATCGAGCAGGACGAAGACGTGCTCGACACCTGGTTCTCCAGCGGCCTCTGGCCCTTCTCCACCCTGGGCTGGCCCGATGCTGACAGCGCCGACCTGCAGCGCTGGTACCCCACTAGCACCCTGGTGACGGGTTTCGACATCATCTTTTTCTGGGTGGCCCGGATGACGATGATGGCCGGCGCCTTCACCGGTGAGATGCCCTTCCAGGACGTCTACATCCACGGCCTGGTGCGGGATGAGCAGAACCGCAAGATGAGCAAGAGCGCCGGCAACGGCATCGATCCGCTGCTGCTGATCGACCGCTACGGCACCGATGCCCTGCGCTTCGCCCTGGTGCGGGAGGTGGCCGGTGCCGGTCAGGACATCCGCCTGGACTATGACCGCAAGAAGGACACCTCCGCCACGGTTGAGGCCTCGCGCAACTTCGCCAACAAGCTCTGGAACGCCACTCGCTTCGCCCTGATGAACCTGGGCGGTGAAACGCCGGCCCAACTCGGGGATCCCGACCCTGCGGCCCTGCAGCTGGCCGATCGCTGGATCCTCTCTCGCCTGGCCCGGGTGAACCGGGAGACGGCCGAGCGCTACAGCAGCTACGGCCTGGGTGAAGCGGCCAAGGGGCTTTACGAGTTCGCCTGGAACGACGTTTGCGACTGGTATCTGGAGCTGAGCAAGCGCCGGCTCAACCCCGGTGAGAACCCCTCAGCCGAGGCCCTGGCTGATCAGCGGGTGGCCAAGCAGGTGCTGGCCAAGGTGATCAGCCAGATGCATCTGATGCTGCACCCGTTGATGCCCCACCTCACCGAGGAGCTCTGGCACAGCGTTACCGGCGAGCCGGAGACCACCTTCCTGGCTCTGCAGCCCTGGCCGGTCCTGGATGAAAGTGCTCTGGATGATGCATTGGAAGCCTCCTTCGCTGAGCTGATCGGCGCCATCCGTGTGGTGCGCAACCTGCGTGCGGTGGCGGGTCTTAAGCCCTCGCAATCGGTGCCGGTGCGCTTCGTCACAGGTCGCGGCGAGCTGGCGGATGTGCTCACCAAGGGCACGGCCGACATCACGGCGCTGACCCGGGCGGAGTCGGTGGTGGTGATGGCGCCGGCGGAGGCCGATGCGGCTCCGGTGGCCAAGGCCCTGGCGGGGGTGAGCGGAGAGTTGCAGGTGCTGCTGCCGATCGAAGGCCTTGTGGATCTCGATGCGCTGAAAGGGCGCCTGGAGAAAGACATCGCCAAGGCGGAGAAGGAGATCAAGGGCCTGGCGGGCCGGCTGGGCAACCCCAACTTCGCCGACAAGGCCCCGCCGGAGGTGGTGGCGGAATGCCAGGCCAACCTCGATGAGAAGCAGGCCCAGGCCAATCTGGCCCGCAAGCGCCTGGCGGATCTGAGCTGAGTCGGTGATTCAGGTTGAGGGGCTGAGCAAGATTTACCGGGTTGCTGAGAAGCAGCCCGGCTTGGCTGGCACCCTGCGTCATTTCATCCGCCGCCGCACCCGGGACGTCACCGCGGTGCAGGACGTTTCCTTCGGGATTGAACCTGGGGAGATGGTGGGCTTTCTCGGTGCCAACGGCGCCGGCAAAACCACCACCTTGAAGATGCTCTGCGGCTTGATCCACCCCAGCGCCGGCGAGGTGCAGGTGGCGGGGCACCGGCCCCAGCGCCGTCAGGCGGAGTTTCTGCGCCGGATCACCCTGGTGATGGGGCAGAAGCAGCAACTGCTCTGGGACCTGCCGCCGATGGATTCACTGCGGGTGAATGCGGCGGTCTACGGCATCCCTGATGCTGTGGCCCGGCGACGGATCAATGAGCTGGCCGATCTGCTGGAGCTGGGGGATGAACTCACCCGGCCGGTGCGCAAGCTTTCCCTGGGCCAGCGGATGAAGGCCGAACTGTTGGCGGCGCTGCTGCATGAGCCGGAGGTGTTGTTTCTCGATGAACCGACCCTGGGGCTGGATGTGAATGCCCAGGCCCGGGTGCGGCAGTTCCTGGCTGAGTACAACCGCCGCACGGGGGCAACGGTGCTGCTCACCAGCCACTACATGGCTGACATCACGGCCCTCTGCCCCCGGGTGCTGTTGATCCACCAGGGTCGCTTGTTCCACGACGGCCCACTGGAAGCGCTGGCTGATCAGTTAGCACCGGAGCGGGAGGTGAGGCTCGAGTTGGAGTCGCCCGTTTCAGCCGATGCCTTGGCGGGGTTGGGGCGTCTGGAGCAGTTGAAGGGCTGTGACGTGCGGCTGCTGGTGCCCCGCGACCAGCTCACCGCCGTGGTGGCGCAGCTGCTGGATCGCTTCCCTGTGCGTGATCTCGATGTGACCGATCCACCGATCGAGGAGTTGATCGGTGGGTTGTTCCGGCAGGGGCGGGTCTGATGCGGATCTTCGGGCTGAACCGCCGGATCATCCGTGTGCTGCTGGGTTCCCAGTACGCCCACATGCTCGAGTACCGCGCCGAAATCGCCCTCTGGGCTCTGTCTGGGGTGTTGCCGTTCATCATGCTCAGCGTCTGGAGCGGCAGCGACGCGCGCACGGGGCTGGGGCTGGATGGTGTGGCCCTGGATCGCTATTTCCTCAGCGCTTTTCTGGTGCGCCAGTTCTCGGTGGTGTGGGTGGTCTATGCCTTCGAGGAAGACGCTCTGCTGGGCCGGCTCTCGCCCTATCTGCTGCAGCCGCTGCATCCGCTCTGGCGCTATGTGGCGGCCCACCTCGGTGAGCAGCTCACCCGTCTGCCCTTTGCAGCCCTGATCGCCGTCGTGTTTTTTGTAGTGCGGCCCCAGGCCTTCTGGTTGCCGTCGTTGGGGGGCTTCCTGTTGGCCTGGCTGGCCACGTGGATGGCCTTCGCCATCGCCTTTCTGTTTCAGAGCCTGATTGCGGCCCTCTGCTTCTGGAGTGAGAAGGCCAGTGCCCTGGAGCGGCTCCAGTTCATTCCCTTCCTCTTCCTGTCCGGTCTGCTGGCACCGCTCACGGCCTTTCCGCCGGCGGTGCGGGCCCTGGCCCAGTGGACGCCCTTCCCTTATCTAATCGACTTTCCGGCCCGGGTGCTGGCGGGCCAACCGGTGGATCTGTTGGCGGGCTTCGGGGCGCAACTGGCCTGGATCGCTCTGCTGTTGCCGCTGGTGCTGCTGCTCTGGCGTGCCGGCGTGCGGCGCTACAGCGCCATGGGGGCCTGATGGGGCGCTACTGGCGAACCCTGCGTCGCTTCTGGGGTACGGCCGTGGCCGTGCAGCTGGAGTATCAGGCCAACGTGCTGATCGAGCTGTTGGCGGTAGCGATGAGCCTTAGCGGCAGCCTGTTCCTGCTCTCGCTGTTCTATGGCCCTGATCAAACGTTGGGGGGCTGGAGCTGGGCCCAGGCCCTGATGGTGCAGGGGCTTTACACGGTGTTCGATGGCATGGCCACCACCTGGTTGCGCCCCAACCTCGGCGCGATCGTCACCCATGTGCGTGAGGGCACCCTGGATTTCGTGCTGCTCAAACCGATCGACAGCCAGTTCTGGTTGTCGCTGCGCACGCTTTCGCCGGCGGGCCTGCCGGAGATCGGCCTGGGGCTTGGGCTCCTGGCCTGGGGCAGCCATCAGGCTGATGTGGTGTTCAGCCTGTCTTCTCTCTTCACCGTGCTGGTGATGCTGCTGGCTGGTGGCTTGATTCTCTATTCGCTCTGGTTTCTGATCGCCGCCACCAGCATCTGGTTCGTCAAAACCTGGAATGCCACTGAGGTGTTGCGGGCCCTACTGGCCTCCGGCCGTTATCCCCTCAACGCCTATCCGCCTGCCCTGCGCCTGTTGTTCACCCTGGTGCTGCCGGTGGCCTTTCTCACCACGGTTCCGGCCCAGGTGCTGCTGGGTGAGGCCGCCGCACCGATGCTGCTGGCGGGCTTGGTTCTGGCGGTGCTGTTCTTTGCGGCGGCGCGGGCCTTCTGGCTCTTTGCCCTGCGCTTTTACACCTCAGCATCGAGTTAGTGCAATGCTCCAGACCATGCGTGGGTGATTCCGCTTGATCTCCTTGGTTCAACACTGGCTGCCGGATGTGTTGGAGCTGCTGCGCTCCCCCGCTGGGGCTCTGTTGTTCATGCCGCTCTATGCCCTCTGGGTGACGCTGCTGCTGCCGGGGGTTTGGGCGTCGATGCTGGCCGGGGTGCTCTATGGCACCTGGCTTGGCAGTGGCCTGGTGTTTGTTGGGGCCTGCCTCGGGGCGGTGGTGGTGTTTCTGCTGGGCCGTTCGGTGCTGCGCGACTGGGCCCGGCGCCGGTTGGAGCAGCTCCCCAAACTGCAGGCGGTGGAGCGGGCCGTGAGCAAGGAGGGCCTGAAGTTGGTGTTGTTGACGCGCCTCTCGCCCGCCTTTCCTTTCTCGCTGCTCAACCTGGCCTACGGCCTCAGTGAGGTGAGCTTGCGGGACTACAGCATCGGCTTGATCGGCATCCTCCCCGGCACGGTGCTGTTCTGCGGTTTGGGTGCCTTGGCCGGCGATGTGGCCCGGTTCGGTGAGGTGCTGGGGGGTGAGGCCGATGCCGGCACCTGGGCGCTGCGGGTGGTGGGGCTGCTCGCCACGCTGGCCGTGGTCTGGCTGGTGAGCCGGGCGGCCCGGCGGGCGCTTCAGGATGTCGAGACGTCGTTCTGATCGGGATTGGGCAGACGCCAGTCCCGCAGGGCAGCGATCAGGATGAACCACGCCAGGCGCACGCGGGCAATCGGGCCGGTGTGCTGCTGCAGCTCAGCCAACTTGGCCCGTCCGCAGTCGGTCTTGATCCAGCGGTGCAGGGCAGGGGTGGCTGGGCTCATGGCTGCAGCAGGGCGGTGAGGTCGGCTTCGCTGAGCACCGTCACCCCGAGGCTCTCGGCTTTGGTCAGTTTGCTGCCGGCGGCTTCGCCGGCCACCAGGTAGTCAGTCTTCTTGCTGACGCTGCCGCTCACCTTGCCGCCGGCCGCTTCGATCAGCGCTTTGGCCTCGCTGCGGCTGAGGTTGGGGAGTGTGCCCGTGAGCACCAGGGTCTTGCCCTGCAGCACGCCGTCGGCGTCAGCTCCGGCTTGGCTGGCGGACTCCTGCTCGAAGGCATTCGCCTCCAGGGAGAGCCCAACGCTGTGCAAGTCCTGCAGCAGCTGTTGGTTGGCGGGGTTGCGCAGCCACTGGCCAAGGCTGGCGCTGATTTCCGGGCCGATGCCATGCAGTTCGGCGATCTGCTCCGGGGCCTCCAGCGCTGCTGCCGCGAGGCTGTCGATGCTGAAGAAAGCGGCCGAGAGCGCTTTGGCGTTGACCTCGCCGATGTGGCGGATGCCCAGGCCATAAAGCTGGCGGTGCCAGGGCTGTTGTTTGGAGGCCTCCAGAGCCTCCACCAGATTGGTGGCCGACTTATCGCCCATCCGATCCAGGCTGGCAAGCAGGGCCGCATCCAAGCGGTAGAGATCCGCCAGCGAGCCCACCAGGCCGCGGTCCACCAGCTGTTCGATCAACTTGCTGCCGAGCCCATCCACATCCAGGGCACCCTTGCTCACCCAGTGCCGCAGGCCACCCCGCAGGATCGCTGGGCAGCTGCTGTTCACGCAGCGGGTGGCGGCTTCATCTCCCTCCCGCACCATGTTGGAGCCACATTCGGGGCAGTGCTGCGGCAGTTGCACCGGTGTGGCGTCGCTGGGCCTGAGCTCAGGCAGCACCCGCACCACTTCGGGAATGATCTCCCCGGCTTTGCGCACCACGATGGTGTCGCCCAGGTGCAGATCCAGTTCTGCGATCCGATCGGCGTTGTGGAGGGTGGCGCGGCTGACGCTCGTGCCGGCCAGGGCGACTGCTTCGAATTCAGCCACGGGGGTGATGGCACCGGTGCGGCCTACCTGAGCACCAACGCGGAGTAATCGGGTGGGGGCTTCTTCGGCCGGGTATTTGAGGGCGATAGCCCAGCGCGGGGCCTTCTGGGTGAAGCCGGCTTCGTCCTGCAGCTGCAGGTCGTCCAGCTTCACCACCACGCCGTCGGTGGCATAGGGGAGGTCATGACGTCCCTGCTCCCAGTGGTCGCAGAAGCGCTGGATGGCGGCCAGGTCTTCGCAGCGTTCCCGGTTCGGGTTCACGCGGAAACCGGCCGAGTTCAGCCACTCCAGAGCTGCCCATTGGCCTGGGGGTTGGGCGTCACCCGGCAGGTGCAGGGTGTAGGCGAAGAAGTCGAGCCGACGGGCGGCCACCACCTTCGGATCCAGTTGGCGCAGGGTTCCGGCGCAGGCGTTGCGCGGATTGGCGAATAGCGCTTCACCCCGTTGCTCCCGTTCGGCATTGATCGCCGCGAAGGTGGCATCAGGGATGAAGGCTTCTCCTCGCACTTCCACCCATTCCGGTGGGTTCTCGATCTGCAGCCGCAGCGGAATCGAGCTGATCGTGCGCACGTTGGCGGTGATCTCTTCACCGCGGCTGCCATCGCCCCGGGTGGCGGCCCGCTCCAGCACCCCATTGCGGTAGCTCAGGGCCAGGGCGTTGCCGTCAATTTTGAGTTCTCCCACCAGGGGCAGGCGGGTGTCGCTGGGACGGTCCAGCACCTTGAGCAGCCGCTCGTGCCAGGCCTGCAGGTCGTCGCGGTTGAAAGCGTTGTCGAGGCTGAGCATGCCCACGCGGTGCTCAACGCTGGTGAACCCCTCCGCCGGAGCTCCACCCACTCTCTGGGTTGGGCTGTCGGACCGTTGCAGGTCTGGATGCTTCTGTTCCAGCTCGAGCAGCTCGCGATAGAGGCGGTCGTAGACCGCGTCCTCCATCACCGGAGCATCGAGAACGTAATAGGCGTGGCCGGCACGGTTGAGCAGCTGCCGCAGTTCCGCAGCCCGCTCGTGCGGATCAGCCATTGACCTGGTTGATGCGGGCAATGCGCCAGTTGTCGTCCACCTTGGTGAAGGTGAAGTCGAGGGGGAGCTCTTCGTCGCCTTCGGACTTCAGCTTCACGGTGAGGATCAAGTTGCCTTCCTGCACGCGGGGGCGGCCGGACTTGAGATTGCGGAACTTGTTCAGCTTCAGGCCCGCTAGGAAGCGGATGAACTGCTGACGGCTCACGTGCTGGCGGTAGGCCTTGGTGGTGAGCAGGTAGGCGGCATCGATGCGGCCGGCAGCCACCTGGGTGAAGAACTGCTTGATCAGGGGATTGATGCCGCGGGCGTCTAGCACCAGCTTCACGGCGTTGTAGATCCAGTACCCCAGCAGGGTGAGACCCCCGGCCAGCAGAGCTTTGCTGCCGATCTCCCGCACCAGTCCCAGTTCCATCACCAGCTGTCAAAGCAGGGCCGAGTCTGACTGACCACGGCAGGATGGCGCTGATTCGGATCTCCTCCCCCCCCGTTCTGTGCCTTTGCAGCCCCTGCTGCCGATGTTTCACCGTCTTAACCGGGAGCATTTCGGCGGTGCTTTGGTGGATGGGGGCCAGCCGCTGACGGCGGTGCGCTGGAGCGATGGCCGGATGAGCCGCACGGCGGGGTTCTACCGCCGTGGCCCCGGTGTGGGTGAGGGCCGCGGCAGCGAGATCGTGCTGTCGCGGCCGGTGCTTGAGCCCTTGCCGCAGATCGCCACGGAAAGCACGCTCTGCCACGAAATGATCCACGCCTGGGTTGATCTGGTGCAGCGTCGCCGCGAAAGCCACGGACCGCTGTTCCGGGCCCGGATGGCCGCCATCAATGCGGCCCAGAGCCGGTTTCAGGTGAGCATCCGCCACAGCTATCCGGTGCCGCCCCGACCGCCCCGCTGGCTGGCGGTCTGTCCCCGTTGCGGCCGCCGCACCCCCTGCCGAAGGCGCACGCGCAATGCCGCTTGTCGGGCCTGTTGTGTCGAGCATTTCCATGGCCGCTGGGATGCCAGCTGCGTGCTCAGCTACGTGGAGGCGGAGGGTTAGATGGAGGTGTTCTGGCTCACCCTGGAGTGCGGCGGTGTGGTGATTGTGTTGCTGGGATTGCGGCGGGAACAGTGGTTGCGCCGCCGCCGTCGGTAACGTCAGGGGATGGAGGAGCGTTTCGATCGGTTGGACCGGTTCCGTGATCAGCGGGATCGCCGTCTCGACCAGTTCTTGGAAACCGGCCGTCAGCTCGTGGATGGGGTGTCCGGTCGGCGACCAGGACAACGGCCTGGAGGGCGGCGCTCCGGTTTGGATCTCGATTCGGTGGGCCGCTGGGTCGGCGAAAAGGTCGAGTGGCTGCTGGAAGAGGACGACGACTGGCAGGAGCCCTGGCAAGAGGCTGGCCGTGGCCGGCCAGAGCCCGCACGTTCGATGCGTTCTTCCCGTCGCCCCCTTGAGGCGATCTCCCGCCGGAGTCGCCGCGGAGCAGCAGCGCAGGCTCCAGCGCCCCCATCAACGCCACCTGTGGCTCAGGAGTTCAGCGCGGCAGATCAGGGCGACTGGCCGGAGGACGACAGCTTCCGGGTGCAGCGCTGGTCGCGCTCTGCCCAGCCGGCAGCCCGTCCAGAGCCCGAAGCCGCATCCAATCCAGCGGGCTCCCGCCGGACCTTGCCCCGCTCCAGCCGCCGCCGGATCGACTAATGCCTCGCGTGCAATGAGCGTGGGCTGACCCGGTAGCGGCAGCCCCGTGCAGCGAGCTGGTGGTTCACATCCTCGAGCAGCTCTCCGGGCATCTCTTCGGCCATCTGGTCCGCTGTGGCGGTGATAGATGGGGATCCCACCTGCAGCGCTTCCAGCAGTTGGGTCCACTGCTCCACTTGCAGGCTGCGGCTCATCGGCTCATAGCCCTTCTGTTCCAGCAGCTCGCTGCAGACCGTGCGGTTCCAGAGCACCGTGCGTCCCTGGCCATGGGGGCCGGTCTGCATGGCGGCATTGGCGTCGAGGGCGCTTTGGGTGGGGCGGCCCCGCCTGTCACGCCAGCCTTGATGTTCGAGGGTCTTGCCGCAGTGAATCGCCGAAATGCCGTAGATCCGACCGAGGTCGGTGAGGCTGAGCCAGGAGGTGGTGGCAGCCATGACACGGTGCACCGAATTGGCCACATCTTCCTGTGAGCACAACTAATGGCAAGTTGTCAAGAGCAAATCCCAACAAACCCGCAGGTTTGTTCATGAATTTTGTTGAAATTCCTGGCGCAGCGTGGGTCCGAGCCAGGTTTCGAGTTGCGGGCTGAACACTTCGCGAATCACGGTGAGGGCCTTGCCCTGGCGGAAGAAGCGGTAATGGCGGCTCCAGTAGGGGCCGCGATGGCCAAAGGTCTGGTCGAGCCAGTCCCCCTCCACCAGTGCCAAGCCATCCACCTCACGGAACAGCTCGGAACGCCCTTCGGTGAGGCTTTTCCAGATCGGCTGGTTGCGGTCCCGCAGGTGCCAATCCGCTTCGGCCTGGTTCCACCAGCTTTCGGCCCAGGCCAGCGGGGTGCCGCCGCAGGTGAGCCACACCTGGCGGCGCAGCAGCGGTGCCATCAATTCCTTCACCTCCTCCGGTGCCCCGGGGTGGTCGGTCTGGTCGGCCTCCATGGCGATCAGATCCACGGCAACGGGCGAACCGGTGAGCAGGCGCAGGTGGCGGGTGGGGCTGCCATCGCCCAGCAGCATCAGCCGCCAGGGGCCGGGCAGTTGACGCGGCCCCTCCGCTGAGAGCACCGCATCGGTGGGGGCTTGCCAGAGCTGGTGCGGTGATGGATGAAGACGGGGGGTGGGGTTCAGAACAGTCCTCCCACCGAGAGGGTTTGGCGTTGGCCGTTGCGGCTGATCACGGCACCGCTGTCGGTGACCTCGCTGAGCACCCAGCCGCTGCTGCCGATCGCTTCACCGATGCCGGCGGACACCGATCCCTGCCCCAGTTGAAAAATGGCGGAACTGGAACCACCGGGGCCCTGCACCACACCGGTGAGTTGCGGGATCGGTCCCATCGGTGCCAATGCCTGAACGCTGCCTAGCGGCTCAACCGTCAAGGGTTGTTGGATCGGCACGGTCAGCGGTTCGAGGCTTTGGATGGCAAGGGAGGCCTCCTCGGGCGTTGCTGTCTCTTCTGCCCGGCTTTCTCGGGCCGCCACTTGCTCGCGCAGCTGCTCGATCAGGGCGGCGTTTTGCTTCCGTTCCAGCTCCAGGCGGGAGCGTTGCAGGCTGCTCACCAGCCAGGCGCTGCAGATCACTCCGGCAACGGCGATGCCACTGATCAGTGGCAGCAGCCAGGTGGAGGGGGAGCGGCGTTCGCTGGGTTCGCTTGGTTTGGTTGTTGGTTCGTGCACATCCACATCCACCGGCACCAGGTGCGGCTGGCTTGGGGCGGTGACCGTCTCGCGGTCGAACACGTTGTCCATCACCTGCTCAGCCCGCAGGTTCCAATAGGCACGTGAGGTGGGAACCCGGGCTGGCACTGCAGAGGTTTCAGGAGTCCAACGCTATCGAGCTTCTGCGGTGGGGGCGAGGGGTTGGCGTTCCCTTTGCTGCAGTTCCAGCCACATCAGCAGGGCGGTGATGTCGGCTTTGCTGACGCCGGGGATGCGGCTGGCCTGCCCCAGGGTGCTGGGTTGAATCGCCGTGAGCTTTTCGCGGGCTTCATTGGAAAGAGTGCCGATGCCGGCGTAGTTGAGGTCGGCCGGCAGCTTGCGCTGGCTCTGGCGTTTCACCTGATCGATCTGCTGCTGCTGCCGCTGCAGGTAGCCGCTGTATTTGATGTCGATCTCCGCCCCCTCGCGCACGGGCAGGGGCAGATCGGCATCAGCCAGGCCATGGCGCACCAGATCGGCGGCGTGCATGCCGGGCCGGCGCAGCAGGTCGGCCAGGGTGATCGAGCCTTTGATCGCTGCACCGGTTTCCTGTTCCACCGCCGGGGCCACCGGATCGCTCACCTTGAGCCGCACGGTTTCTAGCCGCTGCTTTTCGCCCTCCATCGCCTGGAGTTTGTCTTCGAACAGCTGCCAGCGCCGGTCGTCGATCAGGCCAAGCTCACGGCCTAATGGTGTGAGGCGGCGGTCGGCGTTGTCGCCCCGCAGGATCAACCGGTATTCGCTGCGGCTGGTGAGCACCCGGTAGGGCTCGCGCAGGTCCTTGCTCACCAGATCGTCGATCATCGTGCCGATGTAGCTGCCCTCCCGGGGGAAGTGCACCGGCTCCTGGCCGCCGATCAGTCGGGCGGCGTTGATGCCAGCCACCAGGCCCTGGGCGGCGGCTTCCTCATAGCCCGTGGTGCCATTGAGCTGGCCGGCGCTGAACAGGCCGCGCACCTGCTTGGTTTCCAGGGAAGGCTTGAGCTGGGTGGCGGGCAGGTAGTCGTAATCCACCGAGTAGGCCGGCCGCAGCATCACGGCGTGCTCCAGGCCCGGCAGGCTGCGCAGCAGTTGCAGCTGGATCGGTTCGGGCAGGCCGGTGGAGAAGCCCTGCACATAGATCTCCGGGGTGTCGCGCCCCTCCGGCTCGAGGAAGATCTGGTGGCTGTCCTTGTCCGCAAAGCGAACGATCTTGTCTTCGATTGAGGGGCAATAGCGCGGACCTTTGCTGTCGATCACGCCGCCGTAGATGGCGGTGAGGTGCAGGTTGTCGCGGATCAGCTGATGGGTTTCGGCGGTGGTGCGGGTGATGTGGCAGCTCATCTGCTCACCGCTCACCCAGGCGGCCGGGTCAAAGGAGAAGAAGCGATCGGCCGCATCACTGGGCTGCTCCTCCAGTTGATCGAGGGCGATGCTTCGCCGGTCCACCCGGGCGGGGGTGCCGGTTTTGAGCCGGTCGGTCTGGAAGCCCAGTTGCTGCAGTGCTTCGGTGAGCCCTTCAGCGGCTTGCTCCCCTGCGCGGCCGGCGGCCATCGATTGATGCCCCACCCAGATGCGGCCGCCGAGGAAGGTGCCGGCGGTGAGGATCACCGCTTTAGCGCCGTAGACGCTGCCGAAATAGGTGCGGATGCCACTGATGCGTTGCTGGTCCCCTTCACCGCTGGTTTCCAGGCCGGTCACCATCGCTTCGCGCAGGGCGAGGTTGGGGGTGTGCTGCAGCAGTTGCAGCATCTGGCGGGAATAGAGGCGTTTGTCGGTTTGGGCGCGCAAGGCCCATACCGCTGGGCCGCGGCTGGCGTTGAGGATGCGCTTCTGGATCGCGGTGGCATCGGCCAGGCGCCCGATCACCCCACCCAGGGCATCTACTTCATGGACGAGCTGGCTTTTGGCGGGGCCGCCAACGGCCGGGTTGCAGGGCTGCCAAGCGATGCGATCGAGATTGAGGCTGAACAGAGCGGTGTTCAGGCCCAGCCGGGCAGCGGTGATCGCCGCTTCACAGCCTGCATGGCCGCCGCCGACCACGATCACGTCGAAGGATTCGGTGGGGGAGGCGCTGAAGCTCATGCCTCCATTATCTGAGTTGGCTCAGGCCGCCAGGTTGCGGAAGCGGGTGAACTGCGGCTCGAACAGCAGCTTCACCGTGCCCACCGGACCGTTGCGGTGCTTGGTCACGATTACTTCGGTGATGCCGCGGTCCGGTGTTTCCGGGTTGTAGTACTCGTCGCGGTAGATCATCAGCACCAGGTCGGCGTCCTGCTCAATCGAGCCCGATTCCCGCAGGTCGCTCAGCATCGGTCGCTTGTTGGTGCGTGCCTCCACACCCCGGCTCAGCTGGGAGAGGGCAATCACCGGCACATTCAGTTCCCGAGCCATCTGCTTCAGGCCCCGGGTGATGCGCGACAGCTCCTGCACCCGGTTGTCGGACCCTGAGCCTTCCATCAGCTGCAGGTAGTCGATCATCACTAGCCCCAGCTCCTTGCCCTGTTCGGCCATCAGCCGCCGGCAGAGCGAGCGCATCTCCAGCACGCCGGAGTTGGGTTTGTCATCGATGAAGATCGGCAGTTGCCCCAGGCTGTTGATGCCCTGGCCCAGCAGAGGCCATTCCTCCTGCTGCAGGCGGCCGGTGCGCAGCCGGCCCGCCTCGATGCCCACCTCCATCGAGAGCAGGCGGTAGGTGAGCTGCTCCTTGCTCATCTCCAGGGAGAACAGGCACACCGGTAGGTCGTGCAGCTGGGCCACGTTCTTGGCCAGGTTCAGCACGATCGAGGTTTTGCCCATGGCCGGCCGGCCCGCCACGATGATCAGGTCGCTGCGCTGCAGGCCCTGGGTCATCGCATCCAGGTCGTAGAAATTCACCGGGATGCCGGCCACTGAGGTGCCCAGCGAGCGGCTTTCGATTTCCTCAAAGGTCTGGGTGAGGATTTCGGCGGTGGGGGTGAGCCCCTTGGAGGGTTTCTCCTGGCTGATGGCAAAGATCTTTTGTTCTGCCTGGTCCAGCACCTGCTCCATCGGCAGGCTCTGATCAAAGCCCAGCTGGATCACTTCGTTGCCGGAGCGGATCAGCTGGCGGCGCAGGAACTTGTCCATCACCAGCCGGGCCACCTGCTCGATCGAGGCGGTGGACGGCACCCGCTCCACCAGCTCCACGAGTCGGTTGTTGCCGCCCACCTTCTCCAGGGCACCGGTGTCGGCCAGCCAGGCGCTCATGGCGGTGAGATCCGTCGGCTTGCCCTGGCCGTGCAGCATCAGGGCGGTGCGGAAGATCTCCCGGTGGGCGTTCAGATAAAACGCTTCCGGCTGCAGCACATCGGCCACACGCCCGATTGCATCGGGATCCAGCAGGATGCCGCCCAGCACCGCTTCCTCCGCCTCCAGGTTCTGGGGCGGAAGCGAATCGGGCAGAGCCTCGAAATTGGGCTCATCGTCGCGGCCTTTGCCAAAACCACGGCGTCCCCCATCGTTGTTCTCTGGCAGGGGGACGCTCACCATGGCGGCAGGGCGTGAAGCGAAGGGATCACACTCTGGCTCGAATGAGCCGTTTGAGTGTCAATTGACAGCGATCAGTAGCCGACCACTTCCAGGTTGATCTCAGCGGTGACTTCGCTGTGCAGCTTCACCGTCACGGTGTACTTGCCGGTGCGGTGGATCTCAGGCACCACGATGTCGCGGCGGTCGATCTCCTTCTTGGTGGCGGTTTCGATGGCTTCTGCCACGTCACCGTTGGTGACGGTGCCGAACAGCACGTTGTCTTCACCGGTCTGCTTCTTCACGGTGAAGCGACCAATGGTGGAGAGGGCGGTCTTGAAGTCGATGGCTTCTTGCTTCAGAGCGGCCTGACGCTCAGCTTCCTTGGCCCGGCGGTGCTCCACCTGCTTCATCACCGCAGGGGTAAGGGGCACAGCTTTGCCGAAGGGCAGCAGGAAGTTGCGGGCATAACCCGGAGCCACTTCCACCAGGTCTCCGTCCTTGCCGAGGCTGAGGACGTCCTCATTCAGAACGACTTGTACACGCTTAGGCATGGGACCGGTATGAAGGATGGAGACGGGTGCGATCGACCACGTTACGACGTGGCCGGTTTTTGAAGGTTGCTTTGAGCCTCAGGAGGCTCCGGGGACGTAGCGGGCTGTGCGGATCCGGCTGGCCAGTCCGAGGCGCTTGAGCAGGCGCACGTGCTGCCAGGTGAGATCGAACTCGAACCAGCGCAAACCGTGGCGTGCACTCGCCGGATGGGCGTGGTGGTTGTTGTGCCAACCCTCACCGAAGGAGAGCAGTGCCACCCACCAGCAGTTGCGGGAGAGGTCAGGGCAATCGAAATTGCGGTACCCGAAGGCGTGGGTGGCGGAGTTCACCAGCCAAGTCACGTGGTACACGACCACGAGGCGCAGAGGAATGGCCCACAGAACCAGGCCAAGGCCACCGCCGTGAACCTGGGCGGCTTCACCGAACCAGTAGAGCCCAAGGCCCAGGGGGATCTGCAGCAGCAGGAACCAGCGGTCGAGCCAGCGGTAGAAGGGGTCGCACTGCAGGTCGCCGGCGTAGCGGTCGAGTTCCTTCAGGGCCGGGATGTCGTGCAGCATCCATTCGCTGTGGGCCCACCACAGGCCACGGCCAGCGTCGTGGTGATCCGTGGGCTGATCCGAAAAACGGTGGTGATGGCGGTGCAGACCCACCCATTCGATCGGGCCGCTCTGGCAGGCCAGGGTGCCCATCAGCACCAGGATGCGCTCAACCCACACCGGCACCACCAGGCTGCGGTGCGCCACCAGACGGTGCAGGCCCAGGGTGACGCCCAGCACCGTCATCCAGTAGAGAACGCCAAAGGCCACAACGCCCTGCCAGCTCCAGAAGCGCGGCAGCAGCGCCACGGTGGCGAGCACGTGCATCACCAGCATGAAGCTGGTGGTTCCCATCTTGAATTTGCGCTGACGCGCGGGCAGTCGGTCACGCGGTGCCATCACCGCGGCCCGCTGCCGAAGCTCGCGGGTGTCAGCTGTTTGCGAGGAAACCAAGCGGATTCTCCTTGGATTGACAAAGCCGCTCAGACAGGAAAACCAGGGAGCGGATGGTGCCGTTAGTGACAGAAATCTAAAGGAGTTGCCGCATCGCAGCGGCTCCCCGCGTTGTGAATTCTGGCGTTGGCCAGGGTTTAGGAAGGCATGACATCCGTCAGGCAAGTGGTGATCAGTGCGTTTGCAGAGGACCTGATCAACACGGTGGCGCGGGAGCAGGCCGACCTGGCTGCAGCGAGGACGGCGGCGGTGGAGCAACGCCTGCAGCGCGTGTTGGATGCCCTGGCGGCGGAGCGCGTTGGCACCCAGCACTTTGCGTCGCTCACCGGTTACGGCCACGGGGATCAGGGGCGCGAGGTGGTGGATCGGGTTTTTGCCCGGGTGCTTGGGGCCGAAGCCGCCGCGGTGCGCCTGCAATTCGTCAGCGGCACCCACGCCATCGCCGCTGCACTGTTCGGCGTGCTGCGGCCCGGGGATCGTCTGCTTTCGATTACGGGTCGTCCTTACGACACCCTTGAGGAGGTGATCGGTCTGCGCGGCAAGGGCCAGGGTTCTCTGGCGGAATTCGGGGTTACCTACGACGAAATCGATCTGCAGCCGGATGGGGCGGTGGATCAGGCGGCCTTAAACCAGGCCCTGGAGCAGCCCTGCCGAATGGTGCTGATCCAGCGCAGCTGCGGCTACAGCTGGCGTCCGTCGGTCACGGTTGAGCAGATCGCCGGGCTGTGTGAGCGCATCCACGCCCGCCAGCCCGACTGCGTTGTCTTTGTCGACAACTGTTACGGCGAGTTGGTGCAGGAGCAGGAACCGACGGCGGTTGGGGCGGATCTGATCGCTGGATCCTTGATCAAGAACCTCGGCGGCACCATCGCCCCCACCGGCGGCTACATCGCTGGACGGGCCGATCTGGTGGAGCAGGCCTGCTGCCGGCTCACGGCGCCGGGCATCGGCAGTGAGGGGGGCACGGGATTTGACCTGCAGCGGCTGGTGCTGCAGGGTCTGTTCCTGGCACCGCAGATGGTGTCTGAGGCCTTGATTGGTGCCGATCTGGTAGCGGGGGTGTTTGAGCGGCTGGGCTTCCCCGTGAATCCAGCGCCCGGGGCCGTGCGCAGCGATTTGATTCAGGCGGTGCGGCTGGGCAGTCCTGATGCCCTCAAGGTGGTGTGCCGTGCCTTCCAGGCGATGTCGCCGATCGGGGCCTACCTCGATCCAGTGCCGGCCTCGATGCCTGGCTATGCCTCGGATCTGGTGATGGCTGGTGGAACCTTCATCGACGGCTCCACCAGTGAATTTTCGGCCGATGCGCCGCTGCGGGAACCGTTCAACCTTTATGTGCAGGGCGGCACCCATCGCGCCCACATCCGCCTGGCCCTCTCCCGTGCGTTGTGTGACCTCAATGCGGCAGGACTGATCAATCTCCCGCAGACTGGGACCACCTGAAACTGCCTCGATGGCGTTCGCGTTCCCCGACTCTTTTCGCTTCGCCGACAGCCACGAGTACGCCAATGCCGATGGTGAGCTGGTGCGGGTGGGCATCAGTGCCTTCGCCGTTGATCAGCTGGGCGACATCGTGTTTGTGGATCTGCCGGATGTGGGCGCCAGCCTGGCGAAGGGCACCAGCTTTGGCTCGGTGGAGTCGGTGAAGGCCGTGGAAGATATGTATGCACCGATTGCCGGTGAGGTGGTGCAACGCAATGAAGCGGTGCTGGCCAGTCCGGAGGAACTGCAGAACGACCCCCACGGTGAGGGCTGGCTGCTGGTGCTGCGTCCGTCGGACCCCTCCGAGCTCGACAGCCTGATGACCGCCGAGGCCTACGGCGCCAAGGTCAACGCCGGCTGACATCAACGCTGGCTCTCATCAGCGCCGGGGCTTCGCTCTTACGATCGACCGGCGGGCTGTGCATTCGACGTTGACTTCTCCTTTTGCGCAGCGGCACATCGGCCCGAGTGAGGCGGAACAACTCCGCATGCTCAATGCCCTGGGCTACAGCGATCTGCAGGAGTTCATCGCTGATGTCGTGCCCGCCGACATCCTTGATCCCAAGCCGCCGGTTGAGGCCTTGCCCGAGGGTTGCGGTGAGGCGGAGGCCCTCCAGCAGCTGAAGCAGTTGAGTGAAACCAACACGCTGCGTCGCTCCCTGATCGGGCTGGGTTACTACGGCACGGCAACCCCGGCCCTGATCCAGCGCCACGTTTTTGAGAATCCGGCCTGGTACACCGCCTACACCCCCTACCAGGCGGAAATCGCCCAGGGTCGTCTGGAGGCCCTGCTCAACTTTCAAACCCTGATCAGTGAGCTCACGGGCTTGCCGATCGCCAACGCGTCGCTGCTTGATGAAGCCACCGCCGCCGCCGAGGCGATGAGCCTCAGCTTCGGGGTGTGCCGTCGCCCTGAAGCGACACGGTTCCTGGTGGACGCCAATGTTCTGCCCCAGACCTGGGCGGTGCTGCAGACCCGCGCCGAACCCCTTGGTATCAGCCTCGAGCGGATCGACCCGGCCACGGCGCCGATCGATGCGTCGGTGTTTGGTGTTCTGCTGCAGTTGCCCGGTGCCGATGGATGCCTCTGGGATCCATCCGCCGTGATCGAAGCGGCCCACGCCGCCGGTGCCTTGGTCACCGTGGCCATCGATCCCCTGGCGCAAACCCTGATGGCGCCCGTGGGATCCCTCGGAGCCGACATTGCTGTGGGCAGCGCCCAACGCCTGGGGGTGCCGATGGGATTTGGTGGTCCTCATGCGGCTTTCTTCGCCACGGTTGAGGCCTACAAGCGCCAGATCCCGGGCCGTCTGGTGGGGCAGTCCAAGGATGCGGAAGGCCGTTCGGCCCTGCGCTTGGCGCTGCAAACCCGTGAGCAGCACATCCGTCGCGACAAGGCCACCAGCAACATCTGCACGGCTCAGGTGCTGCTCGCTGTGATGGCCTCTTTTTATGCGGTGCACCATGGCCCTGATGGTCTGCAGGCCATCGCCCAACGCATTGCTGGCCTGCGCAGCCAGCTGGAGCAGGGCCTGCGGGCCCTTGGTTATCCGCTGGAGCTGGTCGACCGTTTCGACACCGTCACCGTTCACTGTGCGTCAGCACCGGCTGTGCACCGCGCTGCCGCCGTTGCTGGGTTCAATCTGCGGGTGCTTCCCGATGGTGCAGCACCCGCAGACGCCACCGGATTCGGCATCAGCCTCGATGAGCTCTCGGATCAACAGGAGCTGCAAGCTCTGCTCGCCCTGCTGGCGGAGGCCTGCGGTCAGGCCACCCCGCAGCTCGAGGCTGAGCAGCCCCCGTTGCTTTCGCTGCCGCAGCGCAGCCAGCCCTGGCTGAGCCAGCCGGTTTTTCATCAGTACCGCAGCGAATCAGAGCTGTTGCGCTACATCCAGCGGTTGGTGAGCCGTGATCTCTCGCTGGTGCACGGGATGATTCCGTTGGGCAGTTGCACCATGAAGCTCAACGCCGCCGCTGAGCTGCAGCCGGTGAGCTGGCCTGCGTTTGCGGCCTTCCATCCCTTTGCCCCAGCCGATCAGGCCCAGGGCTATCGCCGTCTGGCCGACGATCTGGAGCAATGGCTGGCTGCCCTGACCGGTTTTGCCGCCGTGTCGTTGCAGCCCAATGCCGGTTCCCAGGGGGAATACGCCGGGCTGCTGGTGATTCGCGCCTGGCACCGCTCCCGCGGTGAAGCCCATCGCGACATCTGTCTGATCCCCACCAGCGCCCACGGCACCACCCCCGCCAGTGCTGTGATGGCTGGTCTCAAGGTGGTGGCCGTCGCCTGTGATGACGAGGGCAACATCGATCAGCAGGATCTGGCGGCGAAGGCGGCCGAGCACGCCGACCGGCTGGCGGCGCTGATGGTCACCTACCCCTCCACCCACGGCGTGTTTGAAACCGGCATCCGTGAGATCTGCTCGGTGGTGCATCGGAACGGCGGGCAGGTGTACCTCGATGGGGCCAACCTCAATGCCCAGGTGGGGCTGTGCCGTCCTGGTGCCTTCGGTGCCGATGTCTGCCACCTCAACCTGCACAAGACCTTCTGCATCCCCCATGGGGGCGGTGGCCCAGGCGTGGGGCCCATTGGTGTGGCGGCGCATCTGGCACCCTTCCTGCCGGGGCACCCTTTGCAGGCTGGCGCTGCATCGGCCATCGGTCCGGTGTCCGCAGCTGCGCTCGGTAGCGCCAGCATCCTGCCGATCAGCTGGATGTACCTGCGGATGATGGGGGCGGAGGCCCTGCGGCAGGCCAGTGCCGTGGCGCTGTTGTCGGCCAATTACCTGGCCCATCGGCTTGATGCCTCGTACCCCGTGCTGTTTCGCGGCAGCACCGGCCGGGTGGCCCATGAATGCATCCTCGACCTCCGGCCGCTCAAGCGGGATGCGGGGATCGATGTGGATGACATCGCCAAGCGTTTGATGGACTACGGCTTCCATGCGCCCACCGTCAGCTGGCCGGTGGCCGGCACGGTGATGGTGGAGCCCACCGAAAGCGAAAGCCTGGCGGAGTTGGATCGTTTCGCCGATGCCCTGGTGGCGATCCGCGAGGAGATTCGCGCCATTGAAGCCGGCAGCAGCGACCCTCAGAACAACCCGCTCAAGCGTGCTCCGCACACCCTGGCGGCCGTCACAGCGGATGACTGGGATCGTCCCTACAGCCGTCTGCAGGCCGCCTTCCCGATGGAGGGGCAGCAGGAGAGCAAGGTTTGGCCTGCGGTGGCACGGATTGATAACGCCTTTGGTGATCGCAACCTGGTGTGCACCTGTCCGTCGGTGGAAGCGGTGGCTGTGGCGGCTTGACGCCCTGGTGCAAGGGGTTCAGAGCGTGTAAATTTTCACTGAAAGTGGAAAAATTGGTTTGATTCCGTTCATCGCCCTTGCGAGTTCGGTCAAACTGTTCGACAACTGATTCGTCTGTCGGGGGACACCATGGATCGGGACAACAACAAGAAATCCGCGCTCAGCAGCGTTGAAGGGCCTGCCCTTCCTCAACTTCCTGAGGGTCTGGAATCGGCCTTCAATCGCGGCCATACCTTGTCAATTGAAGGAACCAATGTGATTCGGGTTCCCTTTGGCACGCGCCGTTCCCGTCGCAGCCGCCCCGAGCGGCCCGATCACTGGGCCACCCTGGTGATTCCTTTTCAACCGGTGGGCGATCCCACTCCACCGCCGGCAGCGGCCTGAGTTCAGGCCACGCCGATCTCTGATTCTTCCTGGGCCAGACGCCAGTCCAGCAGTGCTTTGACGTCGGCCAATGAGCAGGTTGGTGTGCGGAAGGGCAGCAATCGCATCGGGCTGCGTTCCGGCCTCACCAGCCAGCTCCGGTTGGTTTGAGGCATCAAAAGAAAGCCGCGGTATCGAACCGAGGCCTCCTGGCCGTTCATGAATCCCATCGCTCTAGGGATTGTTTGGAAGTGACCCCGTCATTTCAGGGCACAAGATCTGGTGTCGCGCACTTGCACCAGATTTTTTCCGGATTGCTTCACGCCAGGGCAAACAGCAGCACGTCGGCGCGCTCTCCGAGGCCGATCAGCTCGCTTTGTGTTGCTGCGTCCTGGATCAGGCCCAGCCCATCGCCCCGCCGCAGCGACTGCTTCGGAGAGCCTTCACTGTTGAGCGTCAGCTCCCCATCAATCACCTGAAGCCAGAGCCATCGCTCCTTGGCGGCGGGCAATGGCAACTTCTGTTGGCGTTGCGGTTGGGCACGCCAGAGGCGCACGGGACGTTCGATGGCCATCGCATCGCCGGTGGCGTCGGGCTCAATCAGGGGCGTCCAGCCCTCGCCGATGGCGAAGGGTTTCTGCTCGTAGGCGGGCTGGATGCCCAGCTGTGCTGGCTCAATCCAGATCTGCAGCAGCCTGCAGGGCGCGCCGGTCTGGTTGATTTCGCTGTGAACTATGCCGCTGCCGGCACTCATCCGTTGCACCTCGCCGGCGTGCAGCACTGCGCTGTTGCCCATCGAGTCGGCATGGGTCAGGGCCCCCTCCACCATCACCGTGATGATTTCCATGTCCCGGTGGGGGTGCATGCCGAACCCCTGGCCTGCAGCAATGGTGTCGTCGTTGATCACCCGCAGGGGGCCGAAGCCTATCCAGTTCGGATCCTGATGGCTGCCGAAGCTGAAGCTGTGCCAGGAATCGAGCCAGTCCAGCTGGCTGTGGAAGCGCTGGTCTGCGGGTCGCAGGATCACGGTTGACGTGGTGGCGTGTTGACCTGTTGGCGGGGCCATCCGGGACATCGAGGTGTTCAGGGTTGGAGGGGTTGCATCTGCAGAAGCCTCTGCACCAGGTTGTTGATGCTGTCGTCCTGGGCTGGTTTGGCGTGGTTGCTCAGCAGCTGACGCCCCACCACCTGGGCCCCGAGGTGGGTGAGCTGGATGCGCAGCGACACCAGCAGTTCCATGCCGCCACCGCCGGAGAAGGTGGCTATAGCGATCGGCCGCCCGTTGAACAGGGATCGGAAGTCGTCGTCGGTCACCGAGAGCCAGGCAATGGCATTGGTGAGCGACGGCGGAATCGAGCCGTTGTATTCCGGGGCGCAGATCACCCAGCGTGGGGTTGCGTGCAGCTGGTCGTGCAGGTTCGCCAGGTCAGGGCCCGCCCCTGCTGCCTGGACCCGTGGCGTGAACAGGGGTAGGTCGAGCTGGGTGAGATCGATCAGTTCGGCGCTGGCGTTCTGAGCTGCGGCGGCTTGCACGAAGCGTTTCGCCAGCTTGCGGTTCTCGCCATTGCTCGCCGTCAGAACGATGAGATCAGAGGGCATGGAGACGAAGGCTTTTGATCGAATCGTGCAAGGGCCTCAGGCCGTTTTCAATTCGGCTTCGCGGTAAGGAACAAAGCTGGCTATGCGGGCGCCTCAGATCGGGCAGTGCCAATCGTCGGGAATCGCCTCAAATGGCGTTCCTGCGGCGATGCCGGAATCAGGATCCCCTTCGGCGGGGTCGTAGACCATCGAGCACACCTTGCAGATCCACTTGCCCGGGATCGGTTGATCGGCCTGGCCTGCGCTGCCCTTGCCTTGCAGGGCCTCGAGGGCAACGCCATAGGTTTCGGCGTGATGCTGCTCGATCGGGGTCAGCAGGCCGAAGTTCTTGGCGGCGGTGCGGAACAGGCCCGCATGCTCCTTGGATTCGCTGCTTTGCTCGGCGAATTCCGCTGCGGCTCCGCTGTCCCGGTCCTGCCGGGCCTGGGCGGCGAACTCCGGATACATCGTTGTGTATTCGTAGGTTTCACCTTCAATCGCCAGCTCTAGGCAGCGGCTCAGGATGGCCTGCTTCTCCTCGTCGCTGAGCTGCTCGGGATTGTTCACCACCAACTCAGGGTGCAGCAGGCGGAAGTGGGCGAAGGCGTGTTCCGTTTCCTGCGCTGCGGTGTCTCGAAACAACTTGGCCAGGTCCTTGTGACCCAGTTGTTTGGCCACCTCTGAAAAGAACAGGTATTTGCGGTTGGCCATGCTCTCGCCACCGAAAGCGGCCTCGAGATTGGCGTGGGTGGAAGGCTTGGAAAGGTCCATCGATGGCACCACGGATCGTTCCATCAGCCTAGCCCTAACTCATAGTGAGTATGAGTTAGCAGGAAGTTCGATTTGCCGGCTCAGGCTGCCGGCTCAGTAGTTGGCGCCGCTGCGGCGTTGGTGCACCGCGGTGCTGCCCTCCGCATCCAGCACCCCGCCGCGATCCACTTCGGCATAGATCAGCCAGTGGTCGCCGCATTCCATCCGCTGGCTCACCTTGCCGTCCAGCCAGGCCAGAGCATCCGGCAGCAAGGGCTGTTCGGCGGGGCTGGTGTCCAGCTCGAGGCCTGCAAAGCGATCGGCACCGGGTTCGAACGGTTGCAGGAACTGCTTCATCAGGGCGGTTTCGCGGCCTTCGGCCAGCACGTTCAAGGCGAAGCGATCGCCCTTGTGCAGCAGCGCTTCCACGGCACGGTCCTTGGCCACGGCCACGGTGATGCCGGGGGGACTGAAGCTGGCCTGGCTCACCCAGCTGGCCACCATGGCGCCGCTCAGCTCCGCTTTGCGGGTGGTGAGCACGCAGAGGGAGCCGATCACACGGCCCAGGGCCAGCACCGCTGGATCGCTGCGGCTTTCGCTCAAGCCCCCCGCACTGCGCCGTTGCGCCCGTTTCTGGCTCTGCAGCAGCTGGCGGGCGAAACGGGTGCCGGTTTCCTCCAGCTCCTTCACCCGGGCGGCATCCGGACTGAACTTCACCCGGATCGGCTCGAAGCCAAAGCTGAAGCCGCCATCCCGCAGCTTCGTTTCCAGCAGGTCCACCGCCTCGCCGCTCCAGCCGAAGCTGCCGAACACCCCCACGGGCTTGCTGCGATCCCCCTCCGCCAACACGGTTCCCAGGGCCGAGACGATGGGTGTGGGGGCATGGCCCCCCAGGGTGGGTGAGCCGATCAACACGGCATCGGCCTGCTGGATCGTGCTCACCAGTTCATCTGCGGGGGTGAATTCGCAGTTCAAGCTGCTCACCCGGATGCCGGTGCGGCTGACCCCGCGGGCCAGGGCATCGGCAATGGCTGCAGTGTTGCCGTAGGCGCTGGCAAACAGCAAAGCCACCGTCAGGCTGGCGTTCTGCTGGCCTTCGCCCCAGCGGCGGTAGTCATTCAGCAGGCTGCGCCAACTGGCTTCGATGGCCGGGCCATGGCACGGCGCGATGGTGCGGATGTCGAGTTCTTCGAGCCGTTCCACCAGGGCATCCACCTGACGGGCCATGGGGGCCATCAGGCAGTCATAGAAGTGACGGCGTTCTTCTTCGGTGCTGCTGCGGTTGCTTTCGGCCCAGCTGTCCGTGCAGAGGTGGGCACTGAAGAACTTGTCGCTCATCAGCAGGCCCAGGCTTTCCTCGAAGGCCAGCAATCCGCCCGGCCAGCGGGGGGTTGGCGCCGGCAGCAGCATCAAGCTGCGCTGATGGCTGAGCGGAAGCGTTTGCTCCTGGCGGATCACCCGCAGGGGCGGCAGACCGGGCAGTGGCGGTTGCTCGCTTGTCTCACCGGGGGGGGCTGGCTTGCGTTGGCTCCACAGCTCCTCGATCAGCTTGGCGCCGGGGTTGGAGACGATCAGTTCCAGGCCGGTATAGGCCTCCGCCAGATCCCGCAGCAGGGCAACGCGGTTGGGGTTGACGTGGCCCACCACCACCAGGAGCGGTGCGTCGCTGCTGGGCAGGGCTTCGGCAAGCACCGGCAGAAAGGCCGCGCTGTAGGCCACCCCCGGGGGGTGGACCAGCACGGCAGGGGTGCCATCAGCGGCCTCAAACAACACACTGTTGGCGGTGCTGCCCCGCTCCAGGGCGTATTCCAGTTCGAAGCGGTGACGTTGAGGGCTCAGACCGCGAAGTCCAACGACCCCCTCGTCGATCGGCAGCTGGATCGTGCGACGCGTGGTTGCGGTGCTGGTCACGCTCATCTTCGAAGCCAGTTGAATGTAGGCGCGTTGTTGATGGGAGCAGAAGGGCTTTGGCGCAGAGCGTTGTTGTTCTCTCCTCCCAGCTGATCACCACCCTCTCGGCACTGGCCTATCTGCGCTGGAGAGGGATCCGCGGCACCCGGCTGGAGGTTGTCTCGCTCTATCGCGACGACCTCAGCCATTCGGCCAAGGCCTTCCAGCCGCTGCTGCGGTATCTTGCGGCTCAGGATGGGCATGACTGCCGGTTCATCGCCGGAGACAGCGCCTTCACTGAGCCGGAGCCCAGGGCCTGCAGCTTGTTGCTGCTGCCGCGCTTGGACGATCGCGAAGGCCAGCAGATGCTGCGCACCTATCAGGCCTCAGAGGTGGTGGAACTGGGGGAATCGATTGGGGTTGAGACGCGGCTGTATTCACGGCGTGGGCGTCGGGAACGCCAACGGATGTTGCGGCGATTGCACTGCGCTGATGGCCAAGCTGTGGTCCGACAGGATCCCCTGATTCCGTTCAATCAGCCTGTCGATCCAGGTCGGCTGCGTTGTTTGCTCGAGCTCTGCGCCACGTGTCGCGCGGCTTTCGCCGACTCCCCTTCCACCAATGGCAACCCTGCGCCAGGGCTGATGCTCTGTTTGCCATACCTCAAACTGAAGACCTGGCGCTTTCGCTGGCGCCTGATGGGGCGATCGCTGGGTTGGCGCCAGGCGCCGGTGATTGAGAACGGTTCCTATGTAAGGCGTGCCGTTCGTTCGGCCTGGCGCCCCCTGCCCGCGGCTGCACCGTTGAGGGTGCAAGCCCATCCCAAGAACGAATCACACCATGGCTTGATCGAACGGCTGTTGGCTCCGTTGCGTCCCGATGCTCCGCTCCAGGTGCTCGGCTCGACAGACCCTCTGGAGGTGCGTCTGTCGAGCGGATGGTCGTCTGAAGCGAGTGGACCTTGGCAGCTGCTGGGCTTCGGCACCAACCTCCTGGCCGCCGCGGTGTTTCTGGCGCCTCATCACCGTGGCGTCATGCTCTGCCAGCCGGCGGAGCAGGGTTGGTGGCGGCGTTGCTCAGACCCTTGGCTCAACCGTCGTGAATGGCGGAGAAGCCAGCACGTGGGTGCCTTGCTGAGCAACCTTTTGGATGCTCTGGATCAGCTGCCGGCTCAGTAGTGGTTGCCCACTTTGCGGTGATGCACCGCGGTGCTGGCCTCGGCATCAGCCACGTTGCCCTGCTCCACTACGGCATAGATGATCCAGTGATCAGGGCCTTCCATCCGTTGCTCGACCCTGCAGCCCAGAAAGGCCAGGGCATCAGCGAGCACCGGGCCGCCATCGGCGGTTCCCTCCAGCACGTTCACCCCAGCGAAACGATCGGCGCCGGGGGGGAAGCGCTTGAGGAAATGGCGCATTAATTGTTGGTGGTTGTCCTGCCGTAGAACGTTCAGCACGAAGCGGTCGCCCACTTGCATCAGGGCTTCGATCGCCCGGTCTTTGGCGACGGCGATGGTGAGGCCCGGTGGGGTGAAGCTGGCCTGGCTCACCCAGCTGGCCACCATGGCGCTGCGGCGTTGTGATTCGCCCTCTCCCTGGCTGGCGGTCACCACATAAAGGCCACCGCTGATGCGACCCAGGGCCTTGTCGAGGTCGCCATCGAGGCTTTTCATCGCCGCGATCGTCTTTTCTTTGGTCAACAGCTGGCCGAGGTCGGTGCCCGACTCCTCACAGCGTTGGTAGTCGCTGCCCTGGGGCAGTTGTTTGATTCGCAATGGGCTGAAGGCTTGCTTCTGCCCCTGGCTGCGCAGTTGATCGGCGACGGCGTCGATCGGTTCATCGTTGCCGCCGAAGGCGTCGTACACCCCCACAAGTTGTTTGGGATGCATGGCCGCCAGCAGGGTTCCGATCGAGGCCTGGAGATCCGGTTCCGGTTCCGCGGGCCAGGTCGGCACCACAACAGCTTTGGCATCGCCCACCAGGGCGGTGAGTTCCTGGGGGTCGGTGGCCCGCAGGTCCACCAGCTGCACCTGGGCATCCGCCTTGCCGATGCCGTGGGCAATGGCCTGGCTGATCCGATCGGAGAAGCCGTACTGGCTCAGATAACAAACAGCGGCATAGCTCTCGCCCTTGCTGCGCTGGCCGCTCCACTCGCGGTAGTCGCTGATCCAGTGGCTGAGGTGATGCCGCAGTAGCGGTCCGTGGCCCACCGCGATGGTGTTGATCTCCGGCAGGCCATCCATGCGCTTGAGGGCCTGCAGCACGCTGCGAGCATTGGGGCCCATCAGGCAGTCGTAATAGAAGCGGAAATCGGGGGCGATGGCGCCGGGGTCGGCGTCGAAGACGTCGTCAGAGCAGTAATGCAGGCCGAAGGCATCGCAGGTGTAGAGGATGCCTGTGCCGTGATCGAAGGAAAAGATCGTGTCCGGCCAGTGCAGGTTCGGAGCACTGAGGAATTCGAAGCGGTGCTGGATGCCGCTCTCGGGGTTGGTGCCGAGATCCAATTCCTCGCCCGACTTCACCGCACGGGATTTGAACGGCCTGTGCACCTGGTCCTTGAGGAACTGCAGCGCCACCTTCGATCCCACGATTTCGATCTCGGGATTGAGATCGATCAGGTCACCGATCAATCCGGAGTGGTCGGGTTCGGTGTGGCTCACGATCAACACATCGATCGCAGTTGGATCGATCTGCTGCTTGAGCAGGGGGATCCAGGTGTCGCGGAACTTGGCGTGGCTGGTGTCGATCAGGGCGGTGCGTTCACCCCGCACCAGGAAGGCGTTGTAGGTGGTGCCGTTGCGCAGGCCGAATTCAATGTCGAAGCGGCTGCGGTCCCAGTCGAGGGAACGAATCGTCGTGGTGTCGGCGGCGATGGCCTCGCACTGCAGCGACAGCTTCGGAGCAGCGGGAGCAACGACCATGAAACCGACCGTGACGGAAGTCGACTCTACGGAGATTCAGCGGGGCAAAGCGGCGGAGACTGGTATCAACTGCAACCTTGTGATGGCGTCATCGACGCTGCGACGCAGCATTGGACCCGGGATCCTCTTGGCCGGTGCCTGCATCGGTGGATCCCATTTGATGTCGTCCACCACGGCGGGAGCCCGATTCGGCTTTGCGCTGGTGGGCCTGATCCTGCTCACCAATCTGATCAAGTACCCGTTCTTGCGCGTGGGCACCCGCTTCACAGCGGCCACCGGACTGTCGCTGCTGGAGGGGTTCCAGAAACGCAATCCCCTCTACCTGCCGCTGTACCTGGTGGTGAGCCTGGTCACCGGCACCTTCACCATCGCGGCGGTGAGTTTTGTGGCGGGGCTGCTGCTCACCAATATCCCTCTGCTGGCGGGGTTGGATCCCTACGGCCTGTCC
>Ga0189284_100285_pt1 | contig 41016 bp, 49 predicted proteins | sample N32C7minimetaG_FD_130314 | JGI IMG/M metagenome (GOLD analysis project Ga0189284, IMG submission 130314) | Marine microbial communities from the Costa Rica Dome - N32 C7 mini metaG | ecosystem: Environmental > Aquatic > Marine > Oceanic > Photic zone | place: Costa Rica: the Eastern Pacific...
CCACAAGCCATCTTGCCCGCGGCGTTCATACCGCCTTACTGTGGGGAGGTAGCGGCATGAACGCCGCTACGTGGGAACCGCCGGGCTAATAAATCTGGTGGACCACTCCGGTGGGGCAGACCAGGTTATTGTGAAAAACCACGCAAGGAAGACGCCGATTGACACGAAAATGCCAAACACCTGCACCGGTGGAAGCGGGGTGAAGGCAAGCGAGGCAAACCCCGTGCAGGTGGTAAGCGTGGTGAACAGCATCGGCGACCAAAGCTCGCGCATCACATGCTCAAGTGTTTTGCGGCGGTCGCGGATGGCCGGGTAGCGGTCGTAGAAGTCCGAAAGAATATGGACGGCGTCGAGCACGGCGATAGGCATGACGAAGATGGGGATCATGGAGCTCATAATGTGGACCGTGTTGCCGGTTGCGACCAACAGGCCCATCGCGCCGATCACTGAGACCATCGCGACGATCATCGGCGATATGATGATGTTTACACGCCGGAAAAAAAACCACATCAGCGCGAAAATGAGCACCATTGCAACAGGGGCCGAAATCGCCATCTGGACGAACATCTCAACACCGAACTGATCCTGCGCGATCGGTAAACCGGTAATGTAATATGTCGCCTCACCATTGAAGCCTGCGACTTTTTCACGCAACAGGCCGGCAACCTGATAGCTGACATCCTTCGATGTGATCGGGAGGTAGAGCGCGATGGCTCTGCCGTCGGCGGAGACCAGTGTGTCGTTCAGGGTCGGGATACGCAGCGCTTTGTCACGGACGCCAACTGCTTCCTCTTCCGTTTCAGGCGCCGTCGGCATGAGCCAACTGAACCGCACAGAACCAAGCCCCGCCTGTTCGATCGCATCGACTGTTGACGGAGCTATGACATCGACAGCGATGACGCCGCGCCGTTCACCGTCCTCCTCCCACCTGATGCTATTTGCAAACTCGGCAAGATCATAAACATCCGACAGAGTTTCCACATTGAAGACACCCTGCTCGTTCCGTTCATTGACAACGCCGACAACGATGAGATCGTGAAGCGTAAACTCGGCTTTCATATCATTGTGAAAGATGCGCACCGGCTCATCGGCGGCTAACATGTTTTCCGGATCAGTGTCCACTTTTAGCGACTGCAAAAACGGGAAGGCATCCGGCGCTAGGGTCGGCGCCGCGACGAGCCCCATCATGAGTAAGCTAAAGACAGCTGCTAGTGTCAGCGAGACACCTGGCTTCCGGATCGCGTTCAAAGTGAGAGGGTTCACAGCATTTCCTCTATGCCTGCAGCTCTTCAGCCTGCCAATAATTCACCGCTAGCTTACTTAAATGCGGCACCCTGCCTAAGACCCAACCGTTTGAGGAGAATGGCGATCGGGCAAAATCCCGTGAAGGCTGCTTGGAACATATTGAAGCCGACGAACGCAGTCAGGACGAACCAGTACGGGGATGAGAAGAACCCCAAAGCTAGGCTGATACAGACCAAAAGACCTGCAAATGCAAAAACTGTGCGATCAATATTCATCTGGCTCTCCCTTGGGTACAACGCTGTCGGACCATTATGCCAAAATGGTTCACCGCTGATTTCGGTGTTGTTTATTATTATATGCGAATATAATAATTTATTCAATACCTACGCCCAAAACCGGTGCAGAATTTTTCTTACAAACCACCTCAGTCTGCCTCAAGCGAGTTGACGGGATACGATAGGCGCTACAAGGCACCCTTCAGAAACACACCACTTCACCTTCGAACGCCTCGAAGAGGGTCAATGTTTGTGTCAAACCCTATTTCCTCATTCGCCAAGGGTTTTTCGTTTTTCCTCGAACTCCTCTTTGTCTATTTCTCCACGGGCAAAACGCTCTTTGAGCGTATCGATGGCATCTGTACGCGCCGTCGGCACAGAGTTATTACGGTTGAGTCCTCCAAGCCCCCGCACAACAAGAACAATGACAGCAGTCGCGATTGCAAGGAAAACGAGCATCATCACTGGTCCCATCAGCCAGCCAAACCAGCCGTACTCCCCCATCATATGGCGCCTATAGTAGGGCTCAGCTTGTTGGGCCCATACGAACGCGCTGTGCCCAAATACCGCCAAGAAGACGGTGGCCTGAATCGCTAGTTTTTTCATTTCCAATTCTCCCTTTCAGGGTTTTGCACACTTTTTCAGCGATGCGCATATTTCAATGAGAGTGCCTCATCGAAGACGAGGTGCCTTACCCGCCGGTGCGGCGACCTGGAAATCCGAAGGTCGTGCTGTTTCTCCATTCAACGTAATACGAGCCATTCTACTAATGAGCGGCAGCGAGAATGGGCGTCTCAAGTGTACCGAACCTCGCGGGTCATCCCTGCCTCCATGTGATAGATATTGTGGCAGTGAAAAAACCAACGGCCTGGATTGTCCGCGACGAAATCGAACTCGGCGCGGCCCATATGCGCCGCTACCAATACTGTGTCCTTCAAAACGTTCCCCACCCTGAAAAAATGTCCGTGCAGGTGCATTGGATGCAGCATCATAGAGTGGTTCCTCATCCGGAACCGGATGTGTTCGCCTTCATTGATCATGAGCGGGTCGGCGCTGGGATAGGCTTGGCCATTTATTGTCCAGGCTGAGCCCATCATGCCACCACTCAACATGAGGTCGAAGACGCGGTCGGGTTGGCCGACTGGCAGTGCCTCCAACGACTGCAGATCCTGATAGTCGAGCTGGTATCCGCCTCTCAAGCCTTCCGGTACGCCTTCACTCAGAGCTGTTGCCGCCGCGTCCGTATAGCGCAGGACGGCGCGGCCAGGAGGTGCGTTGCCCTCAATCGCGGCGATAACGATAGGCCAAACCCCGGGGTTAGCCGCTTCTACGATCACATCATAACGCTCGGCCGTGCCAAGGACGAGACTGTCGACAGTGACCGGTTCAACGGGGCGACCGTCGCAATGGCTCACGATCATCCGATGGCCACCGATAGCGACCCGGAACGTCGTCGCACCCGACGGATTCATGAAGCGAAGCCGCACACGCTCTCCGCGTCTAGTTTCGAAAACGCGCGGGTCATCCGGCAAACGGCCGCCAATAAGCAGGCCCTGATAGGGGGGCATCTGACGACCCATCCCCATCATGCCACCGTCATCTCTACGTCCGCCCCACCATCCGTCCCGACCACCTTCGCGGTCGCTGCCCATCATACGTCCCATCATTCCACCTCGACCGGCACTGCCGCCAAGCGGCTGTGGATCACCCGATAGATAATCGTCAAGAACGAGAATATAGTCGCGGTCATAGGCAACATGAGGTGTTGCCTCCTCAATCACCAGAGGACCGATAAGGCCACGATCGATTTGCAGGCCTACATGGGAATGATAGATATAGCTGCCGGCCGGTGTCGCCTCAAACTCGTAGACGAAGCTCTCTCCAGGCGCGATCGGTTTTTGCGTTAGACCAGGTACACCGTCCATCGCATTGGGTACGGGCACGCCATGCCAATGCACGGTCGTATCCTCAGGCAATTGATTTTCAACGATGATGCGAAGGCGCTCTCCCTCCTTAACGCGAATTTCGGGTCCGGGAAATTGGCCATTATACATCCAGTTCCGATAGACCTTGCCTGGGGCCACTTCGGCCTCGCCCTGCTGAGCCACAAGACGGAACTCGCGCAACGGGCGAGTTAGCCCGCCCTGCAGTCTTCCCGTCGGCTCAGCAGCGTTGGCACTGTCTGCAACGGAATACGCGCCTTCGGCGGCAACCGAACGGTTGAACACACTGGTTGCCGCAACACTCGTCAATGCTGTTTGTAAAAAACGACGCCGATCCATTGGATAACCTCTCTTATCGCTCAACTCTCCCTAACGAAAATCTGCAACCTGTTGATCGATTTGTGACAAACGCAACTCGCTTAATGCTTGGCTCACAATTTGCGCTGACGACCATAGAAATAGGCTCGCCATTACACCCGCAACGATCAAGTCCGGCCAAGCACTGCTCGTCGCCCATACGCCGCTTGCAGCAAATATGACTGCTAGGTTGCCAATCGCATCATTGCGGCTGCACAACCAAACAGACCTAACATTCGCGTCCCCGTTGCGGTGCCGAAGCAAAAGCAAAACGCTGACCATATTGGCAGTTAGTGCCAAAAGGCCAATCGAGCCCATAACTTCCGCCTGCGGAACGTCAAGCACAAGTGCATAGTAGATCGTAGAACCAAGAACCCAGATTCCCATCAGACCGAGACTCGCCCCTTTAACGAGGGCCGCGCGGGCACGCCAGACCAACGGCATTCCAAGCACCATCAGCGTAATCGTGTAGGTCGCGGTATCGCCCAAGAAGTCGAGCGCATCAGCCTTCAACGCTTGAGAACTGGCAAACATGCCTGCCGTCATTTCGACCAAAAACATGATGCCATTGATGGCGATGACCACCCAAAGTATGCGCTTATAAGCAGCCGTCATGCCATCAAACTTAACATTGTCTTCACAACTACAGCCAGCCACAGGAGCTCCTCAATCACCAAAGTTTCATTTGTCTAAGCTCAACCTACTACCTATAGTAACTATAGATTCAAGCACAAAAGAGGTTGGCGTGTCAGAACTCACAATTGGTCAGTTGGCAAAAGAGACCGGCTGCAAAGTGCCGACAATCCGGTACTTTGAGAAGATTGGTATGCTTCCCGAACCGGCACGATCAGCAGGCAACACACGGATCTACAACGCAGCCACAATGGCTCGCCTCACATTCATCTGTCATTGCAGAGAACTCGGCTTCCCGCAAAAAGCCGTCCGTGAACTACTTGGGCTGGTCGATCATCCAGATCAATCTTGCGAAACTGTCACCAAAATCGCGGCGACACAATTGGACCACGTTAATCAACGTATAAGCCATCTAGCAGCGTTGAAAGTTGAGCTGGAACGTATGATTAGCAGTTGCAACGGTGGCCGTGTTGCTCAATGCCGAATTGTTGAATCTTTGGCTGACGGCACCCACGCAACGAGTTAAAGAAGAGTTTGCGGCATAGACAATGGAAGGTTGCTTTCATGCGTCTCGAAACCCACGACCTCCCCTACCGGCAAGAGGAACGAAAGCAGTGTTTACAAGACTAGGATTGCTGATTGCCTTGATTGTCCTTATTGCCGATCTCGCAACAAAATGGCTTGCGATCAACTTGCTATCGGAACCACCACGAGTGCTTGAAGCACTTCCATTCTTCAATCTGGTTCTAGGCTTTAACCGCGGAATTAGCTTCGGTCTATTGAATTCTGCGAGCCCTGCAGCGCCCTATCTTTTGTCATTGTTCGCGCTTGTCGTCATAAGCTTTCTGGTGGTTTGGTTGCGGCGAGCTAACCATACATTCGAAGCTGTCGGCCTTGGAGCGATCATCGGAGGGGCAAGCGCCAATGTTGCCGACCGTCTCGCCGACGGCGCCGTGACGGATTTTCTCGACGTTCACATTTCTTCGTATCATTGGCCGACTTTCAACCTTGCCGACACTGCGATAGTCTGCGGTGTCATCCTTTTCATCACCTTCACCCGCCGCGACAGAGCACTATGAATTCACTTTTTACAAGTGAAGTTACGGTGCTCGATAATGCCGATCCAGCTGCATTCAGAAAATCAAGGCGTCCCATCCACATTGCGAGATGAGAGCATTCCGCAGTCCGGCCTCATCTAATCAGCCTCTCCCATTGAAGCCAGGATTTCCGAAAGAAGCCTGGCGCTCGATTGATCCGCACCATCAAGCTCAATAGCCTTGCGGGCGTATGGAAGCGCTTCTGCGGCCTGTCCACCCGAGAACAGACTTTCTGCGATTCTACGGTGGGCGGATGCGTTTGAGGGCTGCAACTTTACCACCTGCTCAAAATCCGCCTTCGCAGAAGCCGTGCTTCCCAACTGGAGCATGGCCATTCCGCGCGCCATGAAGGCCTCGACGAACCCTGGATCAAGGCCAATCGCTTGATCGTAGTCTGCGATCGCGAGGGTAACTTGGCCATCCTGAAGGTATGCATTCCCGCGATTGTTGTAAGCAACGATATACGAGGAGTCTAGGTTGATCGCCTGAGTATAGTCGGCGATTGCCAACTGCAACTTTCCTTGCTCTCGATACGCCCGTCCCCTATTGTTGAACGCGAATGCAAAGGTCGAACTGAGCTCGATTGCACGAGAAAAATCTGAGACGGCTAACGCTAATTCTCCAAGTTCCCGGTAGAGATTCCCGCGATTGTTCAGTGCGGACACCGAGTTGGGATTAATTCTAAGGGCTTCACTGTAATCCGATATTGCGTTCTCCCGTCGACCCAACTCTCGCTGAGCGTTGCCCCTATTCAAATAGGGAAGCTGGTAGTTTGGTTGCACCTCAATCGCTTTCGTATAATCCAGAATTGCGAGATCAAACTTACCTTGTTCCTGATAGGCATTGCCTCGGCCATTAAAGGCGAAAGCATATTTTGGGTTGAGGCGGATGGCCTCAGAATAGTCGGCAATAGCACCGTCGTACTGACCGAGTTCTCGTTTGACGTTTCCTCGTCCATTGTATGAAAACACAGAACCGGGGTCTAACCGGATAGCCTCATCATAGTCCGAGATGGCAAGCTCCGGCTTATTGATTTCGCGATACAGCGAACCTCGACTTATGTATCCATTGGAAAGATAAGGTTCGATCCGGATAGCGTCAGTATAGTCGGACAAGGCCATGTCCAGCTGACCTAGTTGCCGATAAGCATTACCCCGAGCGAGATAGAGCACACCTGCGTTATGTCCAATTTGGATGGCGGAGGTAAATGCCTCTACAGCCTCTTTGAACCTTCCTTGCTTCAAGTGGGCTTTTCCCTTCTCCCAGTGCCCAAACTGTTCAATCAATTCGCGTTCTGAAGGTTGTTCTGGGTTACCACACCCGACGCTGGATTCAACTCCGCACGGCCTCGTGGCACCGCCAATATCAGAAGACTCCCGAGCTTGTGCTGTGGCGACCAGCGCTAAGACAGCAAAAGCCGATGCCCAACCGAACGCGATGCATACATTTGAGCCAAGCCGTCCACCATGTTCCACAGATCTCATCATAGCGAAGCCTCCTGGTTAGCCGAAGCATAAGCGCTCTGGTGAGTGAGCTGCCATTCTGCCAGTTTTGCTCGTGAAAAAGTTCGATAGAGTGTCGGCAGGACGAAGAGTGTCAATGCCGTTGATGAGACGAGGCCCCCAACGACAACTGTCGCCAATGGACGTTGAACCTCGGACCCAACACCGCTGGACAGCAGCATCGGAATAAGCCCCAGAGCTGCTATCGACGCCGTCATCAAGACAGGTCGCAAGCGGGATACGGCACCGGAAAATACCGCCATATCCAAAGTCTGCCCGCCCAAAACATTCTGATTTATCGCGCTGACCATGACGACCCCATTTAGGACGGCAACACCAAATAGAGCAATAAAGCCAATCGAACCTGGAACAGATAGATATTGTCCGGTCAAAAGAAGAGAAAATATCCCTCCGATAAGGGCCAACGGTACGTTCACCATAATGAGAGCCGCTTGGCCAACCGATCCAAACGCAAAATAGAGCAACAGAAATATGAGGGCTAGAGACAATGGTACAACGATCATAAGGCGGGCTTGCGCCCGGGCCTGATTTTCAAATTGCCCGCCAAAAACCACGGTATAACCGGCCGGAAGGTCAATCTCTCGAGAAATCCGATCTCGCAACTCAGTGACCAACCCGCCCATGTCACGACCTTCGACGTTGGTCTGAATGACAATACGACGTTGCACGTCATCACGCCTTACCTGTGGAGGCCCGGCCTCGATTTCGACACTTGCTACTTCATTGAGCCTAACCCACGCGCCTCGAGGAGATTTCAAAATTAGACCTCGGATCGCTTCCGGACTGGACCTGAACTGTTCAGCTAAACGAACATATATGTCATACCGTTCGTTCCCACGGATAACCTGGCCGGCCTCCTCGCCACCGATTGCGGCAGAAACGAGGTCCATCACCGCATCAACCGACAATCCATAGCGAGCAAGTTTATCTCTATCTGGACGAATAACGAGTTGTGCCTCTCCGGCGATCTGCTCCATCGCAACATCACGCGTTCCTTGAGTATCGCGCACCAGTGCTTCGATCTCCCCACCCTTCTCCGCGAGAACATCTAGATCCGCTCCGAAGAGTTTGACGGCAAGTTGTGCCTTTACGCCCGAAAGAAGCTCGTCAACACGCGTAGCAATTGGCTGCGAAAATGAAAACAGTAGTCCTGGATGAACTGATAATTTTTCCTCCATCAAGTTTTGGAGTTCAAATCGATTTGTTGCTGATACCCATTCAGAGACCGGCTTTAGTCCGACATAAATCTCGACGTTGGATACAGGTTCCGGGTCTCCGCCTAGTTCAGGTCGACCAATTCTGCTGGACGCATAAATAACCTCGGGGAATTCAAGCAGAATTTTCTCCAGCTTCTCAGCGACAGCCAGTGATGTGTCGAGACTTGACGAAGGCGCGAGTGTGACGCGAATGTTGATTGTACCTTCCTCAAGCTCCGGCACAAATTCAGTCCCGAGAAATGGAACCGCCAAAAGCGAAAGCACAAGCAAAGCGACCGCACTTGAGACTACTTTCTTTTGGCTCCGGAGCGCGCCGGTAAGAGTCTTCTTGTATAGTTTTTCCAGAGGTCGAAGCACGGGGCTTTCTCGATGTTTAACGCCCCCGCGAAAAAGATAAGTCGACAGAGCAGGAACTACAATTAGCGCAACAAGCAATGAGGCGATCATTGCCAGGACAATGCTGACTGCCATTGGTTGAAACAGTTTTCCCTCCACGCCTTCAAGCGAGAACAGTGGAGCAAATACAACAATGATGATGAGGACGGCATAAAAAACAGGACTCCCCATTTCACGAGCTGCCTCTTGTACTCTCAGCTGCAATCCGTGCGGTTGCACCCCAACTGATGCCGCTGTTTCATCGGCACCTACGTCATCATCCGGCTTTGTTAAATGACTAAAAATGTTCTCCATCATCACTACCGAACCATCGACCATCATTCCAATGGCGATCGCGAGACCACCAAGCGACATAAGATTGGCGGAGACGCCCCAAATCGACATCACCATGAGCGCGAGACCGATGGAGATGGGAACAGAAATGAGCACAAGAACTGTTGCACGGAAGTTCATCAAGAAAAGCGCCAAGACCACGATAATCAGAATGAATGCCTCAATAAGCGCTCGGCTAACCGTGCTTACCGCTTGATCAACGAGATCAGCTTGGTCATATATAGGCTCTAGAATGACACCGTCCGGCAGCGCGAGTGCTACGGTTTTCAGCCGATCTTTGACACTGTCAATTGCAACTTTCGTGTTTGCTCCTAGCCTTTTCAAAACGACACCAAGGACAACTTCGCCCAATTGTTGCGGATTACCATCTGCATCTCGAATTGTTAGCGTCGTTGCACCTTGGCGAATTTCGCCTCCCAGTTCGACCGTCGCTACATCGGAAATACGTACGACGAAGCCATCTTCTTCTTTGACCGGGACGTTTCCGATATCTCTCAGACCGTCGTCGCCACTGCGAACCCAGCCAACACCACGAATAACAAGTTGTTCAGCGCCCCGATCGAGATACCACCCCCCAGAATTCCGGTTGCTTTCTTCTATCGCCTCACGCACATCGTCAACTTCCAGATCAAAAGAGAGAAGCTTGCGCGGATCAATATTTACCTGGTATTGCAAGACATCGCCGCCGAAGGAAAGAACATCTGTTATGCCATCCACCGGCATCAACAAAAGCTTCACAACCCAGTCGTTAAGGCTACGCAATGTCTTGATATCGAATTGTCCGGGCTCTTCAGCGCGCAACACATATTGGAAAATCTGACCTAGCCCTGAAGTGTTAGGACCCATTTCCGGAGTTCCAACCCCCTCAGGAATCTCATCCATTGCTGCTTGCAACCGTTCGAACACAAGCTGGCGAGCAAAGTAAATGTCGGTTCCTTCTTGGAAAACCACCGTAATTACGGAGAGCCCCGTTTTCGAGATCGAACGCACTTCTTGTACATCTGGCAAAGCATACATCACCGCCTCGATAGGGTAAGTGATGAGCTGTTCAACCTCTTCGGAAGCCAAACCGCGAGCCTCTGTGTTGATGGATACTTGCACGTTTGTGACATCTGGGAATGCATCAAGATTGAGGTTCGGAAGGACCAGAACACCACCAACAAATGCCGCCGCCAGGCTTAAGACAACCAGAAGTCGGCCACGTATGCTTAGATCAATTATGCTATTGAGCATTGTCGGCTCCTAATGGTTGTGAATATCGAAGCCGCCCTTGGCGAGTTCGGATTGAAGGAAAAACGCGCCGGAGACAGCGATCGACGCCCCCTCTCGGATACCTTCGATTACAGTCCATTCGCCGATGACGCGCTGGCGCTCTACTTCCACAGGTTTCAAGCCACCATCATCATCTTGTTCAAAGATGACCCAATCACCATCGGAGCTGCGTACGAGCGCGTCACTCGGCACTGCGAGCACTGGCTCGCCATTTGCCCCATTTTCGACTTCAGCTTGAACGAATTGTCCCGGTCTCAGGTTCCGATCTAGATTTGATGCAAGAATTCTTACATCAACTGTTCGCGTCTCTTCATCGACCGTTGAGCGAACTTGTTCCACCACGCCTTTCTGAGTGCCGTTTTCGTACCGAACCCACGCGCGACCACCAACGTTGACCGTGTTTGCGTCATCAATCTCCAGTCTCGCAATAACCCAGACGCTGTCTAAGTCAACGATCTCAAACAACTTTTGCCCGGGTTCGATTAGCTCACCATCTCTGAAGTTGTCCGAAATGATCACCCCTACTTGGCCCGCCAACAGGGTGAATTCACCAAGAGAGTGAGCCCTCGGTTCTTTTGAGGAGGTAATAGCGTCAACGGCATCTTGCCCTAGTCCATAGGAGAGAAGCTGTGCTTCAGCCTGTTGACGAGCCACCTGGGCTTCGAGGTAGCGCCTTTCCGATACAACTTCACGACCGAGCCGACGCACACGACGCCACTCCCGATCTGCCACCAGCAGCTCGCCTTCTGCGTCCGCAACATCGCGACTAAACAAGGTGACGAGAGGATCTCCAACCTCAACAGTTTCGCTCAAACGCTTGTGGCGCTTAACAACAATTGCCGGTATACGTGGCGTTACAATACTTGAATTGTAGGCGTTTTCTTTGATCTCCGCCGGAACAGTGATGCTATTGCTCAGAACAACTGGCGCCAAAACTTCAATGCGAACGCCAGCGGCACTCAGGCTTTCTGCAGCGAGAATGAGTTCCTGTCCCCCTTCACCCTCTTCATCGTGTCCATCCACCTTCGGAGCCGGACTGTCTGCATGATTGGAAGATTCATCGTGATCTGCCTCGTCAGCATGGGCGTGAGAATCATCTCCATCCGCCGTTCCCTGTTCTCCACTGATCACTGCATACATCCCGAGTGATACAATCAGGATGAGGCCTACCAAAGCGGCCAGAAATTTTTGGTTCATTGTTCCATTCCGATCCATTTTTCGACGACACCGGCTGCTTCCAGTAACTGAAACCAGGCAGTCCACGCCTGGCCTTGCAATTCAATGGAGGAATTTTGCGCGTCATAAATCTGCTGTAGCTGGATGAGATATTCGACCGCTCCGATGTCGCCGCCTCGTAAACGTCTCTCGAGTAAATCAGTCTGCTGAGCAAGTGCGTCCTCACCGTCCTTCTGCCAAAGGACCTGACTGGTTCGCAATGCTTCATACCGACGAGCCGTTTCCCGCAAAAGGGCCGTCGCTGAGTGCTGTGCGCTTTGTAGCTCTGCTGCTGCAGAAACCGCCTCCGCACGCGTAGCTGCTACCTCTGAACGACCGGTATTCAAAACAGGAATTGGAATCGATACACTAAAGCCAAATAAGTCGGAGCCCCCTTCGTCTCCCCAACGCACCCCGATAGAGGGGTCAGGAACGCGCTCCCACTGTGCGACTTTGACTTCCTGCTCAGCCGCATCGCGGACAAACCGCGCGGCTAAAACAGCTGGCAAGCGGTCAACGTCCACTTCTTCGATACTCAGTGGTTCTGGCAACGCTCGCCCAAAACGCGGCCAGGCCATGGACTTGGTACCGGTCAGTTCGGCAAGTTCTTGTTCTGCCCTAGACAGTTCAGCCACGGCAAATTGCTCTGCCATGGAAGCTTGAGCGGAGGCCACACGGGCCGCCTGAACTTCAGACGGCGATATATCACCCTCCCTTGAGAGTTTTTCCGAAAGCTCCACAAATCGAGACATGGCTTGCTTGCGCGTTGACGTAAGCTGCAGCGCATCTCTACGCTGATCGACCAGAACAAGCCCCGAAAGGATACTTGCTATTACCCGCTGCCGAACACTTGCAAGCTCCAATGCGGCACTTTCTGCCCTGCTGTCTGCAGCTCGACCGCGTGCAGCTGGCTTGGAAAGCCACTCAATGGTCTGAGAGACGCCAACCGTCTCAGTACGGACGTCAGTATTTTCTCTCTCGTATTCTATTTCAGGGTTGTAGCGCCAGAGACCTGCGCCTTCGGCCCGGGCTTGCGCTGCTTTCAACCGCGCTTGTGCCGATGCGACAGACGGGTTTTCGTTAAGTATGTTAGCAACGATGGTAGAGAGCGCGGTTCGTTGTTGCTCGTCGGTTTCTGAGGGAGCAGCAGCATTGGCTGATCCGACAGACAGGATGACAAAAAGCCACCCCGTCGTGATTAAACGAAACATAAGTTATCCTCAAAACATATAGATGCCTGCCTCTTGTGCGTGCGCAAGAGGGTCTGGCCCTGCAGGGCCCAATGCGAGAGGATTAATAGCGAGGGGGTTTTTCAGTCCGAGCGAACAATTCGAAGCGAGACGGGTTGTCTTTGCCTTGATGTGTAGGCGTTAGATTGCCAATCCAAAGGGTGCTCGAAGATTCAGGGTGTAACGGTACTGAAACACAATGACCGCAATGCTCAGCGCTTCGTCCCACAATGGGCAGAACGCCATTACCGCTTTCATCATCTATTAGTTGAGTTGATGCAGCCGTATCCAAGACCTGAAAATGGTCTTCGACGGCAAACGTACTTACCGGCGCGACAAACAACACCAATATTACGAGATGGATCAGCATCTTTTTCATATTGTGACAATACGAGCTAATCTAAGAGGGTCAATCCCCCAAACTACCGATTCGAATATTGGTTGACTGACAAAACGCCGCAGATCTTGTAATTGGGGTGGTTTCCCCCTGGTTGACGAGCAATCAAGCCTATGGTGAAGCATGAACCAATGTCTTTCACATGGTTGGGCGTACTTATGCGACTTGTTGGACTTCAAATCATCACTCGCTTTGGCAAGTAAAAGTCATAGCGTGACGTCCTCATCACTTGCCGAGTCTGCGCGCGACAAGGCTGTGACCGCAGGCTTAACCAACCTCGCAATCAGTATGAATGCGGCTATTAACGGCGCTTCCCAAACCGATTCTTTTGCAGTCAAGCGAAAGTAAATCTTGCGGGTCACGAGTGACCGGGCACAATACTTAGTGTGTTGAATGCGATTCTAAAGGTAACTCCATGCAGCAAAAAATTCACAAGCAGCAGGCTTATCGGAAGCGGTTGATTGCGGCTGGCCGAAAGGAAATTCAGGTCGATCTACCTGTTGATCTGATCGACCGTCTGGCGAACCAAGCGGGCAATCGTCGTCGTGGTCTCGTCATTGAAGAGTTGCTAAGGAAAGCCCTTGAACCTCATGGTTCATAGCCAAAACGTTCCTTTGCCACTATGTGGCAACATAATGATTTTTTTTAACGACTTGATAATGCTCGCCTAATCATAGTTAATAAACATAGTGATTTGTTCACCATGTTTCTGCTTTGGGCGATCAGCACCAAAATAAGCTGAGGAGATAAGAACGGAAAAAGAAAAACCCGCCGCGTTTGCAGACGCGGCGGGCTTTTGAGAAACAACCCCAGAGGGGAAAAGTCTTACGATCGAACCTGAGATATAACGAGAGATAACAGGTCGGTCACGAAATCAGTATCAGTGATCGTAAGACTTTCCGACAATCAGTCAAGAAAAATGTGCCAGCCAGCGCACCCTTTTCTGCATCCTGAATTTGGTCGGACACCCTCTCAAAATTGAGAGAAACACTCATGAAATTAACGCCCGAGCTAATTGCCCGGCAGCGCTCGAACCTTTATGCCGATTTCAACGATGGGAAAATCTCCTGGGAAGAAGTCGAACGAGCCGAAAATGATCTTGTTGCGCAGCTCGACGCGCAGGAAATTGTCGAAGAGCACGAGAAGCGCTCGAAGATTGCGGGCCAAATTGCAGAGAGCCGCCGAGATTGGCGGGCCTGGCGTCGTAAGCTCCCTGCCATGCTCACCGACCGCGAGTATTCCGACGCGGAAGCGTCAGCCCTTGAGGCACTGCTCTATCTCACCGCTCAGGCAGGGGATCAAAACACCGTTCAGATCCCCGTCAAAGCTATTGCTGCAGCCGGTAAGGTGTCAGAGCGAACCGTGCGATATATGCTCACAAAATCTGAAGCTTTAGGCCACATCCATGTCGAGCATATAAAGGTCGGCCCGAAGAGACATGCGCCGAGCCGATACCACATAGTTCACTCTGCGCTCGTTCAACTCGTCCGCCGCATAAAAAACGCAGACCCTACTGCAAAGCGTTGCAGTGAATCCAAGATAACTATCTTGGAATATACATCGAGCCCTGCAAGTTCATGCAAAAGTAAGAGTTATGGAACCCCGCCTAGTCGGCGGGGTCCAAAGGCGCAGCAAGTGCGCCATGAGGGCGCCGCTAACGCGGCGCAAACGGCTTTGCAGTCAAACCGTGGGCGTGGGTCCGCCCGCGTTCGACCCTCCGACACTGAGCGCGTTGCACTGAAAGCGATAAAATTGCTTGAATTAGTGGTCCCATCAGAACAACCATGGCCTGAAGTGGTGGAGAAATTGAGAAAACAAAAATACCCTGATATCCATGAACGCTATTGGGAATCTCGGCTTCGCCTCCATGGTTCGCGCGCATATCTGGCGTTGCTAGAGACTGAGCTGAAGGCAACTTCACAGACCCACAAGCCAATCCATAATCCAACAAAATACCTGCTGGGCATTCTCAAGAAGCCACCTGTTCAGTGTCGCCCTGAAGTCTCGCTTGAAAAAATAATGGTGTCCGCATGAGACTGCCCCGTTGGAAATTCACCCCCGCCGCCGCCCTTCTGGTATTGGCATACTTCATCTATTTTCCGTTTGGCGATGAAATCCGACCTGTTGGTCGTGTCACAGCAATCGACGGCGACACGATAAAATTTGACGGACGACGAGTTCGCCTCTGGGGCATTGACGCACCAGAAAAAAATCAGTTCTGCGAAAAAGATGGTGAGAGTCATCCAGCCGGCCTTGCTTCAGGCATTCACCTCGCCAGTCTGATTAAATCCGGTCAAATATACTGTCGGGCAGATCGTTTAGATCGGTATGGCCGTGAAATAGCCGTCTGCTGGCAAGCAGGATCAATCATCAGTTTGAATGCGAAAATGATCCAAGATGGTGCCGCCTACCCGGCACCTCAATATGACTGGCGTTCCCTCCCTTACGTTCTTATTGCCGCACTCTCCAACATTCAGGGCAAGGGCCTCTATCGCTTTGATCATTGCCGGTCACCGGCAGAATTTCGTCGGAGTACAAAATAAAAAGCGGCGACAGATAAATCTGTCGCCGCTGAAGGTACGGGTCTCGCTTTCGGAGCCGCCCCTTTCTCTGACCCTGTGATCATCGCAAAGGCAGATTAACATGATATCAACAAAACCATTCCAAAAAGCCAACAATTTTTAAAGTAACGATGCTTCAAAGTTTTTGTAGCAACATTGCCGTCTCAACTCCATGGAGATAGCAAAATGAAAATTGGTACATTCAAGCTTCAAGAAACCGGCGTATATAAAGGCACTTTATCTGTTCTATCGGGTACGTACCCTCTCGAAATTCGCCCAACCGGTGGGAACCAGGTTCAATATGAGGTTTTCATGGGCCACTCAGGCCAACAGATCGGCGCAGGATGGACCAAAACGAGCGAAAAGGGCAATGAGTACATTTCCATCCAGCTCAATGATCCTTTTCTTGTAGAGCCGATCAACGCAAATCTGATCACCAAAGATAGTTCAGTGGACTTGCTCTGGACGCCTCCACATCGACGCCGCAAACAACAAAGTGACGATTAATGTTGCTGTAGTAGGTGCCAGCTTTCCTTGGGGAGAGCTGGTCCAATTTGCAATACACTCATTTCCTCGCAATTTCGCATTTTTTGCATATAGCGCTGCATCTAAACCGACCCTTGAGCGATAGAAGTTTTGCGCTTCAAGATGAAAACCTGGACAGGCCAGGCTTACTTGCAAACCGTCACCTCAGATTTTTTTCCCCTGCCCCGGCATTCCTCGCGAAACAAAAAAACTGGTTTCCAGTTCCTCCGCGTTGCTCCGGTCGCTGCGCGATGCAAGTGCGCCTTCGGCCAGTCCTATCGGTTCTCATGAAGCGCGACAAAGCGTCCCGCAATCAAGGAGAACGATCATGTTGATTGGCAAATTTATGGCAAAAGATAACGGCGAAATCGAAGGGGTATACAACACGATCACGGCAGAACTGCACCTCACACTCTCCCCTATGAAGGCAGATGGGCCAGATTACATCATCACCAAAACCGGAACACAGATTGAGGTTGGTGTCGCTTACGATAAGGTCTCAAAATCCGGCAATCCATTTATCACCGTCTCCCTTGACGATCCGACCTTTGCAAAGCGTGTGTACGCAAATCTGATCATGGATCAGCACGATAGCACTACATACAAGCTCCTTTGGGATCGGCCCAAATCCCGCTCAGCCACTTGAGCGGTACCCTATAGCGGGGCCTACCGAGGGTCCCCGTGGTATCCCTTCTAATAGCAAACCGCAGATTTCCGGTGCTGCGGAGGGACTAGACTTCTTAGCCACACCGAATTATCTTCGCTTGAGAAGGCGCAAAACAATAATCAGTAACCGAAGTGACTTCATAGTTCGTTGCGTATGCGTCTATCCAATTTCATTTTTAGAGAGATTTAACAGCGCTTTGTCACGCTTCTGACAAAGCATTCGCTCGAATAGTGTTTTTGAGCATCAGTTGGAGAGAAATATGGCCGCGCCAAAAAAGGCTTCTGCCGAGGCAAAAGACACCGTAGTCAAGCAGATAAGGTTCGACGCTGGGCTATGGGTGGTCGTCAAAAACATATCTATGCTCTCTAACAAGGAAGCTCCCTCAGTGATCATTGAAGAGGCTGTCGAGCAATATCTCTCTAAAAGACTCGGCCCCAAGTGGCGTGAGGAATACCTTCCTCTCATCAACAAGCTATCGCAGATAGACTGATCACGCTTTTGGAAGCCCTTTTCCTCTGACCAGAAAAGAGAGAGAGCGGCACAGCCGCGCATAAAATTTTCTGCTTCTTCTGGAAGCATGGCGGCCTCGGTGTAGCGAGGCCGCTTTTTTTTGGGCCACACGATTGATCACGAATGACCACCTACATTCTTGACGTGCTCCGAAGTTTCGCACGGATGCCACACTTCTATTCTCGGGTGCCACACTCCCCAGTACGTCATGCCACACTCAAACTTTTACAACCAACTGGCCAGAAAAAGACAAATTTGGCGGTTTTGAGCCATTTTTTTCAGCTCATAGTCATATTTTCAGAGGAGAATTTAAGTCAGTTACAGCAGGCAGGATACGCATTTCGTGGCCACGAAATACCTTCAACCATCATCTTCGGAGGATCTGCACAAGGCAGATGCGACCTCAGATAATTCAATCGCTGCGCGCCCGAAGAACGGGGAAGATCAGCCGAGCAATCAGGCCGGCAGACCGGCCAAGTTTGATCGTCTTGTAGTGCTAAAGACCAAGTTAGATGCAGGTCTTCGCGACCGCCTAAAAGCGGAGGCCGTTGCTGAAACAGAAAGATTGGGAAGGACCATAACAATGTCGCATTTGGTCCGCCGATCAATCGAGCAGGCCCTTGATAGCAACGAACCTATCTCGTTTGAGATTGAGTCCGCCTTATCGGAAGCCTCATACCAGCTCAGAGCGGCCGGAAAGCTCCTCAACATGTTCATGCGTGATTTTTATATCGACCGCATCGAGGAGATTGAGGGCGACCTCAGATTGTCCCCCGAAGACCTTGAGGCCCTCATCAAAATCATGAAGGACCTCGCGAATGAATATGGCCACATACTTTCAGACATGAAGGCCAGATAATGGCTACCCCCCCTGATAAGGCGCGTGCGTCTTCTCGGAGAGATCGACAAGCTTGGTTTGACGAGCGTGCGCGAGGACGCGCTATCCGAGAAGATCGCGAGATCAAAGCCTTACAGCGCCATATCCGATTAAGGGCTGAGACAGCGGCACGTTCAGGGGTATCACCTACCTCCACACCCGGAAAATCGACCGAATTGGTCTTTAAAGTCGTAAGCTGGGGTAAATCACAAGGCCATATCAATCGGCTCGTTAAATATCTGGGTCGTGAGGGCGCGACCCACCTTCAAGGGGCCAATGAGCGCTCTCTTAGTGCATCTGATGCACAAACCATCATCCGCGATGACTGGGCACTCATAAGGGATGAAGAAAATTTATCGAAAAAAGCACACGCGCTCTCCAAGCCTGAGCGCCAGGAGCTGCAGGAAAAAGAACGGTTCAAATCTCGTCAGTTCCTTCATACCGTTGTGAGCCTCCCTCCACAATTAACGCCACCCGAGGGCCTAGGGTCAGAAGATGGCCAACGACGCCTTCTGACCGCGTTCACCGCGAAGGCAAATGAGCTTTTCGCCGAGGCTGGCCATCAGTTTTTGGTGTTTCCTCACAACGACAAGGGCCACCTTCACTACCATCTGCTTGTGAAGGCAGAGAATGATCGACCCAATGGCCGAAGGCTCCATCTGGACCGTGATAAAACTCAAGCGTTAAGACAAGAGTTTGCTCATTCATTCCGACAGGCTGGCTTGCCCGTGCAAGCGACGCAGCGCCGAGATCGCCAAATTTCCTTGCAATCTGGGGCGCTCGAACAAGCAATCGCTGATGCACTCAACAAGCCTAATTCAAGCTGGTTCCAGCATCACGAGGCCCTGAGAGATCATAAATCTCAGCGAGATGTATTCGCGAAGAAAGCTCCCGAGTGGCACATGCTTCATGGCATCGGGTATGAGCAGAGAGCCGCAGCCGACCCGGCCCAAAAAGGCCAGCTCGGCACCCAGTTAGAAAAAAAAGATAGGTCCCTCATCAATCGCCTGGCTAAAAGGTTTCAGCGTGTGGAGAAGCAAGGAGAGAAGCCGAATTTAAAGATCAATTCTGATCGGCTAGCCGTTGCCACACAAACGATGTTTAAGGATCATCAGGCGGCTATGAGAAGCTTTGCGGCTATGCATCGTGAAGCACCAAAGCTTGCAATCTGGACACTCAACAATCGGCCCATAGCATTCGGCGATCTGATACAAGATTGGAAATCGCCTCGATTATCCGCGAAAGACCTCTCTAAATCGCCCGAGTGGTTTTCGCGCATATCCAATGCACTGCCTCAGTTTAACACCCTCTCATTCACTGAAAAAAAACTCTCCCAGGCTTCCAGCGATGACGCTCTCACCTTTCGGCAGCAGCGCCTAGCGGCGACTACGGCCGTCCGCCTTAAAGAAAAGCATCAACTGGCTTCACAAAGACTTCTTGGGCTTGCTGATCAGATTGAGAAGATCGGAACTGATGATCAGAAAGCAGCTCTCTACGCCCGCCAGATACGAATAAAAGCCAAATCCCTAAATGAACCCACACCAGATTTGGACAGTCTCTTGAAGGCGGTTAGAGCGCAACAGCGTCTTGCTCAAGCTCAGGGTTCAAACGAAAAAAGCGCCCTGGACAAAGCCAAGACGCTTCAGAGATCACAGAAAAACAAACCGTCGAAGGGCCTCGAACGGGAACGCTAATTGCTCCACACCTCACCGTTCCATTTCAGCCCAGAACAGCGTTCCAGCGTGTAGGCAGAGCGTCTTGGTCTAAGGGGATAATCAACAAGCTGCGTGCCATCTTCCTGTAATGTGTGGTCATAAGCTCCAGTAATCCCGTTCTCCGGAACTTTGTCCTCTCGAAAGAAACCGGGTCTTGTTTCTGTGACTGGCACTTCCAAAACATACTCATAGAGTTTTTGCTTCCGCTTGTCGTACCCAGCGGTCCGACTTAATAGTTTTCCGTCTTGAAGAAGATACTCGCGAAAAGCCCTGTAGGTGCAGGAAGTGTTATCAACGTCCGCCTTTTCCAACCCTTCCGCACAGGCGCAGTCGGTAGACCATTGGCCAACAAATGGCTCAAGATGATCCAGTACCACATCAGCTTGAGCAACGGATGGTAGAAAAAACAAGGCGATTAGGACCAGCCAATTTCTATTCATAGAGAAGACACTCCAAAGCAAATTTACTCGTTTACATTATGAATCAAACGCCAGCTTTTGACCAGTGTTGAGGCTTCCGTAAGCCTCGATTTTACAAGCCTCACATATCGCCTCTGATGCTGAAGTGTAGGGGAATGATAAACACCGACAGCGCCCCAGGTAGGGCCATGGCTTTCAATACCTTGCGCCAGTATCCAGGCACCTACGGCAACGCAGGTGCATGGATCGTTCCGAAGCACATCTTCAGTGATCCCGTATTCTTCAATTTTGGGAAGCCACCAAGAGTTGATCTGCATGGCACACACATCGCGCGAGCCATTGCTATTCTGGTTGATAGCGTCATTGTTAAGCCCACTTTCAACAAGGCCGATGGCCACAAGTATTTCCATCGGTGTTCCATATTTTTGCGAAGCCGCAGCAAAACATTGTGAGGGTACTTCCTCCGCTCGAACCGGTGTCAGAAATATTGCCAGTACAAAAAGAACACGAACGATCATTGTGGTTTCAATCCCATCTTTTTCTGCATCGAACGAGACTGGTAGGCAAACTCTGTAGTGCAATAAATCGGGTGATGATGATGGTTTTGAACGAGCAAAATATTCTCACCCATCGGGAGGGCTCCAAGATCGCCTGGTTTCACTAGAGGACGGCCCTCCCAAGATGCGGAGGAGCTGCCTTGTCTCAATAAGCCCACTCCGCCGGTATTTTTGCTTTCACTGATCCGCCTTTGCGTTTGATCTCCGATCATCCGGGAAAGCTTTTCTCTAGTGTCAGGGCTGTTTTGCGAAAAAATTGTCATGAACGATGATGTGTTCATGAAAGTGTCAAGGCCATCTTGGCCGTACTTTTCCCTGATCTGCCCAAAATCTTGTGCGATAGCCATCGCATGGACCCGCTGCCCTCGCCCGATCTCAAAAATCCTCTTGATTGCGTCATTCCGTCCAAGTTGCGGAAACTCTTCAATCAAAAAGAGTACGCTCATTCCGTCCTTGCTTCCTGCCAGCAGATTGTCAGCAAGGGTTTGTACAAGCAGTCCAGTTATGGCCGAAAGCGCGCCCGCTTCTATCGGGCTCATGGATACATAAATCGTGACGGGTTTGGGTCCCCGCAGTTCTGATGTCGTAAATGAACAGTCGCTTGTAGCCGCTCTCACGCTGCTGTTTTTGAACATGTTGAGTGCTGTCGTCAGTGTCCCAATCACATCAGACCGTGTTTTCATGTTCATATTGGCTATCTCTCGCAGACCTTGTGCAACACGCGGAGGCGCATTCAGCGTATTTGCTTCGTCGGCTGAGAGATTGAGCAGAACAGACATTGGATCGGTCACTTCAATTTCGATCCCATTGACTGAGATAATTTCTCCCTCAGTTGGTGCTTCAGACAGCCAATCCAATACTTCGCCAATAGAGGCTTCAGTATCCTTGGCACTCGCCCGGGCCAGCAAGAAAAGTAGAACAGTCGCCAGAAATCCTTGAGCGGCTTTATCAAAGAAGGTATTTCCACCTTCTTTGACCGGCACGAGCACGGCGGCTATAGCGTCGATCCTAATTTCACGGCTCGTGGCCTCGTCCGGTAACATGTTTCGGGCAATCGGGTTGAAATGAGCGTCTTCGGCCCGCCAGGTGATGCGATGAACCTCCCCGCATTTCCGTCTCCATCCAGCAGAAAGATCATAGAGTTCGTTTTTCGGGTCGGTAACAATGATCGTTCCAGGATAAGAGTATAGCGTGGGGAGCACCCTCCCTTGCGTCTTGCCCGCCCCAGCAGGCGCAACGATAAGTTCGCTTCGGGCTTCTTTTTTCAAATCAGCTATCAGCTTCGGGCCGCTTTTTTTCCGCCCCAGAACAAAACCGCTTCCACGAACAAAGGGCATGGTTTTTAAATCCCGATTGACCGCCCAGCGTGATTTTCCAAGTGAGGTGTTGGAAAAAGAGTAAGGACAAACCAAAAAAGCTGCCGCGAGACCAACCACGCCCCCAAGGACAGTTAGGACGATCCAAACCAACTCGTTCGCCCATTGTCCACGATTAAACCCGTAGATCATAGCTTCAACGAACCAGGCCCAGTGTTCACCGTTTGAACTGTTGAAGCCGACACCAAAATGAATGGTGAGTGCTGCTAAAGCTAAAGACGCCCCCCCCCATATGCCAATGAAACGAACGGCTTTCTGTTCTTCTCTCTGCATATCAATTTCCTGATCTCAATTGACTCAAGTCAAGCACCTCAGACACAACACGTTTTCCGCTAATCGGATCGCGTTTCACCTGGATAACAAGATCGATCATTTCTTCTAGAAACGCAGTTACGCCTTGGTTTGGCCTTCCGGCCATACCAATCATGGTTTCAATAGCCAACAACGCTCCTCGACAGCTTTCCGCGTGGAGCGTTGCCATAAAGCCTCTATGGCCTGTGTTGAGAAGTCGCATGACGGACCAAGAATTATCGATGCGAAGCTCACCAGCTAGAATACGGTCGGGCCGCATTCTCATGGCAATATCCATCACACTCGCATAGTCAGCGCCTTTTGTAGCCTGACTTTGCCCCTCAAATATTGTGTATTGGGTGATATTTGTGTGTGGTAGATCGACAAGCTCTCGAACGTCTTCAACCGTAATAAGCCGGTCAGTTAGTGGAATATCTTTCGCCGCTCTTCTGAGCAGCGAAGTTTTGCCGCTCGATGTAGCTCCTGAAATCAATATGTTCGCGCCGGACCGAACTTTCTCTTTGAACTCTTCACTAAGATTGTCGTTGAACCCAAAATCTGAGTACTCAAATTTCGTAGGTCTGAACAGGCGAATGGCAACAGCTACTCGGTTTGAGACTGACGGGCCTATAGAAAAAGCGGCCCTATGAGCCCCATCCAACATGACAGATAAATGTGGATTATCCTCGTCAAAGGATCGTCTCTCCCTATTCGCTAGAGCCGAAGCAAGATCACGCCAGAACCCCTCAGTGAGATTGTCATCACGCACGACTTTGGGTTCGGTTGCTCCTTTTTTGTAAGCCAAAAGCTCGCCTGGCCGACAAGCAACAATTTCCTCAAGAGTGCGGTCGCCCAAATATTTGGACAGCCGCTTTGTGTAGGTGGATACAATACCGACCATCGGATTCTACATCACACACTGGACGGTAGAGCCTTGCTCGGACCTTACAAATGCCCAGCCAGAGTACTGGGTAGAACCATCTGGATAGGAAGTGCGAACCCTGCTTTCATGGACAAAGAAGTTTGTCACACTACCAGGCACAGGATGCCCTCCACTGCCGTAGCCGTAACATCCCGTGAGTTCTGCACCAGCAGAAAACGACGTGGTTCCGGAAGTGAGTTGAGAATATGGGATTTCAAGGTCGAAGTTCGTATAGTAGCAATTGGACCTCGCCCAACAGACGCGAAGCCCTACCCCAACAGCATTATTGCCGCTTTGAGTGAAATGCAGAAACCGTCGCCGCGTCTCAGTAGAACTACTGCACCCGTAGGTAGGCCCCTGACTTGCCCCAGCACCGTTTGCATAAACGGCTTCGGAGCCGTCCGGTCTTGTGTAAATGTCAGACCGGTCTGTGAGCTGGTATATGTTGCAACCGATAAACTGCTGCTGACCGTTGGCGACATCGGCGCTCCGAGCATAGACATAAGCGGTTGAGGGGGTATTTGGAATGACAGACGGTGCATCAATGTTCACTCGTCCTTCTGGACCTACTACAAAGCGCTGCGAAACGCTGAAAGAGCGCCGCCCGGGATCATCATTTTGCCACCCAACAGCCTCAAAATGATGCGGGAGGGCTTCGCCGGTAGACTGGCACGAAGTCAGATAACGCCGTTCCCCCTCAACCTCATAGAAATGCCTTTCATGTGGATAGCTTGTATCAGTTGGCGCATCATGAGTGAAAGCACCTTCGCAGCCAAGGCGTGTTCTCGTAACTCCCACCTCAACCCCAGGCTGACAGGCCGTAATATAGGTTACAGCCCCTTCTACTTGAATGCTGGTCCGGCCTTGCCGGATCACAACACCGCGTTCCGGATTGTAGCTGTCCTCACAAACCCCATAATCAATGGTGTGAGGGAAAGTCACTTCTGAATCTGTGCAGCCTTCGACTGGGTGCTCAACACCATCGTCAGCCGTATAAAGAAGCCGTGATTGCTGCACGGAAAGCTTCCGTTCAACATCATGCCGGATGCTGCACCCTTCAAGCGTTGAACGCACGGGAAAAGTGATTTCTGTTGGCAAACAGGGAGCAACTAGAGTGCGCCGCTCTCTATCATCATAAAAGACCTTTTCGGCCTGTTGACGAGCAAGGTTTTCACTGCGTGATACAACCACGGGACAAGAATTGATTTCCGAGACTATTGGGAAAAAGACATATTCCCCAACCTGATCAGAAAATCGCTCGCACTCGGTCACAAACACGGTGTTGCCATCGCGTACATAGTAGCGCCGCGCTTCCTGGTAAGCACGTTCTTCGGTTGTCTCTATATCGAAACTACAACCTTCTCTAGTGAATTTGATCGGAAGCCTTTGCTCGCCATCCGCACATTCTGCTGGCGGTCCTTCAACACCATCGGTTGTTGTCACCACTCGGCTTTGTACTACTGCCACGTTTTCTTCCAGTGAAATACGTACGTCGCAGCCTTCGCTTGTGACTGAGAAGGTTGTTACCGCCTCTGGCTTATTGGCTGCAATCTGCGGGTTGAAATTCGCTAGATCGTCATTGCCGGATCTAGCTCCCCCAACCTGACCGCCGATACTGTTCTCTTCTTTTCCATTTTCCTCCGCAATTTCAGGTTCTTCCTCGTCAGCTACATCCTTCGGCACCTTTGCTAACAGAGCAACAGCGTCTTCGATTGCTTCAACAAACTTGCCTGAAACGGGCACTTCATGCCCAGGTCCGACTAATGGGTTTGTTGGAACAAAATCAGACCGGAGTGGAAATCTAAGGCGTTCAGGTGGAAGATCGGAGCCTTCCACCATCAACGCATTCCACTCAATCATCCAAGGAGTTTCACTGCCTGCTTCTGCCTCTCTTGAGGTCCCGATAAGCCGTACACGCTTCATTTGAGGGCCCCCCGCCCCCTGCGCAATGCCATCAAAGCCACTCAAAGCACGTGCTGGTGCATCGAAACTAAGACCATCCACAAGTTTGAGCTTGCCCGTCTCACCTTGCCCAACATTCGTTTCGCCGAAAAGCGACGGAGGCCCCTCTGCCGCCGCATAACCCCCAAAGCTCAATCCCCCCATGACAAGCAGTATCAATAGTGATTTTCTCATGGTGTACTCCTACTCTGACAAATTGCTGGCCGTCACAACGGGCTCTGCAATAGATATGTCGAACATTGGTTTGATGAGTATTCTTTCCCCAGCTGCAACAGTGATCACAGGCGCTACATTGAATTGATCTTCAAGCGTTGTGGCGGTCACTTGTGCAAGTTGCTGGGTAAGCTGGTCGGCACTGTCATTAAGTGCTCCGTCACCAGTACCACCAGTGATCCCGCTTACAGCGGCACCCAGCACTGCGGTTACGAATGGTGTTCCAAATCGCTCCCAGTTGCGGTTATCGACTTCACCAACAAGCCCGGCTTTGCCCTGGGCATCACCCGCGATGCCTTCAAACGAGATACTTGACCCATCGGGTCGCAACACCCGCGTCCATTTTACCTCAAGGCGACTGTCACCAACCTCTTCAAGCGATTCATACTCCCCAATCAACTGACTGCCCTTCGGAATCAGCAAAAGCCTCCCGTCACCACCAAAAATATGTTGGTCAACAGCAGCCAGCACAAAGCCGCCCACTTGAGTATTGATCGGTGTGCGCAAAACCGCCCAAAGGAGGCGGTCTTGTGTGATCATCCTTGTCCGGTCAACGCGCTTAGTGCTCTCATCTTCTCTGAGATCGCCGTAATCGTCGTCATCCAGGTCATAAAGAAGCTCAGAGACAACGGGCCTCGCATTTTCTCTCACCAGCACACCATTGGACACGAAGCCCGGCCCACCGGAGGACCGACTTGCCTCCACTTGCCGGACAAGTTCCCTAAACGCGAGCAAACGTCCATCCGGCGCAGGGGGCGGCGCAGCTGGTGCAGGAGGTTCGACGTAAGGTTTTGCAACGTCTGCTATCAACCTCAACGTTTTAGGTTGACCATCAACAGCCAGGTCAACAGCACCTCTAAACGTGCCGAACGTGTTACTTGCGAAATTCACCAAAATATCGCAAGTGTCCCCAGCCCCGATATGGCTGGGACACAAATTCTCTAGCGAGAACTCGCCCGCTCCCTTCAGTGTGGGTTCTGAAACATCCCCGATACCCGGTCCGAGATTATTCACCCGAATGATCATCTGACTTGAGGCATTACCATCGATCAAGTCCATTAGCGGGAAGATGGGTTCGCTGATTTCGATCACCGGAGGCTCAGGTGGTGGCGGCGGTGCTACGGCAAAATAGTCCGAAGGCAGTGCCTCAGACTGAACCACCAAACCGTCAGGTTCCGATCGGCTTCCTGACTGTCCCCGGACCAGGGCAAAGCCAACAAGCAGACCGGCAAGAACCAGTCCGCCACCAATAGCCACATAGAGGCCAATTTGATCTCGGTTGATCGTCATTCCGTCAACCATGAAAAAAGATCAAAACGGGTCTCAGGCTTCGCCGGGGCGGAACCTCCATATTGACCTTCGGCCTCAACTTCATAGGCATGATCAAAATCGGGAACGACACAAACGATGCGGTGCCCGTTGATCAATGAAAACTCACCAACTGCTTCAACCGCTATAAGTGACTTGCCAATACGGTAATTGACTGGCGTGTCGATACCATCAACAAGCCTGAAGGGTACGGGCAAATCCACCTGATGGAACCGCTCTGGGTCATAATAAAGATACGTCCAGACCCCATCTGTAAATACACGGTCCGGCGCTATCGAGCGATCACCGTACATCTTGAACTCATAGTTCACTTTGGCCGCATCAAAGGGAATGCCATCGACAAAATCGGTTGGGAATGCACCGCTCTCCCCCCGACCATCCGAAATAGGGCCTGATACAACAGATTGTGCGTCCTTTTCAGCTTCCGGATTCTCAAGGTTCTCAACCTTCTGGTCTGGCTTGAGGGAAAGTGGGCTGGCATAGGGGCCAACCTCCGAAACTAAAACCGTGAGGTCCGGTACCGTCGTGCTGTCCACAGGCAAAGCGCGCACGTAAAATGTAAATATCCGACCGTGCGTATCTTGAACTATCAGGTTTGAATCAACTCCAGCGACAACTGGCCATACATCAACATAACTGTCACCATGTTCATGCCTGACACCGAAAAGCGTGGCGTCACCGAGCGCCGCTTCATCAACGATCTCTGGTAGTTTAATCCGGGTGACGATATGCCTGCGAAGATTGATTTTCATGACGTGAGCTTCTGAGTATTGAAAGCGTCGAACCCCCTCACTTGGGCTGGAATTGTCAAAAGCTGCTTGCACTTGATCCAAAACAAGAATGTCTTTTGCATTCTCGGCACCAACAACGGTTGGTAGCTCAAATCCATTCGTTCCTGCTATCGACCCAGTTGGAAAGGGCTCTGTCTGCCATGCTTCGTCAGCAAGTGCCGGAAGGGACAAGCAGACTGCGAATGTTAGCGCCAGATAGTATTTTTTACTCATTTGCACTTTCCTCGCCTCTTACATCTCTCGCAAGTGTGTATGCCTCAACAAACATGCCCATCGGATTTGTGAGCTTGTCTTCCTCCCGCACTCTTTGCGGATTGAAATCGACGGTGATGGTTGCGACCCAAAGTTCTCGCCCGTCGAGACGATCAAGCGTTCTATCTGCCCTTTCAAAAGTAACCTGGTAACGCCGGGCTCTCTCGATCTCGTCAACTCGCTTGATCTCAATATCCCTGGTCATCCCCCGCTCTTTCATGGCGTCGTAGGCACCTTTGCCGCCATCAGGGATCATGACCGTCAAAAATTGTTTCCAAACCTCTCCACCAGAACTGAATTGGATTTCCTTCCAGCGTTCCGGTTCGGTTTGATGATCGATACGTTCCCGTCCGTTCACGTACCGCCGCAGCGCACTTTCGATGTAGAGATCGAAAGCACCAATATTGGTTCTAACCGGCGCAACCGTGAACACCACATCTGAACGGCTCTTGGCTTCAACAAGGAAAACTTCCGTTTCCTTGAGTGGCAATAGGCCATAAATGGCCAGTGCCAACACAATGTTCAGAAGCAGGCTCACAGAACCACTGACAGCTAAAATTCGGTTGAGATAGAGCGCCATACGGTAGCTTTGGCCAGTATCAACAATCCGTTGATTGTGACTTAGGATGTCTGCCACAGCGGCACCCCGTCATAGATCAACTCACAAGCGCATTTGCTCTCTTTAAAATCATTAGTACCACCACCGATCCCTTGCGGCTCTGTTGTGTGGCTACACGCGCTAAGCGCGATAAATGTCAGTAAAACCAGATATCTCATTGCACTACTCCTGTAAGGCGGCAGGTCCGCCCCATGCCCCCTTGGTGACACGATTTGCGACGGCTGATGCCCCCGCCCCTATTCCAGCGTTTGCCTTCAAACCAGCCGCGCGGGCGGCCCGGCCGCCAACGGAGGCACCAGCGGCACCCCCGGCAAGAAGCGCCTGGCTCACGACTTGACTATCGGCAACGCCCGCGACTGCGGTCGCCATTTGCCGGGCGGCAAGATGGAACAACACGGACAAAAACCCGACAGCGAAAAGCTGCCAGTATTCGGGGGAGAAAAAGAATTGCGAGAGATCAGGTTCAGGTTTAAGCGGATTGCCAACAAAACCGCCAACATATTCCTGCATAACTGAGATGGTGAAGCCCATCGCGGCCCCCATGAACAGGATGCCTGTGGCACCGGACAGAAAGACTCGGATCGAATCTTTTGCAAACCCGCGCGTGATAGGAAAAACTGCTGCCGCCACGACGAAGGGTGCAATTGCAGTAATCGCAACAAACTTGAAGATCGCTTCGAGCAAAAACCCGATAAAGAGCGCCCAGGCCATCATGAAGGGAATGAGTATGATCAACGCCGCAATATTGATAGAGACCGCATCAAATATGCTCGCACTCTGTTTTGCAGCTTCGGCCAGTTCTTGAACCGCGAAAATCTCTTTTTCGACCTGAGCGATCAACTCTTCAAAATTGTTCCCGACCGCTCCTCCGGATACCGTAGCGATCTTCACACCGACGCTCACAGTGGCATCTCTGATGGGAAAGACCACCCAATCCATCCAAAGAGTGCCGGAATTGAGAAATAGAAAAGCGACCAAGCAACCGGCTAGACGCCAAAGAGCATCTTGCCATCTGGCATTACCTTCAACGATCATCCGCACAAAAAACGCTGCGAGCCACAGGCCAAGAAAGCCTTGTAACCAGACCGATACGGTTCCGCGCGAAGCATCAAACGCTTCCTTTGCAAAATTCAAGCTCAGTTCGTCGAGTGTGACGAACACACCGCAGGCATAACAATCAACGGCCATCATTGCCCCCTTCCCCGTCGCCGGCAGCGCCCAGGCGACGGTTAAGCGGATCAGATTGACCCCGTTCGATCACCGTTCTGGATGCTTCCAACCCGGCTTGGCTCGCCAATATCCCCTTGATTTCGATAAGCTCAGAAACAACCGCCACGAGCGCCGCATTGGTCACCGCCACTTGAGCGCGAAGGTCTTTTGCACTCTGATTTGCCGCTTCGATTGCCTGAACCCGGCCTATAGAGCGTTGCATGTTGGCTCTCGCTCCAAGAGACACCGAAAGAGACTGATCGCCCAATTCCCTAAACAGCGTTTCACGGGCTTGCCTCGCTCTCACCCGATCTTCAACGCGCTGTCCGCGTGACAACTCCCGACCAAAAGCATCAACAAGCTGTTCGCCATCTTTCAGTGGTAGTTGGTCAACCGCGTAAAGAGCCTCTTTGATGAAGCCCATTGCGCTTTTAGCTGAGCCAATGGTCTCCCCAAATTCAGAACCGTCAGGCATGGTGATGGTAGACAGATCAACACCCATGCTGTCAGCGATCACCCCAAGTTCGCTCCGTAGTCCTGACAATGGATTAGCGAATTGCGTTCCCTGAGCACCCAAAGATTGGTTGACTTTCTGCATCTCCGAAATCTGTTCTTGCAGTGATTTCAACTGTTCAACCATCTGTGCCAACTGTTGAACCTGCGTTTGATTGGCAGCAGCATCAATCACCGCGAGAGCGGCGTGAGCTGGTCTGGACGCCTCCGACACCAGCAGACCTGCACATACAGTTAAAGCCAACCCTGCTTGGCTCTTTCTCATGATCGCAAGAAATGATCGCGCCATTCTCTGCCTCTCTCTCTTTTTGATGCTGCCATTTCACGGCTCGCAGCTGATCCGCCCACGAGCGATTTCAGGTTTCGCCCGAGGCTGCGAAGGTCAACGTTCAAAATCACGCTCTCCTCCGTACTTTTCACGAGCACAGCACGAGGGTACTTGCTCCCAATATCAGACTGACCCTTGATGAACGCCCACTCGTCAGGCGTCAGGCCAAACGGCTTGTAAGCCGCTTCCTGAGCTTTCGGGTTTGGAAAGAAAAATGTTTTTGCGACATTCTCAACGAAAGGCCCCTGCATCCCTGAAGCGAGCAGCGCTTCTGGGTCCTGGAATGCCAGACCCATCACACCTTGTTTTTTTCGCGCCTCTCGCAAAATCATCAGTAGCTCGCGAGCGAAGCGTTCATTGCCCAGCATGGGAGCGGCCTCATCGACAAAAATCAGATGAGGTCCGCCCACTGTTCTGATCCGGTGTGAGATGTAGGATACCAACGCCGCTGCTTGGTCCCCGGCCTCAAGCGCTGTAGTGAAGTCAAAGGCTGCCAAGCGGCTTCCGTCAAACGACAATGAATCGCGCGCACCATTAAACAGTGATGCGGCCTGGCCCGTCGCCCATGGTCGCATAGCTTCCTTCAAGTTGCTGTTGGGAGGAAACAGCTCTTCAAAAGTACGACTTAAAGACCGCTCACCCGGCGAAACCGCCATAAGCATATTGATCGCTTGATCAATCTGCGCCGAAGCTACCGGGTCTTCCGCCCCGGATATCAATTTCATCCATTGCGCGAGAAAACCCCTATTCGTTGGGCTATCGTCCAGTTGAAAGGGGTTCAGCTCCAGATTCTCGCCAGGTTCGAGATAATCGAACCCGTGGACGCCAGCAAAGACGCGGAAGCCTTCATTTCGATCAAAAAGAAAGGTGCGGAGATCTGGAAAGCTTTCCAGCGCACCAAGCATCAAAAACGCCATCAGCGTTGATTTGCCTGCACCCGTCCCCCCGAACACAAGGAAATGTCCAAGTGACTGGCTGTCTTCATCCTTGTGAAAATTGAACCTGTACGCGCTTCCACCAACCGTTGGCATCATGCGCACATAGCCTTCACCCCAATCGCACCTGCTGGTGCCTTTGGTTTGACGCTCAAGACCCAGCAAAAGGTCCGCAATGTTTTCAGAATCAAGCCGCCATGGCCGGTGCAGGTAATCCAGCCCCGGAAACTGGGTCCACCACATACGTTCAGCAGTGGCCGTTTCTACTTTGGCTGTAATATTCTCGCTCGCGAGGACGCGCATTACCGCGTCACTTGATGATCTCAGTTCGCTTTCATCATCCGCTTCAACCAGCACCATCAACTGATGTTCAGATAAGGTACTCGCGCCGCTCGAAATTCGGTCCGCAGCGGTTTCTAGTTCGAGTGTCTTTGACCCACCACCAAGCAATCCAAAATTCTGCCTGTGCCTAAATGCAATCTCACCTTGCGCTTTCAATTTCGGAAGAGGCTTAAGCGCTTGAATGAGTGTCATTTCAGCCGGTACAGCAAGGAGCTTCCGCACAAGCCTTGCATCGGATATTTCGCCCCATCCTCGTATACCGATCACGGTCTGAAACCGTTTCCCGAAGGGCTGCTCAAACTGCACGAGGCCCGAGCGATCAATCGCTACAGAACTGTTGACAAGCGCAGCCGATAAGTCTGCTTGGTCCTCTTGCACATCAAAGGTTCGATTGCCGTTCACGAGCGCCGCAAGGACACCCAGCGTTTCTTTTCTGTTGAGTGTTGCTGGTGACCATTCCCCCATGCGATCAAGGAAGACGCTACACGCTTCCTTCAACACTTTGAGTTTGGAGCGCCCTCCCCCGTTTACGCTCACACTTACGTAATGCTGCAAATCGAAAGCCCGGGAGAATTGTGCTGACCAGGCAGAACTGATCTCACCGGCCACACCTTCATTTGTTTTTGGCTTCTCGAAGAGTGAGAGACGTCGCCTTATCGTTGTAAAGCGAACAAAAACCTCTCGCTCACTTAGAGCATCAACAACGCCTTTCAGACGATTCCAATATACTTGTTCCTCCTCGCGCGTCACGCCAGCACCAGGAAGCCCCTTCAAGGCAATCACTTGAAAATGCGTACCGTCTTTGCATTCAATGACCGCTGATCCAGCCGCGAATTTGAGAAACGGTAAAAAGTCGCTGTATGCGACCTCAGGCACAGCGCCAAAAAGCTTGTCTCTCACAAGCTCTACGCCTACCAGCGCACCCGCAGCGGAGGCGGCTAGCCCTGCCCCGGCAAATGCTAGTAACGCATCAATATTCGCCCCGCTGCTGCGAATAGTGTTTTCAAATTGGTCAACGAGAAGTGAGGGTTCCATGTCTAACCCTCATAATGCCGACCAGAAAAAGCCCAGAAGGCTTTTCGTGGGCGAAGGCGCATATGGCCAAGTTTGGTTCCGCCCAGGACTGCTGTGTCGAAGTGTGGTTCGACCAGACACGTTTTGAAGCCAAACCCCGCCCCAATCACGCCAATGATCCCAGCGGCCATCGCGTTTTCCAGAAACAGGAAGTAGCCGCCGATAGCAGCCGCAAGCACGAGGCCCCAGACGATGGGCGTAAGGCCCATGAACGCCCGGGGTGACGCTACGCTTTTTTGAATCGGTGCCGCCATTACGTCGCCGCCGATCTCAGCCACTCTGACAAAACGTTGACTAGAGTGAGTCCAACAACCGCAATACCGATGAAACCCGCCCAAGCCCAGCGCACGCGGCCTGCGAGTGCTGACACGAAAAATACGGCAAAAGCCAAGACGCCAAGTCGCTGACCCCAGCTAATAACGATATCGATCAGCTCATCGGTCTTTGCCGTAAGCGGTGCAGAAATATCTTCGGCAGACGCCGCAAGACCTGGATCGACAGCCACAGCTGCAACCAAACATGCCAACGCCGCAGCAGGAGCCAGTTTGTTCATCCATAAATACATTTTTAAAGCCTCATGGTCAGAGTTAGAACGTGGCAACGAAGAAACAAAGCACACCGGAAACCACAATATGGCGAAACACCAAACAAAACGTTACGTGAGAACGTAGAAAGCATGATAGGGGGATAATGATTTGACCAAAAAGCCACTGATCGTTCGCTTGCCTGAACATTTACAGCCATTGAAAGATCAACTGACACACGGCCTTTACCGGCTCGCACGATCTGATCGCATTCCGACTTTTGATGAAGTTTTTCTCTCAAGCGGGGCCAAGATTCCGCAGGTCAAAACACGCGTCTATATCGAAACAGGGGCAACCGCTGATTTTGACGCTGTGGCTGAAACGACAAATATTTCCACCAACCATCTTGTTGCTGCAGCGCTGCATCTTGTTCATAAAAGTTCTCGGGTCGCGGCATGATCAACCGCAAAGTCATCCCTGCTGGCCTCTTTATCGCCGCCATGGGCTTGAGCGTCAGTAGTTTTTTCGCTTTCGGGCCTGCTCTTGCTGAAAACGCCCAACGGTCCGAGCGCCATGCAAACGCATGTGCGCAATCCGCCGAGATAGTTGCAATATGGTATAAACGTGCAACGTCACCGATACCCGGCTTGCGAGCGAGCGACAATCTACAAAGGCTATTGGTTGAGCTGGAAATGTTTCAGGCGATGCAGTGCCCGCCTGAATTGCTTTCCGGTATTCATGAGCGCTAGACTCACGCCGCAGTAAAACAACGTAATGTAGAAACATCAAAACAGTGAGAATGACAATTGGATATTCGACATGCCGATACTCGATTGTGGATGGATGCCTACATGGAGCTTTGCGACTGGCGTCCGTTTTCTCGTATCCCGACGCTCGCGGAACTGAATTCCAGTCCTTATCTTCCTGATCTCGAAAATATTACAGTCGGTATTCGTAAAGGAACACGCCCTGTCCCGTTTCATATTGGTAGCGGACCGAAGGAAATAATCGCAGAGCGCTTGATGCCCTACAAGGGTCTCGATCTTTTTCTATCGAATGGACACTTTCGGAAGGCGTTTCTACAGGCTTGTACTACGAATTATTACGTTCGTGTTCACGCCTATTTCTCCCCAGCGAACCTCTTTCTAGAAACTTTGCTTTTGCCCGTTGCAGATAATCGCGGAAATCCGAGATACGTCATTGCCAGCCTGGCCGAACACTCCCCTTCCCCTCCGGTCGTTGCTCACAGCCCAGTACACGTCGCCTACAAATCTTATTATCTCAAACCCGAAGCAGCTTGAAAGATATTTGGTTATCAATTAACCGATTAACCGAATAACCGATAGGTTGACATAACGCATGTTAACATGCCTTATGTTGACTTGAGTCAAGTTAGGACATGACAACGCAACTTAACATGCGTTATGTTAACTATGTCCGACAAACGAGGGAGCCAGATATGGCACAAATTATCTCTGCTATTCAGCAAAAGGGCGGGTCTGGAAAATCTACCATGTTATCCAGCATAGCTGCATATCTGGCCCGCGATGGTGCAAAAGTTCTGATTATAGATACCGATCCGCAAGGCTCCTGTGTTGAGTGGCAAGCTCAGCTTGAGACCGAAAATCTGGACGTTCTTCCGCATCTGGATGAAGACCGTTTCTTCGATGTCGTCAAAGCACTCTCCCCAAAATACGACTGTATCTTGGTTGATACAGCAGGCTATGACAGCCGCATGGCGACTTACGCCATCCAAGCCTCAGATTTGATCCTCGTCCCGTGCAGAGGGTCGAAGAAGGACGTGATGGGCGCAGCTCGTACGTGGAAACACGCAACCACATTGACTGAGAAATACGCCAAACAGCCCACTATTCGTGTTGCGCTTTGGAATGTGAACACGACAACAGCCGTATTCAAACATGCCCGCGATGCCTTGAAAGCGGCCAAAATGCCGCTCTTGGGCCAGGCCATCCCGACACTCACCGGGTTTGATGCCATGTCATGGAATGGCGGACTACCTGACGGGAAGGCGACCAGCGCCGTCAAAAGTTTCGTCGCTGAGCTGCAAATAGCAAACTTGCTGGATTTCTATAAGCCAAAGTCCCAGGTTGCTTGAGAGGTAAACAGATATGGCACAGCTAAAAACCTCAGATATTCTTGGGGAAATCGCAGAATCTCAACCAGAACCAAAGCCAGCAAATGATCCTGTGGACCAGGAGAAGCGCCGAGAGGCCAAAAGGGCAGGGGCATCTAAGCCGAGCCCCTATCAATCTGATTTGCGAGAAAAGCTCAGAAAAAAAACCCAATTCAGCCTGGGTTTTGTCCCAACTTTCATTTGTGAGGAATTTGATCGCCTGGCCGAGAAGGAAGGAATGAACAAACGGGAATATCTCTACCATCTTCTCCGAAATGCCGGGGCTGATATTCCGCCTTATGAGCAGATGGATGGACGAAAACTCTGAACTCGCATTTGGAAGCCCTTTTCTCTGACCCAAAAAAATACCAATGCGGGGCCGTAGGCCCCACCAATTGGAGCCCTTGCTAAAGCAAGGCGGGCTCTATCGCGGCGCGACGGAGCCCCTAACGGGTCTCCGCCCATACGGGTAACGATCCCTAAGCCCATTTTAAAGCCCGTAGAGCGCATCTTTCGATTGCTGCACAAAATCAGCTTAAAAGAATAGATAACCGCTCACGGCCTCGCTATGGGCCGCCAGCGGCTATCTGATAGCTTTTCATGCTACTTTTTGGTCTTGTTCAAACTCGGACAGCACCATACGGAAGGTTCCATCAAAGCGATCAGCGAAGAGGGCACCCTTCAAATGGCGCCGAAACGCACCATTGCCAATTTCAACCCGGTAGTACGTATCACCGCTATCTTCGACATGCTGGACTTTGGCTGTGCCGATCCGAATACCGGTTGGAGCGTGTACAACCAGGTACCCACTACCACTTTTGCCCGGATAAAGATCGAGCGAAAGCCAACCTCGGTCTAGCTCAACTTGGCCGCTGATTATGTCGTTCTCGTCTTTTGTGAATACGGTAACAGAATCCATCATTATTTCCTTTCTGATCCTGCGCAAAACGCGCGTCATGGGACGAAAACCGGCAAGGCTCAGAGCGTCGGCCGCACCCACGGCCGGAGCGGAGCGGAGGATCGGGTAGGGGTCCTTTTTTGGTTCGCGAGGAATGCCAGAAGGGCAGGGGAAAAAAGGAAACCCGACCGATTGCGGGCGCGCTCGCCGCGCCGAAAGTCCCAACTAAGGGCCGCGTTGCACGGATCCGCTGGAAGTACAGCGGATCTGTTCCACTCAAAAATCGACACATTGAAGTCGGCACGATCTAGCCGGCAGCACGGCTGATCGTCCCGCTTCCAGAAGAAGGGGCGGTCTTACCCGCCCCCTGGTCAAGACAACCGTTCCGGCGATCGAGCCGGTATCCCCAGCCTTCACAACGCTGCGCTCGTTGCAGGCCGGGTGATCCCCCTCCGGCTAGATCGGTCTTGACCATTCCCCCTACGCTCATTGGCGCTGGCCTAGTCAGGGTTGCATGTCGCAACCCTGATTTAGGAAGGAAAACAGCTCATGAAACCCGCCGACGCTATGCAGTTTTTAGGACTTACCGGAGAGATCACCGAAACCGCGCTTAAAGCCGCTTTTCGAGCAGCCGCTAAAAAATATCATCCCGATGTAAACCCGGCAGGGGCTGAGATGATGAAAGCCGTGAATGATGCTTTCGACACACTCAAGCCTCTAATAGGCGAGACAATCCAGCCAACTGAAACGACTGCAAGCCATACCTACCCGGAAGCCCTCAACGAAGCCCTAAACGCCATTATTGGCCTTGCCGGGCTCTCTATCGAAATTTGCGGAAACTGGGCTTGGGTCACGGGAGAAACCTACCCGCACCGCGAGCCGCTAAAAGCAGCCGGTTTCAAGTTTGCAGGCAAGAAAAAGGCTTGGCATTTCCGGCCCGAAGAATGGAAAAGCGCCTCTCGCGGGAGCGTTTCAATGGATGAAATCCGCGAAACATACGGTTCAACCCATGTAAGAGCCGGGCAGGGTAGAGCATTGCCGAGGGCAAGCGTATGACTGAGAAATCTCGCGCACAAGAAATAGCCCCCCACGTAGCCCGGATGCTTCCGGGCAATTGGCGATATAATCGCCTTGAAAGCGAACTGCCCCAAAACTACCGGGGCAGCGCCATCATTCAGAACGATGATGAACCGGGCAAACGCTTTAAAATTCTTCCATACTGGCAGGCCACTGGACGCTTGTGCTTTCTAGGGTGCCATCCAAATGCGAACGATTTTTCGCCATTTGAACGGACGATAACCGTTTCCGCGCAACGGTCCGCAGATGCCATAGCAGGGGAAATTACTCGCCGCTTTTTGCCTGATTACCTAACCGAATACGCGAAAAAGACCGCGCAAGTGGAAAAGCACAACGCCCGCACGGCGGATCATGCAAACAAGATCAACCTAATCAAGAAGTTCCTGCCTGAAACGCGGGCAGTGCAGCATTCAACCGAGCTTTTCCATACAAGGTTCGGCGACATTCAACTTTCTTGGGATCAGAAAGAAGTTCTTATCAGAGGTCATATTCCTTTTGACCAATTCGTCGCCTTTATTGCGAGCTTACCGCCACACGCAGAGGGCAAAAAATAGCACCTTACGGCGCTTTTAACTTGATAATTATAACATATATGGTATGATCTGTTATGAAAATTACAGAGTTCCTAGGCCGTGATGGGCACAGTCCATTCCAAGACTGGTTTGATCACTTAGACACTCAAGCCGCCGCAAAAGTAACAACTGCCATAACCCGAATGGGGCAGGGCAATATGTCAGGCGTCAAAAGTGTTGGCGGAGGACTCTACGAACGAAAAATCGACTTTGGCCCCGGCTATCGTATCTATTTCGGCAAGGATGGCGACAGGATCATTATTTTGATCGGGGGAGGGACAAAACGCCACCAAAGCAAGGATATCCAGACCGCTAAGGACAGGTGGTCGGAGTACAAAAAACGGAAAAAGGAGGGCGACTAAATGGCGCTCACTAGAGACTTTAAGGAAACGGTCAAAGCCCGTGCTGATCGCGAACCGGCATTTCGCGCGGCACTGTTTCAGGAAGCTATTGAGCTGCTGCTTAATGATGAAGTGGAAACCGCCAAGGCTGTCATGCGCGATTACATCAACGCAACAATTGGCTTTGACAAATTGGCCAAGAAAACCGGAACATCTGCCCCAAGCCTCATGCGCATGTTCAGCGACAAAGGCAACCCGACCGCAAACAAGCTGTTTCCTATCATCCGGAAACTAAAGACGGAAACCGGACTTAAAATCGCTCTCCAAGTCGAAGGATGAAAAAGATACACCCCTTGCCGTAGAATACGTTCGAGACTTGGGGCCAATAGCCCCGCCCAATTTTCGCCGCCGCCCTGCTGGCGGCGGCAGGCTCGGCAGCCGTTCCGGCTTCAATTCATAAATTTAGGGGCGGTCTTACCCGCCCCCTGGTCAAGACAACCGTACCGGCGATCGAGCCGGTATCCCCAGCCTTCACAGCGCTATGCTCGTTGCAGGCCGGGTGATCCCCCTCCGGCTAGATCGGTCTTGACCATTCCCCCTACGCTCATTGGCGCTGGCCTAGTCAGAGTTGCATATCGCAACCCTGATTTAGGAAGGAAACAAAGAAATGGACAGCTCAACACCACTAAACAACGCACCCCGCGCTGCATGGATCGACGCTCTACGCTCGATTGCGGGCGTTTGCGGTATCCAATCAGCAGACAGATGGAAAGCACGGCGGGAGAGTGGGCTCAGTGATCTGGAATTACTCGCGACGCTTGGCGATGAGTTTGGTATCTCGGGGGGAGCAAGCGTAATCAGGAAGTTTCTATCTGTCAGTGAATTGATGGAATGGAATCCGGATGGCAGTTCGTCGTGGGCCTATGGCTATCACTACGATGGAGGCAAAAACCCCCGCCTTTGTGTGACAGACGAATTTTGCACTGCTCATATGAGTCACCATTTGCATGGGACGGAACTTATTGCCCTTGCTCGCGAAGCTCTTGAAATTCCTGACAAAACGGGCGCATTTCAGCGGACTCTATTCTAGTTTTCCGTTGACATTATATTTTTACTGATATAAGTTTGTTTAGCGTCATGGAGCTTAATAGATTGAAAAAGATAAGTTTTTGCGGAAATGCCAAAGATGAGATTATCTCATTTGGTGAAGGCTCAAGAGACGCAGGTTTCCAACTAGATCGTGTGCAACGCGGCCTTGATCCAACCGACTGGAAACCAATGAAGAGCGTCGGGCAGGGTGTTAAGGAAATTCGCTTTACGGAAAACAAATTAGCGCACCGCGTTATCTACGTCGCAAAGTTTGAGGAAGCCGTTTACGTGCTACACGCCTTTACAAAGAAGGCACAGAAGACACCAAAAGCCAACTTAGTTATTGCGACCGAGAGATTTAAAGAGCTTCAGAAATGGCGCACTTCACAAAGGAAAAAATCATGAGCAATGAGACATTTAACAGTGTTTGGGATGCTATCGAAACTGACCCCGTTAAAGCGGAAAAGCTCAAAATCCAGTCTGATCTGATGATGAGTATTGTTGAGCTCGTGGAAAAATGGAATGTCACTCAGACCGAAGCAGCTAAACGCCTTGGGGTCACTCAGCCAAGGCTCAATGATCTACTGCAAGGCAGGTTCAACAAGTTTCGGATTGATGGACTCATCAAAATGGCAATCGCCGGGGGGCTGTCCATTAAGGTGGACGTGAAAAAGGCACCAAGTCGTAAGCCCGCCAAAACTCGGCCTGCTGCAGAAATTACACTTCATCCGGCTTGAGGATGGGGGATCACCCTCCAGCTGGTTGCTTTGTGGCGGCACAAAGGGTTCACAAGACAAGGATATTCAAAAGGCCAAATAATTGGCCAGAATATTGAAGGAGTAGGATTATGGCTCTCAAAACAACCGCCTTCGATCCAGCCGAATATCTGGAAAATGAAGAAGATTTTGCGGACTACCTGAACTCCGCATTTGAATCTGGCGAAACGGCCATCATTGCGGAAGCGCTCGGCGTAATTGCACGCGCCAAGGGAGTGACCTCATTAGGTATGAGATTGACGGCTAAACCGCTGCCGTAACGTAACAAAATGGCCCGGCTTCGCCGGGTCAATAATTATTAATCAGTACACTGATTATTAGCGCATAATTAGCATTATGGAAAATAACTTGTTAAATTGAGTGTGGTCTGCCCCCACGAAAGTGGTCCATTATTTGAGTTAGTTCCGGCTTCAGATATGGAGCTGAGACATGGGCAAGAGATCAACGCCTGAAGAGATCATAGCGAAGCTGCGGGAGGTGGAGGTC
>Ga0189284_100295_pt1 | contig 39865 bp, 40 predicted proteins | sample N32C7minimetaG_FD_130314 | JGI IMG/M metagenome (GOLD analysis project Ga0189284, IMG submission 130314) | Marine microbial communities from the Costa Rica Dome - N32 C7 mini metaG | ecosystem: Environmental > Aquatic > Marine > Oceanic > Photic zone | place: Costa Rica: the Eastern Pacific...
GGCATAGCGACGTGGAAGACTGTCGCTGAGCGCTTCGATCAACTTAGCTGCCAAAGCTCTACGAACTGAGGTCCGGCACGATGCGGAATTGGCTTCGGATCTGGGGCATCAGAATTGAGTTCGGCTTTGTGGCGACTGTGTACTTGATCGGGCTTGTCCTAAGCGTTGAGTCCTGCGCTAACTGAGAAAAATTCAAATGCCAGATCAAGCCTTTGCAAAATCGCCAATGACGACTTTTCGTCCTGAGCGGAGCTCGTCAAGATAGTCGCTCCACCATTGGGCCATCTGCACACGTTCATCCCAGTAATTGCCACGATTATAGATGCCTCTTATGGCGTTGCTGTCACCGTGTGCGAGGGATCGCTCGATAGCGTCGGGGTGCCACTTTCCGCTTTCGTTCAGAAAGGTCGAAGCGGTTGATCGAAAGCCGTGTGCGGTCACCAGATCGGGACCGTAGCCCATTCGGCGCAGCGCCTGATTGATTGAGTTTTCACTCATGTACTTCAGGTGCGATTGCTGGGCAGGGAACATCTTCTCGAAGCCGCCCGTGTGGCAGTGCAGCTCGCGTAGCAGGAGCATCACCTGTTCCGACAAGGGCACCGCGTGGAGGCGCCGCAGTTTTGTTCGCTCTGCCGGGATATTCCAAATCTTCTGTCCCCAATCGATTTCGGACCACTTCCCCAGCCGCATCTCGCCAGGGCGGGTCATTATGTGGGGCAATATCTGCATTGCGATGCGTACTAAGGGGGTGCCGGTGTACTCATCGATGTCGCGAAGTAACTGACCGAACTTTATGGGGTCGAGGATGGCTGCCCGATGGGTTACGACGGGAGAGGCCAATGCGTCTCCGAGGTGAGCCGCTGGATCACTCTTGCAGAGTGCGCAGACGATTCCGTGCCGGAACACTCTGCTGGCCAAGGCGCGGGTCCGGTTGGCCGACTCTCTATGGCCCTTGCGTTCGATTTTCTTGAGCGCTTCGAGCACCTCGATTGGCTCGATGTCGTTGATCGGTCGTGCCCCAATAGAAGGCACTAGAAGTGAGACATACCAGCGCGCTTTGCGAATAGTTGCGGGAGCCTTCCCGCTGTTTTCCATTCGGACCTTGATGAAGTCTTCTGCAACGCTCTTGAAACTGTTGCCAGCATTCATGCGAGCGAGACGCTTGGCCCGCTTGCGCTCCAAAGTAGGATCGATACCGTCGAGAACCTTGAGCCGTGCGACGTCCCTCCGCTTGCGCGCATCGGCCAAGGAGATGTCCGGCCAGGCCCCCAGGGCCATGCGCTTTTCCTTTCCAGCAATACGAAACTTGTAGCGCCAGAGCTTCGATCCGTTCGGAAACACCTCCAAATAGAGGCCTTTTGAGTCGGTTTTCCGAAATGGCATGCGTTTCGGTCGCAACCTACTGATTTCGTGGGATAAAATTGGCATTTGGGGGCATGACCTTTCTGGCTGGCGTTATGCCCCCTTTCATGCCCCCAAATGGTGATAGACGTGGGGGCATGAAGCGGGACAAAACAGGAACATCAGAAAGCTACAAATACCCCAAAAACCGCTGAAAATCAACGGCTTCGGGACGATTTTGGAAGAAGCTCTGGTGCCGCTTACGTGACTCGAACACGTGACCCCATCATTACGAATGATGTGCTCTACCAACTGAGCTAAAGCGGCACTCTATCTTTTGGCGCCTTCCCAGAAAAGGGAAGTATCAGATTGCACTGAGAACCCCTCAGATTCCAACTGGAATCAAAGGATGTTTTCACAATCGCGTTGGGGCCGATTGCAGTAGTTTTCCCTCAGATCAACCTATTTCTGCAGATACACGCTCACCCTCCTCATAAGAAGTGCGCCATCTATCGGGGAGGCAACGGGAATTCGGCGGCTGGCCGCAGAGGCACGTAGCCAGGGGTTGATTAGAAACCCAACGAGAGTTGTGCATTGCGCATCAGCGTTGCCCGATTGATCAGTTCGAAAGCATGAACGCGGTCCCAACCACCCGGAACGATCTCTCGGACCCGCGCGGCACTCAGGAGGCGCGAGGTCCGCGTCGGATCCAGGTCGAGATGCTTCGCTATCTCCGAGGTTGCCGCGACCTCTCCGGCACGTTTGGCGACAAGCTCAAGGGGAAATAGCTTTGGATTGATGCCCGTGCTGGCGATACCGTCCAGCATGCCGGAACTCGTCGCCGAGCAATTCAACACTTCATAAGCATCGGATTGGCAGATGGTAGATGACAAGCCGCACAAAGAGGGCGCCCCCTTGGCGGCCACTTTTCCGATGAGATCTTTCGCGGAACTTTCGTCGATCTGAAGCCGCTTGGCTAACTGATTATCATCTCCCGGCTCGAGCTTTGCCGAAATTCGGCCAAGCGCTACCGCACTCAGGACTTCACCCCAGGGCTTCAGTCTACCCGAGACCAGTCGCATCAGATCATATAAAGCGACCGTCGCAACGTGAGGTGCGGGCTGCTTCAGAGATGTCTCATCGCAGAAGCGATCGGCGGCTTGTTTAGAGAAGAAGTAGCCCGATCCCGGCAGGCTGAGCGCGGTGGGGATGAGGTGCCCCCGTATTACGCATTGCTCGATGGCATATTTCGGAAGCCCGAAACGCGAGGCAACCGATGATGCGCTCACTCGGGTTCTCCACGCTTCAGCGAATGCCAGCAATTCTCGCACCTCGAAAGCGGGAAGCAATCTATTGCCATGAGCGCGATACCTCCGGGTGATCAGGCACGCTTCCCACGCGGCGCGAAGCGTGTCGTCTTCCAACCCTGAAATCGCAGAAGCCTCTCTTAGCCCGACGATCCGATCGAGTTCGTCGCCACAAGTTGAGTGGTTCATTGCCCTGATGCTCGCGTATTCCGCCTCGGCCGCATCAATAGCCGACTCTGCCCCCAAGGCTGCGTAGGTCTGCATTAGCGGCGGAAGGATCGGGCCTGTGGGTGACGCACTGAACTCTATGTCATCCAGACCAGTCGGCCAGCTTTGGACGGCCTTGCAAGCTCGATGGAGGCGGATCACCTGCGGGTCACTATCCTCTTCCGCGGGCGAGGGCTTCATATGCTTCGCTAGCCCTAAGATAACGTCAAGCAGTGCCTGCGGATCAGCCCTCCCGAGATCACTCGGGAGTAAGTCGAATACTGACGCGCGTTCCTTCTCCGTGCAGCGCACTAGACATGAGATAATCTCGAGTGCTGGCCGCAGTCCCTCGGATACGTTCGACGTCGATCTGTCGGCCAGCCTTCTCCCGCACTCGTCGCAACGATCGACGGGCGTGAGCGTCCTGACCCACCCCTGCGCCTGCGGAGGCTGTGATCGGCACGCATCGCAGTGTTGCAGCAGCATGTCCCAGGTCACCGGGCAGAACGGGAGGAACTTCAGCTCCCAAGCAGCGAGATGATATCCACGGTCACGAACGAACGTCGGCGAATATCTCCTTGCACGGCTTTCGATGCTGCCTGCCGGAACGATCATTCCGAAGTATGCCCGGGCTCCGTTCTCCTTTTCGGGATATTGTCTGGCGGCCACCTCTTCGCGGGTGACGCCCAGCGCCTCTGCGAGTGCGCCGATATCGATGTCGGGATCCTCGGACACCAGCACCCGATTTCGGTGCTTGAGCCCGACTTCCCGCAGGACCGTCCAGCTGTTCGGCGCGCCGGCGAGTTCACAGGCTCGGGCCATGCCGCCTCGCAGGGATTCCCCGTCTCTGAAGGAGAAGGAAACCCTGTCCCGATAGAGCAGCCGACGAGGAGGCTCGTCTGTCGAACGTTCCCTGCGCAGCAGTTCCTGCGAGATATCGGCGAGAGCGAGCATGCTTCAGGCTGCTTCGAGGAGGAGGCGCTCTAGCGGGTTGGTATCGCACAGCCCGAGCGAGATCGACCAGTCATCGACTGCGACTACGAGATCGTCGACAGAGATGAAATCGCGGTCGTCGTGGATCGAGATGCGCAGCGCCTGTCTGACCACGCTCATGAGCTGGCCGATGATCCCGTCGCATGCCTGCCAGAGAGCCAACGCCAGTTCCTCATCGGCGAGGCCGGTCGGTTCGGCAATGATGCCGATCCGGATCATCTCTTCATCGAGCTTTGACAGGAATCCGATCCAGAGATCCCTGTCTTCGTCGACTGCCCAGTCGAGTGCTCCGAGACGACACGGTGCCATGGTCCGCATGAGGAACTCTTGGTCCTTGCTGATCATCTCTTCTGCCTTTTCGGTCCCGAGCAGGACGATCCCCACGTGTCCGCCATTAAGCAGCGTCTTAAGCTCCGCCGTGAGGCGCGGGCCGTAGGCCGATCCCTTGCCTCCCTCGTGCGCTTCATCGATCATGAGGAGATCTGTGCGGGCATGCCGCATTGCCTCGCAGGCGCGATCACGGAGGATTTCGAGGTCCTTTGTCGCCGGGAAGCCTTCGCCGAGGATTTTCAGGATCGCGCGATACATGTCGCTCGGCCCGCCACCACTGCCGAAACTCATGAAGACGACCGGCCGAATTCCTTCCTCGGCCCCTTCGTTAGCCACGTCCACGAAGGTTTCAGCCGCGGTGGTCTTTCCCGTGTGTGGCGGATCGAAGACACAGATTGCTGTCTGCCTGCGTCCTTTCATTGCACGTCCAAGATCCTGAGCCTCTTGGAAGGTCAGCATGGCTTCGAGCTGGCGGGGATAGGGAAGCCGGATCGTATTGAATGCCGCGATCGCCCGGGTCGCAGCAGTCGAGCGCATGGCCACCTTCTGGTCGCGCAGCGACCGGAAGGCATCCTTGATCGCTGGAGAGATGGTCAACTGATCAGCTTCAGTGACATCCTTTATTTCGGCCTTTTCGCTTTTCTTGCTCATCACTTCTCCTTCCATGTAAGGCCTCTTCCCGAGGATCGACGCGGCGGTGCCTCTCGCCGCGTTCTCGAGTTCGCTCTGCCGTTTTCATTGCGCGCGCGGACCGGGACGCCCCTCTTCTTCGCGCGCTGCATCTGTGCCCACGTCTTGGGCATCTGCTTCGCCATTTCCCTGGGCCGCGGGGTCATGTCTCCCGCGTCCTTGCGCCGACTTCCCGCAAGTGCATTGTCAATGACGCTCGCGTCCGGCTCGAACGGGTGGATGTCCTGGGAGTCGGTATCGGTCCGGGTCGCGACGGCGGCGGTGTCCTCGACTTCCTCGGGCGTGAGTTCGACGTAGCGCCGCAGTGACGCCGCCGTCGATTTATCCGCCAAGGCTCGGCCGAGGAGCTTGCGGTTTTTCGCCGACGCCTTCTCATTCACGTTCGAGATCATGCCGAACAGCTTGGCGCGGAAAACCGCCTGCTCCTCCTTAGAGCAGAATTCGTCGGCCTCGATGTTCGCCAGCTCCATGCACTTCTCGTGCAACCAGACAGGAACGCCTTCCATGTCCGGATTGTCGCACTTGAGCGTTACCCAGCGCTTGTGCTCGCCGAATGGGATCCAGAGATGGACTACCCCGAGGTCATCTGGATCGAATTTCAGCTTGCCACGTGCGGTGACCTTGCGGTGCGGATTTTGGTTCCTGCGGGGCTGCTTCGGTGTGACGTCTCCTTCGGGAATGGCACCGCGCTCGAAGAGCCCGACGATCTCACCCATTTCATGGCACGAATACCGGTTGTGCATGAAAACGACCCCGGTCGCGTAGACGGCAGCGTCGAACTTCACGCAGCCCATGTTGCGATCGAACTCGTCGAGATCCGCGATGACATTGGGCGCGCGAGTAGCGGTGGCCTTGCGCCACATCAGGAGAGGTTGCCGGCTCATAGGCCTTCGTGCCTTTGGATATTGTAAGTGAAGCATGCCCGATCGAGGAGGTCGCGCGCCGTGGAGATTGTGCAGAGGATCTGTTTGTCCGGATTAAATCCGAACTTGCGCATCAGCTCGATGTCGTAATTGTGGCTCGGCAACTTCTTGAACAGCATCTGGAGCATTGTCCCGATGGTTCTTTCGATGAGCGCCTTGTGAGTGGGATGCTCCTTCCCGGTGAAGTTGACCTGGATGTAGGCTTCCGCGCACGCGTCCTCGAAATGACGGGAGTGCGCGCCTGCGGAATTGTCGACCTTGATGCGGTCGGGACGGAGTCTGACGAAAGGCAGGTCCGGGAATTTCTCGAGCAGATCAGCGGGAACCTCCTTGATCGAGTTGGCGTGCCTGACGGTGCGCAGCAGGGAGGCGCTCGAAGCCGCCTCGGCGCACAGATCCCATCCGACCAATGCCGTCGTGCTGCATTCGGCCATCAGTGACATCGTGGCCGAGCCCATGCCGATGCCGGTGTCGTCATCGACGAGGAAGACGTTGGGGACGGGCGTTTCGTCGGCTTCACACAGCGAACCGAAGGACGGGCGCTCGCTGAAACCACCACCACCGTAGCGAGCGCGCTTTCCCCTCTCGGTAGTCGCGAGGCCGAAGAGCTTCGGGGTGCGCATATCGCGGACCCGGCGCCAGAAGGTGGTGTAGTGAACGGCCTTATAGGGTGTCGACGGCCTGGCATATTCGGCGGCCTTGTCGCCGACGCTCCAGGTTCCGTCCTTGCCTTCGATGAGCAAAGGACGGTCCAACGGCTTGCCGTTGTTGACCTTCCACAGGTCGGCAACGTAGCAATCGTAGTAGCTCTGGATCTGATCCCGGTCATTCGCGAGACATGCGGACATCATGTGATAGAGGATCAGCTCGACTGGGTGTCTGCTGACGATCGAACGCAGGTAGCGACCGGCCATCGACACGCCATCGCGCGGCTTGCGCCTTCCCGGTTCCCCGCGTTCCCGCAGCCATTCGCGAACTGTGGTTGGGTGCGGCTCCCATCCTGTGGGATTTAGCGCAGCAATACCCGGCTGGGAGACCGCGCGGCGGATGACCGGAAACATGGCGTCGTCGGACAGGGAGCCGCAGTTGTCGTCGCAGAAGAGGCTGATCGCGACCCGCAGCGGCGATTTCGCGTCCATCGTCCGGCACTGCTCGGCGTCCAGCTCCATGTTTCGCGCAAGCCGCCGGCTTTCGTTGCTGGAGGGCTTCGAGCGGAAGATGATGCCGTCCTGTGCGAAGATGGCATTCATATCAGCCGTGGTGGGCTTGCGGGGATGTCCGTTATCGTCATCGACCATGAAGTCGGGATAGGAGGCGCCGTAGGGCGCGCGATATGTGACCGCGTGGTCGGGATCGACGCGTTCGAAGTAGTAATCGCGGCCGAGGATCTCGACGGGATCCCCTTTCTCTTGAGGGTAGGCGAGAGGTCTTGTCATGCTGCTACCCCTTCGAATCCCGGCAGCGGTCGCGACGCGACGATCGGCGTGGGACTTAGAATGGTGCGGTCGTGGAATGGCTTATCGAAGTCGACGGTGAACAGTCCGCCGGCGATGAGACGCTCGACGACCGCATTGCCGTGCTTGCGATCATGTTGAGCGACGAGGCTGATCAGGTCGCCCCATCCCATCTGCTGCATCTTCGCTCGGACTGCCTGCGCGCGTGAACTCTCATGGTTGGTCAGTGCCATTGCGCGACGTCCGAAGATGTTGGCGACGTTGTGTTCACGCCATCTCGAACCGCGAATATCCTCGAGGTAGCGGATGGAGAACTCCCAGCCACACCTGCGGACGAATTCCCGAACTCTCGCCAGGCTGACCTTGTCGTCGGTGCTGAGATCGTCCGGAGTGCGTTTGACCTCGACTATCTCGATCCGACCATCGCGGTAGAGGATCGCGAGATCGGGACGATAGGTGAAACGCGGCCCGCCGAATGCGATGTCGAATTTGTAGGGATGGCATTTGAACTGGACGATGTTGCCATCGACTTCGCACTGCATGGCGAGCAGTTCCTCTCCCCTTCCCTCGCCGACTTCCGTCATTCCGGTCTTCACCGACGGCATGCGGAAACGCAGATGGAGACCTCCGCGCGTCACCACTGGTCTCTCCGTCCCGCCGTGGCGGAACACCACGATGTGGCCGAGCGGAGGATTATCGGTCTCGCCAGTGCCGGTCCGAACAAGCCGGCGTCCGTCCGCTGGCTGGGTTTCATCCCGAAGATCGGGGATGGCCTGAGATCTTTGCGGATGGCTGATGGTCACGACACGGACCTCCCGCTGACCGGGGTCCACCGCCAAGGGGAGGTGCGCCGCGAACGCATCGCCGAGATGCTCGGGTGTCGGTTCCATCGCGGCATCGGCGGGATGGAGCGGGCTGAACCAACTCGCGTAGCGGTGAGATCCGCCCGAACGTAGTTCGTTTGCCCATCTTCCGCATTTTTCCACTCGGCAGATCCGCGATCATGATCGCGCTCTGAATGCTCGCTATCAGCGAACGGGCATTCACCCTTCGGCTTACTCTTGTTCGCCGGTGGTTCGATCTCAATGCTCATACGCATAACTCCCTTGTGCGTTGGCATTTAGAAAGTGCGTTTCAGAAAATCAAGGAGATTCGCATTGGCATGTAGAATTTTTGTGTTACCCCGGCAGGTATGGATGAAAAATTGACGTCAGCATCTTCGCTCACCCGCCACTGGCATATGGTGGAAAGCGAGACATGAAAGGCGGCGCATCGGTGTCGCTGCCCAGCTCGCTCCCGGCCACTGATGAAGAAGAGTGGAAGCTACTATCACCTTCCCGGCGCGATCTGGCGCGACGTCGGATCGATGCGATAGAAGGGTGGCGCGACGGTGAACTCGACATTGAAGAGGCATGCCGAATTGCGAACGTGAGCATCAGTCGCTTTTACAGGCTTGCGGCTGCCTGGCGCGACCACCCATCGCTTGGATCTCTCGCGGTGCGCCGAGGGTCAGGCGCGTCCGCTCGGGCTCGACCGTCCAAAGGGGAGGTCGTGAACGCTCTTCAAGCCGTTGTTGGTAAGGTCGTTCGCGCCCACGCCGATGCGTCTGTCGCCCAGTTGACCCGCCACATGGTCGAAGCAGCTGGAGTTGATCCGACCTCCGTGCCGAGCCCAATGGTCTTGCGCCGTATCGTCGAGACAGAGATTCGGCGCGTCAAGGCTACGGGCGAAGCAGGTCATGCTCTGCGCTTCGATTGTTCGGCTATCAGCGCCCCGCAGGGGGATGGCCGGCCTTGGATCTTGTTCGTCGTTCTCGATGTGGGCACGCGGATGATACTCGGCTGGCATGTCGCGGAGAGCGCCTTAGCGCTCCCGGGCTATCAGCGAGCGGCTTGCGATGCCCTGGCGAAACTTGACGATCTGTCCCCACCGATCTGGGCAACGCGACTGACCGAGGTGGAAATCAAGTCCGGACTCGACAAGGAAGCGACTGCCAAGCTTGTCGAGCGCCTTGACGCAGCCATTGCCGGCAATGTCCAACACGCAGACAGCGACGCTCGCTTCGGTCGATATTTTAAGAAGCTGGTGGGCGGCAAGCTTGGTCTCCTGACCCTGACACCGGCAAGGACGTTGTGCGGAGATGCCCTGCCTCCGAACGGGGATATGACCCCATGGTCGCGTTCGGAGCTTGAGACCCATTTCGCCATCAAGGCAGCGGAGTATAATGATGAGGTCATGCGAGAGAAGCAGGATCTAGCTTCCGACGCCCTGAGCGAGATCCCTGCGGATGTGCTCGAACTACTTCAGATGGTTGCCGAGCTACAATGAATCGCACCTGACACCGGACGGCCTTCGCTTGGGAATCAGCCAACGGTAATGTCGAAGGAAACCTGGTTGGATCCGCATTGATGGTTGTGATCGCTGACGGCCTGGTCAATTGTCGCCATTGCGAAATCTTCACTGATAGCCTCGTCCTGCCGGGAGAGGTTGGCCGCAGAGGTCTTCAACGCCTTCTGGATCTGAAACACGACGCGAATATCCGCCAGCGCGCCTCCGAAGGTCTGCGACATGATCCGCTGGAGCGACCGCGGGTGGCTCTTCAAGTCATCGAGGCCATTTACGCCCAGTGATGGGCGTGCCTCTTTTAGGTCATTCGGACTTAAGAGCAGTGGCCGGGCCATCGCCTTCGTCGAACGCTTACGAAGCAGATCATCGACCAGATTCCTGACAGAGGCCGGCCGTGCCGGGTCGAAGGACACACGATGGGCGAGGATGCACTTTTCCGGCAACGCTACAGCCAGAAGGACGAGTGGAAAGGCATCGGGATGCGCCTTCACCACCAACCGCGGCCACATTCGGCCAACCACGATGCGGGGCGCGCCGTCCGCATTCGCGGCCTGGGCATGTCGCTGGCGTATCCAGTTGTAGATCGTTGGGCGGGACGGTGGCTTGGCTCCGACTTCGACGCAACGCTGTTCGACGATCGGCGCCACTTTCGTCAGTTGCGCATCAGCGCCGCTTGCCTCGATGACTTCGGTCGCGATCGCCTTGGCACGTGGGTCGATGCCGTAGTTGCGCGTCGCTCTTCCCCGCTTGGTCACTACGAGCATCTTCGCATTCCGGTGTTCGCACCATGCCTTGACCAGCCGCTGAAACTGGTAACGCGTTATCCCGATCGAGCGAGCGAGGCGAATGGCATCCTCGCCGGTCGGAGACGGCAAGCTCAGATACTTGTCTATGGCGGCTAACCTGCGCTTGGCCTCGGGCACGCGCGTCGGCTCGATACCGGCAAAGTCCGGTTCAGGCATTTTTCCACTCCTAACTATTACAACTGCAAACTTTGGCTCATTCCACTCCCCTCCACCCCAAGAGGGTTGTCGGGCGTCTGCGACCGCGCGCGTTCACCGCGCCTCGATGCGACGGCCATTGAATGGATCGGAAGGTCCGGTAAGAAGTTCGAATGTCGGCACTTCTTCTTCTCGCAGCCGCAGTCGTGCCGGCCGGCGAGGCTTTCACCTGCACCCCCGAAGCCGTGTGGGACGGCGATGGCCCCGTATGGTGCCAGGAAGGTCCTCGTATCCGGCTCGCCGGTATTGCAGCCCGCGAGCTCGACGGCTCCTGTTCCGATGATCACCCCTGCCCCGCAGCCGATGCGATGGTGGCGCGCGACGCATTGGTCGACTTGATCGGCCGCCCCACCGGCACTGGGCGCCACGGTCATGTCCTCGTAGCGGGTCCTCCGATGCAATGTGTTTCGACCGGTTCTGCAGGAGGTGACCGGACAGGCGCATGGTGCACCTCGCCGAAGTCCGGTGATTTATCATGCGCTATGGTTCGCGGAGGTTGGGCCGCTCGGTGGGACCGGTATTGGGGGAGGCACGAATGTCGCTGAGGGAATGGAGCGATCGGAAGAGCGAAAAGCGCGGTTGGTTGATCCGGCTGGAGTTTGGGCTGGTCGCAACGCTTATGTTCGGATCGCTGGTGATCGCAGTTGCTTCGCTTGTGTGGGCGGCCGCCGCTTCGGCCCATCCCGGAGGTCTCGCGGCCGACGGATGTCACAATGATCGCAAGAACGGTGGTCGTCATTGCCACCGCGCTCAGGCCTCGCAAGCACGGGAGCGTCCGCCAGCAAGCGGGGCTGTATACTATGCGAATTGCGCCGCGGCGCGTGCTGCGGGGGTAGCACCCGTCAGGAGAGGCGACCCGGGATATGCTAGGCACCTTGATCGCGATGGCGATGGTGTCGGCTGTGAGTAGTTTTCGCACGCGAGCGGGATGGTCGACGTGAAAGGTCTTTGGCGCAGGCTCGCCGAACTTGCATCTGCTCCGACAGCGGAAACCCCGCGGGCCCCTCCCTCGCAACCCAAGGACCCTACGCGCTGCGCGCTTGACTTCTTCTCCGATCGGTTTCTCACCATACGAGATCTTGGCTTTTTCGGGCAGTTTTCCCGCTCGCCGAATGGCCGTTATGTCGTTGGCTGGTCGGATCGCAGTCCGGATGGCAGTAGGGGCGGCCACCGGTATGACGGAGAGGGGCGATGGATCCTGCTCGAGGGCGATCGTCTGATTGCACAAGGCAACCTTCAGCGTCCCCAGGACGGTAAGGTCGCAGACGACGGCACGGTATTGATAAGCGACTGGTTGTTCGGGGATGGGCTCGACGGAGTGCTCGCTGGCTTCTCGAGCGAGGGACAGCAGCTTCTACACCACGTCCTAGCGGCCAACATCGACGATCACGCACTCTCTCCTGACGGAAGGATGGCGATCTGCCGGACGCTCAATTCTCCGGGGAGCAGTGATAGTTGCAAGCTGATCCTGTTCGATGTGCATGCGGGACGGGAACTCGCCCGATGGGATCCGGAACCCGTATCCGTAGCCGGCTATGAATTCGATACCGATGCTGACCTGGTTCACGTCGTCACGGAGGATGGGGATCGCGCGGCTTATGACTTCACCGGTCGATTGGTGAATGCCACTGAGTGGCAGCGTGCTCGGATTGGGCGCGGTGACCTCAACGTGATCAAGCCAGCCATCGAGCTTGCCGGGCCAGACGCTGCGTCCGGAGACATCGCGGCGATTCTGCAGGGCCTCGCCGTGGCATGCAGCACCGACGCTGATTGGCTTCGTGCAAGAGCCTTTAGAGCAAAGGGCGAACTACTCGAGAAACTGGATCGCGATGCCGAAGCGCTGGAAGCGTATGAGAGCGCGCTGTTGCTTGACCCTCAGGTCGGCGTTTTCAGGCGTTCGGAAAAGTTGCGGCGCGCAGTTGGGGGGACGTCGAAGACGAAGCCACCGCGCAAGAGACGTCTGGAGAAGCAGGCTGACCGGTTCGGCATGAAGCATGAGGTCGTCGAACTTGAAAAGGGCGAGAACAAGCTATGGAGGAGTGCCGCCTTCCGCGAATGGACGTCGATCGAGAATGCCGCGCTAGAGCACTACCTCGATGGAGGGTGGAGCGGGGCCGCAGCCGAAGGAGGCTTGATCCTCACGGTTATCAAGGCCGCGTCCTTCGCAAAGCTGGCGGAGCGTAATGCCGACACCTACATCGAAGCACTGTATGCGCAGAACGTCGCGTTCGATGAGGATCGATATGCCATCGGCAATCTGCTGGCGAGCGTCAGGCGAGCGGACATCGGGCAGCTGCGACGGAACTGGGCTCTGATATCCAAGCGTTCAGGGGATTCCCCTGCATTCTATCCAGGCGTCTGGTGGGATGGCGTGGAAGGCCTCTTCAAGGCGCTCGGCAACGAACGCCTCGCCGCCATTGCGGATCGTTTTTCTACTGCGCCCTACGATCTGAGGGCGGGCTGGCCGGATCTCACGCTCTGGCGCGGCGACGAGGTTCGGTTCGTCGAGGTCAAAGGCCCCTCTGACTCCATACACGCAAGCCAGGCGCGACTAGTCCGCGATTTGCTCAATCCGTTGGCGCATCACGTGACGCTAGCAGAGATCATACAGGCAACGTGACCTTGGAGATGCATGAATGTGAGAGAAAATTGCACACTCACTTCTTGTTCTTCCTCCAGGGAAACACCTCATGTTTACGGTCGAGCCAGACAAGGTAGAACACCGATTCCTCGATCACGCCATGCATTCGTGCAGTGTTGCTTCGATCAACTCTGATCTCATGCATTCGGTAGTCCTTCCCGATCGTGTCGGGTCTCGTGAAACGCTTCGCCGGTCGCACTTCGCCTCGATGCGGAGAGCAAAGGCTGGAATTTCGAAGTGTCGTGACATCCATCGTCCGCAGTTTCTCGACCGCTCCGACGAAGCTCTTGAGATCAGCCTTGTTCCAGCTCGAAAGGCATTCCGTCTCTGCCCTGTAATGGGCGAAACTCACCGTTACGCCTTCATGATCTTCTAATGACCCCAAGGATGGGCGAGGATCTTGCCGATCGGTGCGCATACGGCTCTTCTCGGAGTTATGCGGCATCCTTGATCTTCTCCCTGTAGAAGCTTTTCATGGCGGCCTTGGGGATGATCTTGTCGCTGGGTGCCAAAGGTGCGAGGCCCTTCCGAGCTGTGTGCCAGGGGCCGCCCGGCTCCTTGGCGAGTTCGTCCAGCTTGAACGGCATGTAGCAGCCATAATCCCTTTGGATGCATTCGAGCATCTCGAGTTTGCTACCCTTGATCGTGCGGCTGTTCTCGATGTCCGGTAGGCTCGCGACATCCATGTGCTCGAAGCGCTCGTAGATCGCGGGAATTATGGGACCTGTGCCCCAGGCTTCGAATTCCTCTTCGAACATTTCGTGCCCGGTATTGGCCAGATACCAGGCCTGTGCGAAGTAAAGGAGCCGGTGGACAACGTCGGTGGTGATGACTTCACCCATCCTTCGGTCGATCCGATTGATAAACCAGTCTGCGACATCGTGGGCATCGATCTTACGGGCCATATCTTCCATCTCTTTGTTTTCCTTTCCAAGATGAACTTCAATCCCGAAATTTCCGTAAAAACAGTCCTCGGTTTATCGATGGCTAGATCCAGGCGTCGCCCAGTCGAAAAATGACGAAAACGCCTGAAGGCTGACCGCCCAGCACGCCGAGCGCGTCGAAGGTGCTACGATTTCCCAAGGCGAGCCCGCTGTCGCCTTCGAGGGAAGCGAACTGCTAGCCGCGTCTTGCGGTCACGGCTCGCAGACGTCTGGTTGTGTGCTAGATGGCGCGAATGGCGGTTTATTTCATTCTGGAAGAGAACGACGCTGATTGGCGAATGAAGATCGGGCGATCACGCAACCCGCAGGGTCGCGGTCGCGCCTTGCAGACCGGAAACTCGCGGCAGCTCAAATTGGTCGGTTGGATTGATGACGGATCCGACGCTGTGATGGAGGCTCGTCTGCATGCCAAGTATGCGTTGGCCAATGTGAATAGAGGTAGCGAGGTCGCGGCGCGGGAATGGTTCTACCTGCAACCGGCCGATATTCTTGCCGATCTCGCACACGCGGGTCGTTTCGGTTTCGTTGCCAAGAACGCGGACGCGTTCGAGATTGTGGGCTACGACCGCGATGCGGTTCCCGAGTATGTCGGCGTCTGGGACTGGGCAGACTTGGAGATCGACGAATGCTGCCCGTTCTGCGGTTGCTTTTGCGGGATGCATTTCCAGGACGCATCCTGGATGTATCACTGCATGAATTGTGACGCATTGACCGATTTCGAGGGAGGCGGAAACCTTCCCTGATGTGTGAAACGCCGAAGGCGGGACGACGGCGACGTGAGCAGCTGACTGAGTTCGGCGGCCCTGCAACCTTCTAAACTGCCCCAGGCGCTTGGCTCTCACGGGCCGATTAGGGTCCTTCTTCCGACGCTAGCGCGCGGCGTTGCGGGCGACGCCCCTCCTGCGCCAATAACCGATTAAGCTTGGCTACGTCGCGCTCGATCCGACGCGTGAGACGCATGAGTTCATCGGCGCGCTGCACCGGAGGCGGAGGATACTGGTTCAGCCATGCGTCAATAGCGTCATGCATGCCATTCGTAAGAGCTGCGGTTCCTCGCACGATCTTGCTGTAATGCGGCTGCGTTATTCCGAGCTGCTCCGCGACCGCGTGCTGGGTGAATCGACGGGCCAGGCGGGCGCGCTCCATCTTTTCCAGAAGACTTCTTGCTGCCGAATCGGAATGCATATAATATGCATATATGCATTCTTTAGCCCTCTCAACCGACCAGATTGTCTACGCGTTGAAAGAAGAGGCATTCCTCGAATTGCGCTTGCCTCCCGCGTCCACCGGGGTCGGCATTTCGGAGTTACAATGGGGAATGCATGACCATCCCAAGACGCCGGCCTACTGGGCGGCGCAATCCTGGATGTGGGGGTTGGAGGCACCAGGGCATTACAAGCTCGGCAACTCTCTGGAGGACGAGATAATCGCTTGCCTTCTGGGTGGCTACGGCATTCCAGCCGAAGTCGGTATCGCCGCTTACGAGCGCATTAGATCCGAATGCGATGGACGTTATGAGGCCCTGGCGGATGAGGGCTTTGTGCTGGATCTGCTGAGCAGGCCGCTCGAGGTCAGGGGGCGGAAGGTGCGTTACAGGTTCGCGCGGCAGAAGGCGCACTTCCTGGCATCTTCGTTTCAGGCTCTGCCGGAGATCGACCAGGGTCTTCCCGATCGTGCTCTGCGCGACGGGATCATGACCCTCAAGGGAATTGGCCCGAAGACGGCGTCGTGGGTCGTGCGCAACTGGCGGGACAGCGACCTGGTCGCCATCCTCGATATTCATATCGTTCGCGCCTGCGAACATATGGGCCTCTTCGAGCCCGGCTGGACGGTGGAGCGTCACTATCTCGCCATGGAGGAAGCATTCCTCGCTTTTGCGGAGCTGATCGGAGCGCGCCCCTCGCTGCTCGATTCGGTCATGTGGAACGTCATGCGTGAATTGGCCAGGCAGCCAGTCATCGATCGCAGGCTGGAACCGACAGCCGATCTTCCTCTCTTTGCTTCGGTCAACTGAGTATTCCGCTGAAATGAACATGTTCGCGGTTGACGCGCGTGCGCACCGGACATCATTCTTCCTTTCAAGGGAGAAGTATAATGTCTGGAAGAGGGCCGGATTCGGGAACGGATCACAATCGCAATTCGATCGGCAGCGGTGGCTCACCTGGTAGCGGATCCGGAGCGGGTGGGGGCTCCGATGCTGACGACTGTCTCTTCGTCCAGACCGCGCCTCTCTCCAGTCCGGTCCCAGCCGTCGTTTCGGCCTTGAAGGTCGGCGATGTGCTTGAGGTGGATCTTCAGAATACTCCCTCCGGTAATCGCTTGGTGGTGAGCACCGCGGGCGGACAAGCTGCAGGTTCGCTCACACACCCCGGCCACTTGAAGATCATCCAGTGCATTGGCACCGGACACATCTACAAGGCGACGGTCGTCCAGAAGACGGGCGCCCTCATTGCCTTGAGGATCGAACCGAAATGACCGCTGTCGTCGGCGGTGTTTACGCCGAGGAATGCCTCGAACCGTTCTGGAACGATGTATACGGGTCGGGCGGCCGCGCGGCAGCCGCGCTTTCGGGCTGGTGCGATGATCTGAAGCTCGTCACCTATCGGTCATCGGCGTTGGCAGATGGGCTGGAAAACCTGTCGGCCATCTATGGTTTCCCGATCGAAGGCCCCGAGGTCCGGGATGCGGTGAGTTTTCGATATATCCATTCTCTCGATGAGCCCAGGATCGCACCTCGGCCCGATTCCATTAGCGTCCACCCACCGATCGAAGTCAGCGGCGACGTCGTTCTACGGTTCGGAATGCTCGAAGGGGATGCGAGGGTGACAGCCCGCCGGGCAGTTTACGACCCGCAATCGGCCTTCGATCCCCGGCCGTTCCACGAGAATGGATCCACGGCAGACGAGCTCGCCCTCATCCTCAACGCTTTCGAGGCAAGGCGGCTGACGAACGAGACCGAGCCCGAACGCATGGTCGAAGCATTGATCGAGAAGCAGGATGCCAGCATCGTGGTTCTCAAGCTTGGCGGTCATGGAGCGATAGTCGCGACGCGAACTTCGCGAACCCGGGTTCCTGCCTACCGCAGCAACACGGTATGGAAGCTGGGCACCGGGGATGTCTTCTCGGCTGCTTTCACAAAGTTTTGGGCATGCGATGGCGTGGAACCCACGGAAGCTGCCGATCTCGCTTCGAGGTCGGTATCCGTATATGCATCGACCCGCTCATTGCCGATCCCCGCGAAGAAGGAACTCGCGGCGCTGGACCTCTCGCCCGTCACGCCGTCGAGCGGACGGGTTTACATCGCAGCACCGTTCTTCACTTTGGCTGACCTCTGGCTCGTCGAGGAGATCAGGCAGCGTCTGCTGGACATGGGCGTTGGCATTTTCTCGCCGTTGCACGATGTTGGCTTGGGAACGGCGCAAGAGGTCGCGCTGCGAGACCTCGAGGGACTGGACCAAGCCGATGTCGTGTTGGCAGTCCTCAGCGGTTCAGATCCAGGGACGATATTCGAGGTTGGATATGCGGTGGCGAAAGGCAAGCCCGTCATCTGCCTAGCCCAGAACATGCGCGACGAGGATGCCAAGATGCCAGAGGGCAGCGGGTGCCTGATGGTATCGGATCTCGTGACCGCCATCTACCATTCGATCTGGGCGATGGCATGAAGGGACTGCTTCTCTCGGGCGGCATGGATTCGATTGCGCTTGCTTGGTGGCTGAGGCCCGAGCAAGCCATCACCGTCGATTACGGACAGCTTGCAGCGATCGCCGAAACGCGAACCTCGCGTCAGGTATGCGAGGAGCTGGGCATCGGGCATACGGTCATCGAAGCGAGATGTCCCGAGCTTGGCTCGGGCGACATGGCGGGCGACGCGCCGCACCAACTGGCGCCGGTTCCCGAATGGTGGCCATTCCGAAATCAGCTGCTGGCAACATTGGCCGGCATGAAAGCCGTTCAATTGGGCGTAACGGAGCTGATATTCGGAGCAGTTCGAGGCGACGGTTCGCATGCCGATGGCCTTCCCCGGTTCTTCGAAGACCTGGACCGGTTGATGTCCGGGCAAGAGGGAGGCCTGAACGTGACAGCGCCCGCGATCGGGATGTCCACCGAAGAGCTGATCGTGAAGTCGAAGGTTCCGCGATCCGTCCTGGCATGGGCGCATTCCTGTCACAGGGGCGATCTGGCCTGCGGCGACTGCAGGGGCTGCTACAAGAACGCGGAAGTGATCGCGAACGTATATGGGGATCTTTGACGAGCCTCGACCGGTCGCGGGCGTAGAAGCTCCGACGAGATCCTGGCCGGCGTTCGAGCACGTCATTCCTCTGACCCGGCGGATCCTGACCGGTTCTGACAATTTCTTCGAGGTATTGGCTAGGCGCCGCTCCGCGCTGGGAGGTTCTGTCAGCGAGCGCGAACTGTCCTCTGTTCTGTGGCATGCCATGCTTCTTCGAGAACGGAACAATAATTCGAGGTTCGGCGAGTGGGAGAGCCGCGCGGCCCCGTCCGCAGGGGGTCTCCACTCGCTTGGCATCGCCTGCCTTCCCGTCGACGGCTCGCCTTGGTGCGGATTATACGATCCCGAAGCACACGAACTTCGGAGCTCCTCCTCTTTCGAAACCGCCGTCTCGCTCAATCGGAACGAGATAGACGAGATCTTGAGCTCGAAGCACGGGATCACCCTTCAATTCATCGGTGATCGTCGACGCTACGAAGCGTGTTACCAAAATTGGGAATCGCTGTTCTGGCGGGACGCTGGGGCACTTCTCGGTATCATCACGATGATCGCAACCGCGCTGGATCTCGAAGCGACGACTGTTGGGCGAAACGGAAGCGACATCGTCGCGGCAGCTGGTTTCCCCACCGAATATCTCGCGGGCGGTGCAATCCATATCGGCTCTGCAGGGACAACCGACGAGACTGGCAAGGGGCATTAGGAAGCGGGCTATCCGCGTAATGGCGAGCCGGTTTCACCGTCAGCGTCGAGAAGCGACGAAGGGCGAGAGATCCGCGACCGATGTGATGACGTCGAAGGCCTGTCGCAAGGCGGCATTGAATTGCATCGGGACCAGTGACGACGTGACGAGCGCGGATACCAGAGAGATATCCCCGGCCTCCAGGCGGGTGACTTTCGCTAGGTCTTCGAGATGATCCCTCAACACCGCAATGCGGTCCGTGTGCTTGACCGTCGGCCCCCTTTTTGCGCCCTCCGCCGACCTCGGTGAATATTCCGAGAGGCGTTCGGCGATTTCGCCGACCGTCCGGTCGGCGCGGAGACGTTTGCATTCTATGGCGAAGACGCGGCCGTCAGCGGGTCGCCAGGCCAACACATCGACGTCGCCGTTTCGCTTCGTGCCTCCCAGCCGCGTCATATCGACCTCGGCGATTGCCTCCATCCCCATTGCTTCAAGGTCGTCTCTGACCTTCTGGTTGAACGCGTGCCCCCTCTCGTCGATGACAGCGCCTATCCAGCTCCGCATCTCATCACTGCGATAGAAATCGACGGGCAGTCCGCCCGAATGCGCACGCAGAGCGTAGGTCAGGGCATGGTCCAGGAGGATTGGGGACAGCACAAGTTCGGGATTGTCTCTACCGTCGAGATTTATGACCGGCCGCGCCAGAAGGCTGAGGCGGCGCGCATGGCGCCACGGCCACCAGTCCCTGGCGGTCGCGCCCTCGGGCTTCTTCTCGTCCCACTTGGGCCGAGGTCGCAGCGACCATGCATCGAGAAGAGCACCAATTCCGTCTCGATCGATTTCGAGCTTGTCCTTGGCTAGCTGGACCAGTTCGGAACGACGCATCCGCACGATGTCTCCGCCTCGTTCGAGTGCGATCAGACCGACGAATGACACCATGTCGGCCATGCCCAAGGGATCGACGCCGTATTCGGCCAGGAACGCTGCATCGAATGCCGCGTCCCTCTTTTCCGCATACTCGTCCCGCTCCAATGTTTCTGCACGTCGATATATATCAGCGTAATCGCCAGCAGCGGCTTCGAATTGCTCCTGGGACGATGCACGCAGGTAAGGGGTATGAACTTGTTCGGCGAAATCGTTTTCGAAGCGGAGTGTGCCATTCGGCATCACCGCGAGTTCGGAAGCGAAGCCATGGTGGATCTCGTCACTTCGGGACGCGATCGCATTCATCAAGGAGATTTCCGCCATCATCTGATCGAAGTCGTAGACCGAGCACTTGCGCCCATGCTCCGTAGGCGAGGTGCACAGCGCCATTTCAGCCAGGACCCGTGAGCACAGTCCCGCTTCGGCTCGCTCGCTTTCAAGGTTGATGGCGACCCGGACACCCTCTTCGGGGGGATGGAGCGAGAGAACCGCCGCAGCCGTCGTTCGCCATCGGTTCCTGTCCTTGTCCACCGCATGATGATGGCGAAGCGCCATCTCGATAACGTTGGCCCTGTCCAGGTCTTTAAGCCTCGTTCGGATACTGGCCCATAGATCGTCCACCAAACCAGCGAGGAACTTGGTTGCTTCGAGGCCGCGAACTACATTCGTTTCGTCGTCGGCACCGACGCTTGCCAGTCCGACTTCGGCCCACGCCCGGACCTCCGGTTGCACCTTCCGAAGCGGATGATGGACGGCTTTGGCGATCACCATCTGCGTGATCGTAGCAGCGTTGAACACGTGAAGATGGCGCGCTGCGTCATCCTTGACTATCTCGCGTTCCACCGCATCAGCGCACGCAGACGGGTCTTGGTTTGCCAGGCCGGCGGCACCCGAGGCGATCGCCCGCACCATCCATCGGTCGCCCTGATTACCCGGTTGGCCGAAAGAACGAAGATAGGGTTCCGCGCAGGAGATCCGGATCGTCCCGCCGCCGAGGGAGACATTGGGCGGCTCGATTTTTCCTTCCTCTGCCAGCAGTTCCTGCTCATCAATCCGTCCGAATGTCAGGACTACCTCGATATGTCTCGGCAATTCTTCACCCAGATGGATTTCGAGTTCTGGCGCAAGCGGGATGAGCCAGTTCTGTGCCATGTCCCATACTCGAAAGGGGAGCGATCCGGCAGTGATTGGGTCAATGGCCTCTACCGTCAGCCACCACGTTGTCCTGCTGCCCTCTATTGCGACTGCAGGGTGGCCATGACGCAGATCGTCAACGCTTACGAACGCGCTTTCGGTGCTGGCCGCCTCGAACAAGGGCAACGCGGAAGGGCGCTGCACCTCCGCCCGATAGCCTCTCGAAGGACGCGCGACGCTATGCTTGTCGAGCGCCTGCCGAATCCGGATGCGCAGCTTGCTGAGATGATCGGTTCCCATCTGGATCATGGATGGCGCCGAGTGATCGACCTGCTCGGGCAGAAGCGTGAAATCCTGCTCTTCGACCATGCCGTAGAGGTTCATGAACCCATTCGGATTGAACAGCTGGATGCCTCGCCGTGCGAGTTGATCCTCCTGCTCGAGAACCCTGAAAATGCGCAATGCATCGATCTCCCCGGCGGATGCCAGAAGCGAAAGGTCGTCGTAACCAAGCCCGACGATCTGCCAGCAGTCTGGAGGTCTTCCGTGATCGGCGACCACACCGCGGCCCTGTCCACCGAAGACCAGCAGCGTCATGCCGCGCAAGTAGTCATCGCGCGCGCTGCACTCTGCCGCTGCTTGCCTCATCAGCCTTCGGACAGGCGCTGAAACGTCCTGGACCGAACGGAAGCCTTCCGCGATTACGTCATATGGGCGGTCCGGCACAAATATGACCTGACAATAGGCTCCCGCATCGAACCTGCATAACTGGACCACGCAGTGACTTTGGACATCCGACCAGGGTGGAGCGGCAGGGCTCAGGTCGAGTCCGCGCACAGCGTCCCCTACCGCCCCCAAGAATTGATGTTCGGTTAGATGTCCTTCGTAAGCATCCCCCGCTTGGTTATCCCTCGCGAGTTCCAGTGCGCGGCGGCGGACCGCCGCGCCAATTGCCGTGGGAAGCAGCACCACGATGCCATCTTCCGTTCGCGAGACGGGCCACCGCTCGAGGCTCGTCCAGTTGATGGTTTCGTTCCGCAAGAGCTGCGGATCGATGCGCGAGAAGTCGAAAGGGAGAAGGTCGAACGGTTCCACACCGATCGCGCGCAGTTCCGCCTCGGTGAAGGTGACAGCTGCGCATGCACGTAGTGCCTTCGCGGTATCGAACCGAAATCGGTCGCGCGCCTTGCCCTCACCAGCTTGGTAGCGTCGCAGTCCTGCTCGCTCCGCCACCGCCTCGCCAATTGCCAACAACGCGTTTGCCTGACGCATTCCGTGCTGGGCCCATTCGTGACCATCTGCGATTGCGCTGTTGAGCGCAGAGAGACAGCTCTGGGTATAGGCGGCGTTCGCTTCCCAGGTTCCTTCGAGGATGCGGAAGTCGCCGGCCCCTGTGGTGATGTTGGAGACGAAGACGTCTTCGGAGGGATCCTCCAGACGCCATACGGCCCCGCGCGCGAGGTCATTATTGAGGAAGTCGCGGATCCGCACAGCCGAGGGTTTTTCTTGTCCACCGCAGTGTGCAGCCGCCAAGTGGGCGAGCACTTCCAGTCGAAGGATACCGCCTTGAAGGCTGGGATCGACCATAAGCCCTGCGACCATGCCGCAAGTTGCGTTTCGATCGAGCTTGCGCAGCCGTCGGCACAGCCGCTCATGCGTCGCCGTTAGAGATTCGATATCGAGGACCGCTCCCGCCGTCGCCATTGCTTCCAGTTCCATGCCACGTAGATGGCTGGGCTTGTCGCGTTAGGCAATCGGACACGCTCGTCCGGTAATATAGCTACGGTATACTACCCGACTCCTGACATGATTGACGCCGAGGAAAGTCGACGTGCGCACGCAGGGAATTCCGGGGTTGTTGCGGTTATGTAAAATGAATGCAGATCACAGCCCTCCAACGCTTGCTTCGCGCCGCACAATCGTATACCGCAAGCGCGATGCGCCAGGTTCGCTTCCTGTTTTTGTTGATACTGCTGGTAGTCTCGCATGGCGGGCTGCCTGGGGCGATTCCGCATCTCGAAGCGGCTCATGCGCATGATACGGTTAGTGCAGCGCACGCGCATGACCACAGATCCGCAGATGTGGTCGAGGTTGAGCCGCAATCGGACGCATTTGCTTCGGACGAGCTTGTCCCACATGCTGCGTCTCACTCGCATGGCTCTATCACTTTGCCAGATGACGCTGCGCTTGTGCCGAATGGCACGCTTTCGAGGGTTCTTCTGCGTCCTGGCGAATCTGCCCCCCTCGTCGGCTATCTGTCGGCCCCTCTGACGCAACCGCCTTCAGCCTGATCTCTGAATTCGGCCCGGTTTTCGGGCTGCTTTTCGTTCAGATGATCAGGAGTAATTTATCATGCACGTGTCCACGCGTGCCGCCCTTTTGGCGGCCACGTTGCTGTGGGCGAACGCGGCATCAGCCCAAACGTTCACCCTAGAAGAGGCCGTCCGAAACGCGGTCGCTCACTCACCCCAAGGCGAAGCGGTCGCCGCGCGCCTCGATGTTCTGGATGCGGCCAGAGCAGCTGCCGACACCCGGCCTGCGCCGTCCATTGATGGAACAGTAGAGAACATCGGGACGCCCGGCTTCTCACAGTGGCAGGTCGACGGAACCTACAACCAGCGCATTGAGCGTGGCGGCAAGCGCGCTGCCCGGGTCGGCGTGGCCATGGGTGACATCGAATTGGCTGAAGCCGAGGCCCTGGTCAGGCGCCTGGATCTCGCGCGCGAGGTTCAGGAGCTGTATGTCGAGGCCCAATCCGCCGCGCTGACCCTTGAGCTGGCCAAGAGCAGGGTCGAGATTGCCGAGACGCTCGCCAAGGAGGTCCAGCGAAGGGTCGACGAAGCACGCGATCCTCTGTTTGCCGGCACACGCGTCCGCACGCAATTGGCAGAGGCCCGTGTAGACCTCGGTCTGGCCGAGCACGCCTACACGGCGGCCCTGGCACGCTTGGCCCTGCTGACCGGCGGTGATCCCGAAGGGATGGACGTCGTGACTACCGGCTTTCTCGATCCATCAGAGGTCGTAGTCGGGCCGGTCGATCTGACGCCCGTCGATCTCGCGGTATTCGAAGCACGCCGCGATCGTGCAGACGCGAACTATCGACTTCAGCAGGCCAACTCTCGCACCGACCCAACCGTCTTCGCTGGACCACGTGTCTTCGGCAACGGGGATGTTGCTCTGGTTGCCGGGTTCTCACTGCCCCTTCCTAATCGCGCTCTGAACCGTGCCAATATCGATCGCGCAGCTGCGGAGCAGCGGCAGGTCGAGGCCGACCTGGGCGTGGAGCGGTTCGAACTTCGGCGACGGATCGCATTGGCCGCTGAGCGTGTCGAAGAGGCCCGTCATGAGGCCGAAGCGATACAGGAGGCGGTCGTTCCTGGAGCGGAACAGACGCTCCGGGAGGTGAGGGCTGGCTACAATCGGGGAGGGTTCACCTTCCTCGATGTGTCCCTCGCCCAGACGGCCTTGCACGACGCCCGTGTGCGGTTCGTCGACGCTCTGGCGGAATATCATCGGGCCAAGGTCGATTACGATCGACTGACTGGCCGCTTCATCGAAATTGTTGGGGGATACTGATCATGCGCAAGACGCATTTCTTCCTTGCTGCCTTGTGCGCAGTGACACTTAGCGCCTGCGGGCAATCTGACGGCAATCCGGAGTCCACCGAGGAACAGGCCGCGGCGGAAGGGGATTACGAGCGCGGGCCCCATAACGGCCGGATGCTCCGGGATGGCGATTTCGCCATCGAAGTCACGGTATTCGAGGACGGCGTGCCTCCGGAGTATCGTCTCTACGCCTACCGTGATGACGAACCGGTCGATCCCAAGACGGTCCGCGCGCGGGTCATGATCACCCGTTTGGACGGGGAGAAGACGACCTTCGAGTTCGAACCGGAACAGGATTACCTGCGTGGCCAGGGTGTTCTCATCGAACCGCACAGCTTCGATGTGGTTGTGGTGGCCAACGAAGGCGACACTTCCCATCGGTGGGCGTTCGAGTCCTATGAAGGCCGTGTCCAGATTGCTGACGAGGCAGCACGCGCGGCCGGGATTCGAACCGAAACGGTCGGGCCGCAGCAGATCGGTGAAACTATCGAGATCATCGGCCGTGTCGAGCTCGATCCTTCGGGGAGTGCCGAAGTAGGCGCCAAGTTCCCCGGCCCCGTGGTCTCACTGCACGCCAATCTCGGCGATCGCGTTTCGCGAGGTGCGTTGCTTGCGCGGGTGGAGAGCAGCTCGTCGCTGCAGACTTACTCGATATATGCGCCGATCTCGGGGGTTATCACCCAGCGGAACTCCAATGTCGGCGACATTGCCGGCAGCGACCCGATTTTCGTCATCTCCGACCCATCGCGCACTGTCGCCACGTTCCCGATCTTTCCACGAGACATCGAGCGGGTGCGTCCCGGACAGGCGGTTCAGATACGAGGCCTGGAAGGCCAACGTGCACAGGGCTCCCGCATCCGGGATTTCCTGCCGTTGGCGGAAGTCAGCAGCCAGGCGGTCACCGCCCGGGCGTCGCTGCCGAACAGGGACGGTTTCTGGCGTCCTGGAATGGCCGTCAGAGGCTTGGTCTCGGTCGATCAGCGGCGGGTTCCTCTCGCCGTTCGGACGGATGCCATTCAGCAGTTCCGCGATTTTCGGGTCGTTTTCGCCAAGATCGGCGAGACCTACGAGGTTCGTATGCTCGAGCTTGGCCAGGAAGGTCCTGAGTGGACCGAGGTCCTCGGCGGCATCGAGGCGGGCACCGTCTACGCATCCGAGAACAGCTACGTGATCAAGGCCGACATCGAGAAGTCGGGCGCGAGCCACGATCACTGAGGAGCGCGATTCCATGTTAGAGAAGATAGTCGAGCTGTCGATCAGACAGCGTTTCGCAGTGCTTGCGGCGGTATTGATTTGCGCCGCCGTGGGCATCTACAGTTTCGGCCGGCTCAAGATTGACGCCGTGCCGGACATCACCAATGTCCAGGTGCAGATCAACACGTCCGCGCCGGGATTCTCTCCGCTCGAAGCCGAGCAACGCATCACTTATCCGGTAGAAACCGCGATCGCGGGGCTTCCGGGCCTTTCATACACGCGATCTGTTTCTCGTTACGGACTCAGCCAGGTCACGGTCGTCTTCGAGGACGGGACGGATATCTATTTCGCCCGGCAGTTGGTCAACGAACGGCTTCAAGGGGTCCGCTCGACCCTGCCGGAAGCGGTTGAGCCTGAGCTCGGCCCCATCGCGACCGGCCTTGGCGAGATCTTCATGTATACGGTGGAGGCCGAGCGAGGTGCGATCAAGCCCGATGGGTCGCCCTATACCGCGCAGGACCTGCGGACGCTTCACGATTGGGTCGTCAGGCCACAACTGCGAACGGTTCCGGGCGTGACCGAGGTCAACTCGATCGGCGGCTACCGCAAAGAATACGTCGTTGCGCCTCTTCCGGAAAGGCTGGCCGGTTTCGGCCTGACCGTGGAGGATGTGATCGATGCCCTCGAGAACAACAACGCCAACGTGGGCGCTGGCTATGTCGAGAGGTCCGGATCTCAATACCTGATCCGCGTTCCCGGGCAGGCCGAGGGCGAACGCGACCTGTCCGGAATCATCGTCGACTATCGTGACGGCGTTCCCATTCGGATCGCTGATGTGGCGGACGTCGAGATCGGATCCGAGATCCGCAATGGCGCAGCCACGAAGGATGGCCGCGAGGTCGTCCTCGGCACGATATACATGCTGGTCGGTGAGAATGCCCGTGATGTCAGCGTTGCGGTGGCCGAACGCTTGGAGGAAGTGAACCGTTCGCTCCCTGGCGGCGTGGTGGCCAACACCGTATACGACCGCTCCGAACTGGTCGAGGCGACCGTGTCCACGGTCGAGAAGAACCTCGCCGAAGGTGCGCTGCTGGTGATCGTCGTTCTGTTCGTCCTCCTGGGCAACTTCCGGGCCGCACTCATCACCGCTGCCGTTATACCGCTATCCTTCCTCCTGATGATCACGGGGATGGTCGAGAACAACGTTTCCGGCAATCTCATGAGCCTTGGCGCCTTGGACTTCGGTCTGATCGTCGATGGGGCGGTCATCATAGTGGAGAACTGCCTGCGGCGCTTTGGTGAGGCCCAGCATTCTCTCGGAAGACTGCTGAATCGCGATGAGCGGTTCAAACTGGCGGCCCGCGCATCGGCGGAGGTGATCAAGCCGAGCCTCTTCGGCATCCTGATCATCACCATCGTCTACGTCCCGATCTTCGCTCTGGAAGGGGTCGAGGGTAAGACGTTCCACCCGATGGCCATCACGGTCGTGATGGCGCTCACAGCCGCCATGGTCCTCTCCCTGACCTTCGTCCCAGCCGCAGTCGCGACTTTCGTGACGGGCAAGGTCGAGGAGAAGGAGACGCGGGTCATGAGGGCTGCGAAGTCGGGCTATCAGCCCATGCTCGATTTCGCCTTGCGTTCACGCAAGGTGGTGCTCGCTGGAGCGGTTGCCTTGGTGGTCCTTGCCGGGTTCGGCGCCAGCCGGATGGGTTCGGAGTTCATCCCGAACCTGGATGAGGGAGACATCGCGCTGCACGCGCTACGTATCCCCGGGACGAGCCTCAGCCAGGCCGTCGCCATGCAGACCGCGTTGGAGAACCGGATCCGCACCTTCCCGGAGGTCGATCAGGTATTTGCGAAGATCGGCACGGCGGATGTCGCGACCGATCCCGTGCCGCCATCGGTGGCGGACACCTTCGTCATCATGAAGCCTAGGGAGGACTGGCCCGACCCCAGGAAGCCCAAGGAGCAGCTCGTCGCTGAGATGAACGAGGCGGTCCAGCAGGTGCCGGGCTCGCGCTACGAGTTCCTCCAGCCGATCCAGATGCGCTTCAACGAACTGATCGCAGGCGTTCGTTCCGATGTCGCGATCAAGGTCTTCGGAGACGATCTCGACCAGCTCGCCGCCGTGGCGGCTGAAGTCGAGGGAGTGGTCTCTTCGATCGAGGGATCTCAGGATGCCCAGACCGAGCAGGTGACAGGGTTGCCGTTTATTCAGGTGCTCCCTGATCGTGTGCGTCTGACCCAGCTCGGTTTGAACGTCGATGATGTCCAAACTGTCGTATCGACCGCGATCGGCGGCGCGGAGGCTGGTCAGATCTTCGAAGGCGACAGGCGTTTCGATATCGTCGTCAGGTTACCCGAGGAGATGCGCCAGGATCGGCAGGTTCTCGAACGTCTTCCCATCGCTCTCCCAGGAGGTGGATCGGTCCCGTTGACGGAAGTCGCGACGATCGAGAACGTTCAGGGCCCAAATCAGATCAGTCGCGAATCCGGTAAGCGTCGAGCTGTCGTCACCAGCAACGTGCGGGGCAGAGACCTCGGGTCCTTCATCGCCGAGGCTCAGCAACGGATCGACGCTGAAGTCGATCTGCCCGAGGGCTATTGGATCGACTACGGCGGAACCTTCGAACAGCTGGAGTCGGCCAGTGCTCGGCTGCAGGTCGTCGTCCCGATTGCCCTGCTGCTGATCTTCGGCCTGCTGGTCGCTCTGTTCCGCTCGGTGAAGGACGCTCTGGTTGTCTTCTCGGGAGTGCCGCTGGCCCTGACCGGAGGTGTCGCTGCGCTCATGCTGAGAGGGATTCCGTTCTCGATCTCGGCAGGCGTCGGCTTCATCGCCTTGTCGGGCATTGCGGTGCTGAATGGCGTGGTGATGCTGACCTTCATTCGCCAACTGATGGATGAGGGTAGGCCGCTCGACATTGCAATCAAGGAGGGCGCCATGGCCCGGCTGAGGCCTGTCCTCATGACGGCCTTGGTCGCCAGTCTCGGGTTCGTCCCGATGGCCCTGAATGTCGGACTCGGTTCGGAGGTGCAGCGGCCGCTCGCGACGGTGGTGATCGGCGGCATCGTATCGGCGACGGCCCTGACGTTGCTCGTCCTGCCTGCCCTTTACCGGGCGGTCCGTGGCGACCGAGCGGAGGTGTCAACCGCCGACGACACCGAAACACCCCCCAGTATTCAAACTGCAGGCTGAAGACGGTCGGGCCGTCCGCGTGGAGCGATCCCGCAGGCGGTCCTCCCCTGCAATCGGAGAAATAGATGATGCAACTGACGAAGAAACTTCCGGCTCAGACACTGACGCGCCTGTTCGCGCTGTTGGCTGTTCTGCTGATATTCCTCGCTTCCGGAGCCGAGGCCTGGGCCCACAATGTCGCAGAAGGCGACAAGGGCTATATCCAGGAAAGCAGCGGCACGCTGATCCTGCCCTTCATCTACCTGGGCGCCAAGCACATGGTGACCGGCTACGATCACCTTCTTTTCCTCTTCGGTGTAATCTTCTTCCTCTACAGGCTGAAGGACGTCGGAATCTATGTGACGCTTTTCGCGATCGGCCATTCCACCACTCTGTTGTTCGGCGTCCTGACCGGTATTTCTGCCAACGCCTATCTCATCGATGCCATCATCGGCCTGTCCGTGGTCTACAAGGCGATGGACAACCTTGGAGCCTTCCAGCGCTGGTTCGGTTTCCAACCCAGCACCAAGGCGGCGACCCTCGTCTTCGGGTTCTTCCATGGCTTCGGTCTGGCCACGAAGATCATCGAGTTCGATATCGCGGAAGACGGTCTCGTTCCCAATCTTCTCGCATTCAACGTGGGAGTGGAGATCGGGCAGCTTCTCGCACTCGGCATGATCCTTATCCTGATGGGATTCTGGCGCCGGACGGGAAGCTTCATGAGCCACGCCTTCGCAGCCAACACCGTTCTCATGGCCGCCGGCTTCATGCTCGTCGGTTACCAGCTCGTCGGCTTTGCCGTCGCCTGAATTCTTGCATTCTGGAGTATAAGATATGTTCAATTCCCAACGTCCCTCGTCCAATGATCTACCGACCACCCGGCAGTTGCTGAAGGCCACGGGTATCGCTGTCGTCGCGGCGGGCACGCTTCTCGTGACTGTGGTGCTCCCGTCTGAATACGCGATCGATCCGACCGGAGTAGGTCGAGTCCTCGGCTTTGCTGAAATGGGCGAGATCAAGCAGCAGCTTGCTGCGGAAGCGGCGGCCGATGAGCAGAACGCTGCGGTCGCAGAGGTCCGCTCGATAGCCGTTGCGCCGGACTCCGAAGGAGAGGCGGAGGGTCGTCAGGATATCACCGAGTTGACACTTGCTCCTGGCGAGGGGGCAGAAGTCAAGGCGGTAATGTCCGATGGCGCTTCTCTGCGGTATGAATGGTCTGTCGCAGGTGGACACGTCAACTACGACACGCACGCCGACGCACCGGGCGTTTCCTACCACGGCTATGATAAGGGTTGGGAGTCGACGGGTGAGTCCGGGACGCTTGTCGCCGCGTTCGATGGCAGCCATGGTTGGTTCTGGCGTAATCGATCGGGGGGAACGGTCACCGTAACCCTCAGGACGGAAGGCGCCTATGCCGAGATCAAGCGCGTCGTGTGATCATCCCGAACTGGGTCGCGACGGGCCTTGACCTGGCTTGGCTTGGATACGGAGGACTGTTCGCGGCCGCGTTCGTCGCCGCGACGGTCCTTCCGGCCCAGTCGGAGGTCGTGTTGGCCACCATGCTGACGTCCGGACGCTATGAACCCTCTGTGCTTCTCCTGACCGCGACCTCGGGAAACGTCTTGGGTTCGGTGCTCAATTGGTATTTGGGGCGCAATCTCGCGCGGTTCAGAAACGCAGCGTGGTTCCCGTTTTCCTCTGCATCTATGGACAAGGCGGAAGCGCGCTTCTCTCGATACGGCCATTGGATTCTGCTTTTTTCCTGGGTTCCCGTGATCGGCGATCCGCTGACATTGGTCGCCGGAGTCTTGCAGGTCCGTTTTCTCATCTTCGTGGTCATCGTGATTGTCGCCAAGTTCATGAGATATGCTGTTCTCGCGGCATCGATTCTGGGTTGGGCGCTGTAGGCCCGTGGAGAATTCGAAATGTTGAGTATTCTGACCAATAGAACCTATCGGCACCTGCTCGCGGCGCAGGTCATCGCGCTGGTGGGGACGGGCCTCGCGACGGTTGCGTTAGGTCTTCTGGCCTACGAGATTGCCGGAACGGATGCGGGCGCGGTGCTCGGCACGGCGCTGGCGATCAAGATGGTCGCTTACATCGGGATCGCACCGGTCGTCGGTGCCTATGCCGATCGCTTGCCGCGTAAGACCCTATTGGTAGCGATGGATGTGATCCGCGCTGTCGTCGCGATAGCGCTGCCTTTTGTCGATGCGGTATGGCAGATCTACCTGCTGATCTTCTTGCTTCAGTCGGCCTCGGCGGCATTCACACCGACCTTCCAGGCGACCATCCCGGACATCCTCCCGGACGAGGAGGAATATACAACTGCGCTGTCGCTCTCGCGTCTCGCCTACGATCTGGAAAGCCTGCTCAGCCCGATCCTCGCCGCCGCTCTGCTGACGGTGATCAACTTCCACTGGCTGTTCGCGGGCACCTCGGTCGGCTTCGTGATTTCCGCCATGCTTGTCGTCACCTCCGCTCTGCCGCATCGCCAGGCAGCGAAGAAGATTGTCGAGAGCGTTTGGCGCAAGACCACGCGTGGCGCGCGGATTTACCTCAGGACACCGCGTTTGGTCGGACTATTGGCAGTGACGCTGGCAGCTGCGGCTGGGAGCGCCATGGTGATCGTGAACACCGTGGTCATCGTGAAAGGCATGGGCCGCTCACAAGAGGACGTCGCACTCGCGCTCGCAGCCTATGGAGGAGGGTCGATGCTGGCAGCGCTGATCCTTCCTCGGGTTCTGCGCTCGATCTCCGACCGCTCGGTGATGATCGCAGGTGCGTTCTTGCTAACCGCCACGCTGTCGGTCTTCGCGATGATGACGCTGGGAACCGCCGGGTTGATCGCCTGGCCGTTCCTCCTAGGCGGCTGGTTGGTCTTGGGCGTGACGTATTCGCTCAGTGTAACGCCTGGCGGCAGGCTGTTGCGTCGCTCTTCGAACGAAGGGGACAGGCCGGCGCTGTTCGCGGCGCAATTCGCCCTCAGCCATGTTTGCTGGCTTCTCGCTTATCCGGTGGCTGGGCAGATCGGCGCGAACTCGGGTATGGGCGTTGCTTTCTTGGCGCTGGCAGCGATTGCGGCGATCGGCGCCATCTCGGCGTTGTGGCGCTGGCCCAAGGTTGATCCCGAAGAAATCGCTCATGAACACCCTGAACTTCCGTCCGATCATCCGCATTTGTCGCGGCAGTTCCCGGGTGAGCATAGGCATGCTTTTGTGATTGACGAGTTGCACGGACGTTGGCCCGGACGCCCTTGAGGAGGATGCCAGCTAGTTGGCAGCTTCGGACAGGAAAGTCGCGAGCCTCTCCACGGCCCCTCGCTCGGCTCGGTAGGTGACTGACCGCCCTTCCTTCGTCGAAGAGACGAGGCCTGCGTTTCGCAATACCGACAGGTGCACCGAAGTGTTGTTGGGCATGGTGTCCGTCTGCTCGGCGACCTCGCTGGACGTGATGCCGTTCGCCGCTCGCGCTATGGCCAGGAATATCTCCAGCCGGGTTGGCTGGGCCAAGGCACTGAGTTTCGCGACGGCATCCATCTTTTCCATTCTCCTGCAGATAGCGTCAGCGATCCCTACCGACAAGTTAATTCAATACTTCATTACCTATTGAAGTATTTTCTGTTCATGCTATGTGCCGTCTCACGAGGCGCTGGTAGGTCCGGCGCGGAACGTGGGAGCGGTGCGATGAGCGATACCGCAGAATTCGAAATCGACCCTTATTTCGAGCAGGCCCCGGTGGATTGGGCGCTCGATCCTCTCGAGGACGGGAGTGGAGGCATGTTGGCTGTTCACCGTGTCGCGCTCGTCCGGATCGCATGCGTGGCTGCAGAGACCGGGGCGCGAATGCAGCGGGACGGCTTGGCGGAGGATCCGGTCGGCTGGATGGTCTCGCCGCTCGAGCTCTTCGAAGGCCGCGCGCCGATCGAAGCCTGCATGGAGCGCAGCGCCTGCTCGAAGGCGATCCTCCTTCACGGCTTGGGTCTCGGCCTCGACGCCGATCCGGCAGTCATCGATCGATTGCTCTTCGATCATTCGGCATCCTTGGGGACCGGACGTGGCTGAACCGGCGCAGTCCGACATCCGGCAGCTCCGCCGTGTCGATCTTCATGTAGGCGAAACAGGCTTCGGGGATCCGGACGATCCCCAACGTGTCGCGGCCGTTCTGGATGTGGAGACCACCGGGCTCGACCCTGAAAGCGACAGGGTCATCGAACTGGCGGTGCGACGCTTCAGGTATGATCCCGGCGGACATATCACCGAGATCGGCCGAGCGTGGTGCTGGCGCGAGGATCCCGGCGTCCCGCTGCCCGAAGATGTGATCCGGATCACCGGCATCACGGATCAGGACCTCATTGGACGGCGGATCGACGACCGGGTCGCGACCGATATCATTTCGTCCGCCGATGTCGTCATCGCCCACAACGCCGCGTTCGATCGTCCCATGGTGGAGAAGCGCCTTACTGACCTGCCGATCAAGCAGTGGGCTTGCTCCTGCGTGGAGATCGACTGGGCCGCCGCTGGCTTTGAAGGCAGGTCGCTCGGCTGGCTCTGCGCGCAGGCAGGTTGGTTCTATGATGCGCACCGAGCGCAGGGGGATGTCGACGCGCTCATCCAGCTCCTGCGCCATGAGCGGACCGATGGACGGCCGCTGCTCTACGAGCTCGATGGCAGATCTTCGTGCGAAAGCTTCGTTATCGAAGCGGTCGGCTCGGCCTTCTCGACCAAGGATGCTCTGCGGATGCGCGGCTACCGCTGGGATCCGAAGGCACAGGTCTGGTGGCGTGAGGTCATGGAGTTCCGCCTTCTCGAGGAACAGGCGTGGTTGGCCAGCGAAGTCTACGCGAGCGGAAAGGGAGCACGAGCCCTCGGCCCCCGGCTCACGCGGCGAGACGCATATAGCCGCTATCGACTCGATGGTGCGGATTGATCGATGCCCAGAAAAAGCAGCTCAGGAGGACCGAATATGGCAAGGAAGCTGACCCAGCGGAAGACTGCCGGCAAGCACGTCACGAAAGCGACGCTGCCGGACGGCCTGTTGAACCCCGCACCGGTTCCCTACAAGGTGGCGGACACCAGCATTACGGCCCTGCAGGTGTATCACAATCCCGATCGCCGACCGTCGGGCGACGGTCCCTGGAACAACGAGGCAGACAAGGTCTCCTGGATCGACAACGAGACCGGCCTCGGCTGCATCATGCTTCGCCAGAAGAACGGGACGATCTCTGGCTATGTGGGGGTGAACCCGGAGCATCCGCTCTTCGGCTACGAGGCGGACGCCGTGCCCGTTGGCGTTTCCAACACGGTCCACGGCGGCGTGACCTACGGCAAGGCCTGCGAGGTCAACCGGTTCGAACGGCAAGCCCACGGTAAGCCACGTCAGGAACGCTACACGGTTTGCCACACGACTTGGGTCAGGACGGTGCAGGACTATCGCACGGTGCAGACCACCGAGGATGAATTCCACGAGGATCTGTGGTGGCTGGGTTTCGACACCGATCATCCGGGCGACTTCGTTCCGGGCGGTCGATACGGTGAAGGTCGCAAGGGAGACGTCTATCGCGATCAATCTTTCGTCTACGCGAACTGCATCGAACTGGCGCGCAAGTTGAAGTCGCTGATCGAGAAGGGTTCGGACAGGGCTACGCCGACCAGTGCGCCGCTCGGCCTTCCGGCTCCCACCGAACGCCACGGTGAGTGATGGTCAGCTCGTTTCACCCTTTCGGTGCCGGTAAGGAACGCTACGGCGATGATCGGCATCCCGATCTACCCTGGGGATACTGGATGGTTTCGAGCGGATCCGTTCCGGGAGAACCGCCCCTAATCGATGAGGACGGCCGTGAATGGGGATCGGTGCGCGAAGCATTCTGGATCGATCGCCTTGGGCTGCCTTCCATCTATACCGGGTGGATGAACGGCATCATGGAATTCATGGCGAGCTACCTCGCTATTGCCGACGGTCGCTTCGTCGCGCCGGAAGAGCGGGTCCGGGACATCTTCCTCGGCGATGGACACCTCGACCAGTTCTTCAGGGCCTATCTGCTGGCTGCCGGGCTGGTGAACGACACGGAGGGCCGACCGACGCCTGAAGGGCGCTCTGTGTTGCTGATGCTGATTGCTACGCGCACGCGTGAGGATGCTGCGGAGGCTGTAGGTCTCGACTGGATCTTGGCGAACCGGACGGCCGCGGGTCATGTCGAACGCATCGCTGCTGCCGAGCAGATTGAAAGGCGGGAGCGCGTCGCCGCGCGCATGGCGCATCGCTTCACTACCGATACGATCGGTGGTGATCCGGCCGTGAAACTGATCGGCCTGCGGATCACGAAAGAAATCCCGGTCCGAAGCACCCTGTGGACTATGACCTGGCCTGATGGCGACCGTCTCGCGCGTGACCGGTTCTATCTCTGGCTCCTCGAACGCATCGATCGCTGGGATGCGTGGAGCGAGTTGGTCACCCGAGGCGGCGCCCGTGCGTTGACCGAGCACTTCATGAAGCTCGCCTTTTGCGATCGATTCGCCGTCGCGGAATTCGATGGCTCAGATGAGCTTCGAAGCAATTAAAGCCGGCGCGGCGCCCCGATTCGATCGCCATTCCGGGTTTAAGAGCCCATTCGATTTGAGAGACTTATGACCGAAATTCATAGACGGATCATCGCGGTATGCTTCAAGGCACAAAAAACCCGGCGATCACTCGCCGGGCCTTGTGACCTTAGGGTCGATTGCAGATCAGATGTCTGTTCCGGAATCATGAACCATTTTGGTGTCTCCTACAGGCTCTTAGTAGCATCACTAGCTTAAGCGATGGTGAACATTTTCGTTCCTTGTTTGCCGCCCTATCCCACTCTCATAGCTCTTGCAACGCTATATAGCCCCCTTCCGGACTTCGTCGAGAAAAGGTGGCTTCAGGGCTGCTCCGGCAATTATTTGCGCACGCATCTCCTCGACATCCGCACGGAACTCTTCGGCTTCCTTGCGCAGGAAGGTCCAGCAACTGAAGTTCAGTTGGCCCTGGACGACTCGCTCGACGGCGCTTTCAAGCTCCTCAAGGGCAAGGTCGGTCTGGCCTACAACAGCATATGCCAAGGCGGTGCACTGATGCACATTGGGATCACCGACCTCCATACGAGGCAGGGCGTCGGCGAGATCCGCGAACATATGCTTGGGCAACTCGTCGGTCTTGCCCCAATAAGCGATCGCACGATTGAATTCGACGGCTTCTGCAGCCTCGAGCTCCCTGTTGTCTGTAATGGCGAGAGCCTCTTCGAACCGACCCGAGCCGATCAACGCCAACACGGCCGTCATGATTAGATCTTCGGCCTGGTCGGGCTTTATATCGAGTTCACTCAACGGCTCAATCAATGTGTCGGCCACAAGATCGAGGTGCTGTCGGCCCTGCATCAGCAATGGCACGAGCTCCATCTTGGCCCTTATCTTCACGCCTTCCCGTTGGAAGAGGTCGAGCGCGACTTGCACGGGATCCTTTGCAGCACTTCGGAGCATCCTGACTGCGGGCCGGAATTCGAAAGTGCTTCCCTGTGGCGAGGTCAGCACATCCTTCAGATCGCTGAGTGCTTCGGTTCTCTTGTCGAGATGCATCCGCACGGCCGCCCGAAGGGTCTGGGCCACAACGATTTCGTATCCAGCGGCGATCGCATCAGTAAGACTGGATTCCTGGCTCTCGTAGTCCTTTGCTTCCGAGAAGACATCGGAAGCGAGAAATGCCAACCGACCGTCTTCGGAATGTGTGGCTGCGATTTCGCTCGCAAGGCTCTTCACCTCGGTCGCGGTCTTAGGCTTTTTGTCTTTCCGAGCATTCTTGTAGACATCGGGCAGTCGTTTGAGAGTGAACTCGGCTCCCTGCCTGTCAGTGATGTTCTGACCGATGATCGCCGACATCAGATAGCGGTATTCACTGGACAGTCGCGAATTCTCCCTCGCCTCGACGATTAGTGGAAGGTCGAGCAGGTTGAGGTTGACCCAATGGCTGATCGTCACCACCGGCGGCTCCAATCGGTCTTTCTGGCCGTAATCAAGGACTTTCGCGGCCTGATCCAGAGCAGCTTCTAGAATGTGGTTTTCATCGAAGAGATCGGGAATGTTGGACGGGCAAAAGATCAGTTCAATCTCGCGACCGCTCCGCTTGCGTTCTGTTCGGATCAGATCGACGATCGGCACGAGACCGTCTGTATTTTGTCGGGTCGGCATGAATAGGATCGCGACCGCATCAGGAAGCTGTCTCGTGCAGATACCACCGATATCCGTGTTCCCGGTCCGGCTATCGATCAGAACGTAGTCGAAGCCCTGATCTTCGAACTCTTCCCACTGCACCTTCATGTCGTCGAGCAATTCTGCGCCGTTGCGTTCTGCGTATAGGTAACCCCAGTCGATCCTGGCGAATTGTTCAGCATACTCGGGACGAGTGTTGTCACCCGCTGGAAGCACCCAGATGTCGCGCCCGTTGCTTAGCCGGCACGGGACGATGTAGTCGGCAACTTCGGGAACCTCGTTGGTGTCGAGGTAATGGCAGACGTAATCGACGATGCCGGGCTTTCCTGCAGCCGCGGTCAATGATCCATAGCTGGGAACGCCCGGAGCCTCGAGATCGAAGTCGACCACGAGCACCCGGCGCCCGATTTCGGCGAGCAGAGCCGCGACGTTGGCAAGCGCCATCGTTCGACCGACACCGCCCTTATAGGAATAGAATGTAGTAACGAACATCAGTGCATTGTCATTTCTGGCCGGAGGACGAACGGCTTGTGCGGCTGCGAGGCTTCGCGGAATTTCGGCTTGCGCGTCGGCCCCGGCGGTTGTTGCGCCTTATCGCGGGCGTAATCCTCGTATCGAGTGAATGGCCTTGTCGAAACTTCGATCATCGTCGTCTTCCTCTCGTCCATTCTTGCAGTCTGAATAACGACGGACGCGGAACTTCCTTGGAGGTCATCATTCAACCTTTGAATGCATTCAGCCTGTTCGATAGCCTCAGGCGCGAGCTTGCCGCGGTCGGCTAACCAACGTGCGACTTCTTCCCAAGACCAGAGGGGCCGCGAGCTCGTGATGCCCGCGACCGGGAGTGGGAAGTTGTCCCCCCTTCCGCCGGTGGTGTAGAGCGACACGGCCTGCCGCGTGATGCCGGCACGCTCCGCGATGTCGCTGCTGCTTACAAGGGGATCAGGCTCGATCCGCAGGACCTTCGCCCCGGCGCTCCGGATGTCGTCACAGGCACTTCTTGCTGCACTTTCGAAATCCTCTGCCTCCCGATCGAAGAACAGGATGAAGACACCTCGCTGAAGCGAAACAGTCGCATCATCGCAACCGGCTTCGTAGAAAGCGTATTCCCATTCATCCGTGTCGAGCGGCAGCCCGGTCGCAGCGATGGTGAATTCGAAGCTCTTCATGTCTTTTCCTTTCGAGTGGTGGTCACACACTCACAGATCCTCAACGCTCTGCGCAGGTTCTTCGCGTGGTTCTGCCCCCCGGTCCGGGGTGTGCAATAAACCGAGATGCAACATCCGCCCCTGCGGTTCGCCGGACACTTTGCCCGGCCCCAGATGTGCGCTCGTGCACCGCTCTTTTCGACACTCCATCCGGCACTTTCGAAATCCCGCAATGCATCTTCGATGTCCTTATCTGGGTGTGTCGGTCGCGCCATCTGGCCGCGATATGGGTCGCGTTGACATGAGTCAACCGCCAGAGGGTGCGTAACGAGCAAAAGATAAGAAAGCGTTGACATATGTCAACACCTTCACTAGATCAGTCGTGCTTCGACCGGAAGCGCGATGGAGATTGTGATGAGGGACATGGCTACAGCATTCTGCCTGGAACGGTGCGCGTTGTGATCCACGATCACGAATATGCGCTGCTCGGCGGTATAAACCGGGCGAAGGTGGGCCGGTATCTGAGTGTCGCGGCAGCCGCGATCTCCGCGCTTGTGATGCTTTGCGTCTTGGCGTTGTGGGATGTGGCAAAAGCGCTTGGCTTGCCGCCGAACATTCCGCCCGCGGTCCTTTCGCTGATCGGCGCCGGTTCGATATTCACCGTGCTGTATTGGTTCCTTGACCGGCATGCCTGGAAATGGGCACCGGTCGGCGGCTGGCTCAAGGCGCCCGACCTCAGCGGCGAATGGGACTGTCAGGGCACAACGCTGGCTCCTGACGGTTCGGTAGCGTTCAAGTGGTCCGGAACGGTCAAGATCGTGCAGAGCTGGGACAAGATCCGCGTGCGGCTGACCACCTCGACATCCGGATCCAACAGCCTGGCCGCAGCACTCGTGTGTGACGAGGCAGATGGGTTTCGCCTTCTCTACAACTACCGGAACGATCCGCGGGTGGGAAAGCCCGAATTGCAGACCCACCGGGGATTCGCCGAACTCGTCTTTTCCCCTGACCGCTCAACGGCGGAGGGAGAATATTTCAACGGCCATGGCCGCTTTACTTTCGGAACAATGAAGCTCGTGAAGGGAGTTGCCTGATGCCCCGGGACATTAATACGCGCCTCGAGAATCTTCGCATCCGCCGTAAGGGGGTCGACGCCGCCCGATCTGGCCGGGTAACGGCGTCGGTTGCCGATGAGGTATTGCGCAAGAGCGTGATCCAGGAATCCTGGCAACGCCGTGCCACTGAACAACCTTAGAGTCTGACTCATAATTCAGCTGCGAGTTTTCGTGCGGTGAAGCGGGTTGATCTTCTGATGGATGCGATGAGTGTCCAGGCATCTGCCGATGCGATGGATTTTTCCCAGTCTTTTGCGA
>Ga0189284_100300_pt1 | contig 39227 bp, 37 predicted proteins | sample N32C7minimetaG_FD_130314 | JGI IMG/M metagenome (GOLD analysis project Ga0189284, IMG submission 130314) | Marine microbial communities from the Costa Rica Dome - N32 C7 mini metaG | ecosystem: Environmental > Aquatic > Marine > Oceanic > Photic zone | place: Costa Rica: the Eastern Pacific...
CGATCAGGGCGCGACCCAGGCCCTGCCGATTTTCCGGGTCAGAAGCCGTTATCAGTCGGGGCTGGTGGAAGTGATGTTTAAAAATCATGTTTCCGATCGCACTGACTGGCGCAAAATGCTCAAAGGCGAAGCCGAGCCTATTGATATGGCCGCCGAGCGGGACCGGTTGCTCGCCGAATGTGAGTCCGACATTCAAGCCCTGCATCATCAGTTTGATGACAACAGCATTGCGACCCTGCCGGGTGAGCAGGAACAGCAAATTATCTATCCGGTGGCACATTACCCGGCCAAGGTGTCGTCATTTAATTTTGATAAAACGCCGGAAGTCAGTGGCGTTTTGCATGGTATTAAAGGCCAGTATCTGATTTTCGATACCGGTGTGATTAACATCCGCAAGTTCAGCGGCTATGAAGTGGAGATGGTGGTTTAAATGCTGTATCGCCTGATGCGAAATCTGATGTTCCGTCTGGATGCGGAGAAATCTCATCATCTGGGAATGACCGGACTGAATCTGTTGGAAATGACCGGCTTGTCCTGGTTGCTGACCCGAAAAATGGCGGCACGATCAGTTAAAGTGATGGGGCTGGAGTTCCCCAATGCCGTTGGACTCGCTGCCGGTCTGGATAAAAATGGTGACTATATTGAAGCTATGTCGGCACTGGGATTTGGCTTTGTCGAGATTGGCACCGTCACACCACGGCCACAGCCGGGTAACCCCAAGCCGAGATTGTTCCGCATTCCCGAAGCCGAAGGCATTATTAACCGTATGGGATTTAATAACCTTGGTGTTGACCATTTGCTGGAACAGGTCAAAGCGGCCAGAACTAAAAGCCTGGTCGGCATCAACATCGGCAAAAACTTTGATACACCGGTCGAAAACGCGGTCGATGACTATCTGATCGGTTTCAACAAGGTCTATCCCTTCGCCGATTATGTGACAATCAATATCTCTTCACCCAACACGCCCGGTTTGCGCAGCCTGCAGTTCGGAGAATCACTGGACGCGCTGTTATCGGCATTAAAGCAGGCGCAAACAGCCCTGGCAGAACAGCATGGTCGTTATGTGCCCATGGCGGTCAAAGTCGCGCCCGATCTGACTGCAGAAGAAGTACGGCAACTGGCCGAGGCTTTTTCTTCACACCGGGTTGATGCGGTGATTGCCACTAATACGACGATGTCCCGGGATGAAGTGGCAGGTTTAGCCAATGCAGAGGAGGCGGGCGGCCTCAGTGGTGCTCCCGTATTTGAAAGATCCACTGATATTGTCCGCCAGTTTCGTGCCGCATTGCCTGAAGACTTGCCGATCATTGCGGCAGGTGGAATCATGTGCGGTGAAGATGCGCTGGCGAAACTGGAAGCCGGCGCCGCCCTGGTTCAGATATACAGTGGTTTGATATACCGCGGACCTTCTCTGGTAAGAGAAGTCGTAGAAACAATCGCAAAGAGGAGCTGAAATGGAAACTGCTGCAGGTAGTGTTGTTGGATTCTGGTTGATGAATATTCTTTACGCGGCACTGATCGTGTTTGTTGGTCGTGTGGTCGTTAAGTGGCTGGTCAAACTGTCGCGTAAATTGATGGTTCGCAACAATATGGATGCGATGCTGATCAATTTCCTCAGTGTTATTGCCAATGCGGTGCTGATGCTGTTTGTATTGATTGCCGCCCTCGATCAACTCGGTGTCGATACCACCTCCATGATCGCTGTGCTCGGTGCCGCCGGTCTGGCTATCGGCCTGGCGCTGAAAGACTCCTTACAGAACTTTGCTGCCGGTGTAATGCTGGTCATGTTCCGACCGTTCAAAGTCGGTGATTTCGTGGAAGCGGCCGGCACCAGCGGCATCATTGAACAAATCACCATTTTCAATACGATTATGAGAACCGGTGATAACCGCGAAGTGATTGTGCCCAATGGTCAGATTTATGCCGATACCATCACCAATTACTCGGCACGTGATACCCGTCGGATCGATATGAGCTTCGGTATTGGTTACGGCGATGATCTGTTGAAAGCCAAGAATCTGCTTAATGATATTGTGAAGGGCCACCCCAAAGTGCATGCTGATCCCGAGCCGGTTATCCGGGTTGCTGAACTGGCCGACAGCAGTGTCAATTTTGATGTGCGTCCCTGGGTTAATGCAGATGATTACTGGCCGGTGCGTTCAGAACTGATTGAACAAATCAAACTCGCTTTTGATGAGAATGGTATATCAATCCCCTTTCCGCAAATGGATGTACACTTGAATAAACTGGAAAGCTGAAATCAATAATCGGGTTTCAGCCTGAAAGGAGGCTGCTATGAAGATAACCCTGTTAATGACAACGGCATTGCTGGCACTGAGCGTGTCAGGTTGTGCCGACAGAGCATCGGTGGTTTACGCTGATGGCCGTGACTATCGGGGTGGCCCTCCGCCACATGCACCGGCACATGGTTACCGAGCCAAACATCAGCGACACAACATGGTGTATGACTCCCGGCTGGGGGCATACATCGTGCTGGGCTACGATGATCATTATTACAATGATGGCTGGTATTTCCGTTACCGCGATGGTTTATGGCAGATCAATGCAGATTTGAGAGACCGCGATTGGCGAGATGTCGATCATTACCGCGTTCCGGAAGGTTTGCGCTACAGCAAACACGGCTACCGTGATCGCGACTATGAAGATCGTGGCCGCGACAACAAAGATAAAAACCGTGGGCGTGGTTACAAGGATCGTGATGAGCATCCAGGCCAAGGTCGCGGGCCTAATACAGATGACGATTGGGATTAAAAGTTGTCTTTCCACTCTCTGAGTGCAGCAAATACGGATTCATCGCTATCCAGAGAACGGCTGCTGAAGGTTTCAGCTGCCGTTTTGATATGAGACAGGTGGCTACGCAGAAAGGGGTTGGTGGCCAGTTCATCGGCCATCAGTGAAGGAATGGAGCGCTTTCCCTGCTCTCGCAATAGCCGGGTCTCATTGCTTCGTTGCTGTAACGCCGGATTGTCTTTTTCCACCGCCCGGGCAAAACGCAGATTGGCTTCGGTATATTCGTGGGCGCAATAGACTTCAGTATTGCCCGGCAGTTGTTTCAGTTGCTTCAGAGACTGAAACAGCTGTTCAGCACTGCCGCCAAGCAGCCTGCCGCAGCCGCCGGCAAAGAGGGTATCACCACAGAAGAGTTTGTTCTCCACTAGAAAGCAGATATGGCCCTGGGTATGCCCCGGGGTCTCCAGTACACGGAATAGCGGAAAGTCCGGATCGACCTCCAGTTCGTCAGTGGCTTTCAGGGGATGATTGATCGCCGGGATTTGTTCATCTGCCGGGCCGAACACCGGTACCGGGTAGTTTTCCAGCAAAGCTTCGACGCCACCGATATGATCGGCATGGTGATGGGTAAGCAGAATCGCAGCCGGCGTCAGATCCTTTTGTTTCAGGGCCTCGAATACCGGTTTGGCATCACCGGGGTCAACAATCAGCACCTTGCGGCTGTCTTCTGCCTGAATCAGCCAGATATAATTATCTTTGAATGCATTGACGGCGTGGACTGTAAGCATAAAACCTCCCGGATGGGACAATAACATGAATCACTTAGACAGCAAGGATATTGAACACTGGTGGCAAAGCCCGCTGGGCCAGCTACTGCTGACGGTTGAACGCGAGACGGTCAGTCAGCTTGATGAACCGTTACCCGGCTATTTTTTTGTGCAGATCGGTGGCAATGAGTCCTGCCTGCCTGTCGTCACTAACCGTGCCTGCAGTCAGTGGCGAGTTGGCACGACGGCTGACTTGCAGGCGGAGCCGGAATCGCTGCCATTCAGATCCAATAGTATAGACAACCTGCTCTTGCAGCATGTTCTCGAGCGTTCCCGCGATCCCCACCAACTTCTAAGAGAGGCGGAAAGAGTGCTGGCGGCTGATGGCAAGCTGATCCTCTGCTGTTTTAACCCTTTCAGTCTGTGGGGGCTACGCCGTCTCTTTTCGTGGCAGGACAGTCCGCCCTGGGACGGTCACTATTTCAGTCAGACCCGCATCCGCGACTGGCTGGCCCTGCTCAATTTCGAAGTGACCGAACATCATAAAATGCTGTTCAGGCCCCCGTTCAGACATTCGCGCTGGCTGCAGGGCTGCCTGTTTATGGAGCGCTGGGGACGGCGATTATGGCCCTGGCTGGGTGGTGTTTCTGTTATGGTAGCGGCCAAACGCACCATTCCGCTGACCCCGGTCAGGGAAAACTGGCGCAAACGAAGGCTGTTCCCGACGCCGGGACTGGTTAACAAACCCCTTACCCGAGAACACAGTAATGGACCACGTTGAAATTTTCACTGACGGCGCCTGCAGCGGCAATCCCGGGCCCGGAGGCTGGGGCGCGATATTACGTGCCAGGGGCATGGAAAAAGAACTCTCCGGCAGTGAAAAACAGACCACCAATAACCGTATGGAAATGATGGCAGTGATTGCCGCGCTGGAAGCATTGAAGCGCCCCTGCCGTGTTACCATAACGACCGACTCACAATACGTGATGAAGGGCATGACCGAATGGCTGCCGGGTTGGAAAACCAGGAACTGGAAGACAGCGGCAAAAAAGCCGGTTAAAAATGCCGAACTGTGGCAACGGCTGGATAAAGCGATTGCGCCGCACGAAGTCAAATGGGAATGGGTGCGGGGCCATAACGGCCATCCGGAAAATGAGCGTGCCGATCAACTGGCGGTAGCCGCCAGAGAAAAGCTGACAGTGTCGTAGACGAGGATCCTCCGCCGTGGCAGAAACCATTCAGAAAAGACAGGTCATACTCGATACCGAAACCACTGGTATCAGCACCGCCGACGATCATCGCATCATCGAAATCGGTTGTGTGGAAATGGTGGGCCGCCGTCTCACCGGCCAGACTTTTCATCAGTATGTTAACCCGCAGCGCGAGATTGATGCAGGTGCGATTGAAGTGCATGGCATCACCAATAAGTTTCTGGCCGACAAACCCCTGTTTGCCGATGTAGCCGAAGACTTTCTGCGTTTTATCGACGGGGCAGAACTGATTATCCATAACGCGCCGTTCGATGTCGGTTTTATCGACCATGAATTAGCTAAACTGGATGGCGAATCGCGCCGCGTTCACACTATCGCCAGCGTGCTTGATACGCTCAAAATGGCTCGTGACAAGCATCCGGGGCAGAAGAACAGTCTGGATGCCTTATGCAAACGCTATGAGGTAGACAACTCCAACCGGGAACTGCACGGCGCCCTGCTTGATGCTGAAATTCTGGCCGATGTCTATCTGGCCATGACTGGTGGCCAGGTCAGCCTGACACTGACTGCCGAAGAAGTGGCGGAGACGGTTTCAGAAAATAAAAGCGACGCCGCTCCGGGACAGATAAAGACACGACAGCCACTGACCGTGCTCAGGGCCACAGACGAAGAACTGGCCGCGCACCAGGCGATGCTGGAAAAGGTCAATGAATCCAGTGGCGGCAACTGTGTCTGGCTGACAAAAGAATAAGCATCCGCAGATTTCGCCGATTTTCGCAGATTAAAAACCGTCGGGCATGCTTCACAGAGTTGAGCCACTGTTCTTGCCAACAGATGCGGGTATGGGAGCTTCTTCTCTCACCTCATAGGAATATACCGGAACTTCCAGGCTGGTACTGATCGCCTTCAACTCATCTGCGTAATCTGCGGATACAAACTTTTCCACTGAATTTTTCAATCAGATCGGCTTGAAATTGAATTTTTCGTCCCCAAGTTGGGGTTCTGTTACAAGCAAACCGGAATGATGACTCATGAGCAACGAAGAAATCGAAAAACCTGAAGACAATCAGGAACAGGAAACGGCCAATGATTCAGAACAGCAAGCCCAGCCGGAAGCGGAACAGGATACGGCCAAGCTGCTTGAGGATGCACGCAACAAGGCTGATGAGCACTGGAACGAACTGTTAATGGCCCGGGCAGATCTGGAAAATATGCGTCGTCGCCATGCCCGTGATCTGGAAAATGCGCACAAACACGCGCTGGACAAGTTCGTTGCCGAACTGCTGCCTATCTGCGACAGCCTGGAACTGGGTCTGAGCGCAGCACATAAGGACGAGGCAACGCTGGAAACCGTACGTGAAGGCATGGACATGACCCTGAAAATGCTGCTGGGCAATATCGGCAAACTGGGTCTTGAGCAGATTAATCCCGAAGGTGAAGCCTTCAATCCCGACCTGCACCAGGCCGTATCGATGCAACCTGCTGACGGTGTCGAAGCCAATCAGGTTATCAGCGTGATGCAAAAAGGCTATGCCTTTAACGGCCGCGTAATTCGTCCGGCGATGGTCGTGGTTTCGCAATAAATCGCTTGGGGACTTGAAATTACTGAATTGTCCCCCAAATAAACGAACATAGGCTGATAAAGCCGGTAACAGATAAGAATGATGGAGTTTAACTATGGGTAAAATTATTGGTATCGACCTGGGAACGACCAATTCCTGCGTCGCAGTAATGGAAGACGGTAAAGCACGTGTGATCGAAAACAGTGAAGGCGATCGCACCACCCCGTCTATCGTTGCTTTCACCAAAGACAACGAAGTGCTGGTTGGTCAATCTGCCAAACGTCAGGCCGTGACTAATCCCAAAAACACCTTGTACGGTATCAAACGTCTGATCGGTCGTAAGTTTAAAGAGAAAGTCGTTCAGCGCGATATCGACATGGTTCCTTACAAAATTATCGAAGCGGACAACGGCGATGCCTGGGTCACCGTCAACGATAAAAAAATGGCACCGCCTGAAATTTCTGCCCGCGTTCTGATGAAAATGAAGAAAACCGCGGAAGAATTCCTCGGTGAAGAAGTGACCGAAGCGGTCGTAACCGTTCCGGCTTACTTCAACGACTCTCAACGTCAGGCGACCAAGGATGCCGGTAAAATCGCCGGTCTGGAAGTCAAACGTATTATCAACGAACCGACTGCTGCGGCCCTGGCTTATGGCATGGACAAAAAACGCGGTGACTCTACCGTCGTGGTCTATGACCTGGGTGGTGGTACTTTCGACGTCTCTATCATTGAGATTGCCGACATCGAAGGTGAGCACCAGTTTGAAGTGCTGGCGACCAATGGTGATACTTTCCTGGGTGGTGAAGACTTTGACCAACGCATCATTGACTACCTTGTTGATGAGTTCAAGAAAGACCAGGGCGTGGATCTGGCTAAAGACCCACTGGCGCTGCAACGTCTGAAAGATGCGGCGGAAAAAGCCAAGATCGAGCTTTCTTCAAGCCAGCAAACCGATATCAACCTGCCGTACATCACGGCGGATGCCAATGGTCCCAAACACATGGAACTGCGCCTGACCCGCGCCAAGCTGGAATCACTGGTTGAAGAACTGATTACCCGCAGCATGGAACCTTGCAAGATGGCATTGAAAGATGCCGGCCTGTCGATTTCGGAAATTGATGACGTTATCCTGGTTGGTGGTCAGACCCGTATGCCGAAAGTGCAGGAAGCAGTGAAGGAAATGTTCGGCAAAGAGCCGCGCAAAGACGTCAACCCGGACGAAGCCGTCGCGATGGGTGCTTCTATCCAGGCCGCTGTTCTGGCCGGTGACGTTAAAGACGTATTGCTGCTTGACGTGACCCCGCTGAGCCTGGGTATCGAAACCATGGGTGGTGTGATGACCAAACTGGTTGAGAAAAACACCACCATCCCGACCAAAGCGAATCAGGTGTTCTCGACTGCGGAAGACAATCAGCCTGCGGTGACCATTCACGTGCTGCAGGGTGAGCGCGAAATGGCTTCGGCCAACAAATCTCTGGGTCGTTTTGACCTGGCTGATATTCCGCCGGCGCCACGCGGCGTGCCGCAGATTGAAGTGACCTTCAATATCGACGCCAACGGTATTCTGCATGTGTCTGCCAAAGACAAGGCAACCGGTAAGGAACAGTCGATTGTCATCAAGGCTTCAAGCGGTCTGAGTGACGACGAAGTCGAGCAAATGGTGAAAGACGCCGAAGCCCATGCCGAGGAAGATAAGCGCTTCCACGAGCTGGTCACGGCACGTAACCAGGCTGACGCGTTGATTCATGCGACTACCAAGTCACTGAAAGATCTGGGTGACAAAGTCGAAGCCGACGAGAAAGCGAACATCGAGTCTGCTGTTGAAGCACTGCAGGAAGCGATCAAGGGCGAAGACAAAGACGATATCGAAGCCAAGACCAACGCGCTGAGTGAAGCGTCTGCCAAACTGGCTGAGCGGGCTTACGCTGAAAACGCCGAAGCCGGTGAAGGTGTCGCTGACAATGAACAGTCAGGCGACGATGTTGTCGATGCCGAGTTCGAAGAAGTCGACGACGACAAGAAGAAATAATCCTGTGAGTCCGGCCTGGTGATGGGATAAATGGTATGTCTACCCGTTTAAGCCTCACCCTCGCCGGACAGGACTAACAAGACAAACAGGCGTCTGGTCGGACCGGCGCCTGTTTTGTTGTTTTGGGGAAAACAAGAAGCATGGCCAGAAGAGACTATTACGAGATTTTGGGTATCTCGCGAACGGCGACCGAGGCCGAAATCAAAAAAGCCTACCGCCGCATGGCGATGAAGTATCACCCGGATCGTAATCCGGACGATGCGGAGTCAGAAACCAAATTCAAGGAAGCCAAGGAAGCCTACGAAATTTTAGCCGACAGCCAGAAACGGGCTGCCTATGACCAGTTCGGTCATGACGGTGTCGACCAGTCTATGGGCGGCGGTTTCGGTCGCGGCGGTGCTGGCGGATTCAGCGATATTTTCGGTGATGTATTCAATGATATTTTCGGTGCTGGTGGCCGTCAGCAGGCTTTCCGTGGTGCCGATCTGCGTTACCGTCTGGAACTGTCTCTGGAAGAGGCAGTGGCCGGTACCACGGCCAAAATCCGTATTCCGGTTAATGTAGAGTGTGAAACCTGTGACGGCAGCGGCGCCAAGAAAGGCACCGAGCCGGTGACCTGTACCACCTGTGGCGGCCATGGTCAGGTTCGTATTCAGCAGGGCTTCTTTACTATGCAGCAGGCCTGTCCGCACTGCCGTGGTACCGGCAAGATGATCAAAGACCCCTGTCCGGACTGTCATGGTGAAGGCCTGGTGCAGGAACACAAAACCTTGTCAGTCAAGGTACCCGCCGGTGTTGATACCGGTGACCGGATCCGGCTCGAGGGTGAAGGTGAAGCCGGACTGCACGGGGCTCCTGCCGGTGATTTGTTTGTGGAAGTGGCGGTCAAGCGTCATGATGTGTTTACCCGTGACGGTACCAACCTGTTCTGTGATGTACCGCTGAGCTTTGTGATTGCCGCACTGGGCGGTGAAGTCGAAGTGCCAACCCTGGAAGGCAAAGCCAGCCTCAAGATTCCGGAAGGCACCCAGAGCGGCCAGCAATTCCGTATGCGTGGCAAAGGTGTGACCTCTGTCCGTGGCGGCCCGACAGGTGATCTGCTGTGCCGTGTCATTATTGAAACGCCGGTCAAATTGTCGAAGAAACAAAAAGAACTGCTGGAACAGTTTGAGGAAGACATCAAGGGTGGCGGTGACAAGCATAGCCCGAAACATTCTTCCTGGCTGGACGCGGTTAAACGTTTTTTTGAATGAACGTTTGTCAGCTTGCGGTGACGGCTCAGGATGGGGATACTTTCCATTTTGAGCCGAACTGTAGTTTGGCTTGAGAAACGAAGCCCAACAGACATTTTTAATCTCATTTGTTGGGCTTCACCAGTTCAACCCAAGCCACAAATAATGTGCGAAAAGAAATATAAGGAAGGCAAATGACAATCAAGATTGCGATCAACGGCGCTGCCGGCCGTATGGGGCGCTGCCTGGTTCAGGCAGTCGATCAGACTGACGGTTTGGCACTGAGTGCGGCGATTGATCGGGCTGATTCCTCGCTGCTCGGCACCGATGCCGGTGAACTGGCCGGGGTTGGCAAGCTGAATGTGCCGGTTAGTAGTGATGTCGAAGCCGCCACCCGGGTCTCCGACATTATTATTGATTTCACTTTGCCGGAAGTGACTATGGCGCTTCTGCCACATTGTGTTGCCAACCATTGCCGTCCGGTGATTGGCACCACCGGTTTTGACGAGGATCAGAAACAGGCAATCAGTGAGGCTGCACAGACAGTGTCTGTCATTCTGGCACCCAATATGAGTGTCGGCGTTAACCTGTCATTGAAGCTGCTGGATCTGGCGGCACGGGTGCTGGGGGATGAAGTTGATATCGAAATCGTTGAAGCCCACCATCGCCATAAAGTCGATGCTCCTTCCGGCACCGCCTTGAGAATGGGTGAGGTGGTCGCTGATGCGCTGGGTCGTGATCTGAAACAGTGCGCAATTTATGGTCGTGAAGGTCGTACCGGTGAACGGGACCGTAACACGATTGGTTTTGCCACCGTGCGTGCCGGCGATATTGTCGGTGATCACACAGTGATGTTTGCCGGTGAGGGCGAGCGGGTAGAAATCACCCATAAGGCTTCCAGTCGAATGACCTTTGCCTTCGGCGCCATGCGCGCTTCCAAGTGGCTGATGCAGCACAACACGGGCCTGTTTGATATGCAGGATGTGCTCGGACTCTGAGATTGAGTAGCTGACTAAGGTAGGGTAACGCGCTGCCCGGCAGGGGCCAAATCCGGCTCCAGCACTGCCGATATGTTTTCCGGTTGTACAGAATGGATTTTGTGCTTATATAATCGGGAGCAGGAAGAGTCTAGGAACGGACATGGTAGCGGCAGCACATATTCTGATTGTCGATGATGTCACCGAAAATATTCAGGTGGCAATGAATCTGCTTCGTGAGGATAATTACGACTTTTCATTTGCGACCGACGGCGCCAAGGCCCTGTCAATGCTGCAGACGGAGGGAGCCTGTTTTGACCTGATTCTGCTGGATATCATGATGCCGGGAATGGATGGCTTTGAGGTCAGCAGGCAGATCAAGGCCATGGCCGCCTGGCGTGATGTGCCGATTATTTTCCTGACCGCCCGTTCCGATGTTGACTCCATCGCCAGAGCCTTTGAGGTGGGCGGGGTCGATTATGTCACCAAGCCTTTTCATGGTGCCGAGTTATTGGCCAGGGTCAGAGCACATGTACAGTTGTTTCAAACCAGGAAATGGCTGGAACAGCAAAACATCGATCTTGAAACCAAGTCACGCTTTGCCCAGGCACGCTTGTTATCCGAGCTGGAAGACAGTCAGAAGGAGCTGATCTGGTTACTGACCGAGTTGATGGAGTCGACCTCTGACGAGACCGGCAAGCATATCCGCCGGGTGTCCGAAATTTCTTCCCTGCTCGCTAAATTGCATCCCAGTCTCACTGATGATGATGCCGATACGCTCTATCATGCTTCGCCAATGCATGATATCGGTAAAATGACCATCCCCCACGATATTCTGCACAAACCGGATCGCTTGTCAGCGGACGAGTTTGAGATCATGAAGCAACACACGACTAATGCCTACCGGCTGATGTCGGGCTCCAAACGGCGTTTGATTCAGGCCGCGGCTATCATCGCGCATCAACATCATGAGCGCTGGGATGGTAAAGGCTATCCGCGGGCATTGAATGGCGCTGATATCCATATCTACGGGCGTATCGTCGCATTAGCCGATGTATTTGATGCGTTGACCCACAAGCGGTGTTACAAGGATGCCTGGGAATCAAGAGAGGCTGTCGACTTCATCATTGCTAACCGCGGGACACACTTCGATCCGGAACTGGTGGATCTGTTCAGCGCCAATATTGAGATGTTTCTCGACATCGCCCAGCTGAAGTGACCATCCTCCGCTCAGACTCTAATCTGCTTGTCAGCACGAAGCTACGTTTTGTTCTGTTTAGTCTGTTGTTGCTGGCCGGATTAATCAGTCAACCACTGTGGGCAGAGGTTTCCAGTTATGAAACACGGATAAGCGTATCTCTGACAGCCGAGGAGCAGGGCTGGCTGGAGGCGCATCCGGAAGTGCAGGTGGGAGCCGGGCTGGACTGGGCACCTTTCGATTTTGTCAATGCTGAGGGCAAATACCAGGGTGTCACCCGAGACTACCTGGATTTGATAGCTGAAAAAACCGGTCTGACATTCAGCTATCAGCCGGCTTACTGGTGGCAGAACCTTGAGCGTTTCCGTCAGGGGCAAGTGGATCTTTTACCGGCCGTGTATAAAACGCCGGCACGACTCAAACTAATGCAGTTCTCCCATCCCTATCACGAGACGCTGGATTATTTCTTCATCCGCAGTGATCTCAGCCCTGACTCCCTGCCAACACTGGATGGCTTGAGGGTGGCGGTGCCCAGAGATGATGCCCATATCCAGGTGGTTAAAACACACTTCCCTGAACTTGAGCTTGTCGAGGTCAACACGCTGGGGAATGCGATTGATGCTGTGCTGGAGGGACGGGCTGAATTGCTGTTCGAAACCTATGCCGTTATGGTGTATGCCCTTGATAAACAAGCTATTACAACGATTCAGCCGTGGCGCTCGACCCGGGAGCTGGGAAGCAGACATATCCACATGGCAACGCAGAGAAATGATCAGGCGCTGACCTCGATCATTCAGAAAGGTCTGGATGCCATTACCATCAGTGAAAAACGTGCCATTCATGAAAGGTGGTTTAAGCAGCGCTCACCAATCAGCAGTCCCGGACTCACCCTGTCAAAAACCGATAAAGACTGGCTGGCAGCAAATCCAAAAATTCGCTTCAGCGGCGATCCCAACTGGCTGCCTTATGAAGCCTTCGATAAGGATGGCAATTACATCGGGATTGTCGCCGAGCATCTCAAGCTGATCGCAGACAAACTGGGAATTGAAGTTGTCTATGTGCCCACTGAAAGCTGGTCAGAAACGGTTGCAAAGGCACGCAGTGGCGCTATTGATGTCTTGTCGGAAACCAGTGATTCACGACTGACAGCCGAGTTGGAGTTTACCCAGTCTTACTTATCCAGCCCGGTGGTCGTTGTCATGTCCAGTCGTGAGAATTACGTCGAGCGTATTGAGCAGATCCGCGAGCGGCGTATAGCTGTCATCAAGGATTATGGGTATGTACCTGCGATTCGTGAGGCGTATCCCGGTATTGAATTTTCAGAAGTGGACTCGATCCAGGCCGGTTTGACCGCAGTCTCGACCGGCAAAGTAGACGCCCTGTTAGCTACCTTGGCGCAAGCCAGTTACCACATATCGGAAATGGGTATCAATAACGTTCGGATTGTGGGTGAAACCGGTTTTAACACCAAGCTGGCATTTGGCATTCACCCTGATAAAGCACCGCTGGTTTCCCTGTTTAACCGAGCGCTGGCAGATATCAGCCAGGCCGAGAAACAAGCGATTCTCGATGCCTGGGGCAAACATAAATTTGTTTCACGTATTGATTACGAGCTGATCGCACAGATTTTGCTGGTATTCATGCTGCTCGCAGCGGTGATCCTCTACTGGAACCGCAAACTGGCAAAAGAAGTGGATTTACGTAAAGAGGCAGAGGCGCAGACGCAGACACTGCTCGATTATATTCCTTTACAGGTCGCGGTGACCGGCTATGACGGCAGGATAATCACGGTAAATCCGCAGGCACTAAGGGATTACAATCTCAGCCGTGATGCACTCCATAATTTTAATATGCTGGATTTTTATCAGGACAAATCACAACGTGATGAATTACTGGCCGAAATTCGTCAGCAGGGATATGTCGAACAGAAAATTGTGGACTTCCGGGCTCTCGATGGCCAGGTGCGTTCAATGATGGTATCGATGATTCCAATCCAGTATCAGAAACAAAAGGCCTTATTATCGATTGCTGTGGACATCACTCAGCGTCTGGAGATGGAGCAGGCTTTACGTGAGGCCCGAGACAAAGCGGAAGTTGCGAATCAGGCCAAATCAGCGTTTCTGGCAAATATGAGTCATGAAATCCGCACCCCGATGAATGCGATTATCGGTTTTACTGAGCTGTTAAGTGCCCGCCTGACTGAGCCGGGACTGAAAAATTATGCTGACACCATTAAATCTGCCGGTAAAGATCTGCTGCTGCTGATTAACGATATCCTCGATTTGTCGAAAATAGAGGCCGGTAAGCTTGATATTGATAAATCCCCTGCCAATCCCCATGCGTTGTTTGAAGAGGTTGCCAATATTTTCGCCCTGAGTCTTAAACAGAAAGGCGTCGACATGCTGGTGGAAGTTGAGTCCGGCATTCCTGAACGTCTGATGTTGGACACAGTCAGGCTCAGGCAGGTATTGATCAATCTGATGGGTAATGCAGTCAAGTTTACCGAATCAGGTTATGTCAAACTGCGGGCCTATACCGAGGCTGAGGATAGTGTTCACAGCCGGCTGAATCTCAAAATTGATGTTGAAGACAGTGGCATCGGTATTCCGGAAGCGGAATTGCATACGATATTCGATGAATTCAATCAGACGGCCGGACAGGATCTGAGCCGCTTTGGCGGTACCGGTCTCGGTCTTGCAATCAGTAGCAGACTGGTCAGGCTCATGGGAGGAGAATTGACCGTCCACAGTCAACCCGGGACCGGTTCGACCTTTACGGTGAATCTCGATCATGTCGATGTCGCCAGCATCGCAGCGGATGAGGAAGATAAACAGGAACAAACCGGTGCCAAGGTCCTGACGTTCCAGCCGGCAACGGTGATGGTGGTTGATGATATCGCCAATAACCGGCAACTGGTTCGTGAGAACTTCAAGGAGACGCCAATCCGGATCATCGAAGCGAGTAACGGCCTGCAAGCGATCAAATTACTGGAAACAGAGCCGGTGGACCTGATTCTGATGGATTTGAGAATGCCGGTGATGAGTGGATACGAAGCTGCTGGCAGGATAAAGGCGGAACGTGACATCCCCATCATTGCCCTGACGGCTTCAGTGATGAAAGAAGATTTCGAGCGGATACAAAAGTCTGATTTTGATGACTATATTCGTAAGCCGGTTAAGCAGAGTGCACTGCTGGCAGCGCTCGCCCGTTTCCTGCCGCACGAAGTGACCGAGCCCGTGGCTATGCCGGTTGTGGAATTGTCGTTATCGGAGACTGAGCGCACTAATCTGGATCCGGTGATCGAAATGCTGGATAGCTTTGCTTCAGACTGGGAGCAGATCAAGTCCGGCAATAACATCGGTGCAATACAACGTTTCGCTGAGGAGTTGCATGAAGCTGGTCAAAAGGCGGAGTTTGGGCCGATTGTTAATTACGCGCAGGAGTTACTGCAAAAAGTCGAGATATTCGATATCAGTGGCATAAGCACTCAATTGGCTGCTTATCCCACCCTGCAACAGCAATTAAGATCAGCACGCGGCAATCAGGCTGATTAATACTGTTCCGCTTTTGCTTCCGCCTGACGGGCGCCCGCTGGATCACCTGCACGCAAACGAATCTTTGCGAGTAGCTTCCACAGCCGCTGTAATTGTTCGCGGTTACCCTGTGCCAGAGAAACACCTTTCAAGGCGACCTGCTCGGCAAGGTCAAAATCCTCGAGTTCCATATGGGTCAAAGCCAGGGAGTAATAGACTTCCGGGTCTCGGGGGGCGATACGCTGTGCCCGCTGCAGACTACCCTGAGCAGAACGGTAGTCACCCGCAACGCGGGACTGTTCGGCATCACTCAGCAGGGCAATCACGGCCGGACTTTGTTGAGCCTGAGGCTGCGGAGCTGGTGCCGGGGAGGGACTCGGTGTGGCAGCCGGTCCGGCATCAGGCAGCGGAGTGACTACAGCCGGTTCAGAGCGTTGTTCCTGTGGTGCAGGCGTCGGTGCTGGTGCTTCACTGCCGCGATCTTCAACCGGTGGTCTTGGTGGTTGAGAAGGCGCAATGCTACAGCCTGCCATCACGGCAGTCAGCATCGCTGTCAGCAGCAAACGGGGTGTTAATAATCGCATAATCATTCCTTACTGAAACCAGTCCTTGATCCAGTCAATCGAGCGGCTGACAGGGTCATCCTGTTGGCCCGGTTCGATATAACATTCCGCCGTCTGCTGAGGTGCAGTGCCACGGATGAAGGGTAACTGCCGGGCATTTTCACATTGCGCGGCAGATAAATAGCCATTGTCCGCGTTCACCCACAGCCATTCAATCGTTTCCGGTGTCGGTGCCTGGAAACTATCCAGTGGCTGGCTGGCCATAAATTGTGTCCAGGCACGTAGGGCACCGCCGGAACCGGTAAATGGTAATGGTGAGTTATCATCCTGTCCCAGCCAGACAACAGCCAGGCGATTATTGCTGAAACCGGCAAACCAGCTGTCGCGCTGATCATCAGACGTGCCGGTCTTGCCCGCGACATTGAGATGGCCCGGTAAAGTGCGGTAAATGCTGGCGGCAGTACCACGGCGGGTCACTTGCTGCATGGCCGTCTGTATCAGGTAGATATCTTCTGGATCTACAGTTTGCTTGAGCTGGAATGGATAACTCGACAAGGCATTGCCCTCACTGTCTGTAACAGTGCGGATTGCTCTGGCCGGCATCTGGAAGCCGTTGGCAGCGATGGTCTGGTACATGGTCGCCACTTCAAGCGGCGACAGACCCTGGGCACCCAGTAGTAGTGAAGGATAAGGATCCAGATCGCGTCTGACGCCCAGCCTGACCAGGGTGTCGATGACATTATCCAGGCCCACGGCCATACCCAGCCGCGCAGTGGCAATATTATAAGAATGGGTCAGGCCTTCAATCAGCGTGACTTCACTGTGTGATTGCTTGTCAAAATTCTGCGGTTTCCAGGTCTGACCATTAGGCAGAGACAGCGAATAGGGCGAGTCATCCAGCCGCGTGCTGAGTGTATAACCTTGCTCGAGCGCCGCCAGGTAGACGGCCGGTTTAACCAGCGAGCCGATGGGCCGCTTTGAGTCGAGTGCGCGGTTAAAGCCTTTGTAACGGGTATTCCGATCGCCGATGACCGATAATACTTCACCGGTTTGCGGGTCGGTGACGACCATGCTGCCCTGCAGTTTGTCGACCTTCTGGTAGCCCTGCTCCAGTTGACTGATGGTTTCTATCAGTGCCTGTTCGGCTTCTTTTTGCACAATCGGATCGAGACTGGTGAAGACACGCAGACCTTCTGAACTCAGATCCTCGTCCCGGTAATGCCTTCTCAGCTGTCGTTTGACCAGATCCAGAAAGGCCGGGTAGGCCTCTTTCAGTAAGGTGCCTTTTTTGACCACATCCAAATCAGCAGTGGTTGCCTGCTGATATTGTTCCTGAGTAATTTCTCCCTGCTCATGGAGCACACTCAAAACCAGGTTACGTCGCCGCTTGGCCCGTTCCGGGTGACGGCGGGGGTCATAATAGGAGGGGCCCTTGACCATGCCGGCCAGTAAGGCGACTTGGTGTAGTTTCAGCTCCTGTATCGGCTGACCGAAAAAATAATGCGCACCGAGACCAAAGCCGTGAATGGCACGGGCACCGTCCTGTCCCAGATAGACTTCATTGAGATAAGCTTCCAGGATCTCGTCTTTACTGTAATGCAGCTCCAGCAGCATCGCCATCGGCATTTCCAGCAGTTTGCGGATCAGCGTGCGGTCAGAAGTCAGATAGAAGTTTTTAATCAGTTGCTGAGTCAGCGTACTACCGCCCTGAACAAAAGCACCAGCCTTGATATTGGCGAGCATGGCACGGGCAATGCCTTTTGGGGAAATGCCATGGTGTTGATAAAAGTCCCTATCCTCAATCGCGATCAGCGCATCAATCAGTTCCGGTGGTGCATCCTGCAACTGAATCAGATCCCGGTCTTCGTTGTTAAGCGGATAGATGCCGCCGATAAGCACTGGCTCCAGTCGCAGCAAAGCCAGTTCATTGCCCTGAGCATCGCTGATACCGGACAGACCCTCACGGTTAAAGTCGAGCACCAGCCGGCGTGCCGGTTCTCTGCCATCGGTAAAATTAAAGCCGCGGGTCGAGATAATGGCGCGTGATGATGAAAAGGCTGCCTGGCCGGGTTTTGATGCCCGGCTGACAAACTGGTAGCCCAGGCCGCGCAGTTCGATTTTCAGGTCTTCAATAGTGAGTGCTGACCCGGCATACAGCTCCAGAGGACGTGCATACACCTTGGCCGGTACTGCCCAGCGTTTGCCTTCAAACTGATGGCGGATTTGCACATCCAGAAACAACAGCAGCAAACCCACAAGCACCAGTAGCGTGAACAGGATTTTAAGCAGTGTCGTTTTACTGATAAAACCGCGGTTATTTTTACGTGATGCGCTGCGGCTACGGCGCTTCACAGGTTTGCGGTTAGTTGTTTTAGTCGGTTTTTTACGGGCCATAAACGGTTCGGGGTGTCCGGGTCAGGGGCAACAGTCAATTGAGACTAAAGCACTCAGGCAACGATTTCTGTTAATCAGTTTCCAGCATCTTGGTATTGGCCTGTGTTCCAGGTCAATCCGCATAGGGTGTCTATTATGCTTGAGCTGGTTTTTTTTTGCTGGCGCACAGCGGGCCAAATGGATGTTATTCATCCCCTTTGCGAGTCAGTTCCAGATCCGGTTTTTTGACCTTATACAAGAACCTGCGCCAGTTGTAGTCTGCTGGTAGCCTGATTTCGCATTATCGAAATTGTCTGGTAATATGCAGAACTCCGAACGGGTTTCATGCGTAAAATTTTTTCACCTGAAACTGCGAGAAAATGCAACTGAAGTGAGCGTTTATGGCTTTAGAAACACCAGTTTGTGACTTCGGGCAGCCAGCCATTGATTTTTCGCTGCCGGGTACCGACGGCAAAATCTGGACTTTGGATGATTGTCGTGGTGAAAATGGTCTTCTGATTATGTTCATCTGCAACCACTGCCCCTACGTTCAGGCTGTGATTGACAGACTGGTGCGCGATACAAATGAGCTTAAACAGTATGGCATTAATTCAGTTGCCATCATGGCCAATGATGTTGAAGAGTACCCGGAAGACTCGTTCGATAACATGAAAAAGGTTGCCGAACAGCAAGGGTTTTCCTTTCCTTATTTACATGATGAATCGCAGCAGGTTGCCCAGACATACGGGGCTGTCTGCACGCCTGATTTTTTTGGCTATAACAAAGACCTGCAGTTGCAATACCGTGGTCGTCTGGATGCCAGCCGCAAACAAGCGGCTGATCCTGATGTCAGACGGGATCTGTTTGAAGCAATGAAACAGGTCGCTGAAACAGGCCATGGCCCGGAAAATCAGATACCGAGTATGGGCTGCTCGATCAAGTGGCGGGCGGCTTAATTTTTTTTAATAGGAGAATGTAGAAAATGGCTACACGTAGACATTTAGCTAATGCAATCCGTGCCCTGAGCATGGATGCAGTACAAAAGGCGAATTCTGGTCACCCGGGTGCGCCGATGGGTATGGCGGATATCGCCGAAGTCCTGTGGAATGACCACCTGAAGCACAATCCTAACAACCCGAACTGGGCTGACCGTGATCGCTTTATCCTGTCTAACGGCCACGGTTCTATGTTGATTTATTCATTGCTGCACCTGACCGGTTACGACCTGCCAATGGATTCAATCAAAACATTCCGTCAACTGCACTCTCAATGTGCGGGTCACCCTGAATACGGTTACGCGCCGGGTATCGAAACTACCACGGGTCCGCTGGGTCAGGGCATCACCAACGGTGTCGGTTTCGCCATGGCAGAAAAACTGATGGCAGATCAGTTCAACAAGCCTGGCCATGACATCGTCAACCACCACACCTATGTTTTCATGGGCGATGGCTGCCTGATGGAAGGTGTCTCTCATGAATCTTGCGCTCTGGCCGGTACCTGGGGTCTGGGTAACCTGATCGCATTCTGGGATGACAACAACATCTCTATCGACGGTCACATCGACGGCTGGTACACCGATGACACCGTGAAACGTTTTGAAGCATACGGCTGGCACGTCCAATCTGTTGACGGTCATGATTCTGATGCCATCAACAAAGCGATCGAAGAAGCGAAGAAAGTCACTGACAAGCCTTCTCTGATCTGCTGTAAAACCATTATCGGTTTCGGTTCACCAAACAAATCAGCCAGCCACGACTGCCACGGTGCAGCGCTGGGTGAAGAAGAAGTGGCACTGACCCGTAAAGAGCTGGGCTGGGAATACGAGCCGTTTGTGATTCCTGAAGATGTTTACGAAGGTTGGGATGCTAAAGCCAAAGGCGCCGAAGCTGAAGCTACCTGGAACGAAAAATTTGCGGCATACGAGAAGGAATATCCGGAACTGGCTGCTGAATTCAAACGTCGTATGGCCGGTGAACTGCCAGCTAACTGGAAAGAAGCCACTGATAAGATGATCGCTGAAACCAACGAGAAAGCGGAAAAAGTCGCGACTCGTAAAGCTTCACAAAATGTCATCACGGCACTGGCACCGACACTGCCTGAATTCCTGGGCGGTTCTGCCGACCTGACCGGTTCTAACCTGACCAGCTGCCCTAGCTTCAAGCACGTTTCAGGTAAAGAACCTGGTAACTACATCTCGTACGGTGTTCGTGAATTCGGTATGTTCGCCATCATGAACGGTATGGCACTGCACGGTGGTCTGCTGCCTTACGGTGGTACTTTCCACATGTTCTCTGACTATGCCAAAAACGCCCTGCGTATGGCGGCATTGATGAAGCAACGTACTATTGCTGTTTTGACTCATGACTCAATCGGTCAGGGTGAAGATGGTCCGACTCACCAACCAATCGAACAGTCTGCCGGTTTACGCTATATCCCGAATATGGATGTATGGCGTCCGGGTGACTCAACTGAGGTTGCTGTAGCCTGGGTGGCTGCTGTTGAGCGTATGGATGGTCCTACCAGTCTGGTATTCAGCCGTCAGGGCGTACCGGGTCGTACCCACGACACCGCTGATTTCGAAGCTATCCGTAAGGGTGGTTACGTGATCTCTGACGCAGAAGGCGGTAACGCTGATGTTATCCTGATCGCAACTGGTTCTGAGCTGGATTTGGCACTGCAATCTCAGGAAGCACTGAAAGGTGAAGGCGTTAAAGCACGTGTTGTTTCCATGCCATCAACCAACGTCTTTGATCGTCAGGATCAGGCATACAAAGATAGCGTTTTGACACCTGGTGTTAAACGCGTTTCTATTGAAGCCGGTGTCACTGACTTCTGGCGTAAGTATGTTGGTCTGGAAGGCGGCACTGTCGGTATCGATACCTTCGGTGAATCAGCCAAAGGTCCTGACCTGTTCGAATACTTCGGCTTTACTGTCGAAAACGTGGTTAAGACTGTTAAAGAAACCCTGTAAGGGCATTATTTAACAGCATAAAATAAAGACCAGCGGGCTTAATGCCCGCTGGTTTTTTTTCGCCTAAGACTTTACAGTCTAAAAAGTAAATCCTTGTGCACGAGTTTTTAATTTTTAGACAGCATTAATCTTAAAGAGGAAAAAGCATGACGATTAAAGTCGGTATTAACGGTTTTGGCCGTATCGGCCGGATGGCTTTCCGAGCCGCAGCCAAAGACTTCAAAGATATCGAAGTGGTGGCAATCAACGATTTGCTGGACCCTGAATATCTTGCTTACATGCTCAAATATGATTCCGTACACGGTCGTTTTGATGGGGATGTCGAGGTTAAGGACGGTCATCTGGTCGTCAATGGCAAAACTATCCGCGTCACCGCCGAGCGTAATCCTGCTGATCTGAAGTGGGATGAAGTCGGTGCCGAACTGGTGATTGAATGTACCGGTTTTTTCCTGACCGAAGAAAGTTGCCAGGCCCATATTGATGCCGGCGCAAAAAAAGTGGTGCAATCGGCACCGTCAAAAGATCACACGCCGATGTTTGTTTATGGTGTGAATCACAGCAGCTACCAGGGTGAGGCGATTGTGTCAGCCGCGTCCTGTACCACCAATGCCCTGGCACCGGTGTCCAAGGTGTTGCATGACAGCTTTGGCATTAAACGCGGCCTGATGACCACTGTGCATGCTGCCACCGCTACGCAGAAAACTGTGGATGGACCCTCGATGAAAGACTGGCGTGGTGGCCGCGGTATTCTGGAAAATATTATTCCATCATCCACCGGTGCCGCCAAAGCCGTTGGTAAAGTGCTGCCGGAGCTGAACGGTAAACTGACCGGCATGGCTTTTCGCGTGCCAACCTCAGATGTTTCTGTTGTTGACCTGACCGTGGAGCTGGAAAAAGACGCTGACTACGAGTCTATCTGCCAGGCCATGCGCGACGCCTCAACGGGTGATTTGAAAGGGGTGCTCGCTTACACTGATGAGAGTGTGGTCTCTACCGATTTCAGAGGTTGTACTGCCCCGTCGATTTTTGATGCCGGTGCCGGTATCGCGTTGGATGGGACATTTATCAAAGTGGTCGCCTGGTACGACAATGAATACGGCTATACCTGCAATATGATGCGCCTTGTGCAACATGTGGCTGCATAAGTTCATACCGTAAATTGAGTCAAAAAGGCTTCCTGCCCTGCGGGAGGCCTTTTTTATGCCCAAGCTATCGGCGAAGACCTATACTTGGGGAAAGACAAAAAAGTTTTGAGAGGGAAATTTCATGTCCGTAATCAAAATGGCTGATTTGGACCTGGCCGGTAAACGCGTATTGATTCGCCAGGATCTCAATGTTCCGCTGAAGAAAGGTGTCGTGGCAGACGGTACCCGGATTCATGCTTCTCTGCCAACAATCAAAATGGCCCTGGAGAAAGGTGCGCGGGTGATGATTATGTCGCACCTGGGCCGACCGACCGAAGGCGAATATGTCCATCAGTACTCGATGGCGCCGGTAGCCAATTACCTGTCAGCATTGCTGGATCAGCCGGTCAGACTGGAGCAGAACTGGCTGGAACCGGACTTTATACCGGTAGAGCCGGGTGAAGTCGTGCTATGTGAGAATGTGCGTTTCAATATCGGTGAAAAGAAAAACGATGAAGCCCTGTCGCGGCGTATGGCAAAAATGTGTGATGTTTTTGTCATGGATGCTTTCGGTACTGCACATCGCGCCCAGGCCTCGACCCATGGCGTAGCCAGATATGCGCCCATCGCCTGTGCCGGTCCTTTGCTGGCAGCCGAACTGGAGGCGCTGGGCAAAGCGCTGGATAACCCGGCACGGCCGATGGTCGCCATTGTTGGCGGCTCCAAGGTCTCGACCAAGCTCAGTGTGCTGGAAAGCCTGTCCACCAAAGTTGATCAACTGATTGTCGGTGGCGGTATCGCTAATACTTTTATTGCGGCGGAAGGCTTTAATGTCGGGAATTCACTGTACGAGGAAGAATTTCTCGATACCTGTCGAAAGCTGCGCAGCGAAGCTCAGTCTCGTGGCGGCGATATTCCGGTACCGACCGATGTCGTCTGTGGTAAAAGGTTTGCTGAAAACGCCGAGGCTGAGACCAAGAAGGTCGAACAAGTGCAGGACGATGATATGATATTCGACATTGGCCCTAAAACGGCTGAGAAGCTGGTGGAGATTCTCAAGAATGCCGGCACCATCGTCTGGAATGGACCGGTCGGTGTGTTCGAGTTTAACCAGTTCGGTGAAGGCACCAAGGAAATCGCGATGGCGATTGCCGAGTCTGATGCCTTTTCCATCGCCGGCGGCGGCGATACCCTGGCAGCGGTTGCCAAATACAAAATCTGTGATGATATTTCCTATATTTCCACCGGTGGCGGAGCATTCCTTGAGTTTCTGGAAGGCAAAACGCTGCCCGCTGTTGAAATTCTGGAGCAGCGTGCCGCCGACCCCGGTTAATTAACAAGGAGTAGATGTGACGGCCATTAGACGAACAAAAATTGTTGCGACTCTGGGGCCGGCCACACAGCGTCCCGAAACACTGGATGCCATGTTTGAAGCCGGCATGAATGTGGTCAGGCTGAATTTCTCACATGGCGACCCGGCAGAGCATATCAATCTGGCCGAGCGGGTGCGTGAACGCGCCCGCATCTGCCATAAACCGGTCGGCATTCTGGCCGATCTGCAAGGCCCCAAAATCCGTATTGCCCGATTCAGAGAGGGCTCGATTGAGCTGAAAGATGACGACAGTTTTGTGCTCGATGCAGAACTGGGCAGTCAGGACGGTGATGAGCAGCAGGTCGGTATTGATTACAAAGCGCTGCCGGATGATGTCAGCGCGGACGACATTCTGCTGCTGGATGACGGCCGGATTGTGTTACGGGTGGAAGGTGTCAACGATCGCCGGATTATGACCCGAGTCATTACCGGAGGCGTGTTGTCGAATAATAAAGGCATTAATCGTCAGGGCGGAGGTTTATCGGCTGCCGCCTTAACCGATAAGGACCGGCAGGACATTATTACCGCTGCCCGAATGGAAGCCGATTATCTGGCCGTTTCATTCCCCCGCTCTGCTGAGGATATTCACGAAGCCCGGCGCCTGTTACATGAAGCCGGCGGTCATGCGGCGATTGTTGCCAAGATTGAACGCGCTGAGGCGGTTGATGCGATCGAGGAAATTATCGAGGCGGCCGATGCCATCATGGTGGCGCGCGGTGATCTGGGTGTGGAAATGGGTGATGCGGCACTGCCGCCGATACAGAAACGTATCATCGGTCTCGCCAGGCGCATGAACCGGCTAACCATTACAGCCACCCAGATGATGGAATCGATGATACAGAACGCGATTCCGACCCGTGCTGAAGTGTTTGATGTCGCCAATGCAGTGCTGGATGGGACGGATGCTGTGATGTTGTCCGGTGAAACAGCCGTCGGTAAAAACCCGATCAAAACGATTGCGGCGATGCATCGGATTTGTCTGCAGGCAGAACAGGAGCGGGAGATTCGGGTTTCCCGCCATCGGATTGATTCCAGTTTTGAGGAGATGGATGAAGCGATTGCGATGGGGGCCATGTATCTGGCAAACCATCTCAATGTCAAAACGATCGCGGCACTGACGGAGTCGGGTTCGACCGTGTTATGGATGTCGCGGATCAGTTCCGGCATTCCGATTTTTGCGCTGACACCACATGAAAAGACAGCACGCCGGGTGACGCTATACCGGGGTGTTTATCCGATCATCTTCGCGCGACAGCACAATGACCATGCCGCGCTGAATTGCGAAATCATTGATGAGCTTGAGCGTCGCGGTGTCGTCAGCGATGGTGATATAGTTATCATTACAAAAGGTGATCTGGAGGTTCAGGGCAGCACCAATGCGCTCAAGCTGGTACGTGTTGGTGATATGGTCGAACCCCGGATCAATGGTCAAAGCTGCGAATAACGCAGTGTGACGCTTTTTCAGCCTCAACCCGCAGGGCTGGGACTATTTTGCGCCCGGCCGCGTTGTCAATCGCTCATGTAGAGTGGATACACTGCGCGATTTCCGCCTTGCCGGACACAAAAATAGCCTCCAGCAGTGGTGGAGATGAAAGATAAACAAGCCCTAGAGGAGAGGAATTATGGCTCTCATATCATTGCGTCAATTACTCGATTACGCGGCTGAACATGAGTTCGGCGTGCCTTCTTTTAATGTCAACAATATGGAGCAGGTACATTCGATTATGGAGGCTGCAGTGGCGGCCGACAGTCCCGTTATCATGCAGGCCAGTGCCGGTGCCAGAAGCTATGCCGGTGAACCGTTCCTGCGGCATTTGATACTGGCAGCATTGGAAGCCTATCCCGATATTCCCATTGTGTTGCATCAGGACCACGGCGCATCACCCAGCGTCTGTGCCCGTTCAATACAATCGGGCTTCACTTCGGTGATGATGGACGGCTCGCTGCAGGAAGACATGAAAACCCCCGCCGAATATGACTATAACGTGCGGGTGACCCGCGAAGTGGTCGATATGGCTCATGCCTGCGGCGTCTCAGTTGAAGGCGAACTGGGCTGCCTGGGATCGCTGGAGTCAGGGATGATGGGGGAAGAAGATGGCCACGGTGCCGAGGGAAAACTGGATCACAGCAAACTGCTCACCGATCCGGATGAAGCGGTGGATTTTGTCAAACGCACCGAAGTCGATGCGCTGGCCGTGGCGATTGGCACCAGTCACGGAGCCTATAAGTTTACCCGGCCACCGACCGGTGAAATCCTGGCTATCGATCGTATCAAAGAGCTCAGAAAGAAACTGCCCAATACGCATTTTGTAATGCATGGCTCCAGCTCGGTACCGCAGGACTGGCTTGAAATCATCAACACCCATGGTGGGGATATCGGTCAAACCTATGGCGTACCGGTTGAGGAAATTATGGAAGGTATTAAATCCGGTGTCCGCAAGGTCAACATTGATACCGATCTGCGGATGGCTTCTACCGGGGCGATCCGTCAATTCATGACCGACGAAAAGAACAAACCGGTTTTCGATCCACGCAAGTTTCTCAAGGCTTCCACAGACGCCATGCAGGCGATATGTCAGGCTCGTTATGAAGCCTTTGGCAGTGCCGGCCATGCCGGCAAAATCAAGCCGATCCCGCTGGCCAAAATGGTGGAACGTTATCACAGCGGTGAGCTGAAACCGATTTTGTCCTGAGTCCAGGGTTGCCACGGAAAAGGCGGCTATAGGCTGCCTTTTCCGCTTCAAACCAATCAGTTGCGAGCAAAATGCCCGAATGCGGTAAACTATCGCTTTTAGCTAGAGGACGGGCCAGTGCATCAGCTATTAGCGATTGCAATCGGCGGCGCGGTGGGAGCAGTGCTGAGATTTATGGTTTCCACCAGTGTTCACCGCGTGATGGGTAAAGACTTTCCCTACGGCACATTAACTGTTAACGTGCTCGGTTCGCTGCTGATGGGCTTTTTATTCATCATGTTGGTTGAGCGACAAATCAGTTCGATTGAACTGAGATCGGGCATTTTGTTTGGTGTTCTGGGCGCATTCACCACCTTTTCCTCTTTCTCTTTTGAAACCCTGGCCTTGATGGAGAGCGGTGACTGGGTCAAGGCAATGATGAATGTATTGCTCAGCGTCAGTGCTTGCCTACTGGCAACCTGGGTCGGCTTGGGGATAGGAAGACAGTTATGAGTCAGGCTGTGACAATGGCAAGAATCTATCTGGTTGAGGGTAGAGACGATGTCAATAAAATCATCACGCGACTGGTAGATATAAAGGTTCGTGGATTCACCGTGTTCAAGGGCGTAGCGGGTCTTGGCAGCGACCACCGTTTGCACAAGGCTTCTTTGTTAGCCCTTTCCTCTGAGCTGCCTATCATCATCGAGTTTTTTGATGAGCCCGATCGCGTAAGAGAAACGATTGAAAAACTGGGAGATTTGGTGAAGCCGGAGCTTGTCATCAGCTGGCCCGCACAATCTGGAATTTAAAATAAGATGTTAGATCCAAAATTATTAAGAAACGAAGCAGAACAACTTGCGGAACAATTGAAGCGTCGAGGGTTTGAGCTCGATCTGGCATTGCTGGCGCAACTGGAACAGGAACGCAAACAGGCTCAACTGGAAGCGCAGGAACTGCAGACAGAGCGCAATGCGCGCTCCAAAAATATCGGTAAAGCCAAAGCTGCCGGTGAAGATATTGCGCCTTTACTCAAAGAAATTGAGGATTTGGGCGACCGTCATAAAGCAGCAGAAGCACGACTTGCTGAAGTGCTGGATAAACTCAATGATGTGGCACTGGGCATTCCCAATGTGCCTCAGGCCGATGTGCCGGCCGGTCAAGATGAAACCGATAATCAGGAAGTTGCTCGTTGGGGCGAACCGAGACAGTTTGATTTCGATCCCAAAGATCATGTCGATCTGGGCGCCGCACTCAACGGCATGGATTTTGAAACTGCCGCTAAAATCAGTGCTGCCCGCTTTGTTACACTGCAGGGCCCCCTGGCCAGACTGCAGCGGGCGTTGACTCAGTTTATGCTCGATACCCACAGTGAGCAGCATGGTTATACTGAGACCTATGTGCCTTATCTGGTCAATGCCGAGTCGCTGAAAGGTACCGGTCAACTGCCCAAGTTTGAAGCCGATTTGTTCAAGGTTGATGACGGCGAGTTTTATCTGATTCCCACTGCGGAAGTCCCGGTCACCAATATTGTCCGAGACACCATCAGTGAAGATGCAGCACTGCCATTAAAGTTTGTCGCACACACGCCCTGTTTCCGCAGTGAAGCGGGCTCACACGGTCGTGATGTCCGTGGTCTGATTCGCCAGCATCAGTTTGAAAAAGTGGAATTGGTGCAGATTGTTAAACCGCAGGACAGCATGGCGGCACATGAAGAACTGACGGCGCATGCTGAAAAGATTCTGCAAATGCTGGAACTGCCTTATCGCAAGGTCAATCTCTGTACCGGTGATTTGGGATTTTCCTCCACTAAAACCTACGATCTGGAAGTCTGGCTCCCCAGTCAGCAGACTTACCGTGAGATTTCCTCCTGCAGTAACTTCGGTGACTTCCAGGCCCGTCGTCTGCAAGCCCGCTGGCGTAATCCGGAAACCGGCAAGCCGGAACTGGTGCATACTTTGAACGGTTCAGGACTCGCTGTCGGCCGAACCTTGCTGGCACTGATGGAAAATCATCAGCAGGCGGATGGTTCAATCAGCATCCCTGCTGCATTAAGACCCTATCTGGGCGGCCAGGAAGTCATCAGTGCTTGAGTTCAGTCTGGTCCAGAAGATCATAATCTGGGCAATTCCGGTTTTGTTTGCCATCACGGTCCATGAGGTCGCACATGGCTGGGTGGCTCTGAAACTCGGTGATCGCACAGCGCAAATGATGGGGCGGCTGACACTGAACCCGATCAAACATGTGGATCCGATTGGTACGATACTCGTCCCCGGTGTGTTGCTGTTATTCGGTGGCATTGTATTCGGCTGGGCCAAGCCGGTACCGGTCTCGTTTCAGAACCTGCGTAAACCGAAAGCGCATATGGCCTGGGTCGCATTAGCTGGCCCCGCAGCCAACCTGATTATGGCCGTGTTCTGGGCTTTGATAGCCAAACTGGGGCTGGGGCTGGCGCAAAGCGGCAATATTATCGGTGAACCGATGATGTTTATGGGCGTGGCCGGCATTCTGATTAATGCCATGCTGATGATGCTGAATCTGTTACCGTTACCACCGCTGGACGGCGGTCGGGTGCTCGTCAGCGTGTTGCCGGGGCCGCTCAGCTGGCAGGTTAGCCGGCTGGAACCCTATGGTTTTTTCATCCTGCTGGGCCTGTTGTTTTTCGGCTTGCTGGGTCTCATTTTATGGCCGCTGGTAGGCGGAATGCTCAATACGCTGGCCTGGCTTTTTAATTTGCCACCGCAGATTTTTAACACCATTTTATAGATACATTGATTACCAATATCGGGAGATCACTTTGGATACGGTAGCTTTACAGTCACGACGAATTGTTTCAGGCATGCGTCCTACCGGACAACTGCATCTGGGACATTATCACGGTGTACTGAAGAACTGGGTCAAACTGCAGCATGAATTCGATTGTTTCTTTTTCGTCGCAGACTGGCATGCGTTAACGACGCACTATGAAGACAGCGGTATCATCGAAGACAGTGTCTGGGAAATGGTGATTGACTGGCTGGCGGCGGGTATCGAACCGTCATCCGCCTCCATGTTTTTGCAGTCAAAAGTCCCTGAACATGCCGAGCTGCATCTGCTGTTGTCGATGATAACGCCACTGTCCTGGCTGGAACGGGTCCCGACATACAAAGATCAGCAGGAAAAGCTCAAGGAAAAAGATCTGTCGACCTATGGTTTTCTGGGGTACCCCTTGCTGCAAAGCGCTGATATCCTGATTTACCGTGCCGGTCAGGTACCGGTGGGTGAAGACCAGGTCGCCCATGTCGAGTTGACTCGTGAAGTCGCACGCCGTTTTAACCACCTTTATGGTCGTGAGAAAGATTTCGAAGAGAAAGCCGAAGCCGCGATCAAGAAAATGGGTAAGAAAAACGCCAAACTTTATAACAATCTGCGTAAATCTTATCAGGAGAAAGGCGATGCCGAAGCGCTGGCGACTGCCCGGGAACTGCTGAAAAACCAACAGAATCTGGCGCTGGGTGATATGGAACGTCTGTTCGGTTTTCTGGAAGGCGCGGGTAAGGTGATCCTGCCGGAACCCAAGGCGCTGCTGACACCGGCTTCCAAAATGCCCGGTCTGGATGGTCAGAAAATGTCCAAATCCTATGGCAACACCATTTCTCTGCGTGAGCCCGAGGATTCGCTGGCAGAAAAAATCAAGCGTATGCCCACCGATACCAATCGTGTGCGTCGCAGTGATCCCGGTGATCCGGACCGTTGCCCGGTCTGGCAACTGCACGAGGTCTATGCCAGCGAGGATCAGAAACAGTGGGTGCAGGAAGGATGTCGAACTGCGGGTATTGGTTGTCTTGATTGTAAGGGGCCGCTGATTGATGCAGTCAGCGCTGAATTACGCCCAATGCGCGAACGTGCCAACGACCTCAGTCAGCATCCGGAAGATGTGCGACGCATTATTGACGATGGCACTGCGGCAGCCCGAGAAGTGGCACAAGAGACACTGGCTGAGGTCAGAGTCGCAATGGGACTTAACTACAAGTAGATAGATATGGCAGAACGTATACAAAAAGTCCTGGCCCGGGCCGGTTATGGCTCACGTCGGCAGATAGAAACCTGGATTAAAGAAGGGCGGGTCAGCCGCAATGGTGAAACCGCCAGTCTCGGTGATCAAATCAGTGAAGGCGATCGCCTGCGTCTGGATAATAAACCACTGTCACCAAAACGACTGTGGCAACAGCCCAAGCAGGTCATTCTCTATAACAAGCCGATAGGCGAAGTATGTACCCGCCGTGATCCGGAAGGACGCCGAACGATTTTTCAATCCCTACCTAAGCCTGAAGAAGGCCGCTGGGTCAGTGTCGGGCGACTGGACCTCAATACCAGTGGTCTGATTATCCTGACCACCGATGGCGAACTAGCCAACCGGCTGATGCATCCGGCTAATGAAATGGACCGTGAGTACGCTGTACGGGTGCTGGGTGAGGTAACACCGGAAATCATGCAGAGCCTGCGTGATGGCGTCATGCTGGACGACGGTGAGGCTAAATTCAACGATATTCAGGAAGCCGGTGGTGAAGGCGCCAATAAATGGTTCCATGTGGTCATTCAGGAAGGTCGTAACCGCGAAGTCCGGCGCCTGTGGGAAAGCCAGGGAGTACAGGTCAGCCGGCTGATGCGGGTACGTTACGGACCGATTATCATGCCCAATAACCTGCGCATCGGTCACTGGACCAAGCTGGAAGGTGGCGATCTGGATTATCTCTATGAGCAGGCGGGCATGAAACCGGTTTCAGTCAAAAAGCCTGCTGCATCGCAGAAGCGGTCACAAAAGACTGATAAACGTCGTGCCACCCCGCCTAGATCGGATGCATCACCCTATAAAGGTAAGGCTGCCAGCGAAGATAAGCCCAAACGTCGGCCCCGTATTCGCGGCCGCTGAGTTTTCCTATGGTGCACTGACCGACGCATTACGGCCGGTTTTCTTTGCCTGGTAGAGTGCCATATCAGCGCGTTCGAACAGGTGATAGCCATGTTCTTGGTCATTCAGCTGCGCTATCCCCAGGCTGACGGTGAAGCCGAAGCCGCGTTTACCGTCATGACACAAGGTTTCTGCCACGGCAACACGGAGTCGTTCCGCCACTATGGCTGCGGCTTCCAGATCAGTGTTGCTGAGCAGCAGCACAAATTCCTCACCACCGAAACGGAAGGCCATATCACTGCGACGCATGGTCTGGCTGATTGTCTCAGCCAGGGTTTTCAGTGCACGGTCACCGCTGCTGTGGCCATAGGCATCATTGATCGCTTTGAAGTTATCAATATCGAGAATAACCAGCGACAGCTCGGATTGCTGACGTTTTGCTAAATCAATCTCCCGCTGCAGACTTTTTTCATAGGCGGAGCGATTACCCAGACCAGTCAGATCATCGAGCAGGGCCGAGTTCAGCGCCTGCTTGTAAAGCAGGCAGTTTCGTAGAGGATAAACTAACTGACACAGCAAATCTTCCAGCAGCGAAATTTGCTTCTCAGTAAACTTGTGGCGGCGGGTCAGCGTCAGATCACCCAGATACTGACCGTTCATATCCAGTTTGTAATGGCAGCGATGATGGCGCTGGCTGTCACTGTCTATATGGCAGTTGAGTGCGAGGTGCTGATAATGGAAGCTGTCAAAGTGTATGATTTGACGCAGTTGTTGTTCGAACAAGGGCAGCAGCTCTTCCAGTATCAGTGTGGTTTGTAAGATACCGGGTAAGCGGGCAACAATATCATCAGTCGCTAGCTGGCTGTCAGTAGCAACAGGTTTCGGCGCAGTCAATCCGCCATCGATCAGGCTCAGCTTGCTTGGATTGTTGGGTACTTGCTGTTCCATAACACTTATCCTTACTGGTGGTAAGTGTTATAAGCGATATTTGTGCCAGCTATAAAAAGACAATAATAAACAATAAGTTATATGTTGGTGTCAGTGTTTTGACAGAGTGCTGAGATCAAGTCTTAAGCTGTTTGTCAGTGATCTGCTTCACAGATTAAGTCCATATAGCGGGGAGCCACCTGCTCCGGTTTGGGCAACTCGGCCGGATCGGTGGCAGGAAATGCCCGTGCGAACAGTTCAGTCTGAACGGTACCGGGATCGATACAATGAACCTTAAGATTGCCCTGTGCTTCGGACTCTTCGGCAAGTTGTGACGCCAAAGCTTCAATGGCAGCTTTACTGATACCGTATGCGCCCCAGTAAGCATTATGCTTGTGGGCATCCGTGGTGAAGATCAGACTGCTGCCAGCCTGTTTTTTCAGCAATGCCAAACAGGACCGGGTGAGCAGGTAAGCCCCGGTCAGATTGATGTGCAGGGTTTCCAGCCAGGTTTTACTGTCCTGATGTTCCACCGGTGCCAGTTGACCGAGTGTGGCGGCACAGTGGATGAGGCCGTCAAGACGTCCAAACTGAGTTTCAATGGTGTTTGCCAGTTGCTGGTAGTCAGGTACAGATGCACCTTTCAAATCCAGCGGATAAATGGCTGGGATGGGCGCACCTGACGCAATGATTTCATCGTAAACTGACTCAAGGCCCGCAATCTGTTTGTCGAGCAAAACGACAGTTGCGCCCTTGGCGGCGCAGGCCCGAGCCACTGAGGCACCGATGCCGCGAGCGGCACCGGTAATCAGAATAACATGATCTCTGAGCTTGTCAGCCTCAGCAGAATTCGACATGCAGCTTATTCAGCCGGGATAAACTGGCTGAATTGAGCGACACCGTTCTGGAATTGAACTGCTGTTGTACCATCTTCGCCGTGCCACTCGTGATGAGTGATAGTCAAAGTATCGATGGTGCGGGTTTGAGTCACGTCAGGCTCACCCCATTTGGCAATCGCTTCTTCTTCTGTCATGCCTTCAACAGAATTGCTTTCTTCTGTTGCCGCAGCTTCCTGAGTCTCAGTGGCTGTTTCTTCTGAGGTCATTTCAGATGGGGCTGCAGTCTCTTCAGCCGCATCCTGCTGAGCGCTGTCATCACCGCAGGCAATCAGAAAGACACCCATAAACAGAGCGATAAACATCAAACGAATATGATTCAACATGGCATTCCCTATTTGTTATTTTGCAAAAATCGAAGTATAGCAATGGATCACGATGTTAGCGACTGGCATCAAGCTGTTCCATTAACTGTATCGCAGTTTGCTCACCGTTAAGGACTGCACCTTCTAGGGTTGCCGGGTAGGGATTGGCAACAAAGTCACCAGCCAGCCACAGACCCGTGATCTCAGTGCGATTGTTGGGCCTTTGACGCTGAATGTCAACGTTACAGGCAAAGGTTGCCCGCTTTTCGCGAATCACAAAGCCCTGATCAGGGATGAGGGGAAATGATGGCCACTGTTGATGGATTTCACTGGCAACCCGATCCAGCAATGATTTTTTATCCAGGGCTTCATGTTCACCGGGTCCGCTGATGACAGCTGAAATCAGTCCGGGACGTAACTCTCGCCGGTCAAAAAGCCACTGGGTCAAACTGCCGCTCATACCGATAACCGGTGCCGGCAGTCGGAACGAGGCTGGGTATTGCAGGTAGGCCGTGGCAATTGGAAATGTGGCACAGTCGGGCAGGCTGAGATGTTCATTCAGCATAGTCCGGGCAGTAGTAAGCGGTGTTGCCACAATAATCTGGTCTGCGTTGAATCGCTGACCGTACTGGGTTACAAGTCCCTGAACCCTGCCCTGTGTGATATTGATTTTTTCAACACGACTTTGCAGGCTGATTTGCCCACCTTGTTTGACAATATAGCGCTCAGCCAGTGTCGGCAGCGTCTTGCCCAGCGGCAGTCTGGGAATCAGCAGATCGGTATCAGAGCGTGTCCGGAAAGTGGTACTGAGCACCCTAGCGAACACGGCTGCCGAGGCTGTATTTATCGGTGTATTGAGTGTGGCGAGACAGAGCGGCTCCCACAGTTGACGAATCAGTCGCTGAGATTGACCGGATTGATTCAGCCAGTCGCGAACGCTGATATCCTGTGCCGGTTTAAACTGCCTTGCCTTCAGATTAAGTCGACTGATTTGGCGAAAACAGGCTGCGTCATTATCACGCCACAAGCGCCAGGCCAGTGACAGAGGCCAGGGCAGGCCTCTGCCTGCAGCGATCCGCAGTGAGGGGTAGTCCCGGTCCAGAATCTGTATATCCAGTGGCAGCCGATGAAACAGGGCCTTGTTATCAGCACCGATGTCTTCCAGCATCGACAGTGTATGCCGGTATGCGCCGATCATCAGGTGTTGGCCGTTGTCGACTTCCAGGCCGTGCCAGTCGACACTTCGGGCGCGTCCTCCCAGTTGACTGGCAGATTCGAACAGGTGGACTTTGTGACCCCGCTGGGATAAGCGAACCGCCGCAGCGAGCCCGCTCCAGCCACCACCGATAATCAATGTGATCATCGGGCGCGTTTTCTTTCCCGGCGCGCAGTTTTCCAGGCCAGCCAGAGCTTACGGAGTGGGGTCAGAGACAAGCGATGCTGCATGACCTGAAAACCTTCGCGCTCAAGCTCATCCAGCGTGGCTTCATAAATGGCGGACATAATAAGTCCGGTGCGCTGATTGAAACGATCTCCTTCCGGCAGGGTTGCTTTCGCTTCCTGATAAAAGTCACGGGCACGCTGGGCCTGAAATTGCAGTAGTTCAGTCAGTGCTGGCGTCTGCCTTAAACTCAGGATATCGTCGTGACTGACATTAAAGCGCTCCAGTTCCTCTTCCGGCAGGTAAATACGGCCCCGTTCAGCATCTTCACGGACGTCACGGATGATATTGGTAAGCTGAAAAGCCAGCCCCAGTTTCTCGGCGTACTTCAGGGTCTTACGATCCTGATAACCGAAAATTTCGGCGGCGAGCAGGCCGACCACGCTGGCAACGCGGTGACAGTACAAAGCCAGATGTTTGAAGGCCGGATAGGTATGCTGCTGCAAATCCATTTCCATGCCATCGATGATTTCATGAAAATATTCCGGATGCAGTTCGAAATGTTGCAGCGCAGTCTGCAGTGCCTTGCCGACTGGATGGCTGGGCATGCCGCTGAATGTCTGATCAACTTCCTGACGCCACCATGCCAGGGTTCTGGCGGCGACTTCAGGATCGGCAATCTCGTCGACAGCATCATCCACTTCACGGCAGAAAGCATACAACGCGGTAATTGCCTGCCGCTTTTGCGGCGGCAGAAACATAAAGCTGTAATAGAAACTGGAACCGCTCTTAGCTGCCTTGTCGCGGCAGTACTCATCCGGTGTCATCGCTGCAGTCGCTCCACGATTTCACCATGCAACAGATGTGAATCGATAATTTCATCGATATCTTCGCGCGTTTCGTAGTGGTACCAGACGCCCTCAGGATAGATCACCAGCATCGGTCCCAGCTTGCAGCGATTCAGACAACCGGCATTATTGACCCGGACTTTTTTCAGCTTCAGTTCTTTGACCCGTTTTTTAGCATAATCCCGCAACGACTGTGCACCATGCTCGCCACAGTTGGCCGAACCGTCGTCCCGCTGATGAGTACAGAAAAACAGATGATATTTGTATATTTGCGCCATAGGCGTAAAGGATAGCTGACCCGCCGCTGAGTACAAAGTCTTTTAAGCGGATTGGGCCTGTTCGCTGAATTTGTCCAGATGAGCGGCGCGATAAGTCAGAATGTCATCGAGAATGGATTCGAACAACTCGACCAGCGTCGGGTCGAAATGCTTACCTTTTTGCTGTCGTAGGAAGGCCACCGCTTCCTCGACTGGCCAGGCCTTTTTGTAGGGCCGCTCTGAAGTCAGCGCATCAAACACATCACAGATGGCACAGATACGTCCCTCAATCGGAATCGCTTTACCCTTGAGTCCCTGCGGATAGCCACTGCCGTCCCACTTTTCATGGTGGCTGAGTGCGATATTGCGTGCCATCACCAGCAGTGGGATATCGGTACCGTCGAGTAAATCGGCGCCGATATTGACATGGGTTTTCATGATTTCCCATTCATCCGGATTCAGTTTCCCCGGTTTTAACAGGATGTGATCGGGGATGCCGATTTTGCCGATGTCATGCATAGGTGCAGCCAGCAGAATATTATCTGCCTGTTCACGACTCAATCCGGCTGCTTTAGCCAGAATATGGGCGAAATGACTCATACGCAGGATATGATTGCCGGTTTCGTTATCCTTGTATTCCGCGGCACGACCCAGTCTTTTAATGATTTCCAGCCGGCTCTGTTCCACCTGTTGGGTGCGTTGGCGGACCTGCTGCTCCAGCGTTTCATTCTGCAGGCGAATCTGTTTATGCAGTAATCGCACTTCCAGCATGTTATGAATACGTTGTAATACTTCAGACTGGTTGAACGGTTTGGTTATGAAATCCTTGGCGCCGCTGCTCAGGGCCCGCTCACGGGTCTGGCTGGTCAGCTCAGCGGTGACAACGAGCACGGGCAGGTAATCATTTTCAATCTCGGCCTGAAGTTGGGACATGACTTCGAAACCGTCCATCTCAGGCATACGGATATCAAGCAGGATAAGATCAATTTCATTATCGAAATAGAGGGTTTTGACTTCCGACGGCCGAGTGGTTGAAAAAATCGAGGCAAAGCCGGCCTGACGTAACATCTTTTCCAGCAGTTTGATGTTCACCAGTTGATCATCAACCAGCAGAATGTTGGCGTTGAGAATCTCTTGCTTAGATATCATGACAGGCAGTTATTCGTTTGATCACAGGCGCACCCCGGCAACAACTCAATGACTATCTTATCCAGTTAATCGGCAGAAATGCCAACAGCTTGAATCAGTAGTCCCGATTGACTGAAAAATCTGCCAGCCCCAGCAAGGCCTGTTTGTAATCACTGTCGGGCAGCACATCCAGTGCGGCCTTGGCGTGGGCCACTTCATTGGAAGCGGCGCGGGCCGTGTAATCAATGGCACCGGTTTCATTAATGATTCGGACAATCTCGTCAATGCGATCCCGCTCACCATTTTCGATCGCCTGGCGAATAATGGTTGCCTGTGCCTCATTGCCCTGACGCATGGCATAAATCAATGGCAGGGTGGGCTTGCCTTCGGCCAGATCATCTCCGATGTTCTTACCGATAGTTTCGCTGGACTGGCTGTAGTCGAGCAAATCGTCAACCAGTTGGAATGCGCTGCCCAGGTGCATGGCATAAAGCGCCATGGCCTGTTCGATTTCTTGCGAAGCATGGCAGATAACCGCGCCGAGCTGACCGGCGGCTTCAAACAGTTTGGCGGTTTTATGATGGATGACTTCCAGGTAGCGGGCCTCGGTGGTGTCGGCATCATGACAGTTAAGCAGTTGCAGCACTTCACCTTCTGCGATGATATTGGTGGTGTGGGACAGGATCTGCATCAGCCGCATTGAATCCATTTCCACCATCATTTCGAAGGAACGGGTATAGAGAAAGTCACCGACCAGAACACTGGCCTCATTGCCCCAGAGATTATTGGCAGTCTCCTGACCGCGGCGCATTTCGGAATTATCAACCACATCGTCATGCAGCAACGTCGCAGTGTGAATAAACTCAATAATCGTGGCCAGATTGATGTGTTTATCGTTCTGATAGCCGCAGGCCCTGGCACTGAGAATAGCAATCGCAGGACGCAGCCGTTTACCGCCACTGTTGATGATGTAGAAGCCGAGTTGGTTAATCAGCGCTACGTCCGATTGCAGCCGGGATTGAATCAGCTTATCGACCGATGCCAAGTCGTCCTGAATCAGAGAATAGATGGATTGAATATCCACAGTGCAAAAATCTGCCTATAATATGTCTGAAAACGCGTACTTTCTCATGCACGGGGCATGCGCGCAAATATTAAAACCATGCGGATTTCACCGCAAATCATGAAGATCAGCATACCCTGATATTGAGATTTGATCTCCTATTAGAAAGGCGCTACAATTGCCGGTCTTTTGTTGGGCAACCTGCATTAACACATTATTTTGGAGACAGCGATGTACGCTATTGTCGCGACAGGCGGTAAACAATACCGGGTCAAAGAGGGCGAAAAGCTCCGCGTTGAGAAACTGAATGCTGAAGCCGGTGATACGGTTGAGCTGGATAAAGTACTGCTGGTAGGCGAAGGCGAAGACGTCAAAGTCGGCGCGCCTTACCTGGATGGCGCCAAAGTGACAGCTAAAGTGGCTGCCAACGGTCGTGGCGACAAGGTCAAAATCATCAAATTCAAACGCCGTAAGCACCACGAGAAACAGATGGGGCACCGTCAGGCATACACTGAAATCGAAATCACAGGCATCTCAGCCTAAGATTGTTTTAGAGAGGTTTAATCATGGCTCATAAGAAAGCTGGTGGTAGTACACGTAACGGCCGCGATTCCGAGAGTAAACGTCTTGGCGTAAAACGCTACGGCGGTGAACTGGTTGTCGGCGGTAACATTCTTGTTCGTCAACGTGGTACCCGTTACCACGCTGGTCGCAATGTTGGTATCGGTAAAGACCATACATTGTTTGCAACGGCTGAAGGTAAAGTGTTGTTTGAGACCAAAGGTCCACAACAACGCATGTTTGTCAGTGTCGTTGCTGACTAAAACAGTTTGTTAGCCCGTTGGGGCAAACAGCCGAAAGCCCCGCTGATGCGGGGTTTTTTGTTTCTGGCGTTTGTCAGATGAAGAGTTTAAGCGGGTTGTAGCAATGAAGTTTGTAGATGAGGCGAAAATCAAGGTCATGGCCGGTGCCGGTGGTAACGGTTGCCTGAGCTTTCGCCGCGAAAAATTCATTCCTTTCGGAGGGCCGGATGGCGGCGACGGCGGTGACGGCGGTGACGTTTATCTGCTGGCCGATACTCAGGTCAATACGCTGATTGATTTTCGCTACCAGCGTCATTTCAAGGCAGAGCGTGGAGAATCCGGCCGCGGCCGCCTGTGCAGCGGTGCGCGGGGTGAGGACCTGGTTATCAAAGTGCC
>Ga0189284_100308_pt1 | contig 37163 bp, 38 predicted proteins | sample N32C7minimetaG_FD_130314 | JGI IMG/M metagenome (GOLD analysis project Ga0189284, IMG submission 130314) | Marine microbial communities from the Costa Rica Dome - N32 C7 mini metaG | ecosystem: Environmental > Aquatic > Marine > Oceanic > Photic zone | place: Costa Rica: the Eastern Pacific...
CCGCCTCGGACACAATCGATTGACCCTCACAATCCGCAATCTTTTTGATGAATCCAACAACCGTTTCTCGTTCGGAAATCCATTCACTGTCTTGGAGCAGGAACAAGCCACACCGCTTCAGCCCCGAACGTTTAGCATCGCGATATCCAGGGAGTTCTAAGTTGCATCTTTCGTTTTCCCCAAGGAAGAAGACTGCCACGGCTATGGTCGGCGTCTTGCTCACCATTGGCGTTGCACCGGATGTGAGCGCACAGGATCTTTACCGCCAGATCATCTCCAATGACATGAGCAAATGCGCGCCTGGCAATGGTCCTGCTGTTCGCGTGTCAGTGACGAACATCAAGAGCGCGACCGGGAAGGTCCGTGTGCAAGTGTATCGCGGAACGAAGGAGGAATGGCTGGAAACCGGACGCTGGTTGCATCGTATCGAGCTTCCTGCGCGACAAGGGACCATGACCTTTTGCATGCCGGTGCCCGAGGCCGGAACCTTTGCCATTGCCGCACGGCATGATGCGAACGACAATGGAAAGACTGATATCACTAAGGATGGTGGAGCGATGTCGAACAACCCATCGATCAACATCTTCAATCTTGGCAAGCCGAACTACAAGAAGACGCGGTTTGAAGTGAGCAGCGGCGTGAGCTCGATCAGTATCAGGATGCGGTATTTCTGAGTGCCGGAGCACGCGAACAATTGCTCTGAACAGCCCTTAAGTTGGCAAGGGTCGAGCAACTATCTATGGCTCAGTTCGACGGGCTTCCCGAAAATGCTTGTTAGAAATAGGCTCCAAACCCTACGCCACCCCGTCCAACCCATTGCGTTGAATAATCGACAGCAACCGTAGCGCTGGACCGCCCGGCTTCTTCGCTCCACGTTCCCAGTCGGACACAAGGTTCTTCGACACGTTGAGATAGCGCGCGAAGACCGGCTGCGAGACATGCTCAGCCTCACGGATCGCCTTGATCTCGTCAGGTGTAAGAACCGGAGCAGGCGCAAGACACGCCTCGTCGAACTCGCGCATGGTACGCTTGTCGATGCTACCAGAATCATGGAGGCCCTCCATCATCTCGTGGACGGCGGCCATCGCCTCGCTCTTGTAGGTTTTTTCCTTAGCCTTGCTCATCGTCTTTCACTTCTACCAATCGGCCTGCTTCAATTTCCGTCGCAATTTGGCCATCGCTCAGTTCAAGCATGATCCTGGCGGCCTTGCGATAGACCTTCAATTCTGCCGCACTCAGGTTCGCCTTGGCGCTCTTGGCAAAAGCAAACACGAATATGGCCCGCTCGCCCGAACGGAAGATCAGGATCGAGCGATAGCCACCCGATTTTCCTCGGCCTTCGCGCGCGATGCGTTGCTTTATGAGACCGCTGCCAAGGTCGGCACCGATCAGGCCGCTCTCGGCCCGATGCACGGCATCAGCAAGCGTTGCATCGCTGATCTTTTCCTTCGCTGCGAACTTGGCAAACCAGCGGTTTGAATAAATGCGTGTGCGCCGGTCCCTAGTCATACAGCAGCGCCGATCTATCACACATAGTGTTATGGTTCAATGAACGGTTCGAACCCATCATTTCTTCGATCAGGTCGCCAATGCGCTGCCCAGCCTCGATCACCGGCCCGTCATCCAGATGAGCGTAGCGAGCCGTGGTGGTCACATGCCTGTGTCCCAATAGCTTGCCGATCATCGGGAGTGTTTCCGAGCGCGCGGCCGCGTGGCTGGCGAAGCTATGGCGCAGATCGTGAATGCGCACACCTTGCAGACCCGCCTCTTCGCGGACGTCTTTCCAAAGGCAAGTCAGATCAACGCTCTTTCGCGTTTTCGGATTGTAGAACACTTCCGGGCGGCGCTTGTGACGTGGAAGGCATTTGATGATGGTCCAGGCGGCTTCGCCTAACCAGACGGTACGCGGACCGGTTTTGCTGTCGGTCAAGAGCAAGCGGCGACCCTTGACCTCGCTCCAAGTCAAGCCGGTGATCTCAGATCGTCGACATCCAGTCAGGATCAAGAGCTGCAATGCCGCGCAATGAACCGGTCTCGATTTGCGGTGTTTGTCTATCGCCGCGCCAAGGCGCCGAAACTCCTGATCGGAGAGGAATCGCTCGCACTTGCGCCGCTTGTTCATTCGGATCGAGGTGCACGGGTTTGAGCCTTCTGGCTTGATGCCCCACTCTTCGGCCTTGTTCTTCAAAGCGCGCAGAATTTCGCATGACCGGTTAGCCGCGCCAGGACCACCTATCTCTGTCACGCGGTTGAACCACTCCTGCACGTTGGCCTGCTCGATCTCGTCGAGGAACAATCCTGCAAACGCCGATTGGAGATAATTCTGCCGATACAGTCCATGCGTGTGCAGCGTTGATGTTTTCCAGCTTGGCGAGACTTTGCGCCAGTAGGTGTCGAGAAAGTCCACATAGAGCGGGACCTTGCGGCGCTTCTTGCGCCTCTCTGCCGGGTTCTGACCGACTTGCGCGCGCAAGAGCACGCGCCGCGCAACATCCATCGCCTGTGCTTCACTCAGTATCTTGGCGTTGCCAATCGTTACGGTTCGCGTCCGTCCCTGCATTGCCGCCTGGACAATGTAGATCGTGCGTCCACTCGCGTAGTAGCGTGTCCCGAATCCCGGCAATCGTCTCGACCAGACTATTCGGCGCAGTTTGCCGTCGCCTTTGGTCTTGCCCACGACGCCGATACGCGCAGTGCCGAGTTCTTCGGTGACGATGGTCTGGAGGGTCAGCGCATTCATTGGCTTACTCCGATTAGGCTCGCGATCGATCCCGACACGCGCTCGGCAGCATCGGCGATGACCTCGTCGGACAAATGCGCATAGCGCGAAGTCGTCTCGGCCAATGCGTGGCCGAGCAGCTTGCCGATCACCATTAGCGAGATGTTGTCGCGGATGGCGGTCGAGGCGAAGCTGTGCCGAAGGTCATGTAGGCGGACGTCAGGCAGTGCGGCACGGTTGCGGATGTCAGGCCAATACATGCCGAGTTTGATCGGCATATTTGGGTCGCGACCCGATGGAAGAACCAATCCATTCGGCTTGCGATCCCCGATCGATGCGATCACTTCGACAGCTTGCCGGTTGAGATAGATGATTTTTGCACCGGTCTTGCTATCAGGCAGCATCAGTCGCGGCTCTTGCACCCATTCCCAGCGCAGGTTCTCGATCTCTCCGCAGCGCGCGCCTGTGTAGATCAGCAAGCGTATCGCGGCGACGACAGCCGGACACTCGGTTTCAAAGTGGTTCAACGCAGTCGCAAGCTGGCCGTATTCACGGGCGGAAAGGAAGCGTTCCATCCGTTTACGCTTGTAGCGTGGCGTCCCTCTGCAAGGGTTCGAACCACGGCGGCGATATCCGAGCTTCTCTGCGTAGCCCATCATAACCGAAAGGATCGGGATGGTCCGGTTGAAGGCACCTGTGCGCTCGGCGAAGCCATCACGCCAGAACGAAATATCGGCCTTGGTGATTTCGTCGACACGGCGATCACCGAAGGTTGGGAGGATGTCCCGATCGATCCCGGTGCGGTTCCGCTGGCGCGTGCTCGGCTTCCAGTGGTGCGCATAGTCAGCCCAGAAACGCTCAGCGTATTCACGCATTAGCGGAGATTCCTTTGCGCCAGATTTCGTGGTCTTGCGCGAAGGCAGTCCATCGAGCGCCACTTCCGCCAGCTTCGCTCGCGCAAGTCGCCGCGCTTCAATTGCTGTCTTTTGCTTCGATGTTCCGAGAGAGACACGGCGTTGCTTGCCGCGCTGGCGGAACATCACGAACCAGGTTCTGCGCCCCGAAGGGTGCACCCGCAGCCCGAAGCCAGGCAAATCGCAATCCCAGAATTCAATCATACGTTTGCGAGGCCTGCGCCGGACGATATTGCCGTTAAGTCTTACATGCTGGATGCACTGTTCACTCTCATCCTGGCGCTCACGCGGCACTGCGGAACGCGAATGATTAGGGCTTGATTTTTGCGGTAACACATGGCCATTTCGGTTCATCGATCTTCTCCTCGTTTTTGAGGAGCAAATTCGAGCAAGATATTGGTAAACAATATCTTTCTGCAGCACCTGCTGCGTCCGGTGTGCTGGGTCAAGCCCATTCTCAGGTGCGCGTCGGGGACCAGGAAACTTGCCTGAGAGACTCCCGCAGAAAATTGTTATTTTTCAGGTGGTATCAGCAGCGTTGCGCGACAATCGAGCGCAGAAACTGGGATCGGTTCAAGCCGCCGCTTGGTCCTAACATTCACCGTCCGTTCTGAAATGGGGACCAGATAGCCAACACGTGCAGAGCAGGTCGGGGCGTCCCTGGTTAGCATCCACAATGTGACCATTGGTTCGATTGACATTGGAACATAAAAGGAACAAAAGGCATACTTGTAACCCATAGCGTTACAGGGCAATAGATTGCGAAAGGGGACATCGAATGGGTACTGCGACACAGTTTAGAACGGAGCATCCCAGGCACCCTGGTCGGTTCTTGAAAATCAAGTTGATTGACGAGCGTGGGATATCCGTCACGGAGGCAGCAAAGGCTCTTGGCGTCGCGCGTCCTTCGCTATCCAAACTCATCAACCAACGAGCTCATTTGTCTCCAGAGATGGCCGTTCGGTTGGAAAAGGCTTTCGGATTTCCGTTGGAAGCGATGATGCAGATGCAGACTGCATTTGACATCGCCGAAGCTCGCAAGAAAACCAGAGACATTGAGGTCAAGCCGTTCCAATTTGTTGGAACCACTTCGATGAGCCAAAGCGCAAATCGGGAGGCGGTCCGATGACTGGTCTCTCCATCTCCCTCGCCTCAGAGAAGGAACTGATTTCAGCAGCCTTGCAACTCGGTGCGCTCGATGTCGGGCATGGGATATCCGAGGCTGAAAAGAAGCTTGCTGCAAGGTCTGCCAAGTACCGAGTTTCCGAAAAGAAAGTGGCTTTGCTGCGAGATTCAATTCTCAGCGGGAATGACCCACTAGGAGAGGAGTTTTCGTCAATTCGATCTGCGGAGGCACGTCGGTCCAACGGGGCGACGTACACTCCTGAGAGCATTGTTCAGTCGATGGTGCAGTGGGCCGCGAATAACTCAAGTCCAGAGCGCGTTGTCGATCCAGGCGTTGGCTCGGGCCGCTTCCTCACAACCGCCGGGCGTGCGTTCCCAAATGCTCAGCTTGTCGGCATTGATGTAGACCCGGTCGCGACCCTGATGGCCCGTGCCAATCTGTCTGTGAATGGGTGTGCAGAGCGAGCGCATATCATACTCGGGGACTTCCGAAATTTCGCCGAGAAGACTGCTGGACAAACACTGTACATCGGCAATCCGCCGTACGTTAGGCATCATCAGATCGATGCTGTGTGGAAAGATTGGCTGGCGCAACGAGCGGCAGAATTGAAACTACCGGCGAGCAAACTCGCGGGACTCCACGTGTACTTTTTCCTCGCGACAGCACTTGAAGCCGAGAAGAAAGATGTTGGGGCATTCGTTACGGCCTCTGAATGGCTCGACGTGAACTATGGCTCGCTTGTTCGATCGCTGATCCTCGGCGAACTCGGCGGCAAGAACATTACCGTGATCGAACCGACCGCGCAGCCGTTTCCCGATGCTGCCACGACCGCAGCGATCACAACCTTCGAAATTGGTGCGGAACCCAAGACTGTTAGCTTTCAGAGAGTAGATGACCTCGCAAGTCTGGGTAAGCTCGGAAGTGGTCGGCGCATTCGGCGAGACCGTCTCGCAAACGAAAAGCGGTGGTCGCATCTGACGCGCACAGCGGAACGTCCACCCGAGGGATACGTCGAGTTAGGAGAACTGTGCAGGGTCCATCGCGGCACTGTTACCGGGGCAAACGGCGTATGGATCGCAGGAGAGCACAGTGCAGGTTTGCCTGACTCGGTGCTCTACCCAACCATCACGCGCGCTCGCGAAGTCTTCAATTCCGGCGGCTTGTTGAATGATCCCAACTTGCTCCGGCAAGCCATCGATCTGCCAAGCGACCTAGATGAACTTTCTGCCTCAGACCGTAAGCGCGTTGAAAGCTTCCTGAAGGTAGCAAAATCGATGGGTGCGCATAGCGGGTATGTCGCACGCAATAGAAAGGCTTGGTGGTCAATTGGGCTTCGCGCAGCGGCCCCGATCATATCGACATACATGGCCCGACGCCCTCCCGGCTTTGCCCTAAACAAAGCCGGAGCAAGGCATATCAATATCGCTCATGGGTTGTATCCTCGCGACCCGATGAACGAAAAGTTGAAGCGCGCCCTGGTCTCCTATCTGCAGCACAATATCTCGCAAAAGTCGGGACGGACTTACGCGGGCGGTCTAACCAAATTTGAGCCACGCGAAATGGAAAGGGTCATTGTGCCGAGTCCGGAGTTGCTCGCAAGCGGAGTGTGCCTGTGATCGATCCGCCGCTTTGGAGCGACGAAGAATTAGAGGTCGAAAGGGAAAAGGCAATCGCGGCCTTTTGCACCGAACGTCTCGAGGAACCTTTGGAAGACTATCTCGACGCCTTCGACGAGTATCAGGGGCATATCGAGGAGATACTCGAAACCACGGTCGATCTTTCCCGTCTTGAGGATACGGCGCTCGATGTTTTGGGTGATCCAAATTTGCTTGAGGCGTTTAGGTATCTTGCAGGCCCTCCGATTTCTCAGGACGATTTGAAGACCCTTTCAGATGCGCAATCCCTCACGAAAGGACATCTTGCGGCTACACCAGAATTGGTCCAGCGCGTAATAGCCGTTGTCCGCCAAGTGCTCGACCGTCGGCGCTTCGCTTGGGTCGTCGAAAATCGCGAGCCGACAGAGGCTGAGCGTAATGCAGCCGTGCTTGCCTCCGCAGCGTTGATGGCCGCGAGTCGCGCTCAAACAAAGCGTCGGACCTCGGGCAAAGATCGTCAGGAAGGTGCGGTGAAGGATGCACTCCTAGAACTCGGATTTGAGGAGGTGGAACCGCGAAGAATCACTACAATCGCACTGGCACCCGAGCCAGGACAGTTCTGTGGCGAAAGCGTACTTGGCAACCGCAAAGGCGATATCATTGTTCGGCTGTGGGATCATCGCGTGATGCCCATCGAGTGCAAAGTATCAAATTCATCCACCAACTCGGTCAAGCGATTAAACAATGATGCTGCGGTGAAGGCTTCGAGCTGGAAAACGGACTTTGGCCTTCGGCAGGTTGTGCCAAGTGCCGTCCTCAGCGGAGTCTACAAGCTGCACAATCTGTTGGATGCTCAGGAACGCGGCCTGACCATTTTCTGGGCGCACGATCTGGAACCTCTAACCAACTGGGTAAGCAACTCCAAAACATAAGCAGTAACGATCTGGCTGCGAAACACATTGCCAACGTAGGTATGATCCAGGGTTCACCGAGAAACGGACATTGAGAACCGCCGTGCAGCTCGGAAAGCCGAGGGAGAAACTGCCTAAGTAGGTACGCGCACTTCTTCTCCAAAGAGCGCATCAATCACCGGACAGTGAGGAACATCACCGCCATCACATTTCGCAGAAACATCTGCCAGCGTGTTGGCCAGTTTCTCAAGGTCGTCGATCTTTTTCCGCACGCTGTCTAGATGGCCGCGGGTCAAATCGAGGACCTCGCCGCAGCTATAGTCGTGTGAATCGACGAGACTGAGCAGGCTTCGCAGCTCCTCGATCGAAAAGCCGAGGTCACGCGCTCGCAGGATGAAGCGTAACCGTTTCTGGTCGCCGGGCGAATAAAGTCTGTGCCCTGACGCCGTGCGTTCCGGTGAGTTCAGAAGCCCGATATTCTCATAATAGCGGATTGTCTCAATGTTGCAGCCCGATGCCTTAGCCAGAGCGCCTCGTTTGATCGTCACTGGCTCGGTCACATCTACTTTCCCGAAAATAGCCCTTGAACCTGTAGTTGCTACAGAGATTACATAGAATTTTATGAATGACCAAACACAAAGTAGCCCGCAACAGTTCTGGGCAGGTGGAGGGGTGCTGGGTGCACTTCTGGCTTCTTCGTGCTGCATCGCCCCGCTGCTCTTGCTGAGTTTTGGCATCAGTGGAGCATGGATCGGAAATTTGACCGCACTCGAACCGTATAAATGGGCGTTCATTGCGGTGTCTGTCGTCTTTCTCGGGCTTGGGTTCTGGCAAGTCTATTTCCGGAAGGCCAAACCCTGTGAGGACGAAAGCTACTGCGCACGGCCTAGGGCCAGCTCGATCGTCAAAGGCGCCTTATGGCTGGCAACCGCGTTGGTCGCCGCTTCGGCGACGGTCGATTGGTGGGCACCGGTATTTTACTAGGAGTTTGAGAGATGAAAAAGACAATGATCGCCGCTATAGCGGTTTTGGCAATCGCGGGAGCGGGTATCGGGGCCGCGACTCTCATGCCGAATACATCAAGTGAACCAGCGGTGAAAAATCCCGCCCTACTTCGAACAGCGAGCTTTACGGTCGAGAATATGACCTGCGCGACCTGCCCGATCACGGTGCGACGTGCGATGGAAAATGTCGCAGGCGTTCACGACGTGACGACGAATTATGAAGCGAAGACGGCAACGGCGCGCTTCGATCCTGCACGCACGACGACTGAAGCAATTGCCGCAGCATCGACCAATGCGGGATATCCGGCAAGTCTTGCTGAGGGCAAACTATGATTGAATTGAAGTCGGAGATCACCTGCCCTTCCTGCGGACACCAGAAGGTCGAAACAATGCCGACGAATGCGTGCTGGTTTTTCTACGATTGCTCTGGCTGCGGCGAGAAGCTCAAGCCGCAAAGCGGCGATTGCTGCGTGTTCTGTTCCTACGGGACAGTGCCCTGCCCACCCATTCAGGAAGGTGCCTGCTGTAATGGCTGATGCAGAAACCAAAGACCTATCCGCGAACAGGCTATCGCTCCTTGTGATCTGGATCGTGCCCATGGGGTTGCTGTTCGCGCTGAACTTCACGACTGATTTCCTCAGTCCCTATGCACAGATCGGAATTGCAGCCCTCCTGTTTGCCTGGATGGGATCGGCCTGCACGCTCAACGCAATGCGCTGCCGCCGTCTTCATTGCATCATTGCGGGGCCAGCGTTCTTAATCGGAGCAGCGCTTCTGGCGCTCATTGCTAACGATGGCGTGAATTTTGGCCAGGATGGGCCGAACTTCGTTATCTGGGGAACGTTCGCGATAGTCGCCCTTAGCTTCGTGCCCGAGCGGATATTCGGCAGATACGCCGGGGCTTCGTCATGACCACACGCAAGTTTGATCTCATCGTGCTCGGTGTTGGCATGGCGGCGGTCAGCGCCGCGAACAAATGCGCCTCAGCAGGTTGGTCGGTCGCGGTGGTTGACGAGCTGCCTTATGGCGGCACCTGCGCGCTTCGCGGCTGCGACCCAAAGAAGATGCTGCGGCGCGGGGCCGAAATCATCGATGCGGCGCGTCTGATGCAGGGCAAGGGCATCAATCCCAATAATATTGCCATCGATTGGTCCGATCTGGTCGCCTTCACGCAATCCTTCACCGACAAGATGCCCAACCGCATTGAGGGTGGTCTCGAAGATAACGGCGTCACAACTCTTCACGGAACTGCGCGTTTCGTCAGCGAAGACACTATCGAAATCGAAGGCAAAGGGCGGTATCAGGCCGAGCATATCTTGATCGCAACGGGTGCCAAGCCACGCCCGCTAGACTCTCCGGGCGCAGAGCACCTAACCGACAGCACCGAATTCATGCGTATGGAAACGCTGCCGAAGCGTATTCTTTTCATCGGTGGCGGGTTCGTCTCATTCGAGTTCGCCCACATCGCGCTGCGGGCAGGCAGTGAGGTGTGCATCATCGACCGGGGAGACAAGCCTCTCAAGGGATTCGATGCTGATCTTGTCGAAAAGCTGATCGCGCGCGGTGAGGAGATCGGCATCAAGCTACGTCGGCGTACATCGTTGCAATCCGTCAATCAGGATGGATCGGGCTTCCTTGCGACCGTTGAAATTGACGGCGAAACCGAGGACCTTCAGGCTGATCTCGTCGTCCACGGGGCAGGCCGCGTCGCGGCGATCAATCGACTCGATCTTGATGCTGCAAACGTCGAGGCAGGCAGCAAAGGAATTGTCGTGAACGAATTCCTGCAAAGCACGTCCAACCCCAAAATCTATGCCGCTGGCGATGCCGCCGACACGCAAGGCGCGCCGCTCACGCCTGTCGCCGTGTTCGAGGGCAAGGTGGCGGCGTCTAACATGCTCAAGGGCAATCAGACTAAGCCCGATTATTCCGGTGTCCCGAGCGCGGTCTTCACCATTCCCGAGCTAACCCGCGTGGGAATGCTGGAAGAAGATGCACGTCAATCAGGCCGCAATTTTCGTGTAGTGGAGAACGATACCGGCGAATGGTATTCGAACCTGCGTATCGGCGAGAGCTGCGCCGCGACCAAGCTCATCATCGATCAGGACAGCGATACAATTCTCGGCGCGCATCTGCTCGGCCCCGAATATGGCGAGATCGTAAACTTCTTCGGCTTGGCTATCCGACTCGGGCTTACCAGCAGCGATCTAAAAAAAATGGTCAGCGCCTATCCGACTGTGGGCTCCGATCTCGGCTCGATGCTCTAGGAAACGCTCGGGCCGCGCATGGCGCGGCAGCGGTACTTGCTCTGCTTCCTGAAGGTGGCCACGGAAACCGGACCGTCCGTTGTCCGAACCCAATGCGCCATTAGATCAGTATCTGCTCTAACTTATCGCCGATCTCCTGTACCGCTTCGAGCAAGTGACCATCATCGAGGTGAGCATATCGAGCAGTCGTCTGCACGTTGGCATGGCCGAGCAGACGCCCGATCATCGGCAAAGTTTCCTTGTTCATCGCTGCGTGACTGGCGAAGGTATGGCGTAAGTCGTGAATGCGAACGCCGGGTAGCCCTGCCTCGTCTCTAAGCCTGCGCCAGAAACCATCCACGCAACGGAGCGGCTTGCGGTAACTGTAGTTCCAGAACGGGTAAGGAATCCTCTCGAAGCGCGGTAGCGCGGCGATCACTTCACGGGCTGCCGAGCCGAGCCAGACCGTTCGCGGCCCGGTCTTGCTGTCGCGCAGGTGCAGCCGATTGCCCTTGATATCGCTCCATTCAAGCGTGAGGATTTCGCTCTTGCGACAACCGGTCAACAACAGGAGCGTGATGGCCGCACCCGCGCACTGCTTCGTGCGGTCGTCCGATGATCGAAGCTTCTCAAGCTCGGTTCCCAAGCGCGCAAGTTCTTCGTTCGTAAGAAAGCGCTCACACTGGCGCTTGCGGTTGGGCCTGACGCAACGGCACGGATTGGTGTTTTCGAGCCGGTAGCCCCGTTCTTCCGCCTTGTTCAGCATGTGCTTGAGGATTTCGAAGGTCCGGTTCGATGCACCCGGCCCGGTCCGATTGTTCAGGTCCGCAAACCAGCTCGTGATATGGCCCTCATTCAGCTCGTCGATGTAGACGCCTGCAAAGGCGCCATCGAGATAGCGACGGCGATAGCCGGTGTGCGTTTCGAGCGTCGATGCTTTCCAGCGCGGCGCCCAGCGATCCCAGTATTCGGTCACGAAGTCGGCGAAGCTTGGCGCGGAACGGATGCGCTGACGTTCGGTCGCCGGATCGCGACCAACCTGCGCGTATGCGATGACGCGGCGCGCGACCATCTGAGCCTGATAACGAGTAAGGACAGATGCAGGCCCGATTGTCACCGTGCGCATGCGCCCTGCCATGCGGGTCTGGACGATGTAGACGTTGCGACCGCTCGGATAGTGGCGGATGCCAAAGCCGTGCTCGACTCCGAGCCAGGTTGTCGTGCGCGCTTTGCCCTTGGGAACGAGCTTGAAATTGACGGTTGCCCCAACCTCGGCAAGTGCCTCCTCGACGATCTTTTTGAGACTGGCGGCGGTCATGGTCTGAGGCCAATCGCCTGCGCCAGCGAGCCGGATACCCGCTCGGCAGCTTCGCCGATAACGTCATCGGACAGATGCGCATATTTTGCGGTCGTCTCGACCAGCTTGTGGCCCAGCAGCTTGCCAATGGTCGATAGCGGTACGTTGTCCATGATCGCGGTCGAAGCGAAGCTGTGGCGCAGATCATGGATACGAACGTCTGGGAGAGCACAACGCCGTCGAAAGCTGAACCACCAGGTATCGAAGGTCAGCGGACGCTTGCCGGTCCGGTTCGGGAACACCAGCTCGCTGTCCTCGCGCCGCTCGATCCCGGCAAGGACATCCTGCGCCTGTGTGTTGAGCCAGATCACCTTGGGACCAGTCTTGCTGTCTGGCAACACGAGCCGCGGCGGTTTCACCCACTCCCAGCGCAAATTCTTGATCTCGCCAACGCGCGCGCCAGTAAACAGGAGCAGGCGGGCGATTGCGACCTCTGCTGGTCGGTCTGCCTCGGCCTCACGCAATGCCGCTCCGATCCGGCGATACTCGGCTGGCGTCAAATAGCGTTCGACGCTCTGCCGCTTGTAGCGCGGCATCCCACGGCAGGGGTTCGAACCTGGCCGACGCATCTTGAGCGCTTCGGCATATTTGAACAGCGCGGACAGCACGGGGACGGCGCGGTTGAACTTCACCTCGCTCTCTCCCGCGCATCCATCGCGCCATCGGTGGATGTCTGGTGGGAGGATGTCTGCTACGCGCGTTTCACCAAACGTAGGCTTGATGGTGAGCCGCCATGCAGCCCAGTTACGCTTGGTGGTCGATGGCTTCCAGACGCGGGAAAGATCATCCCAATAGGCCTCAACGAAATCGGTCATTGTCGGTGTGGCCTTGACCACGGCGCGCTTGGGCAATCCGTCAAGCGCGGCTTCGGCAAGAATGCGGCGAGCCTGCGCCCTTGCCAGTCCCGCCTCAAGCTCGTCGGTCCGGCCAAGGGTGATACGGCGATGCTTGCCGCGATGGCGCAAGCGCACGAACCAGAAGTAGTTACCGCTCGGCCTTACGCGCAGGCCGAAGCCTGGAAGCTCGGTATCCCAGATGCAGTATTCGCGGTCGCGCAGCGGCAGTTTGCGGCGGGCGAAATTGCCATCGAGAAGTGCTCTGCGCGCAGACATTCGACGTTTGGGGACCATATGGCATTCGCCCTCATGCAAACTGCCCTCAGAACCCTTGAAAATACTGTCATTTTCGGGGACCGGGCGGCATTCAACAGCGCTCTCTCTGCCGAGCACCTTGAGCGTTTCGCGCACTGATTTTATTGCACTTTTTCCCAAAACACAGCAGTGCTACTGCGTACGGTGTGCTGTCAAGTTACAATGCGCGCGGACGTTTCCGGTAACTTGGAGCAACCGTTCAATGCACTGAATTTTCGACCTTATTTTTAGAGCGGGAGCAGTAGGGCTTTTTCGCGACAGAGCGAGATTTTAGGCGCAAACAGCTCTGGGCTACCAACTGGCCTTAGTTTGGTAACAAATGGCCAGCTGCAGGGACTCCTTTGTCCATGAATTAGCTGCTTAGACTCGCTCGACCAGTTAACGAATGAGGGCCAGCCCGGTCGCCGAGCGGAAGGTCAACCGCTTTCACCTGCGAACACGAAAAAAGGGCAGGAACCGTTACCGGCCCCTGCCCTGATCCTATGGTCAGAACTCGTCTGACGTTGCCCCTTGGACGGTATGAACTACGCGTGCTGCAAGGTGTGCCGGAAGTGCGTTGTAGTCGCCCTCGTCCAAGGCAAAGTATCCGAGTTCTCGGTCCTCAACGATGTGCTGATCGAAGAAGCTGTGTAGCGCCCGACGCTCTGCAACAGCCAATGCGGCAAAGTAGCGATCCGAGTTCGAATTGTGCTGAGCAATTGAAGCCATAATTTCCTCCTAATGTCTGCCGTTGACGGCAGGAGCAGGACGGATGGGCGTGCGGCCGGCGGGTCAGGGATCGCCCCGAAGGGCGACCGCGCAGCGGCGGTAGGGGTAACGATTTTGTCGGACCGTAGCGTAGCGAAGGGGAGGCAAAATGGTGGGCCCCTCCCGTCCTTGACGCGCCGGTTGTACGGCCATCAGAATTGGACAACCGTGAGCCAGGCCCCCTCCCCGCCAGAGAGTTTCAAAAACGCAAGAAGGGGCGCTGTCCGGTCTGGACAGCGCCCCTCTGAGCGGGATCGATGATGATCGATATCAGTCGATCTCGGGATCATCCTTGTTGTCGTTGTCGTCGCTCGACCCATTGCCGCGCGAGAGGAAGTCGACCTTGTCGGCAAGGATCTCGGTGCCGTAGCGGGTGACCCCGTCCTTGTCTTCCCACTGGGTGTAGTGGATGCGGCCCTGGACGGAAACCAGCTGGCCCTTGCTGCAGTACTGCCCGACGGTCTTGGCAAGGCCGTTGAAGCAGGTCACCCGGTGGAACTCGCTTTCCTTGGCGGTGTAGCCGTTCTCGTCCTTGTAGGTCTTGCCGTCCTTGTCGCGCGCAGGGCGATCGGTGACGACAGTGATCCCGGTGACATTGGTGCCGCCCTTGGTCTCGCGGGTGTCGGGTTCGCGAGCGATGCGGCCGGTGAGAATTGCGATATTGGTCATGATGCAAGTTCCTTCAGTTCCTCAAACCGGAGACCATCTCCGGCTTGCGAACATCCAGAAGAAGCAGGGCATGGGAGGACTGCACCGGAGGCCTGAAGGGCCGAAGGGAAACCTGTTCGTGACGGGTGGTGCGGGCAGGCGCGCGAAGCGCGACAACACGGCCGGAAAGGAACGGGTTGCGGCTCCTCAGCTGACCTGGTTCAGGACTGTTCGCGAAGAAAGCCGGATGGGTATCGGGTGCGGGTCTGAAGGGTCACATGATCCCGCTGCAATCAGCTTACCCCATCGCCTTCCGATGCCGCCAAGATATCCATGAAGTTGCGGGCTACTTCCCGGTCTTCCTCGTTCTCGAACGCCACATCGAGGTCGGGGGCGGACCCGAACATGTGCAGGAATGACCACAGTGCAAAGCGCTTGCCCCGATCGTTTTCGAGCATTGCGGAAGGTCACCTACGCGCCCCCATACGCGCAAACGCGGATGGCGCGACATCTTGCCCTTCACTCTAAGGCTCCGGCTTCGGCAATGGTTTACCATGACCTTTTTCCAGTAGGCTGATATTTATCGCTGTAAGGAGTTGGTCGAAGAACGCCTCTACGAGCATTAGGTGCTCGGTATAGATTACGAGCTGCTCACCGGCCTTCAGATCAAGCCCAAGCTGAGGCTGTTCTGCACAAAGCCGACCTAATTCCTCAGAGACGAGGTCTTCTCCATGGGTCACGTGATGGCGAATAAGACCAACGGTTTCTATAGCTCTCGCCCACGATCCGATGTCACTTTGGGTGTACCAACTGGGCCGCTTCAAACCAGCTTTCTTGAAATATGCAGCGAACACTTTGTGAAGACCGTCGTAAGCGCGTTTCCTGCGCCAGCTCTCTAGGCGCTCGCTCCATGCCTCTTGATGCTTTGTCGCTGCTTCGGGGCTCGTTTCTCGGTCGCGATAGAGTTTGCGAAGGCGTTTGAAATCATCCCCCTTCATCAACTCCTGAGGATGGGCGTCGAGATAGATTTCGTACAATTCGAATACGACCTCTTCCAGCGCACCATACATATCCTGAACGCCATAGCCGCCCATGAGAGGTATGCAGGCTTCGTAATTTCTTGACGCTTCTTGGCCATGCCAAAGTGCCAGTTCGACGCGTTCAGGACCATCGGCGCTCGCTCTTACCGTATCAACGCGAAGACCGAGGTATGGATGTGATTGATAGCGGTCGCGCGCGACGAAGAGCGAATTTATGGTAATCGCCCAGCGCATATAGACGCTTCGAAAGACCGATCTGAAATCGCCTATCATCTCAGTGGACTTCTCAATCCACTTTTTTTCCTCATCGTCTGTCCGATAGATTATGTTTTGGATCGGAGGCGGTTCGGCGAGCGCAGGATCATCCGCTTCAAAAATGTTCTGCTTTAGGAATTGCACTCGGTTTCTGAAACTTGGTCGCATAAAATGCCCTTAGGTTGTCCAATTTGATGGGCACAGGATAGCGCTGATTGCGATCCCCCCTTGTTCTGCCCTTGTTCTCTATGTAGCGTCCCCAGCGACATGGCAAAGCAATCATCTGATTTCAGCTTCTATGAGTTCTTCGCGGGCGGCGGCATGGCGCGCGCTGGGCTTGGTGCCAATTGGACGTGCTTGTTCGCAAATGACTTCGATAAGAAGAAGGGAGCGACATATGCCCGCAACTGGGGCGACGGCGATATTGTCGTCGATGACATTCGGAACGTCGATCCGCTGACATTGCCGGAAGAGCCAGACATGGTGTGGGGCTCGTTTCCATGCCAAGATCTGTCACTAGCGGGCGGGGGAGCAGGCCTTAAAGGCGACCGGTCCGGAACATTCTGGCCGTTCATCGCAATCATCGATGAGCTTGCCCGCGATGGACGCGCCCCAAAAATCATAGCGCTCGAAAATGTCGTCGGTACGCTGACGTCTCACAAAGGCAAAGACTTCGTGGCCATCTGCGATGCGTTACACGGTCTGGGATATCGGTTCGGTGCCGTTGTGGTCGATGCGTCGCTTTTCGTGCCACAATCCCGTCCGCGTCTGTTCGTCATCGGTGTACGCCACGATTTGGCTGCGACCAACGCGGAGAGCGAGCCTCAAAGCCCATGGCATACTCCCGCCATCAAGCGCGCATATGATTTATTGCCTCAGGTTCTCAAGGAAAGCTGGCTTTGGTGGGGCATGCCGAAGCCGCCAGAGCGAAAGCAAGATTTCCGGGATTTGATCGAGGACAATCCCAAGAGCGTCAAATGGCACACGGCCCGCGAAACGCGCGATCTTTTATCAATGATGAGCGATGTGAACCTGGCCAAGGTTGAGACGGCAAAGCTCGCGGGCGTTCGTATGGTTGGCGGCGTCTACAAGCGCACCCGCTTCCACCACGGAATCAAGGTTCAACGCGCGGAGGTTCGGTTCGACAATATCGCCGGATGCTTGCGAACGCCTGCGGGTGGTTCGTCGCGTCAATTGATCTTAGTCGTGGAAGGCGAGAAAATAAGGTCTCGCCTGATCTCTTCGAGGGAGACAGCCCGGCTGATGGGTCTCCCAGACAGCTACAAGCTGCCCGACGGTTACAATGAAGCTTATCATCTGACAGGGGATGGAGTGGCAGTTCCTGTGGTGAGACACTTGGCGAAATATCTATTTGAGCCGATAATCGCCCATGCAATGGCCAAAGAGGACGTCAGTGCCGCATGAATGACCCAATTCCGTGCCGAAAAGACCCTGATCTGAAGCGACAAATCGAAGAGTTTTCAGAAACCCTCAAAACGAGGTCGCATGAGCTGAATACATTCGGCTTAAGCGAGAAGGACTTTTACGAAAGTGGCATCTTCGAAGGCTCTATTCAGCGGGTCAGAGGTCAAATTTCCGCCTCAATGGCAGAGAAGAAAGCGTTCGTTGCCCACATCCTCAATCACATGGAGGACGCTGGCTACATCAAGAATTGGATCGAGGCTGGCAACGCCAACCGCCATGATTATTCGGTCACGTTGAATGACGATAAGATCGCTGCGATCGAGCTCAAGGGCTGTCTTGACGGTAACAACACAAACATCTCGGCGAGACCGCCACACGCCAATGAGTTTATTGTTTGGAGCGTCTGTCAAAATAAAGGTGCCGACCCTCGCCACAACGTTTGGTCAGGTATTCATGTCCGCTTCTCTGCAGACGTCATTGCCGAGAAGAAACAAGTGGACGGACTGATTGTCTGGGACTGGCTTTGCGGCACCGCCGCTCGCGTTTGCCCGAAGCTTGACGGCGCGTCAGGCCGAGTAAATGAGGTCGGGCCGTATCGATTGCCGCCACCTTGCATTTATCTGTTTCCTGCCACGATACCTAGTCCCCGAAACAATCCGAAACCACCTGTAAGACCGATCTCAGAAGTCGGGTTTTTGAAAGCGATGCACGATTGTTTCGGAGGCAAGGATTCAGAATTGAATTCCGTAACGTTCGAGGCAGGAATGGATGGGGTGGATGTAGTTCGAACGACTACGATCGAGCGTGACGGTGTCGTTCGGAAACAATCCAAAGCGACGGCGATCCGGAGAGCCTAAGTCTGCAAAAGCCCGAGGTGCCATTGCTCCGACATGGGCAAAAGAGCCTTCGCCTTTTGGTGAATTCGCAGCTTCCATAACGAGGAGGCGCTTGTGAACGAGCGGATGTAGGAAGTGTGCTGAACGGTGGCTTCCGAAAATCAGTCTCGGATAGCCGCCCTTATGTGACCATCAATATAATCAGCAACCAGTTCGGAATGCGTTAGGGCTAGGTCGTGGTCGGCACCGCAAATGACCTTCAGGGAAGCATCAGGGAGCAGTGAAAGCAAACGCTCTCCGGCAGCGACAGGGCTTATGGGGTCGGCGTCGCCCCAAAGCAGCAGTACCGGGACCCGAACATCGCGAAGCTGTGACGACAGGTCCTCGACCGGGCTTGCAATCCACTGCGAAGCTCTAGGATATTTGGCAACGTAATTGGGCCGCCAGTTTATTCCTCCCAAATCCTGCACGGGCACACCACCAGACGTAACCGCAAGAACAAGGCAGCGGACCAAGCTCGGGAATTTAAGTGCAAGCTTCAAAGCCACGAAGCCACCCATGGATTGCGCAACGATAGCGACTGGCTGATCAATCTCCTGAGCAACCAACGAAATCAAATCATCAATGCACTTAATGTCAGGATCGGCTGGTTGGTCGCCCAAGCCAGGCCATGAGAATAACCGGAAGGGATAGGCCAGCCGCTCTGCCGCGTGCCGCCAAAAATCTTGAGAGCCTACCGCACCGGGGAGATACAGGGTTTTGATCATGGCACTTTATTAGCCCTATTTCGTTGCGCGCAAAGTGTTCGCACATGATCGAATCTGAGCTCGGAAGCTGTTCGTCAGCAAATTTTGTGGGAAACGGAAGGTCGGCTTCGCAAGCCCCGCAGCCAGAAGCGGACTTATTGACGTGAACTCACCCGCGCATTTCGCGCAATGCCGAAAATAACAAACTCGTTCCCATCCCGCCGAAAGCGATCGCAAAAGCTCCTTCGATTCGTCTTCTAAGGCGTGAATAGCCATTCATAGCGACTTCGGTCGTGAAGAGCCAAGCATACGCACCATAAATTACCACTCCCGACAAAGCGCTCAATGGCCCCAGTGCCAGCACATGGAGGGCGCTGAGCCCGTGTCCAAACAAAAACGCCCCAACAGCCGCCCACATTAGCGCGGCCTTTGGGTTCGTCAGAACGACCGTTAGGCCTTGTCGCCAAGCTTCAAAGTTATGTCCGGGAATGTGTTCCACCTCAGCGATCGGACCGACGCCTTCTTTTGAAATAGACCGAGCTGATTTCACCCCGAGATAGAGAAGATAGGATCCACCAGCCATTTTCAGCGCGATCAGAGAATGAGGGAACGCCTGAATCAATGCACTGAGGCCAGCGGCAGTTGCCGCGGACCAAAGAAGCATACCGCACGCTAAACCCGACACTACGAATAGCGCATTGCGTCGACCGCGAGTCATTCCGCTCGCCGCCACGGCGACCAAGTTCGGCCCAGGCGATACTTGGGCTGCCACAAGTGCAAACCACGCGAACGCGATGAGATCCAGCCAGTCCATTCGCCCCTATTTCGACCCATGCATTACAGCGAACCGCCAGACCTTTACGGGGCAATCGACTGACTGGAATCCTGCAACACGCATCCAGTCCAATTGGTCCTCAAGCGGAGCACACTTATCGAATTTCATGCGCTTTTCTGCGTCAGTAATTTGCTTCTCTGTCGCACCATTATTTCGGATATCGCGCTGCCAGATTCTGGAATAGCGCTGATCAGTGAGATGGTCGGGTCCGCTTACCTGTTCGACATTGATGAACAAACCTCCAGCCTGCAAGCAACGGTAAACGCGGGAAAAAAGGATGCGCTTGTCCTCGTCGCTAAGATGATGGATCGCTAGTGAAGAGATTACCAAATCCCAACCTAAGCCCAGATCGGCCTGCGCCATATCTCCGACTCGAAATGAGAATCTTTCTTGTGGTTGCAAAGCTACGCGCGCCTCATCAAGCATCTTGGGCGAGCCATCTAACAGTGTTACGTGCCCCTCGGGCAGCTCTCGCGCGACCATGGCCGAAAATAGCCCGGTACCGGCTCCCAAATCGAGGATCTTCGGGTGCTTTGGACAGTCCCAGTCGCGCAGCAAATCGATCGCAGTTCCATAAAGCACGTCGAAGCCCGGAATAAGCTTCGCTCTTTCCAAGATGTAATCTGAGGCCGTCGTATTGAACGCGGCAGCCGTAGCTGCGAAATCAGACATTATTGCTCCTGCAAATCGGATGATTATTTTCGCGGTAGTCAGATCGGACACTCATGACCAGCATTGGTGTCAAGCCCTTTCGCCTGAGGTGCGGGTGTCACAACCAGACGGTGTGGCTTCGTCAAGAATTGACGCTAAGCTCTAGTTTGATCGGAAAACTTGGGACCAACCATGAAAATCAGAAACTATCGGGAAACGGACTTTGCTCAGGTCGACACGCTTTGGAAACAAGCGTTCCCAAATGATCCGCCTTGGAATCGAGCTGCAAACGCAATTCCTGCGAAGACCTCATTCCAACCAGAGCTGCTTTTCGTCGCTGTTGCAGACGGAGCAGTCGTTGGATCTGTGATGGCCGGATATGACGGTCATCGAGGCTGGCTCTACGCAGTTGCCGTGAAGCAATCACACAGGCGTTCCGGTTTGGGCACCAAGCTTGTCCGCAGGGCGGAAGAGGCACTACTCAAGCTCGGGTGCGGCAAGATTAATTTGCAGGTTCGCAGCACTAACAAAGCGGTTGTCCAGTTCTACGAAGGACTCGGATACCAGATTGAGGATCGTGTCAGCTTGGGGCGCCGGGTGGAGTAGCGTAAGGCGTCTGCAATCAGGGTCGGTAGCAGAACTTCCTCACGTTATTGCTCTACAAACAAAAGAACGATTCTAGAGAAAGGGCTGTCGGGTAAGTTTGCGCGACGATCACAGCCGCGCAAAACACTCTATTTCTACGCCAATCGCGGCGGAAGCCGATAGAAGACTGGCATCGTCGAGGTGCGAATACCTAGCAGTCGTCCGAACATGTTTGTGGCCTAGGAGGCTGCCGATCATCGGCAGCGTCTCGGATGAACGAGCGGCAAGGCTCGCATAGTTGTGTCTCAGATCGTGCAATCGCACGTCCTCGATGCCCACTTCAACCCTCAGTATGCGCCAGAACCATTCGATAGCAGAGACGGGCAGCACATCGAATTGGAAAACTCGCTCATGGCTCTTTCTGCGCGGCAAGCAATCAAGGACCGCTTTCGCCTCTCCACCAAGCCAGACGATACGTGGCCCGGTCTTTGAATCGATCAGCTTGAGTTTTCGGCCCTGAACCTCGCCCCACGTAAGATCGAGGATTTCGCCGCGCCGACATCCTGTCAAAGCGAGAAGCGAAATGACCGCGACCTCGTTCGGTTTGGTAGCGCGATGGCGCGCAAGCGCGACTCCGAGACGGGCCATTTCAGCTTGGCTCAAAAAGCGCTCAATCTTCCGCCCCTTGTTGCGCTTCACGCCACGAAAGGGATTGGAGTGCTCGGGGAGATAGCCCCATGCTTCTGCCTTTGCGAACATGGCTTTCAAGATTTCCATTGCACGGTTGGCCGCGCCCGGTCCTGCCGAGCGCGTCAGCGTTGAATGCCAGCGCACGGCATCGGCATGACTGATCTCGTCAATGAACTTTCCGGCGAACGCATGTTCCAAGTGCGTTCGCCGGTAGATGTCATGTATCTCAAGGGTCGATGGCTTCCAGGTCGGAGCTGCCACCTCCCAATAGTGTCGGAGAAAGGCAGCATAGGTCGGCGTCTTCTTCCCGCGTTGCTTCTTGTCCGCAGGATTCTGGCCCAGTTCGATCCTCAAGATTAGGCGGCGCGCCACATCCTTGGCTATCCGCTCGGTCAGAATGGCCGCATCGCCTATGGTGATGAGCCTTTGCTTTCCGCCCATTGTGCGCTGCAAGACGTAGCTCTTCCTGCCGGATGGTTGGATACGCTCGCCAAAACCGGGAAGGACGTAGTCGAACTTTGTGCGACGTTTTCCTGCATCGCCCGGAACAACGCGCGCCAGCTCTTCGGCCAGGATACGCTTGAGGTCATAGCTGGTCATGCGGTCATCCCCATGGAGCTTGCGAGGCTGGAACAGATGCGGTCGGCGCTTTCCGAAATCACTTCGTCGGCGAGATGCGCGTACCGCGCTGTTGTTTCGGGCAGCGCGTGGCCAAGCAGCTTGCCAATCGTCGTTAGCGGTATCCCTTTCGCAATGGCCACAGAGGCAAAGCTATGACGCAGGTCGTGCAAGCGCACATCGGGCAAGGCTGCCTTGCGCCTGATCTTCTCCCAGTGCTGGCCCAGGTTGATCGGCACTTCGCGATACATTGCCGGGAAGACGAGCTGATCGTCTCCGCGCCGTTGCAGCGCATCGAGCACAGCGATTGCCTGCGGGTTGAGGTAGATCGTCTTCGGCCCCGTCTTGCTGTCAGGCAATGCGAGGCGCGAAGCTTGGACGTGGCGCCAGCGCAATGTCGCAATCTCTGAAACCCGTGCGCCTGTATAGATCAGCATCAGGAGAGCTGGGACCACGAACGCATTGGCACCGTCGTGCTCTGCCAGCACCCTACCGAGCCTTCGATATTCATCGGCCGACAGATATCGTTCCGGCAAGTCCCGCTTGAAGCGAGAGACGCCGCGACACGGGTTGGTGTTCTTCTCGCGATAGCCGAGCTTCTCGGCATATTGCATCATAACCGACATGACCGGGATGCTGCGATTGAAGGCTCCTCCCACGTCAGCCATGCTATCTCGCCACAGATTGATGTCAGCCCGTTCAATCGCGTCGACAGAAAGCGTCCCAAAACGTGGGATCAGCCGCTTTTCGATGTAAGCCCGCGAGGCATCGCGCGTCGAAGGTTTCCAATGCGGCGAGTAATCGAGCCAGAACTCTTCGGCGTATTCTGCAAAGAGTGGAGCCTTAAGTTTCTTCGGTGCGGTAGGAAGATCGGCAAGCGTTGCCTTGATGAGCAATCTGCGCGCGGTAGCGCGCGCGGCGGGTGCTCGCAGCGCTCCTGCCGCCACTCCCGCGCTTCCGATCGTCACCATTCGCTGAACGCCTCTCGGCCTGTGCTTCACAATCCAGGTAAGATGTCCTGACTTGCGCTTGCGAAGTCCGAAGCCGGGTAGCTCGGTGTCCCAAGTGATACCTACAGGAAGCGACTTCCGCCGGGCTACATGGCCAGTCAGTTTGAGGCGGTGGGACTGCCTGCGGGGGGATACTCCTGTGCCTTGGCTACCACCCGATTGCTCGCACATTTGGACAAGCAATACCTCTGTTTCTTCGCGCTTTTTTGTCATCCCATGCAGCTACCGCTGCGTACGGTGTGCCGTTTGTTCCCCTAGGCCTTGTAAGCCTCGCGGTGCACAAACGTCCGTAATTGCGAGCGAGACCATGGTCGAGCTGAAATCATAATTACAGCGCACGGCAAGCTTGGTACTTGGCCCGTGTGTAACATGGGTGCACGAAGAAATATTCGGGCGTCCAATCAGCGAGGTTAGATTGTATGTGTTTTTCCGCCACAGCGAGTTTCGCCGCCGGCACCGTGCTGTTGGCAACCGGTGCCTTCACAATGCGAATGGCGCGCAACAGCGGCGAGAGACCCTACGCGCTGATTCCGGTTCTGTTTGGTGTCCAGCAATTGATCGAGGGCGCACTGTGGCTGACATTTCCTGACAAGGCGCCGTTGCTGAAGACGGTTCTGACCTATCTCTATTCGATCTTTTCGCATGTTCTGTGGCCGATTTACGTCCCGGTGGCGGTTTATATGCTCGAGAGGGTAGCCTGGCGCCGAAAGGCCCTCGTGGCGACGGCGATTGGCGGAACCCTGGTTGGACTCTACTTACTCTATTTCCTTATCCGGCTGCCAATCGTCGCGACAGCCGGCGACGGTCATATCGACTACGAATCCCCCCACTTCTACGTTGGCATCGTCATGACACTGTATGTTTTGGGTACCTGTGTCAGCCCGCTGCTATCCAGCCATCGCTGGGTAAACTGGTTTGGGGTCGGGGCAATCGTCTCCTTTCTAGCGGCAGGCGCGTTCTATCTCACCTGGTTCATATCGGTCTGGTGCTTCTTTGCCGCGGTGATGAGCGTGATCGTCCTGATGTTCTTTCTGCGGAGAGACACCGCCGTCTCACCCTCCCCCCGATTGGGCGAGCCGGTGCGCTAGTTTTGAAAGGAAGGTGAACTGGCCGCTATGGTTTCACCGAAGGGGATTGATGCCCAGGGTTTTCAGCCTGGTCCGCGCTCGTCTCGGCACCAGCGTAGGCAGACTGGAGAAAAAGGGGCTACGGTCGGTGGGCATTCTCTAAAGATGTGAGTGCATTGCCTGGCATGCGGGGCACTTTGCATGGTTCCGAAGTCCCCTGATGTCCTCGGTGCATTTTTTGCTCGCAGTCGAGGCGGCCCGGCTCACCCCCAAGGTCATTAGCCGATCGAGAGCTTTAGATCGTCGCTGATAACGTATTGCGGAACGACCAAGTTCTTCGGTGCCGGCCCTTTCCGCACGCGTCCGGAATTGTCGTAGATCGAACCGTGGCAGGGACAAAACCATCCCCCATATCTTCCGCGATTTTCGCCCACTCTTTGTCCCAACGGTATGCAGCCAAGATGCGTGCAGACGCCCACGACCACAAGCCAGTCTGGTCGCTGCACGCGCGCAGCGTCCGTCTCAGGATCGATCAGCCCTGAAGAGGCATCGTCGGCTCTGGCTCGCGCGATCTCTTAAGCTGTGCGCCGCACAATGAACACCGGCTGCTCGCGCCAACTCACAGTGATACGTTGACCTGGCTCCATCGGTTGCAAATCGACTTCGATCGTAGCTTGTGCAACCACGTCGGCCGATGGGTTCATGCTGTCGATAAGCGGCCAGACGGCTGCTGCGGCACCGGTTCCCGCGAACGCAACGGGCGCGATATGGATAAAATCGCGCCGGCGCACGCCTTCCGTCCCGCCGTCCTTGTCAGCACCGTTGCTCGCCGCAGTCCCGTTTCGACATCTATCCCGCTGGAAGATCGCCGAACCCAGATACCGCTCAAGGCCCAGTCAGGTAAGGACCTGCAGACCGGGCAGCGCGATGCCAGCTACCCATTCGAGAAATGCGCCGCCTCCAGTCGACACGTGGGTGAGGTCCGCAGTCAGACCGCTGTTGTTGAGGGCCGCAACTGTGTCACCGCCACCGGCAAGCGAGGTCAGCGATCCCTTTCGTGTCAGCTCGGCGGCCGCCTGGGCGATCGCGAAAGTCGATGTCTCGAAAGGAGGCGTCTCGAATGCACCGAGCGGGCCATTCCAGATGAGCAGCTGCGAGGATCGCAGCACGTCCAGAGTTTTCGCGACAGTGAGAGGCCCCAGATCAAGGATCATCTCATCGGCGGCGACATCTTCGACCAGGGCCGTGCGCAGCGAAAGGGGATGCGGCGTCAGTTCCCTGCCTACCATGACGTCCTGGGGCAGATGGATCTGGCACTTTCCCTGACTGGCACTCTTCAGAATTCGTAGCGCTGCATCCTCGAGGTTCCGCTCGGCGAGCGATCTGCCGATTGGCTTGTTCAGCGCGGCAAGAAAGGTGTTCGCCATCGCTCCGCCGATGATGAGGTTATCCACCTTCGTGCTGAGCTGCTCGAGGACGTTGAGCTTGCTCGAGATCTTGGCGCCGCCGATAATCGCGGTGGAAGGGCGCCGCCCGAGCCCGGTCGCCGATTGCAACGCCCCGATCTCGTCTTCCAGGGCGCGGCCCATATAGCTCGGCAGCAGTCTTGCCACTCCCACCGTCGATGCATGCGCCCGGTGTGAGGCCGAGAACGCATCGTTGACATAAAAATCCGCAAGGTCGGCCATCGCGCTTGCAAGCTCGGGATCGTTGCTTTCTTCGCCTGCGTAGAAGCGGGTGTTTTCCAGTAAGGCAACATCGCCCGCCTCTAGCTCGGAAACCGCGCGCTGCGCTCCCGCGCCAGTCCAGTCTTCGAGAAAATGAACCTCGTCTCCGAGCAGGGAGCTGTAGGTTTTGGCAACCGGCGCGAGCGAGAATGCCGCGTTCGGTTTTCCTTTGGGACGACCAAGATGCGAGAGCAAAAGGATTACCGCGCCGCGCCTTCTGAGCGCCATCACCGTTGGCAAGCTCGCTCGCAAGCGCGTATCATCACCGACCGCGCCGTCTTCTCCGATCGGAACATTGAAGTCGACCCGGACCAGCGCAATTTGGCCAGCGATTTCGCCCAGATCATCGAGGGTTTGCGGAACCGACATGCGACTATTGCTCCTTGCTGCGGGAATGGGGCGAAGTCGCGGCTCAACCGCGCGCGCTTCCCTCCATTAGGGACGGAATGGCGCGCGAAGGCTTACATAGCAGCAATGAGATAGCGAAAGGCGCCGCCGAAAAGTGTAAGTCGCGCGGGCTTCCGGCGTCCTTTTGGATCAGGTCCAGCAGGGGCGAACGCAAGGCATCTGCCAAGAGTGGCCTGATATGCGTCACGCCAGCGAAGCGCCGGGCGGCTTGCCGAAGCTCGCAAGGTTACAGGAAGGGAATGAGACAAATGAAAACAGTGCTGCTGCACGTCAATCGCGACGCCGGACAGGACAGCCGCCTGGCTGCGGCGATCGATCTCGTGCGAGATCACAAGGGCCTCCTCATCTGTCTGCAAGCCACAAGCTGGAATTCCTATGTTTTTATCGGTGATCCGTATGGTGCAAGCTATATTTCGCCCGAAGCGTTGCAATCGGTTCGCGATGCGGAAAATGAAGATCGCCAATTGATCGAGAGCCGCCTGGCGCAAGAAGGCGTTGAGTGGGAATGGCGCCGCGTCGAGGGTTCCGCAGGACAGGCGCTGGCTGCGCACGCGACGCTGGCCGATCTGGTGGTCATTAGTCAGCCTGAGCAGAAAGATGCCGTCCTGCCGCGAGCCGCGCCGCTCGTCGCCGATCTTGTCGTTCATATCCAGTCTCCTTCGCTCGTCGTACCGCTCGGCGGAAAGCGGTTCGCGCCCAGGGGGAATGCGATCATTGCGTGGAATGGATCCGCCGAAGCCGGGCATGCCGTTCGCTTGAGCCGATCACTCTTGCGCGATGCTGCTGAGGTCCACATCGTAACCGTCAGCGAGGACAAAGAAGGTTCGTCGCCGGACGAACTTGCGCAATATCTTGCACGACACGGCATCGAAGCGCAGACCCGGCGGCAACCCGCCGAAGATGCATCGATCTCTGAAGCGTTGGTGGCTGCGGCGAACGATGTTGGGGCGGCTTACATCGTGCTCGGCGCCTATGGGCACTCGCGTATCCGGGAAACCATACTCGGTGGGGTCACCCGGGAGATGATCCTGCACAGCCCGATCCCGATGATTCTCGCGCACTAGAGCAGAATAGGCATAAGGGATCTAGGCTAGTGTTGGACTGGCGGCGTCTTATCGATCGGCCAAACGCTTGACTGTCGAAGCCCGGTAGATGCGCTCGACGGCGCGCCCGAGCACATCGTTGAATTCCTGATCTTGCATGTGCGCCCGCAAATCCTGCAACAGAGCCCGGCTGAAGCTCGCGATCATCCCGCGGTTTCTTTCGAGCGCGGCGCAAGCGGCATCCTGGGAGAGCCCACCCGAAAGGGCGAGCACCCGCGCGCAGCTGGGATGGGCAACGAGGGGCGCGTAAAGCCCGTCCGAAACCGGCAGCGAGAGTTTCAGTACCACACGGCGGCCATAGGCTTGCCCATCGAGCGCATTACTGAGTTCGGCAAGAAGGATACTCTCGCACTCTTGGCGCGTTGCACTTGCGATATTCACTTCCGGTTCGATAATCGGCACAAGTCGCTGGTCGAGGACATGGTTGGCCAGCTCGAATTGCTGGCGCACGACGTCGCCGATCCCCTGGTGCGATGCGACGTTGATCACCGAACGCATCTTGGTGCCAAAAACGGCCCTTGAGCGCGCCCGGGACAGCAGGCTTTCGAGATCCGGCATGGGTTTCATGAGCTGGACGCCGCCTGTGTCTTTCTCCAACCCTTGGTCGATCTTGACGAAGGACACGATCCCCCGCCGCCAGAGAAACTCTGGCACCGGTACGGTGTCAATCTGCGCATCCATAGTGCGCTCGAAAAGGATGACGCCAAGCACCCTTCGCCCATCGATGCATGGGGCTTTCATGATCCGCACGCGCAATCCATGGATAAGCGCGAACATCTCGTCCTCGCCGGAATACCGGTCCGCGTCGATGCCGAAGGCCTGAAGGGCAGCAGGTGTCGAGCCGCCGGACTGGTCGAGGGCCGCTACAAAACCGGCACCACCCACAAGCTGCGCCATCATTTCCGCATATTTCATGGGGTCTCCCCGGCTCCAGTCTTTGCAAACGCGACCGATCGACGCGGCCGCGAATAATATCGTCAATGCGTAGAGAATGGACGCCTTTGGCAGCGCTTGATTACAAACGCCGCTACCGGCGAGCAGACCTTGGGCGGCAATACCCCTCGGTCAGTGAAGCAACTTCGCCGCGCGGGTTCTCCTTCTCAGGCCAGCCCCGCACAGTAATCCACCCGCATTTCGAGCGTCCAATCATGGTGAGGACACAAGAGGTCAGAGCGGGCTATGATAATCCGGGGAATTCAGATCATGTGGACAGCAACCCGGCTCCTGCTGGATGTGCTGAGCGCAATGATGCTGAATCGGATGGGGTTCGGTCGGCGCATGACCACGCTTCCGCAAAGGACCACGCGGCGTCTCGAAAATCTCGGCCCGACCTTCACCAAGCTCGGTCAGGCGCTGAGCGAGCGCCGCGATATCCTCGATGCGAACTGGGCCGCGAGCCTCTCGAACCTGCAAAGCAAGGCCGCTCCTTTCCCTGCCGATGCAGCGGTAAGGATCATCGAGCAGTCATTGGCCGCGAACACAGCAACGGCCTTTGCCAGTTTTGAACGCGACCCTCTGGCCGCGGGCTCGGTAGCCCAGGTCCACGCCGCAAAGCTGCATGACGGACGCGAAGTGGTCGTCAAGGTCCTCCGGCCCGGAGTGGGCGAGCAAATTGCAAGAGATATGCGCATTCTGCTCATATTGGTGCACCTGTTTCAGCATGTCATACCTGCGCTGAGACGTCACCGCGCGGCGGCACTGGCGAAGGAGCTTTCGCACAATCTGAAAAGGGAAACCGATTTCCGGCAGGAAGCGCGCAACATCCGCCTGTTCGCCCGCGCTTTCGCTGATTCTGAGACGGTTTACATTCCCGATGTCGTCGACGAGATGTCGGACGCCTCCGTCATTACGCAGGAGCGCAGCATGGGCACCCCGCTGGATGAGCGCGAGGCCATCGAGCGCGGCAATACGCTCACCGAGACTTTCATCGATTTCTATCTGCAACAGTTTTTCGTTCTTGGTGCCTTTCATGCCGACCCGCATCCGGGCAATTTGCTGATCATGTCGGACGGGCGTCTGTGCGTGCACGATTTCGGAGCTGTCGGCAGGCTCGACATTGGCACCCGCGAGGCTCTGCTCGGTTTTGTGGCAGCGTTCATTTACCTCGATTCCGAATGGCTCACCGATGCGGCGATCGACCTCGGTCTCCTTTCGGTCACTGCCGACCGCGCGGCACTTACCCGGGGCGTGGACGGTATCCTGGCGGAGTTGCGGGGCGCTGCCATGTCGGAATGGTCTCTTGCCAAGACCATGATCGATATCGGACGGTTGTCGGGGCACAGGACACTCAGCTTGCCGCCGCATCTGGCCGCCCTGGTCCGCACTGTGTTCACGGCAGAAAGTACATTGCGGAAGCTCGACCCCGAGGCGGATCTGCTGCTTGTGTTGCAGGCGACCGGAAACCGCTTGCTCGCGGAGCGACGCAGCGCGGCTATCGGCAATCTCCATACCCCCCGGCTCGAATGGGAAATCGCCCGATTGGTCCGGCGGGCGCCCGCAATCGGCGCCGGGTGGCTACAAAGGGTTTCCGCCGGGACGGCAGGGCATCCGAGCGGATCTCTCGCCCCTGGAAACAGGCTTGACCATGCTGTCAGGCAGGTCGCCTTGTCGATCGCCGCGCTCGGCAGCTACCTCGCCTCGGCAGCGCTGATGGTGGCCAATCGGAGTCCGCGCGTGCTTGGCGATATTCCCCTCCCGGCAGCCATCATCCTCGCAGCGGCCCTCCTGCTGACCATTCAAATCCTCATCCAATCGCGCCGTCAAAGCGAGCAACAACCATGAGGCAAATGCACAGCCAGGCAGCACACGCCACGGCTAGTGGCATTCCCCAAACGTCCCGGAGGGACCGCGCATGAACCCTGTCGTCGAAGCCGTTACTGCCCGTATTGCCAACCGTTCGAAGCGGCGACGCGACGCCTATCTCGCCTTCATTGACCGTCAGCGGGATGCCGGCCCGCGACGAAGCGCGCTTTCTTGCAGCAATCTGGCGCACGCATTTGCCGCTTCGGGCGAGGACAAGCAGACCATCGCGGGCGCCCATGCGATCAACATCGGAGTGGTCACCGCCTATAACGATATGCTCTCCGCGCATGCGCCCTATTATCGCTATCCCGAACAAATCAAGATTTTTGCCCGCGAGGTCGGCGCGACAGCGCAGATCGCGGGCGGCGCACCGGCGATGTGCGACGGCGTCACCCAGGGCCAGGACGGCATGGAGCTCTCGCTGTTCAGCCGCGATACAATCGCGCTCGCCACCGCGGTAGGGCTCAGTCACGCGATGTTCGAAGGTGCGCTCCTCCTCGGCATTTGCGACAAGATCGTGCCTGGCTTGTTGATCGGCATGCTCCGTTTCGGACATCTGCCTGCGATCCTCGTGCCCGCCGGGCCGATGCCGTCAGGGCTCCCAAACCGGGAAAAGGCGCGCATCCGCCAGCTCTTCGCCGAAGGAAAGATCGGGCATGACAAGCTGCTCGAAGCCGAGAGCGCCTCCTATCATGCCCCTGGCACCTGCACATTTTACGGCACCGCCAATTCCAACCAGATGATGATGGAGGTGATGGGCCTCCACGTGCCGGGCGCTGCGTTTGTCAATCCCGGCACGAAGCTGCGGCAGCAACTTACGCGCGCTGCCGTCCACAGGATTACCGAGATCGGATCTGAGGGCCAAGATTACCGTCCGCTAGCGCATTGCATCGACGAAAAGGCGATCGTCAATGCTGCCGTGGGCCTGCTCGCAACCGGCGGCTCGACCAACCACACCATTCATCTGCCGGCCATCGCCCGCGCGGCGGGCCTGGAGATCGACTGGAGCGATTTTGAGGAGTTGGGCACGGTCGTTCCGCTCTTGGCGCGGATTTATCCGAATGGCGGTGGCGATGTGAACGACTTCCAAGCGGCAGGCGGAATGGCCTTTGTCATCCGCGAACTCCTCGAGGCAGGTTTGCTTCACCAAGATGTCCTGACCGTCTGGAAGAACGATCTCGGTGCCTATGCAAAGCAGCCGGCATTAGATGGTGATGAACTTGTATGGCGCAGCGGTGCAACAATAAGCCGCGACGAAAGCATTTTGAGAACCGCTCAGGCACCGTTTTCGCTCGATGGCGGGATAAGGCTCCTCACCGGCAATCTCGGTCGCTGTGTCATGAAGACGAGCGCGGTCGCCCCCGAACGCTGGACAATCGAGGCGCCGGCGCGGATTTTTCCGGACCAGGATGACGTGCTACGCGCATTCGAGGCGGGGGAGATCGACCGCGACATGGTGATCGTCGTGCGCTTTCAGGGGCCGCGCGCGAACGGGATGCCCGAACTGCATAAGCTCATGCCACCTCTGGGCGTCCTTCAGGACCGCGGACTCAGCATCGGGCTTGTCACGGACGGCCGTATGTCAGGGGCTTCGGGCAAGGTGCCCGCGGCGATCCATGTCTGGCCCGAAGCGCATGCTGGTGGTCCGCTCGCGCGCTTGCGCGACGGCGACGTGGTGCGGCTGTCTGCGGATAACGGCGTGGTCGAAGCCCTGGTGAGCGAGAAAGACTGGAACGACCGCGAACCCGCCCTGCCGCCGCGGGACGAGCAAGGGCTGGGCCGTGAGCTCTTTGCGATGATGCGCCAGCACGCCGACGAGGCCGAAAAAGGCGCGTCAGCAATGCTGGCACTGGCGGGGCTTTAGCGCGGTGAATGCGAGCACTCCAGGAAAGCGCTCGTCCGCTCTAGGTTCAACGCCGCTTTACAAGGATCGCAGATGAACGTCCTGACCATGCCCGCGCGCCCCTACGATGATCAACGTCCAGGCACTTCGGGGCTCCGAAAACCGGTGGCTATATTCAGGCAGCCGCATTATCTCGAGAACTACCTGCAGGCGATTTTTGAGACGGTCGGCGGAGGCGCGAACCGGACGCTTGTCATCGGCGGAGACGGCCGCTTCTTCAATCGCGAGGCTATCCAGACAGCCAGCAGGATGGCGGCCGCGAATGGCTACAAGCATCTCGTCGTTGGCCGAGCAGGCCTGCTGTCCACGCCGGCAGCTTCCCATCTTATCCGAAAGCGCGGTGCAAGTGGCGGTTTGATCTTCTCGGCCAGCCATAATCCCGGTGGACCCGAAGGTGATTTCGGGATCAAATACAACTCCGCGAACGGAGGGCCTGCCTCGGAAACTCTGTCGCGGGCCATCTACGCGCGTAGCAAACGGATAGTCGCCTATCGCTTGGTGGACGAGCCCGACATCGACATCGATCGATTGGGTAAGGTCTCGCTTGGCGAGACCGAGGTCGAGGTGGTGGATCCGGTGTCGGACTACGCGGAACTTATGGAGACGCTGTTCGATTTCGAGCGCCTCGCCGAATTGCTGACGAGCACCAGTTTCAAAATGCGGTTCGACGCGATGCACGCGATCACCGGACCTTATGCGCGAGCAATCCTCGAGGAGCGCCTCGGGGCGCCGGTCGGAACCGTCATCAATGGAAAGCCCTTGCCGGATTTTGGCGGGGCGAAACCGGACCCAAATCTTGGGCGGAGCCGGAACCTGGTCGACTTCATGTTCGGGCAGGACGCCGTGAATTTTGCTGCCGCCTCGGATGGCGACGGGGATCGCAACATGATCCTGGGTCGCAAAATGTTCGTGACGCCAAGCGACAGTCTCGCCGTGCTAGCGGCAAATGCGCATGTCGTCCCGGGCTACAGCGGCGGTCTCGCCGGCGTCGCGCGCTCCATGCCGACGAGCCGCGCGCTCGACCGTGTCGCGCAAGAGCTCGGCGTTCCCTGTTTCGAAACGCCGACCGGGTGGAAGTTTTTCGGCAATCTGCTCGACGCCGGCAGGATCACGCTGTGCGGCGAAGAAAGTTTCGGGGCCGGGTCCGACCATGTCCGGGAAAAGGATGGCCTGTGGGCGGTGTTGTTCTGGCTCACGATCATCGCCGTTCGCGGCATGCCTGTACACCGCATCATTAAGGATCATTGGGATCGCTACGGGCGTCATTTCTATGCGCGGCACGACTATGAAGCTGTGGACGCCGCCGCGGCGAACTCGCTGATGGACGCCTTGCGCGATCAGGTCGGCGACATGGCTGGCAAGCGGCTCGCCGGGTCGATAGTCAGCACGGCCGACGATTTCAGCTATACCGATCCGGTCGACCGCAGCGTGGCCGAACGCCAGGGCATCAGGGTCCTGCTCGAAGACGGCTCTCGCATCGTCTACCGCCTCTCCGGCACGGGAACGGGGGGTGCGACATTGCGGATTTATCTGGAGCGGTATGAGGCCCGTGCGTGGTTGCACGATAAAGACGCCCGAAAAGTACTGAACGACCTTTCGTTTGCCGCAGGCAGCCTGGCCGAAATTCCGGCACGCCTCGGGCGCGAACGTCCATCGCTTGTAACATGAGACCCAAGCGCGTCTTGGCGCAGGCGGGCAAGAGCGATACCGCGTTTTCCGGACCCCGCAGTCCCGATGCCGCTCGCCCGCGCGATGTAATTTCCGTCCTCCCCATGCGTCTTACCTTTCACGCAAATGGAGCCCGATATGATTTCGAAACACATTCGGTCAGCAATCGCGCTGGTTGCAGCGGCAGGTATGTTCGCAGCGGTCATGGCGCCGACCAACAGTCACGCAGGGGTGGTCGATGGTGTCAGGACCGCGGACGGGTTAATGATGTATCTGGGCGTGGTGCCTGCCGCGACAGTGCGCGGCCACGCCAAGAGCCACCCCGAAGCGAGGATGCACGGCGGCGTGCCCGCCGGTTCGCACAGCATGCATATCGTTGCGGCCGTTTTCGACGAGGCTTCCGGCGCCCGGATAACCGATGCGAAGGTCAGGGCGCATATCACCGAGCCCGGCGGTTTGCAGCGAACGATCCGTCTGGAACCCATGACCGTCGCCGGCGCGCTCACTTTCGGTGGTTTCACGACATTCCAACGCGGCATCAAATACCGGATCGGGATCGAGGTCGAACGCCCCCCGCATATGCAATCCTCCCCGTCCAAGAATACGCCGCCAAGAATGCACCGGGTCCCCGCCGTCACGGCGCACTTTACCTATACCCACGACTAACGATCGGGCCGCGAGGTGCCGATCCGCGCAAGAAAGGGAATTCTTCTTATGGAAGACCACCGATCCGCGACAAGCTTTGATCGCGCCTCTACCCCTCAATCGGTTCCCTCGGGGACGTTTGACGCGGGGCTGCGATCATACATGCTCGGCGTCTATAATTACATGACGAGCGGATTGCTTCTTACCGGTATCGTCGGACTTTGGGTCGCGAATACCGCCAGCATTCGCGAGATCTTCTTTTCCGCTACCGGCGCGCCAACGGTGCTGGGCTGGATCGCCATCTTTGCGCCCCTGGCCATTGTCTTTGCCTTGGGATTTGGGATCAATCGTTTCTCGGAAAGGACCGCGAAAACGCTGTTCTGGAGCTATGCGGCACTCATGGGCGTGTCGCTATCGACCGTATTCCTCGCCTACACCGGGGTGAGCATCGCCCGAACCTTTTTCGCCGCCGCCTCTGCCTTTGCCGGACTGAGTCTGTGGGGCTATACGACCAAGAAAGATCTATCGTCCTGGGGTGCCTTTTTGATCATGGGGGTTGTAGGTCTGCTCGTTGCCCTGGCCGTCAATATGTTCCTCCAATCCTCGACGATGGACCTGATTGTCAGCGGTCTGGGCGTGCTTATCTTCGCGGGCCTGACTGCCTATGACACGCAGAAGATCAGAAACATCTATTTCCAGGTCGGGCAGACCGAGTTTCGCGGCAAGGCCATCGTAATGGGCGCCCTGACGCTCTATCTCGATTTCATCAATCTGTTCCTGTTCCTGCTTCGCCTGATGGGAGATCGCCGGTGAGGTCTCCGAGGACGGAGCGCGCACGACATGGTCTAAACGCAGATGTGAGCCCAACCGGCGATGCTGACGTTAATTGAAGCCCGACGATACCACTGACAACCTGAGTTATTAGGATTCTTGATCGATGGGACACCCGTACTTGGAGTTCAGTCTATGGCCGACTTAGGAGCAGTCGCAACCACTTGCGGTTGAATTATTCAATTCGGAGCTGTCTGGCCGTCAATCGCCCTGGAACTCGGAATAGTTTACGAAAAATGCACTCGGATTTGCAATGCACTACGGATGGCGGAAAGCCTTCCAAGTGAGGTTTGATCTGTGTCGAGATTCGTGAAGATAATTTGTTTGGGACTTTGGTTCCTTCTGGCTTTGGTCCCAGATATAGGCGCACGTATTGCAACCATTGACGATTCAACTGCATTGGCCGCCTATTTCGCGCTGCTTGGCTGGACGAGTTTTGGGATCTGCGCCGCTGCCTGCATTTCTTCTGCTGCGATCCGCTGGTCAGGAGCGGTAGTCTTCGCTGCGGCCGCTCTTTTGTTTACCGGCTTCGGTCAAGTAACCGGGCAATTCCTCACCTATGACGCGTTCATCAATCTGCTCAATTCAAGAGCCTTCGTAGACGATGCCTATGCCCAATACGGCGGCAAATTGTGGTGGTCTGCTGCGCTCTCGCTGCTGCTTCTTTTGGGCATTGGCTTGCCCGCGCGCGGACGGCTGGCGCTGCCCAACTGGCTTGCTCCGGTCCCCTACGTAGTGGTGGCCTCGATCGCGGCCATCCTGTTCCTCCGTGGCGGAGAAGGTGCACGCGGGTTGCCTGCCAGCTATCCGACTCTCGCATATGCGAGCCTGTATGGAATTGAGTTCGCACTTTCGCCCAATCGAATTCGGGAAGGCGTCTATTTGCAGCGCACAAGCGAGCCAGTTGATCATATCGTTCTTGTTATCGACGAAAGCGTTTCAGGCCATTATCTGGATATCAACTCGCCTTCCGGTGTCGAAACCGGCCTATCGCGCCAATGGCCGGGTATCACGATCTCGAATTTTGGCGTTGTGCCAAGCATTACCAACTGCAGCATCGGATCGAACCTCGCGTTGCGATTTGGCGGAACACGCGAGAATTACCGGAACAGGATTGCCGCTGGTCCATCGATTTGGGCTTTTGCGAAAAGTGCGGGCATGAAAACCGTTTACATCGACGCGCAGCGCACTGGCGGGGCCCTGCATAACGGAATGAATGACGAAGAAGTCGCGTTGATTGACCGCTTCTTTCAATTCGATGATGAGCCTGTCCTAACCCGCGACTCCCGCGTCGCAGAGCAGATAGCGATTGAAGTATCGAAGCCTGAGCCGAGCTTTATCGTGGCTAACAAGGTCGGGGCGCACTTCCCCGTTCATGACAAGTTTCCAGACGAGTATATGACCTATCGGCCGACCCTGCCTCGCGGCCAGTTCACGGATGTCTCGGATACGGGAAATCGCGAGGGTTTTGACGGTTCTGCCGAAAGCTGGCGCCAATACCGAAATGCATACCGGAACACGATTGCCTGGAACGTTGGCGCGTTCTTCGACCGACTTCTAGCGACAGCAGATTTATCCTCAAGCGCCTTGATCTACACATCCGATCACGGGCAGAACTTGCGTGAGGATGGTAGCTCTGGCCTCTCCACACATTGCAACGCGGATCCGGGCGGTAGCGAAGGCGCTGTCCCATTGGTTTACATCGCTGGAGCGGATGTGTTGCCTTTAGCAAAGGAAATCCGAGGCAACGGCAGCCACTACAGGATCTTTCCGACGCTATTGCGACTCATGGGGTATGATCCGAAAAGAGCGCAGCAAATCTATGGTCCGGATCTATCCGATACTTCGGAGGAGCCGGAAACATTCAATACTCGTTTTAATGCCCGGCTTGGTCAGCTAC
>Ga0189284_100309_pt1 | contig 36790 bp, 32 predicted proteins | sample N32C7minimetaG_FD_130314 | JGI IMG/M metagenome (GOLD analysis project Ga0189284, IMG submission 130314) | Marine microbial communities from the Costa Rica Dome - N32 C7 mini metaG | ecosystem: Environmental > Aquatic > Marine > Oceanic > Photic zone | place: Costa Rica: the Eastern Pacific...
CTCTGGTAAGCTTGCTGGATACGATGACTCGGCTTCAGAGCCGACCATGAACCGCCGTGGTACGGAACCGTATGCCCGGTGGTGTGAGAGGACGGGGGAGGTAACTCCCCCTCCTACTCGATTTAGTCGCCTCCGCAATGGTGCTTCATCAATGAAAATCCCGGGAATTAACCGGTAACGTCTGAATCAGATGGCTCAAATCCGACAGCCTTCCTGCCATCACGTGAACAATATCGCCTTCTCTTTCCAGGATCCCTTTCACATGTAACAACCGGGCCGTTATCAACGGCTTGCGCTGCCGCCGTGCGGTTTCAAGCCAGACCACCACGTTTACGTTTCCAGTTTCGTCTTCCAGGGTAACGAAGGTGACGCCGGAGGCGGAGCCGGGGCGTTGGCGGCCTGTGACAAGGCCAGCAACCTGAACCGGTCGGCCAGGCTGGATATTCTTGAGTTGTTCCGCGCTGAGACAGAACTTCAGGTGCCCCTGTTCCCGGAGCAGGGCCAGGGGATGGCGCTGCAGGGTCAGGCCCTGGCTGGCGTAGTCGGCCAGTACGTTCTGGCCTTCCGTGGGTTCGGGCAACTGGTAACAGTGTTCTGGCTGGTAATGAGCCGCTGTCTCTTTGGCAAAGAGCTCCGCGGGCTGTTCGTGCTCAAGCAGTTGCCAGTAAGCCTGATGGCGATTAGTGGTAAACGCTGGCATGGCGTTCGCGCCTGCGAGCAGTTCCATGTCGCGTTGGTTCAGGCCGGCCAGGTGACGTAGTTCGGCGGTGGACCGGTAACCTTCAGCCGGGCGATTGTTGTAAAGGCGCTCGGCGCCGCTGGCAGAGAGGCCCTGTATGAGCCTGAGCCCCAGACGCAAATGACGATTGGGCGGCTCCAGGGTGTGATTCCATTGGCTGTGATTTACATCCGGGGGTAGCACGGTGACGTCATGACGACGGGCGTCCTGGACCAGTTGGGACGGTGAGTAGAATCCCATGGGTTGGCTGTTGAGCAGGGCGCAGTAGAAAGCGGCTGGGTAGTGGCGTTTAATCCAGGAGGACACATACACCAGCAGCGCAAAACTGGCGGCGTGGGATTCCGGAAAGCCGTAACCGCCGAACCCGCAGATCTGTAGGTATAACCGTTCGGCGAAATCGGCATCGTGGCCCCGTTCCAGCATGCCGTTGATCAACTTGTCCCGAAATGGCGTCAGGTCGCCGTGGGACTTCCAGGCAGCCATCGCACGGCGGAGCTGGTCGGCTTCACCGGCAGAGAAGCCAGCGGCCACCATGGCCAGCTTGATCACCTGCTCCTGGAAAATAGGCACACCCAGGGTGCGCTCCAGAACGTTCCGTACAGCGTCGTTGGGATAGTCCACCGGCTCCAGGCCATGCTTGCGACGCAGATAGGGGTGAACCATGTCACCCTGGATAGGGCCGGGGCGGACGATGGCCACCTCGATCACCAGATCGTAGTACTTTTCCGGTTTCAGACGCGGCAACATGTTGATCTGGGCACGGGATTCCACCTGGAAAACACCGATGCTGTCGCCTTTTTGCAACATGGCATAGGTGGCGGGATCTTCCAGGGGAATATCCTGCATGGAAAAAGGAGCACCCTTTTCCTCACTGATCAGGTCCAGGGCCTTGCGGATGGCCGTGAGCATGCCCAGGGCAAGCACGTCCACTTTCATCAGGCCCAGGCTTTCCAGATCGTCCTTGTCCCACTGTATGACGGTACGGTCCGCCATGGCCGCGTTCTCCACTGGTACCAATTCGGCCAATGGTCCGGCACTGATGACAAAACCACCAACATGCTGGGATAGGTGGCGAGGGAAGCCCAACAGGATATTCACCAGGGTAAAGAACTGGTCGGCCACTTTCGGGTTGCGGGTGAGGTGTTTGTCGAGAATCTGCTGGCGCCAGTTGCTGGCCTTGTCCCGCCAATCGATGCCTTCCAAAAGCTGTTCCACCATGGCGGGATCAAAACCCAGGGCTTTGCCCACATCCCGGATGGCGCTGCGCGGCCGGTAGCGGATCACCGTGGCGGCCAGGGCTGCGCGTTCCCGGCTGTAACGCCGGTAGATGTACTGGATAACATCTTCCCGCCGTTCATGCTCGAAATCCACATCAATATCGGGTGGTTCTCCACGATCCTTGGAGATGAAGCGCTCGAACAGCAACTCCACGCGAGCCGGGTTGACCTCGGTGATGCCCAGGCAGTAGCACACGGCAGAGTTGGCAGCCGACCCGCGGCCCTGGCACAGAATGCCTTTGCTGCGGGCGAAGGCGACAATATCCTGGATAGTGAGGAAGTAGTGCTCGTACTTCATCTCTGATATCAGGCCTAGTTCCTTGCGTATCAGCCTCTGAACGCTTTGTGGCGTGCCGTTTGGGTATCGCCGGCGTTCACCGTCGTGGGTCAGTTGTTTCAGGTAGGCCGCTGGCGATGTTCCGGCCGGCACCAGATCCGGTGGGTATTCGTACCGCAAGCTACCCGGTTCGAAAGTACATTGCTCAGCAATTACCAGGGTTTCCCTGAGCCAGGCTTCCGGAAACAGGCGATCAAGAACCGGTAATGGTCGAAGGTAGCGCTCCCCATTCTGGAACAGGCAATGGCCGGCGTTCTCCAGGTTGGTGTGGTTGCGCAGGGCTGTGAGCACATCCTGCAACGGTTGCCGCTCGCGGCTGTGCATATGCACCTCTCCGGTGGCGGCTATCGGACAACGCAGGTGGTCTGCCAGCCAGCGTGCCCGGGCCAGTTGCTGCTCCTCTCCAGATTCAAGAGTGCGGGCTGCGGCTATCCAGAGATTCGGCTCAAACAGGCGCTGAAGCCACTCACCACAGGCCAGGGCCTGGTCTGCATCTGCAACAGTGGGTGAGGGTGGCAGCCACAGGCACACACAATCGTCCAGGGAATGGGTCTCGATATCCCGGAAGAATAACCGGTACTGGCCTTTCTCCGCTTGCCGTCGGCCAGTGGTGATCAACTGGCAAAGCTGACCATAACCCTTACGGGTGCGGGCCAGCAGGATGAAGCGGGGAGTAACCGCTCCGGGTGGGGCATCGTCAAGTTCAAACCAGCTGCCGGTGATCAGCTTTACCGGGCTGTCTTTCAGTGCGGCCCAGGCCCGAGGAATGCCAGCCACTGAGCAGGCATCTGTGATGGCCAGTGCAGAGTAGCCCAGCTCCAGTGCTTGCTCGGCCAGTTCATGGGGATGTGAGGCCCCGGTCAGGAAGGTGAAATTGCTGAAGCAGAAGAGTTCGGCATAGCTGAAGTTGTCCATCAGCCAAACCAGCCATGCACAAACCAGCCATCCCGCACATCCCGGAACACCCAGGCAAGCTGGCCGGTGGACAGCTCGGCAATGTAATAATCCCGGTGAACCCGCTGGCCATCCCACCAACCTCCACTGATCCGTTCCGGGCCCGAAAACCACATGGTCGGAGCTTCGGCCAGCGGTTGTGGCCCTTTGAGTAACCATAAAGGACGACGGGGTAACTGGTCGGGAGAAGGAAGGCGGCTATGATTTTTCCGCTGCACTTCGGAGGCCGACCAGGCCCGTTCGGGCCGGTGATCCGCCTGCGGCGATAACTGCCGTAATGAATGTCCGCCAAGCCGTGCCTGCAGACGGCTGATCAGGGTGTGCCAGGCTTCGTTCAGATCCTGCGTTTCACCCAGAAGATCCTGGCCAGAGGCCGCTTCCCGCCCCAGGAAGCGTTTAACGGACAGCACTAATGAGACCACCGGAGCCCTTAACGGGTGCTGCTCAAATCGTAGGTGGATAAGATTCAGAAATGCTTCGGTCCGATGCTCGGGGCCGGAGGTGCGAACCCGAATGCGGGTAGGCTCCTCATGCCGGTGCTGCAGGACCAGCAGCAGGCTGTCGGTATCCTGCTGTCGCCAGCACAGGTCTTCCTCCAGTTCTGACAGAATGCGCTGCAGGGGGAACAGCAGGCCCTGGGACTGCTCAATCTCCTGCACAAAATCCGCCTGCTGGCGAAAGGTGTGGGGCGGTTGCCAGGGTGTTTGTGGGTCCGCGCGGTTACCCTGGATTTTCTGCACATACGCGAGGGTTTCCGGCGACAGACGGCGGGCCAGTTCACTGGCAGGCAGTGCGAAGACCTCATCCAGGGTGTTCAGGCCGAGCCGTTGCAGACGGGTACAGGTTTTGTCATCGAACTCTGCCGTCAGCAGGGGCATCTGCCCCAGTGTACGCAGGATATGGCCTTTGTCCGCCGTGCACTCGCCCTTGCCGGCCCGGGCAATCAGCCGGGCGGCCAGTGGTGTGTGGCCGATGGCTGTCCAGGCGTTAAGCTGGCGTTCCTCCAGCCCCTGTTCCACCGTTTGCCAGACGGCTGCCAGCCCACCGTAAAGCCGCTGCAGGCTGCCCACTTCCGCCAACAGGCCATTCGGGGGTACCAATACGATATGAGCCGCGTACCGGTATAGCCAGCGCGCCTGGTCTTCCAGTATCCGGGCTTCCTGTTGGTGGTCCGCCCTGAGCATACGCAGCTTCGGAACCAGGCTGATAGCGGTTTTCAGGCGCATGCCAGCGCGTACTCCCTGGGCATAAGCTTCCGGGCAGGCCTGGATAATCTTCTGGCCGGAGCCTTCCACAACAGCCAGCGCCCCCTGGTTTTCGCGGGAGCGGCGAATATGGTCCAGCAACAGGTGAGGAAAATGCAGGTACAGCCAGAGCATGATACGCCTTACCCGGTCTTGCCGGCCCAGGGACCCTGGACCACCCGGGGGGCTTCCCGGAAGGCCAGATCCGCCCGGTGAGCCATGGCTACGGAGCAACATTGGCCGGGCCAACTGCCGCGACGTTTCAGAACATTGACCTTGAGCGCCTGTTGACTTCCTGCCGTCAGATCCAGGCGTAGCGCCGCCGGGGAGTTCTGTTCGGCATGACGCCGTTCGCGGAACAGCACGCACACATTGCTGCCGGCCTCCGAAGCCAGTTGCAAGCGCCGTATGTCACGGGCAGCCAGTTTTCCGGGCCAGGCCATCACCAGGCCGGTGACCGGTGAACGCAGGCAGTTTTCCAGTGTCCACAGGAAGTCGCCATCGTCTTCGGTGTTGATCAGTATGACCTGATCCAGATTGACCCCTTCGCGGGCCAGGGCAGGGGCGTAGGGTGTATGGGGAGGGTTCAGCCAGAAGACGGTCTTACCTGCCTGAGAAAGCCGTTGCATCAGGGGTAGCAGCAGGTGCAGCTCACCAATGCCGGGCTCATCCAGCAGGCACTCACTCAACGCCCCACGGGGCCAGCCGACACCGCCGAGCTGGTTGTCCAGCACCTGGTAACCGCTTGGCTCCGTTGGCCGACCAGTGCGGGTATGGTGCTGACCCTGCCACACACGGTCGTCCTGCATCAGCGTATTCAGAATCTCGCTCATGGAAAGTTCTCTATATACTGTTTAAATATACAGTATTCTGAAAAAGACAGGATTTCAAGCAGTGGGTTGATAATGTGGCGGAACGAACCCACGCTTAGTAGTACAGCCATCAACCATGGAGGTTGAAATGAGTGAACTGACGAAACAAAGCTGCGAAGCCTGCAGCGCAGATGCTCCCACAGTCACTGCCGATCAGAAGCAAGCCCTGGGTAAAGATGTACCCGACTGGCAGGAGATTGAGCTGGACGGGGAGGAACAGTTACAGCGAGTGTTCAAGCTCAAGAATTTCGCCCAGGCCCAGGCATTTACCAACAAGGTGGGTGACCTGGCCGAAGAGGAAGGGCACCACCCCGCCATCCTTCTGGAATATGGCAAGGTCACCGTACGCTGGTGGACCCACAAGATAGGCGGCCTGCACAAAAACGATTACATCATGGCGGCGCGCACCGACGCAGCCTACAAAGACATGCAATAATTTACCAAACCCACCGGAAACAGGATGTGTAATGGCTGAAGACCGTACAGATAACCCACTAACCTTTCGGTTAGGCCATGAAGAACTGGTTATACGGCGCCGTTACGAAGTGCTCAGCATCATCAATGATTTCCTGATCGCCATCTGGTTTCTGGTGGGCAGCATCCTGTTTTTGTTTCCCGAACACGAGAAGGCGGCCATCTGGCTGTTCATTATTGGCAGTTTCCAATTCCTGATTCGCCCCACCATTCGCCTGATCGGGCATATCCACGTACAGCGCATTCCGGAAAGCCGCTGGGAAAGTTAGAAGGTGTCGTCTATCGGGCTGCGTACTCCAAAGCCTCCTTTACGAACCACATGTGTGTAATAGAAATTGCTCCACCTCTTTTGCCGAACAAGCGGAAGGATGCTGCATACCATGAAAACGGATGAAGCGCTTGATCCAGTGGCAGTACGTCTGTTCAGTCTTGTAGGCCATATTTCGGCTACGAATCAGTGTGCGCAGCTGATCCATAAAGCGGGTAGGGTTGTCTGGCAACTTTGGTGGGACATCCAAAATCATCGGCTCAGCCTCCATGCTGTTTATTTATACAGCATTTTAGGCCTGCTTTTGGGTTATTTCACGGTGAAAAACGGAGATATACGACAATTGTCGCAAAACTTCGTAAATTTTGTGCCAATGAGCTGACAACTCTATGAAAGATATGGAATAGTCGTTGAGGATCTATTTCAGATAAGCGAACAGGTGTACTGGGTGAAACTTGACAATTGACGCTTATTTTTCAGACTGGTCAGTTGTTGAATATTTTAATTTATTGAAAATAAAAGAAAATTATGGTCAGTGACATCTAGGGTGTATGAAATAGGCGCGTTTTTGGTAGATGTCATTTGTCGTTGAATTAGCTGTAAGCATTAGGTTTCTATGTCTGAATCTGAAGTTATTTCACTTATCTATGCTGAATTCCTCAAGGTTCTTGGGGGATCAGCAGTTTTACTCGCAGCATTGTCAGCGTTTCTGGGTAAGATTTGGATAAACCGAATCGCCAATAAGGAAAGCCAGCAACGAGAACAGCGTATTGCCGAAGTACGCTCAAAACTTGAGCAGCAAAATTCGGAACTGAATGCTCGACTTGATGCAAGTATTCAACGCAGCGTTTTTGTAGATAAGCTCCAGTTTGAACACGAATATTCGGTCTACAAACAGGCTTGGGAAGCATTGTATGAGCTTCGTAAAGCGACTTTACATCTTCGACCGATGATGGACTGGATAGTTGTTGGCGAAACTGACGAAGAGAGAATGACGAATCGAATCAATGCTTTTGTTGATCCGTTTAATACGTATAGAGACATCATTGAGAAAAATAAGCCCTTTTATGCTGAGGCTGTTTATGCCGCTATGTACGACGTTCTCGACAAATGTCACGCTGAGCGGATCGACTATGAATATCGTGAGCGTCCAAGAAAGGAATATTTCGAAGAGGCTCGCAAGAACCATCAGGAAATTGTTGAATCAATCGATGCCGCTTGCCAAGCAATACGCAATAGAGTTTCCGAGGTGCGTGTCGTCTGAGCGTGGAATTATGCTAACCAAGCGCTCCAACCGACGCGCGCTGCCGAGCAGCCCCCGCGGTTGAGCTTTGCGTTAAGAATAGGGAGAACCGTGCCAACAATTACACTCGAAGACATCAAAGCTGTTTCTGACGAGTTTTTTCGTCGCCATTGGCCTTCCTCGACAGTTGAAATGCCAAGGTGGAATGACCCATGGGATTTGGTTGGAACATTACCGGGGCACAACAAACAGGGTGTATACCTGTTGTTGGGCGAGCACGACGAAGTCCTCTATATTGGCGTTGGCGCATCTTTAGGCGGTGGCAAATATACTGGTTATGGTCTTGGTTCAAGGACTGGCCAATATTTCCGCATGGCACAAGGTCAACGAGGTATTCCGGTAAAGGATCGGCAGTACGTTCCTAAGAAAAAATGGGCTGAACGCGGTGTGTCCCAAGTGATTACCCTTGGCTTTCATCAAGACTACGCATACTTGGCTTATGGATTAGAAGCATTTCTGTTGCGGGAGATAGAGACCCCCTACAACAAAGTCCGATCAGCCAGGGCATCAAATTCTTAACAAATTGTTGTAGTTCGTTCCGACCTGCGGCCTCCACCGGACGCCCCTGTCGGGGCGCCGCTAAACCAAGGCGTTAAGCGCCAGATTATTAACTATCTGAGGTTGATTTTGGATTTCAAAAAAGAAAGGGTTAATTGTCAAAATAAATACCCTGAAATAGTTAAGTTTAAAGCTGAGCGTAAGTTTGAGGAAAAGCTAGCTGGAGCAAATGGCGTTACGCCCTTTGTACCAGTTCAGCTCGGTTATGGAGACGAACCCATATATCAAAAATGTGTTGGTCACTTAATAGATGGTCTTGAGTTTCTTCCTTACAGACCGGACTATATGTTTGATCATTGCTTCAAAGCTATCGACGAAGCCGGTGGTTATTTCTTTTCTAATAAGGGTATTAAAGGCATAGTTCAGGGCCTTCCTGGAAGGCTTTTGAAACAATCAAGAGCGGATTGGGAGGCCATTACAGATCTTTTGGGCGCGAAAATACCGCTAATGACATGCAGGTTTTTAGTTAAGCGAATTTGTGAGGCGCACTTCCTGACAGATGGAAATAGCAAACAGTTATCGGATCGGGCCAGTCATTGCTTTGGTTCTCAATTCTACGATGAGTTTATAAAACGGTTTGCACTGGATGACGCTGGTCAAGCAACAGGAAATATATCAGCCGAACGAATCAATAAGGGAGCAAGCTTTTTGAAGCTTTATCTGTCTGGCAAGAAGGGTACACAAAAATCGAGGTATGCTTCTCATAAATGCTTAGATCTTACAGATGAAAAAAACTTACCGACGCATCAAACCAGAATGGAACTCTTCCTCTCTTTGTTGTTGTTTAATATGAGAAATGAGCGATCTCATGGGGCAGTGTTGAGCCCTTTCAGAACGAGTAAGTCCTCAATTGATCGGTATAAAAGTTACTATTTTGCCATGCTGTGTTCGTATATATTTTGTTTAGGAACGTTTGAGCTTAGAGGGTTTGGGGCAATGTCTGGTGAAAAAATAAAAAGATGCGCAGAAGAAAACGTTCGTCTTCAGTTAGATTTTTTTAGCTAGAGCGCTTAACAAGTGGATGAAGCTGACCGTGGACTTCCCCCACTTCAGTAGACACGCATCGATAACTCCTCAACAGGAGAAGAGCGATGCCGAAGATGATCACGGGGAAGAAGACCCAAAGGTACAGCATTGAGTTCAAAGTCAAAGCGGTTGAATGGAGCTACCAGCCCCACCGAAGTGTAAAAGGGGTCGCCGAGGCGCTGGATATTCACCCCTTCATGCTGTCACGCTGGCGAAAGGAATACCGGGAAGGAAAATTCGCCATGAAGCGGGTGAAGAAAGCGCCTGATGAAGCCAAAAAGCTGATGAAGGAAAGGGATGAGATCAACCGCCTGAAACGCCGGATAGCGGAGCTTCAGGAGGAAAATGACATCCTAAAAAAGTTTCAACGTTTTCAGGCAGAGGAACGACGGAAGCGTTCAGATTCGTCTGGAAACACCGGGGACAGCACGGAGTAAAGGCGCTGTGTCGTCACCTGAACATCTCGCGGTCTGGCTACTACGCCTGGGCAAACCGCAAGCCCAGTCAGAGAGCTGCTGAGAATGCTGATTTGCTGTTAAAGATCCGCAGAGTCTACAGCGACAGTAAAGGCCGTTATGGTAGCCCTAGAGTTTATCAGGCTCTTCGTAAAGAGGGCCTGATTGTGGGTGAGAATCGGGTTGCAAGGGTCATGCGCGAATGGGGAATGAAAGCCCGTGTTGCCCGCGTATATCGCCGAATGAGGAAGCTCAGGGAAGACCTGAAAGCCCTGCCCAATCATCGACTGGAGGCCGACAAACCGGCAGCAGCGAATCTGCAATGGAGCAGCGATGTCACCTACATCAAGCTGGGGAAGAAATACGTGTTCCTGGCGGTGGTGTTGGATCTGTATTCCCGACGCATCATCAGTTGGCGACTAGGTGAGAATCTGAGCGCAGATTTTGCCAGGGCAACTCTCCGAGAGGCCTTCGCAAGCCGTAAGCCGGCCTCAGGTCTATTGTTCCATACGGATCGTGGTATCGAATATCGCGCTCAAAAGACCCAGGCGCTGCTGAATCAGTACCGGGTACGGCACAGCATGAACCGCCCAGGACAGTGTACGGATAATGCCGAGGTGGAGTCCTTCTTCAAGACACTGAAGGGCGAGTTGCTGCACGCCACGAGCTTCGTGACCATGCGGCAGTTACGGAAACATATAAGTAACTATATTGAGTGTTTTTATAACAGCCAACGGCTGCACAGTGGCCTTGGTTACCGGACTCCGATAGAGTTCGAAGGAATCAATTAATGGGGCGTGTCCATTTTATTGGGGGAAGTCCACCGGTACTACGCTGCGCTCCGTCCCAGCAGCTTACCCAAGGCGTTATACACCAGGAAATTAAATACTGACAGAAAGGAGTCTGACTATGAAAAAACAGATTAAACGTCTCTCACCGCACCAAAATGGAAAGGTTTTTGGGGTGCTCATGGCAGTTGCCACTTTGCCACTGTTCTTGCCTATGATTTTAATGATGAACTTTGCTGGTCCGCCGATGGGGCCAGACGGACACACGGTTGGCTTTCCAACCTTTATGTTCTTTGTTTTCCCGTTGCTCTACTTGATTTTCGGCTATATATCCGTCGTGATTGGCTGCTTTTTCTACAATATTCTCAATCGATTTATCGGCGGATTTGAGTTTCTTGTCGAAGAAGTTCAGTGAGGTCGAGATGTATAACAAGGCCATTAAGGTTGTTCCGGGCCGATGGCCCTCCACCGGACGCCCTTGTCAGGGCGCCGCTTATGGCTGGCGTTAAGCTCTATTGTTGCGTGGTGCGCAACATGCTGGCATTCTATTATGATTAAATCATTCCGTCACAAAGGACTGAAGCGGTTCTACTCGACCGGCCACACGTCTGGCATACAACCCGACCATGCCAAGAGGCTGCGTATGCAGCTGGCTGCTCTGGATACGGCGACTTCAATGGAAGACATGGATATCCCTGGTTTTCGGCTTCATCCATTGAAGAGCAAAGACAAAGGCCGCTGGTCGATTAGGGTTAACGGAAATTGGCGCATGACGTTCGAGTTCCAGGACGGCAACGCCTACATTCTTGATTACGAGGATTATCACTAATGACTATGCATAATCCGCCTCATCCTGGTGAATTCATTCGCGAGGTGTACCTGGAGCCTTTCGGTATCAGTTCTCGTCAGCTTGCTTCCAGTCTGGGCGTTTCACCTTCTACTTTGTCTCGGCTGCTCAAAGGGGATAGTGGTGTTAGCCCAGAAATGTCGTTGCGGCTGTCCAAGGTTCTCGGGCGTACTCCTGAGAGCTGGTTGGCGATGCAAGATATGTATGACCTATGGGTGGCTCGCGGCACAGTCAATCTGGATGGTATTCATCGCTTGGACTTCGAAGCAGCTTAGCCAGGGGCTGTTGTCGAACGCACCTATGCTGGTGCTCCGGTACGCCGCAAAGCCAAGGCGTTATATTTCTTCAACCTCAATCAAGGAAGATCATGAGAGTATCGACTTTACCCCTAATCATTCTCTGTCTGTTCATGGGTTTTACCTTTTGGGTAATGGCCGGAGCAGAGCAGTCGCTTTTAGCTTTTGGCGTTCAGCTCATGTCCAGCCCGGACACAGCCCAGGTTGTTATTGATCTCTACATTCTCGCTGCTTTGGCCTGTGTCTGGATGTACCGGGATGGCAAAAGTCGCGGAAAAGGGTTGGGCTATCTCATCCCGTTTTTTATTCTGACAGCAGTGTTTGTGTCTGCCGGCCCGCTGCTATATTTGGTGTTGCGCGGTGGGCGTGAGCCTGAAGCCGAAGCCAGCAAAATATAATCAACCGCATCAGTACGCGGCCGATGGACGGCACCCGCATTTCTGCGTCGATATTGGCCACAGGATTCGAGGAGCACGTCATGGTGAACGATGGAGAGATACAGCACCTGCGTCGGTGTATAGAACTTGCAACTGAGGCTCTAGAGCTGGGTGACGAGCCATTCGGCTCTGTGCTTGTAGCAGCGGAGGGGCAGGTACTTTTTGAAGATCACAACCACGTTGCCTCAGGTGATCGAACCCGCCATCCGGAGTTTGAGATTGCACGGTGGGCTGCGGCGAATATGACCCCGGAGGCCAGAGCAGAAGCAACGGTCTATACGTCTGGTGAGCATTGTCCGATGTGTGCCGCCGCCCATGGCTGGGTGGGGCTGGGACGTATCGGGTACGTGAGCTCCTCCGAGCAATTGGCGGCATGGCTTACCGATCTTGGAGTTCCAGCACCTCCCGTACGAGCGTTACCAATCCGAGAAGTCGTTCCAAACGTGGCAGTTGAAGGTCCGGTTCCCGCTCTTGCCGAACAGGTGCGTGATCTGCACCGTCGTTTTCATAGTTCAACATAGTTGGCAGCAGCATTCTTCTGTCAGCGATGCCAACAGTCGTCACGCAGCTTCGCTCACCTAAGTAACCAGAGCCGATTCCGTACGTTGGGTCATGTGAGCAATCTTCTCGAGCAACGCTTCGGGCGGGGCAGGCCTCGCCAACAGATACCCTTGCAGGGTATTGCAGCCAAGCTGGGTCAGCAGTGCCTGTTGTTCGGCTGTTTCAACACCTTCTGCGACAATCCTCATATCCAGCGTTTTGCCCAGAGCGATGATCGCCTGGATGATTGCTTCATCATCGTTATCCTGGGCCAGTTCGGTAATAAAGCCGCGGTCTATTTTCAGTTCGTTGGCTGGCAAACGTTTGAGATAGAGCAGGCTTGAATAGCCGGTGCCAAAGTCATCGATGGAAATGGACACGCCAAGATCCGACAGTTTGTTCAATACGGTGAGGCTTGTCTCTGCGTTGCACATGGCCGTTGTTTCGGTGATTTCAAGCACCAGGTGTGAGGGATCCAGGGAGTGCTTTCTCAATGCCTCGCGAACCACGTCAACCAGGCTATGATGCTCCAGCTGAACCGCTGAAAGGTTTACCGCTACACTCCACTCCTGATGCCCCTGATCGTACCAGACCTTCATTTGCCGGCAGGCTTCCTCGATGACCCAGTTGCCAATGGGCACGATCAGCCCGGAGCTCTCTGCCAGCGGGAGAAAACGATCGGGTGACAGGAATCCGTGATCGGGGCTTTGCCATCGCAGTAGGGCTTCGAGGCCAGTCATGGGGCCGTCTGGTGCAACAAACTTGGGCTGATAATGCAGTACCAGCTCGTTGCGGCCGACGGCCTGCCGCAGATTTTGCTGCATTTGCATCTGCAGGTGCACATTGGCGTTCATGCCGTGTTCGAAAAAGCAGTAGCCGTTGCGGCCCTGTTTCTTGGCGTGATACATGGCGGCGTCAGCATTCACCATCAGCTCATGTTCGGTTTTACCGTCCTGGGGGTAAATCGCGATGCCGACACTTGTGGAAATGTGAAGGGGGATATTCGAAGTCTCGTAGGGCTGCTCAATGGCATCAATTAACCGTTGCGCAAATACGGCGGAAGTTTCCGGTGAGCAGGGTTCTAATAATAGTACAAATTCATCCCCTCCAAGCCTCGCGGCTGTGTCTCCCTCTCGTTTGTTTGAAAGCAGGCGATGCGCCACCTCTTTGAGCAACTGATCTCCGACATGGTGCCCGTGCATGTCGTTGATCGCCTTAAAGCCGTCCAGGTCCAAAAACAGTACGGCAAACTCACCGTTGTTTCTCTCGGCTCGGTGTATCGCTTGCTCCAGCCGATCTCCCAATAGAACACGATTTGGTATGCGGGTCAGGTTGTCCTGCAGGGCGAGCTTGATGAGTTCGTTATTGGCGTCATCGAGTGAGTTGGACAGTTGGCTGGTGCGTACATCAAGCATTGACACAATTAGAGCAATGGCGAACACCGCAAGGCTGACAATGATGACCAGCACAGCCAGCCACTTTGTATCGATCCCGCTGTTGGCCGCGCCGCAAAAGCTGTCGATCGGGAATTTGGAGGCCGCCATTCCGGTATAGTGCATGCCGATAATGGCGCACCCCATAACCAGGGACGCGCCAATGCGGCCGAAGGTGGCGCGCTTGCTCTCCTCTCGCAGTCGAAACGCCAGCCAAAGGGCGGCTGTGGACGCGACAATGGCGATAACAATGGATAGCCCAACCAGCCAGGGTACATAGAAAATGTACGGATGCATGAGCAGTGCCTCCATACCGATGTAGTGCATGCTGGCTACACCCAGGCCCATCAGTAAACCACCCGATAGCAGCCGGCCCCAGGGCAGCGTGTCCTGACACACCAGATAAAGGGCGAACGCAGAACACGCTATGGCGATGACTAATGACAGCAGGGTGAGGGGGACGTCGTAGCCTAGTTCGATGGGAAGGCTAAAGGCGAGCATGCCGATAAAGTGCATGGACCAGATGCCAAAGCCCATGGCGATGGAACCGCCAATCAGCCATAGAACCGCAGAGCGGCCCGATGCGCTGGAGACACGGCTGGCCATATTCAGGGCCGTATAGGATGCAAGAACGGCAATGATTATAGAACAGGCGACCAAAACTTCGTTGTAACTGCTTTCCAGCATCAAATATTCCCTTATGTAATCGCTGTTAAAAGTGAATTACAGCCGCCTGATGTTGAACGCTGCCTGTTGGTTGATGATCTAAATATCCATTTTATTTCAGAAAGTTAGTTTCTAAATAGTGCCAAATTGTTATGTTTTATGTCGTGATGAAAATTCTCTTAGTCCCATTGGGCCAATATTAAGTAGGCAGTAGAGGAGGTAGTTCTCTCCAATTCAGTCATTTCCTTTACATTTTTCAATAACGCTATTACCTATCATTTTTTAGGACCAATTGTTCTAGGGGGATTCATTGAAATGACAGAGTGTCACGTCTAGTTTCGATTCAGGGGTGAGCTCAATGATTGACGCCCCAATAACAACAATCAAGGAGGGATGCCTGTGAAAACGAGCATCAAGAACCAACTGCTAGTTGTTCTTATTCTACTGGGCGTAACAGGCCCGGCGATGGCTGAGCTGGGTGACTATGGTTTCTGGCGAACACTCGGGAATCTGGTTAATCCACCGGCAGCGGATAACCCGGTTACTGCAGCTCAGCGTCAGGGTGACTACCCCTTACTTGCCAACCCGCCGGGGTTCAACGATGGTTTTTCGCCGGGCAACTACTACGCCTGGCAAACCATTCCCCTGGCACCCGAAACCGGCGCTGTCTGTGGTAACGGCTCTGAGTACAAGTTCTTTGTGAACCGCGTGCCGAACACCAGTAATACGATTATCTACCTGGAAGGGGGCGGCGCTTGCTGGGATTACGAGAGCTGCTCTGGCCAGACGGGCATTCGGGGAGCCCGCAACCCGGATGGTATTCCCGATAACTACATGAACCTGACAAACCCCAGTGCCAGCCTGGTCAGTCCGTTTGTGGTGCGCCTGAATCCACTGACATCGGTCAAGACCCAGAACTGGAACATGGTTTATATCCCGTACTGCACGGGAGACGTCTACTCCGGTGACAAGGTGGCCGTGTACGAAGATCCGGAAGGGGAAGCGGAGCCTTTGATCTGGCATCACAATGGCCTTCGCAACACCCGCGCCGCGATTTCGTGGGTGAAGGATAATCTGCAGCGGCCGAAGCAATTGCTGACGACCGGATGCAGTGCCGGCGGCCTGGGCAGTTTGACCAATTATCACCCGACTCGCCGAGATATGGAGCCCAACCGGGGGTACATGATCAACGACTCTGGACCTGCCTTCAGTGCGCCTTCCGGAGCGGATCCAGAAGCTTATCCTTCGGTGTTGTTGCAGTCGTTTATCCGTGATGCCTGGGGGTTGGATCAGCCCAATGGTCCGCTGGATTACCTCAGTGACGGGCTTCCACTGATGAACCTGAACGATCTCGGCTCACTGTATACGGCCCTTTCTGCGGAGCTACCGAATGATCGGATGGGGCATACGCATTTCTGGCAGGATCTGAATTACTCCTCCTATTCTTACGAGCGTTTCTATCCGGAAATCGAGAATGCGCCGGATCAGGCTACCAAAGAGGCGTTGATCCACGAACGCTGGTATACGGATACAGAGCGCCTGAAGGGTACCCTGTCCAACCTGAATAATTTTGGGTATTACCTGCCATGGTTCCGCGATGTGAACGAGAGCCACTGCACCACAATTATTGAGTTTGCCAACTCAGACATTCAGGAAGCCGGGCTGGAGCTGGATGACTTTGTGGCCAATGTGTTGAACGGAAGCGGTGCGGTGATGCAGGCCTCTGAAACCGATCAGCAGGCTGACTACAACAAGCCGTTCAATCCGCTCTACTGGGCACTTGATCAGCTTCTGTAGAACATTGGGTATCAGGTTCTCCGGAATCGGGGAACCCGCCGATAGGGATGGCGATGCGTTATTGAGGCGCATCGCCATTATTGTTGGCGGCCACACGGGCTTCCAGCAATCGCTGGCGTAAGTACTCGTTGCGGGTCATTCCTGCAGGCACTTTGTCCATTGCCATCACCTCTTGCACGATTTGTTTCTCCTGCTGCTTATAGGCTTCAAACTCCGGCCTGGGTTTGGCCAGCCATTCTTCTTTGCGTGCCTGCGCAGCGGCATTCTGCCGGTCAATCAGGCCTTGCAACGCCCGTTTCTGCGCGGCTTCGTCTTCGATGGTGAGTTTTGTCATGGCAATGCGAACCATCAGGCTCTCTGCTGCGCTGACCTGTCCCAGGCGTTCGTACTCAGCCAGGCGCTGTTCCAGCATTGCAGCCTCCGCTGCGCGCTCTTCCGAAGACAGGCTCTTGGCGTTCGCAAAGAAGGTGTGCAGTTCTTCCTCAAAGTCGAGCCGGTTGGCCAGTTCCAGCGTTTGCGGGTTGTCCAGTAAAGCCTGTTGTTCGGCTGTAAGCCCGCTGTTCTGGCTTTGGCTGGTCGATTGCGGCTCTTGAGTCAGTGCCTGGGTAGCTTGCGGGTTGCTGATCGATTTTTCGGTGTCAACAGAGGAGTCAGTCTGGCTCAGCCAAAAAGAAATACTGGCCGTTACAGCGAGGACACCAATGGAAGACACGAGAACAATTTGTTTCATGGCTGTTCCCCTTGTTTATTATGGTCCCGATTCCCGTTCGGGTTTGGCCTGGCCCAAGAAACGCGACAGGCAATCACACCATACTAGCTCTAATTGAGCGGCCATAAATCTATCGTGTCGCAAGTATTTCATTGATTTATTAATTTTCTGACATAAGCTTCAGCTGTTTGTCTATTTATTGGATAGGTCTTCGTTGCGAGGCGGACGCCTGAGTTTGGAATGCGACTATTTACGCACAATTGGCTGCGTATCATCAAATAGGGATTATGGAATGCGAAAGTTCTTCGTTTTGGCGTCTACACTTGCAGTATCGTTACCTGTCTTGAGTCACGCGGATGAGGTCGTTCAGGATGATCTGATCGTGAAGGGGTCTTTGTGTGCCGGCGAACACTGTGTGGTTGATGCTGAATTTGGTTTCGACACACTCCGACTGCATTCACCAACACCGCAGATCCTGTTGCGGGATACTAGCGTCTCTGCAAGTTTCCCGACCGAGGACTGGTTGCTGGGCATCACGGATGGTGGATCGGCATTGCCGTCGACCTTCTTTATCAGGAATTTAACCAGCCAGCTTGATTCTGTGGTGATCTCTGCGGAAGGCGACGTAGCCTTGGGCGCCGGCGCGGAAGTGGTGGCGGATGCGATCTCGGTCGGCGATTTGGGCTCCGAGCGTCGGGTAACGTTCGTGGCGGACGCTGTCGACGATAGCGATGCGATAACACTCGCGCAGTTCAACACATTCAAAACGACGGCGACGGCCTCGGTGTCTGATGAAGTGGATGCCCTGGATGTTCGTCTGGCTGGCCTGGAATCCCGCCTGACTGACCTGGTTGATCGGCTTGAGGCTGTTGCGGCCCAGATTGACTAACAACACTTGCTCAGCTGGGAACCATCAATCATGAAATTGTTTAAATACAGTCTTTTTGTAGTGTGTGCCGCTGCGGCTTCATCGTCTAATGCTGATCAGATTAGGGCGGATGATACGGTCGTGCAGGGGAATCTGTGCATCGGCACGGATTGTATTGTTAACGGCGAGGACTTTTCCAATGGCGCTCTGGTACTCAAGGAAAACAACCTCCGTATACGCTGGCACGATTCAACAGCAACGGCTGGCGGGCCGGTTAGGCAAACTTTCGACGGCACCTATGTAGACGGTGAGGTCGGCGAATCCTGGCGTTTGGACGCAAATCAGTCTTCGAATGGGAGCGATAACGGGCTTTACATCAGTCAGATGAGCGTTGTGGATTACCCGGTTTACAGCGATGGGAGTGCACCTGACTATGACTGCTCTGATCCTTTTGCTGACCCGAAGCCTGTTATCGGAACCATTCCAGAAGGTGATCCTGCCGAAGACCCATCACAGTGCTTGCCGTATCGTGAGTTTTTACAGCTAAACGTACTGGCCATGAATGGTAACTTGAACGGCGGAGTTTCTCTGGGTATAGGGGCGGAAATTGCGGATGGTGAAGTGCGCTTGGGTAACGCCGAGCTCAAGCGTCGACTGGCTCATGTGGCCAGAGCGATTTCGAATAGCGATGTGTTAATCAAAGAGCAACTGGATCAGGGACTGTTCCAGGCGCAACAGATTCGGTTGAATGAAATCGAAGCATTGATGACCATGGCTGAAAATGAGTTGGAGTTTCTGGAACAAGAGGTGGCGCCAAACGGTAGCAGTGGCAGTAGCGGTGGCGGTGGTGCAGCCAGTTGGCTGTTGTTACTGCTACCACTGGCCACATTGAAATTCCGCAATCGCAAGACAGTTGCCTGATCTACTGGTTAGCCTTGTTGATTGGCGTTAACCTTTCCAGTCAATAGGGCTGCACCGATTCCTGACATGTCCCATCTGGGCTGCTGTTTACGCCCAGTCCGTCCGGGACGACCACGTAATTCACGCACCAACAACGCTTGGTGCTTTGGGAGTAAAACCTCATGAAGCCAACCTTATGCACCTCTGTCTTTCTGGTGGCGCTCAGCTTTAACAGCTGGGCCTGGGCCCAAGAGGTCGATTACGATAAACGCAACCTGCACATCTTTTGCGCCTCACATCTGAAGTTACTCAGCGGCACGATTGATGATGGCGGTGATGAATATAAGGCATTGATGTTTATGTCCGGTGTTCACCGGGACGAGGCAACCGGGATGGGGGCCACCGAAAAGCACTTCAGCGACGTGAACACCTATCTGAAAAAAGTACGCAACACCAGCAAACCGAAGTGGAGCAGCCTGACGTCCCGAAGCAAGGAGCTGTGTTTCCCCCAGTCCTGACGACAAGGTTGGCCAGCGGGATCTATAGTTAACGGTATGAAGGTCTGAAATCTGGCTCGCATGGAGGTCATCCGATGACGAAACAGACGAAGAATCAACCGCGCAATGTTGCCACGAAGCTGATCGAGTCACACCTGGTGTCGGGAACGATGAAGACAGGCGAGGAAATCGGGCTGAAGATCGATCAAACGCTGACCCAGGATGCAACCGGTACACTGGTTATGCTCGAGCTGGAGGCCATGGGGCTCGGCCAGGTCAAAACCGAGTTGTCCGCGCAGTACGTTGACCACAACCTGCTGCAGACTGACAACCGCAACCCCGATGATCACCTGTTCCTGCGCAGTGCCTGCGAGAGGTTCGGCCTGTGGTTCAGCCCGGCCGGGTCCGGCGTCAGCCATCCAGTGCACATGGAACGCTTTGGAAAACCTGGTAAGACCCTTCTTGGCTCCGACAGCCATACCTGCGCTGCCGGTTCCCTGGGAATGCTGGCAATGGGGGCTGGCGGTCTGGCTGTGGCCATGGCCATGTGTGGAGAGCCGTTCTATCTCAACATGCCTAAGGTCATGGGCGTGAAGCTGACCGGGAAACTGCCGGATTGGGTGAGTGCCAAGGATGTCATCCTGGAAATGCTTCGCCGCCACGGAGTGAAGGGCGGTGCCGGGAACATTATCGAGTATTACGGGCCGGGCCTGAAAGGGCTGTCCGCGATGGACCGCCATGTGATCGCTAACATGGGGCAGGAGATGGGACACACCGCTACGGTGTTCCCGGCGGATGATGCGGTGCGGGATTTTCTCAGGCAGCAACAGCGGGAAGGTGACTTCCAGAGGCTGGAAGCCGACCGCGGCGCCACCTACGATCTGCATGACGAGATCGATCTGGGCAAGCTGGAACCGTTGATTGCACTTCCCAGCAGTCCAGGGAAGGTGTTCCCGGTGCGGGAAGTGGCTGGCGAGCCCATCTACCAAGCCTACATTGGGTCCTCCGCGAATCCTGGCCTGAGGGATTTCGCAGTTCCTGCGATGATGGTTAAGGGCCGTCAGGTTCGCGAGGGAGTATCTTTCGATATCAACCCCACGTCGCGTCAGGTTCTGGAAAACCTGGTAGAACTGGGTCATCTCACCGATCTGCTCAGCGCTGGGGCGCGCCTGCATCAGACCGTCTGCAATGGCTGCATTGGCATGGGGCAGGCACCGGCAACGGATCAGATCAGCCTGCGCACCGTTCCACGGAACTTTGCGGGTCGGTCGGGTACTGATGAAGACAAAGTCTGTCTCTGCAGCCCCGAAACAGCCACGGCGTCTGCGTTGACCGGCGTGATTACAGACCCTCGTGATCTCGATATGAACTACCCTGTGTTCGACGAGCACAGCACCTTTTATGTGGATGATCGCAATATCCGCCCGCCGGCGAAGCACCCGGAATTAACGGTGGTTGAGAAGGGGCCGAACATCAGCACCCTGCCGACGTTTGAGGCGCTGCCTGACTCGTTGAAGGCGCCGGTTCTGCTCAAGGTTGGTGACGATGTTTCCACCGACGACATCCTGCCTGCCGGCTCCCGGATACTGCCGTTTCGCAGTAACATTCCGGCCATCAGCGAGTTTACTTATACCCGGCTGGACCCAACCTATCCGGAACGGGCAAAAGAGTATCAGGACACCGGGTCTCTGATCGTTGGCGGTGACAATTACGGCCAGGGGTCAAGCCGTGAACATGCGGCGCTGGCGCCCCGTTATCTGGGCGTGCGGGCAGTGATTGCCAAGAGTTATTCGCGCATACACTGGCAGAATCTGTCCAGTTTTGGTGTGTTGCCTTTGAGCTTTGTCACTCCGGAGAACTTCGATGGCATCGAGCAGGGCGATGAGTTATCGATTGAGGGGCTGGTTGAAACATTAAAAGCCGGGGACAGGATTGTTGCGAAAAATACCCGGAACGGCGAACGTTATGAACTGACGCATGAACTTAGCGAGCGCCAGGTCCGTATGGTTATCGAAGGCGGACTGCTGAACATGATGCGCCAGGAACTGGCCGCGTGAGGCCTTGTTACCAATAGATCCACTAAACTGAGGAAGAATGAATGACCGATGACACCTACACGCCACCGAGAGTCTGGAAATGGGATGCCGAGAGCGGCGGAGCCTTCTCGCAGATCAATCGCCCGATTGCCGGACCCACTCACGAGAAAGAATTGCCGGTAGGGGAACACCCGTTCCAGGTCTACTCACTGGCGACCCCGAATGGCGTGAAGGCCACGATCATGTTCGAGGAACTGTTGGCCAAGGGCATCAAGGAAGCGGAATACGATGCCTGGCTGATCCGCATCACCGAGGGGGAACAGTTTGGCAGTGGTTTCGTGAACGCGAACCCGAATTCCAAGATACCGGCGATGATGGACCACACCCACACGCCGGCTGTCCGCGTGTTTGAATCCGGCTCCATCCTGCTTTACCTCGCTGAGAAGTTTGGCGAGTTCCTGCCGACGGACATTGTGGCGCGCACGGAAACCATGAACTGGTTGTTCTGGCAAATGGGCAGTGCGCCGTTCCTGGGCGGTGGGTTTGGCCATTTCTACGCCTACGCACCGGAAAAATACGAGTACCCGATCAACCGCTACACCATGGAAGTGAAGCGCCAGTTAGATGTGCTGGATCGGCAACTGGCCGACAATCGCTACATTGCGGGCGACGAATACACCATCGCAGATATGGCGATCTGGCCCTGGTACGGCGCACTGGTGAAAAACAAGGTGTATGAAGCGGCGGAATTCCTGGAAGCGCATACCTACAAGAACGTGGTGCGTTGGGCCGATGAGATCGCAGAACGCCCGGCGGTCAAGCGTGGATTGATGGTAAACCGCACCTGGGGCGAGGAGAGCAGGCAGTTGCATGAACGGCACGACGCCAGTGACTTTGAGTTGCGCACTCAGGACAAGCTGGAGCCTTCTGGAGAGAAGTAATGGCAGCATTGGTTGGCTGGAGGAGAGTGGTGCTGGCGTTCATCGTCGCGTTGATCGTGGGCTCCGTGCTGGGCAGCCTTGTGCAAACCCAGTTCAATCTCCAGGCGTTGGAAGGCCTGGGGGTTGAAATCAGTATGGCGACCCGTTTGCAAACCACAGTTCAGGATCTTCTGAACTTTGCCCCTTTGTACGCCATCCTCTTCGGGCTCAGTTTCCTGTTCTCTCAGGGCGCTGCGTCTCTTGTGGCCCGGCTGGCTGGTCAATCAGGCCGTTTGTGGCTGTGCCCGCTTGCCGCGGCTGTGGGATTGTGGGCGACCTTGCGGATTGTGGATGCATTGGCGCCCATGCCTACGTTGATCGCTGCCACGCGGGATATGGGTGGACTGTTGGCCATGCTGGTAACGGCTGCTCTCTCTGGTTTGTTGTTTGCCGTTCTGGGTTCCCGGTTGCCCCGTAAAAATGGCAATGCCTCGGCAGTGCCTGTTGCGATGCTGCTGATGGTTGCCGGGGCGGTTCTGCCTGAATCTGATGCCATAGCGGATGAGGCGCCAGGCTATGCGATTGAAACCGTGGCCAGTGGCCTCGAACATCCCTGGTCAATGGCGTTCCTGCCCGATGGGCGAATGCTGGTTACTGAAAGGCCGGGTCGGTTGCGAATGCTGACGGCCAACGGCGACCTGATGCCGGAACCGCTGGATGGTGTGCCGGAGGTTTTCGCATCCGGCCAGGCAGGGCTGTTTGAGGTGCTTCCCGCCAGGGACTTTGAGGACAGCCGACAGATTTACCTGAGCTATGCCTGTGGCACCATGGATGCCAATCACGCCTGCCTGGCCAGGGGGCAGCTGGGAGAGCAGGGCCTGGAGAATGTGAGCGAACTATTCCGGGTACAACCGGCCAAGAAGGGCAGCGCTCATTATGGAGGGCGGATGGTATGGCTGCCGGATGATACGCTGGTGTTAACCCTCGGAGACGGTTTCGACTACCGCGAGCAGGCCCAGCGCCGTCAAAACCACATTGGCAGTATTGTGCGCCTTAACCCGGATGGCAGCGTGCCGGACGACAACCCTTTTGCAGGGCACGACACCTACCAGGGTGAAATCTACAGCTATGGTCATCGCAATGTGCAGGGGCTGGCCTACGACAGCGAACAGGGCCGGCTGATTGCTCATGAACACGGGCCCCGGGGTGGTGATGAGATCAACGTCATTCGCCCGGGCGCCAACTACGGTTGGCCGGTCACCACCCATGGGCTGGACTATACCGGTGCGCGGGTAACCCCGTTCGAGGAGCGTGAGGGTGTCGAGGCGCCGCTGCTGCACTGGACGCCATCCATCGCCCCATCGGGCATGACCGTTTACACCGGCGATCTGTTTCCTCAGTGGCAGGGTGATCTGTTGGTTGGCGGACTGGTGACCCGGCAAGTGCATCGTGTCCGGTTGGCGGACGGCGAGGCAACGGAAGTGGGAACCCTGTTCGGTGAGCTGGACGAACGCATCAGGGCCGTCGTAACGGGCCCTGAGGGTTCGGTTTATCTGCTGACGGATAATGCTGACGGACGTGTTTTGAAAGTTACGCCAGACTAGAGCAAGTGTCTGGGCCTGGCTCAAAAGCGCCCTAGCGTGGCCGGCGATCACCTTCCATGATCTTGGCCACAAACACCGCTTTACCGTACTCCTCGAACGACCATTTCATGGTGTCTGAGAGCACGCGCATTACCTCGTCGTACTCACCGAACATTTCGGTGCTCATGCGGCCCGGAAAGATCTCCAGCCCTGTTTTTTCAAGCCGCTCGATAACGGCACGAATGGGCGGCTTGTAGTCATCGGTAAGTGGGTAGCAGCTCAGTTGAACGGATAAAAACATAATGCCTCCCGGGGCTGTGTGCCCCTCAATAGCCCATGGCTGAAGATGTGCTGCGGCGCGGGTCTGCACCGCCGTAGAGGGTTCCTTCAGTATCGATCAGTATGCTCTGGATGGCGCCCATGGCACTTTTTGTCACCACCTTGTGCCCCTTTTCCTCCAGCAGCCTCACGGTATCCGGGCTGATGCCCTGTTCAATGCGGATCTCGTCTGGCAACCATTGGTGGTGAATCCTCGGGGCACTCACCGCAGACTGAATGTTCATGCCATGATCAATCACATTCAGCAGCACCTGCAAGGTTGTCGTGATAATTCGGGACCCGCCGGGGCTTCCCGTAACCAGATAGTTGCGACCATCGCGCCTGACAATGGTCGGCGACATGGAGCTCAGCATACGCTTGCCGGGTTCCACCTTATTGGCTTCGCCACCAATCAGTCCATAGGCGTTGGGTTCGCCGGGTTTGGCGCTGAAGTCGTCCATTTCGTTGTTCAACAGGAACCCCGCCCCGTCAACGGTGATACCGGACCCGTAGCTGAAATTAATGGTGTAAGTATTGGAAACCGCGTTGCCCCAGCGGTCGACAACGGAGAAGTGGGTGGTTTCCGGGCTTTCATAGGCCCCGGGGTTGCCGGCACTGATCTCGGTCGAAGGCCGGGCTTTGGCCGGATCAATGGTTTTACGCAACGCTTCGGCATAGGCCTTGCTGGTCAGGCCCTTTAGCGGCACCTCCACAAAGTCAGTATCTCCGAGGTATTCCGCGCGGTCGGCATAGGCGAGCTTCATGGCTTCGGCCATGTGGTGAATACCGGCGGCGGAGTTATGACCGAACTCGGCCAGCGGGTAGCCTTCAAGAATGTTCAGAATCTGCACAATGTGAGTGCCACCAGAGGAGGGCGGTGACATGGAATAGATATCATGTCCGCGGTAGGTGCCATGAACCGGCTGGCGGATTCTGGGGCGGTAGTTTTTCAGGTCCTGAAGTGTAATCAGGCCGTCGTGGCGTTCCATTTCCTGGACGATGAGTTGCGCGGTCTTGCCCTGATAGAAGCCATCGACGCCTTGATCGGCAATACGCTGAAGGGTCTCGGCAAGCTCCGGTTGCCGAAATCGCTCGCCTGGTTGCCACGGAGAACCGCCCTCTTTATAGAAGGTTGCGAGAGTTGCCGGCCAGAGCTGCAGTCGTTCCCGCGCCTGTTCCAGGCCCTCGGTGAAGCGTGCGGGTACAATAAAGCCTTCCCGCGCGAGCTTGATCGCCGGGGCCAGGGCCTGTTCCAGCGACAGCGTACCGTGGCGTTCGAGCGCCATCGCCAGGCCGGCGACGGTGCCGGGCACGCCGGACGCCTTGTGGGTGAAACGGCTGCGATTCTCGACCACGTTGCCATTGTCGTCCTGGAACATGGTTTCGGTGGCAGCGGCCGGTGCTTTCTCCCGATAGTCGATGGCCTCCACCGCTTCGCCGTTGCCCGGAGCGTAGAGCATAAACCCGCCGCCACCGATGTTGCCGGAGCGCGGCTGGGTGACCGCCAGGGCGAATCCCGCCGTAACGGCGGCATCCATCGCATTGCCGCCATTCTTCAGCACGTTCAATGCAACTTCCGTTGCCAGGGTGTGGCTGGTGGCCACCATGCCGTTCCTGGCCTGCACCGGGTGGTGGCGTTCTCCTTCCAGAATGGCCTCTGCGGTCACCGGCTCTAGAGGTAGCAGCAGCGCCAGGGCGATCATCATTCTCGCGGCCAGTGAGCGGCTCGCGACGGCTTCTCGGGTACGTACCTGTAGGGGGTGTCTATCCATGTTTCTGTGCCTCGTTTCTGGTGCTCAGATAAGCTATCATAGCCGGTCATTTTTAAGGGTGTGAAATTGCGCGCCCGTGATCCCGGATCAGATTAAGGAAAGGCTTCCATGGAGCATACCTATCGTCTTGTGATTTCCTGCCCGGATCGGGTGGGGATTGTTGCCAAGGTCAGTAACTTTCTGTCGACCTACAATGGCTGGATTACAGAGGCGAGCCACCACTCCGACACCCAGACCGGGTGGTTCTTCATGCGGCATGAGATCAAGGCCAACTCGATCCCTTTCGGCCTGGACCAGTTCCGCACGGCCTTTGAGCCGATTGCCCGCGAGTTCAATATGAACTGGCACATTGCTGATTCGGCCCAGCCCAAGAAAGTGATCCTGATGTGCAGCAAGGAATCCCATTGCGTGGCGGATCTGCTCCATCGCTGGCACAGCCGCGAGATCAATGCCGAAATCGTGGCGGTTATTTCCAATCATGAAGACCTCCGGCGCATGGTGGAGTGGCATGAGATACCCTATCACCATATTCCGGTGAACCAGAACAACCGCGACGAGGCTTTCGGTGAAGTGGATGGCCTGATAGAAGGCTATGAAGCCGATGTGGTTGTTTTGGCCCGGTATATGCAGATCCTGCCCGGTAGTCTGTGCGAGAAGTACCCGGGCAAGGTGATCAACATTCATCACAGCTTCCTGCCGTCGTTTGCGGGTGCCCGCCCATACCACCAGGCCTACAGCCGGGGTGTGAAGCTGATTGGCGCCACCTGCCACTACGTGACCCAGGATCTGGACGAAGGCCCCATCATCGAGCAGGACGTGGTCCGCATCAGCCACAGCGATTCCATTGAAGACATGGTTCGGCTGGGCAAGGATGTGGAGAAAAACGTGCTGTCACGGGGCTTGCGGGCACACATTGAAGACCGTGTGATTACCTACGAAAACAAGACTGTGGTTTTTGACTGACGGCCACCGCCATATCCCCCGCTAAGGGGTTGAATGTGGTAGTATTGGCCGCTTGTTAAAGAATAACTATGGGGCGCTCTGAACGGCCCTGAAACGACTTCCAGCAAATGCAAAGGAACCTTTCTCGATGGGTGAGTTAGCCAAAGAGATCCTGCCGGTAAATATTGAAGACGAGCTCAAACAGTCCTATCTCGATTACGCCATGAGCGTCATCGTGGGGCGGGCACTTCCAGACGTGCGCGACGGCCTCAAGCCGGTGCATCGCCGCGTACTGTTTGCCATGTCCGAACTCAACAACGACTGGAACAAGGCCTACAAGAAATCCGCCCGTGTGGTGGGTGACGTCATCGGTAAGTATCACCCCCATGGTGACTCGGCCGTTTACGACACCATTGTTCGTATGGCCCAGCCGTTTTCCCTGCGCTACCCGCTGGTGGATGGTCAGGGTAACTTTGGTTCCATCGACGGCGACAACGCGGCTGCCATGCGTTACACCGAGATCCGCATGGAGAAGATTGCCCACTCCCTGCTGGCGGATCTGGACAAGGAAACTGTGGATTTCGTGGCCAACTATGATGGCACCGAACAGATTCCGGACGTACTGCCCACTCGGATTCCCAACCTGCTGGTAAACGGTTCCTCAGGCATTGCCGTGGGTATGGCCACCAATATTCCGCCCCATAACCTGACGGAAATTGTGAACGGCTGCCTGGCATTGATTGATAATCCGGATATGACCATCGACGACCTGATGGAGCATATTCCGGGGCCGGACTTTCCCACCCAGGGCATCATTAATGGTCGCGCCGGCATTGTTGAGGCCTACCGCACCGGCCGTGGGCGCATCTACATCCGTGCCCGCCATGAAATCGAGCACGACAAGAAAACCAACCGCGACGCCATCATTATTACCGAGCTGCCGTACCAGCTGAACAAAGCGCGGCTGATCGAGAAAATTGCAGAGCTGGTAAAAGAGAAGCGACTGGAAGGCATCTCCGAGCTGCGGGACGAGTCCAACAAGGAAGGTATCCGGGTAGTGATTGAGCTGCGTCGCGGTGAAAACCCGGACGTGGTCATTAATAACCTCTTTGCCCACACTCAGTTGCAGACGGTTTTCGGCATCAACATGGTCGCCCTGATCAACGGCGAGCCGAAAATCCTCAACCTCAAGGAAATGCTGGACGCATTTGTCCGGCATCGCCGCGAAGTGGTTACCCGCCGTACCATTTACGAACTGCGTAAAGCCCGCGAACGTGGCCATATCCTGGAAGGCCTCACGGTTGCTCTGGCGAACATCGATGAAATCATCGCGCTGATCAAGGCGTCTCCGGCTGCGGCCGAGGCGAAAGAGAAGCTGATGGCTCAGGGCTGGGCACCGGGTGACGTTCTGGCGATGCTTGAGCGGGCGGGCGAAGACGCATGCCGCCCCGATGATCTGCCGGAGATCTTTGGCCTGCGTAATGGTCTTTATCACCTGTCGCCAGAACAGGCTCAGGCGATCCTGGACCTGCGACTGCACCGCCTGACCGGTCTTGAGACTGAAAAGCTCCAGAATGAGTACAAGGACATTCTCGAGAAAATTGCCGACCTGCTGGAAATTCTGGGCGATCCGGACCGTCTGATGCAGGTTATCCGTGAAGAACTGGAAGCGGTGGTGACCGAGTTTGGCGATACCCGTCTGACCGAAATCACCAGCTCCAAGCGTGACCTGACCATCGCCGATCTAATCGACGAGGAAGATCTGGTGGTCACCATCTCCCACGGTGGTTATGCCAAGACTCAGGCCGTCGAAGATTATCAGGCCCAGCGCCGTGGTGGTCGCGGCAAGGCCGCTACGTCCATGAAAGACGAAGATTTCGTCGAAAAACTGCTGGTAGCGAACTCCCACGACACCATCCTGTGCTTCTCCAACCGGGGCAAGGTGTACTGGTTGCGGGTGTTCGAGATTCCCCGGGCCAGCCGCGCGTCCCGCGGCCGTCCGATGGTCAACATCCTGCCGTTGGAAGAAGGGGAGCGTATTACCACCTTCCTGCCGGTTCGTGACTATCCGGAAGACCAGTACGTGCTGATGGCCACCTCGGCGGGTGTGGTCAAGAAAACGCCGTTGCCGAATTTCTCCCGTCCGCGCAGCAATGGTCTGATTGCTCTGTCGCTTGACGAGGGTGACACCCTGATTGGTACGGCCATCACCAAGGGTGATGCGGAAGTCATGCTGTTCTCCTCGGCGGGCAAGGCCGTTCGCTTCAACGAGGAAGCGGTACGTCCGATGAGTCGTACGGCTCGTGGTGTGCGTGGCATCAGAATGCCGGAAGGACATCATGTTGTGTCACTGATCATTCCGCAGGAAAACGCGGTTCTGCTGACGGCCAGTGAGAACGGCTACGGTAAGCGCACCACCTTCGACGAGTTCCCGACCTACAGCAGGGGCAGCCAGGGCGTTATCGCCATGCAGTGTTCCGAGCGTAACGGCAACCTGGTCACGGCGTTGCAGCTGTTTGAAGGCGACGAAATGATGCTGATCTCGGACAAAGGCACGCTTGTGCGTACCCGCACCGACGAAGTATCGGTTCTGAGCCGGAACACCCAGGGTGTTCGCCTGATCAAACTGAGCCAGGAAGACGAACGCCTCGTGGGTGTTGAGCGTATTGCCGAAACCGATGCCGAAGAGGTCGACGGTGAGGAAGGAAGTGATGAGCAGGGCGTATAATTTTTGTGCAGGCCCGGCAACCTTGCCGGAGCCTGTTTTGCGACAGGCACGGGAAGAGATGCTGGATTGGCGCGGCACCGGCATGTCCGTGATGGAGATGAGCCATCGCAGTGACGAGTTCGTGGAAATCGCCGAAACTGCCGAGAAAGACCTTCGGGAATTGGCCGGCGTTTCAGATGATTACGCCGTACTCTTCATGCAGGGTGGTGCGTCCAGCCAGTTCTCGACCATTCCACTGAACCTGTTGGGCGACAAGACGTCTGCGGACTACGTGAACACGGGTATCTGGTCGAAGAAAGCCATCGCCGAGGCCAGCCGTTATGGTCAGGTTAATGTCGTGGCAAGCAGCGAATCGAGTGGCTTTGCCAGCATTCCCGATCAGGATAGCTGGACGACGAGCGCCGATGCGGCTTACCTGCATTACACGCCCAATGAAACCATCGGCGGATTGGAGTTCGACTTCGTGCCGGAGAGCGGTTCCGTGCCGTTGGTGGCGGATATGTCGTCCACCATGCTGTCACGTCCGCTGGACGTCTCGAAATTCGGCCTGATCTACGCCGGGGCCCAGAAGAACATCGGTCCATCCGGCCTGGTGGTCGTGATCATTCGCAAGGATCTGTTGGGCAAGGCGCTCAAGATCACGCCGACGATGATGAACTATCAGGTCATTGCGGATAATGACTCCATGTACAACACGCCGGCGACATACTCCTGGTACCTCGCAGGCCTGGTATTCAAATGGCTGAAAGAGCAGGGCGGTGTTACGGCTATGGGTGAGGTCAATCGTCGTAAAGCCAGAAAACTGTATGGTTTTATTGATGAGAACGACTTCTACGCCAACCCGATATCCCCGCGCTTCCGCTCCTGGATGAATATACCGTTCACCCTTGCAGATGACGCGCTCAACAGTGCCTTCCTGAAAGGTGCGAATGAGAGAGGGTTGCTGAACCTCAAGGGCCATCGCTCCGTGGGTGGCATGCGGGCCAGCGTCTACAACGCCATGCCAGAAGCCGGTGTCGATGCGTTGATTGACTACATGACCGTGTTTGCGAAGGAGCGGGGCTGATCATGAGTGATGAGCAGGCCCGTCTCGGGCAGTTGAGGGTCGATATTGATCGCCTGGATCAGGAAATCATGGACCTGATCAGCAAGCGCGCGGAATGCGCCCAGGAAGTGGCTCGCGTGAAGATGGAAGCCAACCCGGGTGAGGATGTGTTCTTCTACCGTCCGGAGCGTGAAGCCCAGGTTTTGAGGCGTATAAAGGAGAGCAACCCCGGCCCGCTGTCCGGCGAGGAGATGGCCCGACTGTTCCGGGAGATCATGTCCGCGTGCCTGGCACTGGAAAAGCCGATGCACATCGCTTTCCTCGGGCCGATTGGCACCTTTACCCAGGCGGCGGCGCTCAAGCATTTTGGGCACTCCGTGGTCAGCGTGCCTTTGCCCGCCATCGATGCAGTGTTCCGTGAAGTGGAATCCGGCGCGGCCCACTATGGTGTGGTCCCGGTGGAAAATTCCACGGAAGGCATGATCAACCATACCCTTGATATGTTCATGTCCTCGCCGCTGAAGATCTGCGGCGAAGTGCAGTTGCGGATACACCACCACCTGATGGTGTCGCCAAAGCACCAGGGGCAGGACATTGTCCGCATTTATTCCCATCAGCAGTCGTTCGCCCAGTGCCGGCAGTGGCTGGATACCCATCGTTACGGTATCGAGCGGGTCACGGTCAGTAGTAATGCCGAAGCCGCGAGGCGGGCAGCGGAAGAGCCGGGCACAGCCGCGATCGCAGGAGACATGGCAGCGGAACTTTACGGCCTGGAAATGCTGGCGACCAGTATCGAAGACCGTCCGGACAACACCACCCGTTTCCTGATCATCGGCCGTGAGGAAGTGCCGGCCAGCGGTAACGATAAGTCGTCCATTCTGGTGTCCATGCGCAACAAGCCTGGTGCGTTGTATCAATTGCTTGAGCCGTTCCACAAACATGGTCTGAGCCTGACTCGTATCGAAACCCGTCCATCGCCCAGCGGTACCTGGGCCTACGTGTTCTACATCGATTTTGAGGGCCATGTGGAAGATGCGCAGGTCAGCAAGGTGCTGTCAGAGATCGATGAAGAGGCGGTCGAGCTGAAGCGCCTGGGGTCCTATCCCATTGGGGTCCTGTGACAGAAACGCAAATGACTGAGGAAGGTCGAAATGTCGATTGATTACCAAAGTCTGGCGGTCAAAGGCGTGCAGGCGCTATCCCCCTACCAGCCGGGCAAGCCCATTGATGAGCTGGCCAGGGAGTTGGGCCTGAAGCCCGACAACATCATCAAGCTGGCCAGCAACGAAAACCCTCTTGGGCCCAGCCCAAAGGCGCTGGCGGCGGTGAAGGGAGCCCTGGGCGAGCTCTGTCGCTATCCCGATGGCAATGGGTTTGATCTCAAGCAGGCATTGTCGGCCCGATACGGCGTGGCGCCCGCTCAGATTACCCTTGGCAACGGTTCCAACGATGTCCTGGAGGTGATCACACGGTGCTTTGCAGATGCCTCTTCGGAAGTCGTGTTTTCCCAATATGCTTTTGCGGTATACCCGCTTGTTACCCAAGCGATCGGCGCCAAAGGTGTGTCGGTGCCCGCCAGGGACTATGGCCATGACCTCGACGCCATGGTGGAGGCGATAACAGATCGCACCGCGCTGGTGTTTGTGGCCAACCCCAACAACCCCACGGGCACGGTTCATGGCGCTGAGGCGATCGAGTCGTTTCTGGCCCGTATTCCCCCCAGGGTTCTGGTGGTTCTGGATGAAGCCTACTGTGAATACCTTCAGGGGGAGGGCTATGTGGATGGCCTGTCGTTGCTCAAGCGCTATCCGAACCTGATCGTTACCAGGACATTCTCCAAGGCTTGGGGGTTGGCATCGCTGCGAGCTGGCTACAGTGTTAGCTCGCCGGACATTGCCAATGTTCTCAATCGTGTACGTCAGCCTTTTAATGTAGATTCTCTGGCTCTGGTAGCGGCGACGGCTGTGTTGAGCGATGAAGACTATCTGCGGCGCTCCTGTGAAGTGAATGCAGCCGGGATGAAACAGCTCGAGTCCGCTTTTAACGAAATGGGGCTGGAATACATTCCGTCTGCCGGCAACTTTATTGCTGTGGATGTGGGCGATCAGGCGGCTGACATCAATCAGTCGCTACTGGAGCAGGGTGTGATTGTCAGGCCGATTGGCGGCTACGGCCTACCCAGGCATCTGCGGGTGTCGATTGGCTTGCCCGAAGAAAATGCACGGTTTATCGAAGCTTTGGCTCGTGCACTGGATACGTCCAGCGGACGGGGAGAGTAACGTGTCCGAGATTCAGCCACTGTTCCAGCGTGTTGCTGTTATTGGTCTTGGGCTGATTGGTGGTTCTCTGGCCAAAGCGATCCGCGATAATGGCCTCGCGGTTACCGTTGTGGGCGCTGACAAGCGCGCGGACGAATTGGCGCTTGGCACGGAATTAGGCGTTATTGATGAAGCTGCCGGGTCGGTTGCTGAGGCTGTGGCCGGCAGCGACCTTGTGGTGCTGGCGGTACCGGTTAAGGCAACGCGGGCAGTGCTGGCGGAAATCAGGCCCCATCTTGGCGAAAACGCCGTGTTGACGGACGTCGGCAGCACCAAGTCGAGTTTCGTCAACGATGTGCGAGAGGTGTTTGGCGACCTGCCCGCGAAAGTGATACCCGGCCACCCCATCGCCGGTTCTGAAAAAAGCGGCATCCGCGCGGCCAACCCTGAGTTGTTTGCCAATCACAAGGTTATACTCACGCCGGCGGAGAACGTTGGTCAGCCCGACCTGGAGAAGCTCAGGGCATTGTGGGAAGGCTGTGGTGCGACGGTTCTGACCATGTCTGTGGCCTATCACGACGAGGTGCTGGCAGCCACCAGTCATCTTCCTCATCTTATTGCTTTCTCACTGGTGGATACCCTGGCAGGCGAGGACGAAAATCTGGATATTTTCCGCTACGCAGCGGGCGGTTTCCGGGACTTCACCCGAATTGCAGCCAGCGACCCGGTGATGTGGCACGATATCTTTCTTTCCAACCGGGATGCGGTGTTGCGGGTTATTGATCATTTTACCCACGATCTGGATCAGCTCCGTACCGCCATCGCCGATCAGGACAGTGCAACTCTTTTGCGGGTTTTCAGTCGCGCCAAGGCGGCGCGGGAACATTTTTCCAAGATGCTTTCAGGACAGGCTTACGTGACAAACAACAGTCAGAAACAGGTAACGTTCCGTCTTCAACCCGGCGGCCGGATTTCCGGCGAGATACGCGTGCCGGGCGACAAATCCATTTCCCACCGATCCATCATGCTGGGTGCTCTTGCCGACGGTATCACGGAAGTGAAAGGCTTCCTTGAAGGCGAGGATAGCCTGGCAACCCTGCAGGCATTCCGCGACATGGGGGTGACCATAGAAGGGCCGGACGCGGGGTTTGTCCGCATTCACGGCGTCGGTATCAATGGCCTCCAGGCGCCGCGTGGCCCTTTGTACCTGGGCAATTCTGGTACTGCCATGCGCCTGTTCTCGGGCTTGCTGGCCGCGCAGCCGTTTGACTCCGAGCTCACCGGCGACGAAAGCCTCTCCAAGCGTCCCATGGGGCGTGTGGCAGATCCGCTGCGAGCAATGGGGGCGGTGATTGACACTGCCGAGGGCGGGCGGCCGCCTTTGAAAATCCGGGGTGGGCACGCGCTAACCGGCATTCATTATGAGATGCCGGTGGCCAGCGCCCAGGTTAAATCCTGCCTGTTACTCGCCGGTCTCTATGCCGAGGGCGTAACCTCCGTTACCGAGCCAGCTCCTACCCGGGATCATACTGAGCGCATGTTGGAAGGCTTTGGCTATCACGTGCATCGCGATACCGCGACGGCCAGCGTGACCGGTGGCGGTTCGTTGACCGCCACCGCCATAGACGTACCGGCGGATATCTCTTCGTCAGCGTTTTTCCTCGTTGCGGCGAGTATTGCCCCGGATTCCGACTTGACCATCCGCCACGTTGGCATGAACCCGACGAGAGTCGGCGTGATCAACATCTTGCGCATGATGGGGGCTAATATAGAAGTCCTCGAAGAGCGTGTGATTGGCGGGGAGCCGGTCGCTGATCTTCGCGTTCGTTCCGCCGAACTCAAGGGTATCGACATCCCTGAGGATCAGGTTCCGTTGGCAATCGACGAATTCCCCGTGCTGTTTATTGCCGCAGTCTGCGCTGAGGGCAGAACGGTTCTGCGCGGCGCCGAAGAGCTTCGCGTCAAGGAAAGTGATCGCATCCAGGTGATGGCAGACGGCCTGACCGCGCTTGGAGTGGAAACCACCGTGACTCCAGACGGTATTGTCATTGATGGTGGCCAGACGATGACCGCTGGAACCGTGAATAGCCACGGGGATCACCGCATTGCTATGGCGTTCTCCGTCGCCTCCCTGCGGGCTGAAGGGGATATCGAGGTGACCGATTGCGCCAACGTGTCCACCTCATTCCCGGGCTTTGTGGAGTTGGCAAAGCAGACTGGCATCAATATCGCCGCCGAAGGGGCTGAGTAATGGCTGAAAGCAAGGCACCGGTTATTACCGTGGACGGCCCTGGCGGTTCCGGTAAAGGCACCATTACTCAGATGCTCGCCCGCCGGTTGGGGTGGCACCTGTTGGACAGTGGCGCGCTGTATCGCCTCACGGCACTGGCTGCGGAGCGGCAGGGCGTGTCCCTGGATGATGAGCCGTCTCTGGTAAAAGTCGCCGCCAGCCTCGATGTGGCGTTTGAGCCAACCCCACCAGGTGAGCCGGCAAAGGTACTGATGGCCGGTGTTGACGTCACCGCAGATATACGTACAGAAACCTGTGGCGACAATGCCTCGAAGGTGGCTGTAATGCAGCCTGTGCGCGACGCGCTGCTGCAGCGCCAGCGCGATTTCCAGAAGCCTCCCGGGTTGGTCGCGGACGGTCGTGACATGGGAACGGTGGTGTTCCCGGACGCGCCAGTGAAGATCTTCCTGACAGCCAGTGCCGAAGAGCGTGCGCAAAGACGCTACAGCCAGTTGAAGGACGCAGGGGTCGATGTTAATATTGACGCCCTTTTAAAGGAGATACGGGTGCGCGATGAGCGGGATATGAACCGCGCCGCCGCCCCGCTCAAGCCTGCAGACGATGCGCAAGTCATTGATTCGACGGGGTTGAGTATAGGAGAGGTGCTAGTCAGGGTTATGGCCGCAGCAGGTCAGGCCTGACTACACCTTTTTGTTGTTGAAATTCCGGATTCGGCGTTATCGGCCAGCCACTGGCTGGATCCGGATTGAAACTAACAGACCGTGTTGCTGGTAGCACGGAGTAAACTTGCGTTGATCACATAGGACACATAATGAGCGAGAGCTTTGCGGATCTTTTTGAAGAAAGCCTAAAAGAAATTGACATGCAACCAGGTTCCATCGTCCAGGGAACCGTTGTAGACGTCGATAACGACTGGGTCACCGTTAACGCCGGACTGAAGTCCGAAGGTGTTATCCCCGCCTCCCAGTTCCTCAATGAAAAAGGCGAGTTGGAAGTTGCTATCGGCGACGTTGTTGACGTAGCTCTCGACGCTGTGGAAGACGGCTTCGGTGAAACCCGTCTGTCCCGTGAGAAAGCCAAGCGCGCAGAAGCCTGGAAGGTACTTGAGAAGTCCTTCGAAGCTGAGGAAGTGGTTAAGGGTGTTATCAATGGTAAGGTCAAGGGTGGTTTCACCGTCGATCTGGCCGGCATCCGTGCCTTCCTGCCTGGTTCGCTGGTAGATGTTCGCCCGGTTCGCGATACCGCGCACCTGGAGAACAAAGAACTCGAATTCAAGGTTATCAAGCTCGACCAGAAGCGTAATAACGTGGTTGTTTCCCGCCGCGCCGTTCTGGAAGCTGAAAACAGTGCTGAGCGTGAAGCTCTGCTCGAAACCCTGACCGAAGGTCTGGAAATCAAGGGTATCGTCAAGAACCTGACCGACTACGGCGCGTTCGTAGATCTGGGCGGTGTTGACGGCCTGCTGCACATTACCGATATGGCCTGGAAGCGCATCAAGCATCCGAGCGAAATCGTCAATGTCGGTGACGAGATCAACGTCAAGGTTCTGAAGTTTGACCGTGAGCGCAACCGCGTATCACTGGGTCTGAAGCAGCTGGGCGAAGATCCCTGGGTCGATATCAAGGGTCGTTATCCGGAAGGTACCAAGGTTA